>Ga0209381_1000187_pt1 | contig 178096 bp, 136 predicted proteins | sample DewCreD2012metaG_FD_184111 | JGI IMG/M metagenome (GOLD analysis project Ga0209381, IMG submission 184111) | Hot spring sediment bacterial and archeal communities from British Columbia, Canada, to study Microbial Dark Matter (Phase II) - Dewar... ... | reverse complement strand
AAAGCCAACCGCGGGCTCTTTTGGGCCTGACCTTGTAAAAAATCGCCCGCCGTCGAGCGCAAAACCGGACACAAAAAATCGCGCTTTGAAAATTTCCCAAGAAAAACAAAAGAAAGGGGGCTGTCCCCTTTTTACCCTTTTTAGCCTTTTCTGCCCTTTTCTGGCGCGCCCTCCTGCACTTGCTGTGTGGGCCCCGCGGGCAGGCACTCCACGGGTATCTTGACGGCCCAGATTGACAGATGTCCCAACGGCGTCCCCCTGGAGCCATTGTTATTACCAAACTGATACTGCTCCAAAAGTGCAGGGGCTGTTTTGTGCTCCACAAGAAGGGCTGGACGTCCCGGTCATATTGATCTGGATGCCATCTCGGCTGTTCAGCCGGATCCGGCCGACGCCCCCGGCTCCTCCTCCTCCAACCCTGGCCTCAGATCCATTGTCTCCGCCGAAAAATTGTCCGGCGCCCCCGTTGCCTCCTCTACCGGCATCCGGGGCTGTCCCCGTGCCCGAGCAGTCCGCGCCACCCTCGGCGCGCGCATCTGAAAACAGGCCGGCTTGACCAGGCTGGGGAGTATTCAATGGACAATATTGGCCCCAGGGGTGATATTCCGTCCGGCCGCCTCCGCCTCCGCCTCCGTTCGCGGCCAAAGTTCCTTGGATGTCGATCAGAGGCGCCTCGAGAAGAATTCCACCCCCCGCACCCCCGCCGCCGCCAGCTCCATAGTTGCCGGACGAACTCAGCCCGCCTCCGCCGCCACCGACCCAGATCCCGCCCTGCGGTCCTATGGTGATCGAGGCCTCGGAACTGATCTGGACGGCCCCACCACCGCCGCCGCCTGGGGCCGACGTGGCAAAGCTTGCGCCGCCGCCGCCGCCGCTGCCGCCGAGAAGGGGGATGAGTTGTGGCGTTCCATTTGCCTGTCCCGCGCTGCCGCCGTTGAGACGATCGCTGCCATATACGCCGTCGCCGCCCGCCCCGCCTGCGGCGCCAAATCCCCCGCCGCCACCGCCGCTCTGACGAAAAGGGAAACTCCCCTCTCGGCGACCCGCTCCGCCCGCTCCCGTCTCATACCCCTCACCGGGATTGATCGATTCACTCGCGGCCGCAGCGCCCCGGAATCCCCCCGGCCCCGGCGTCCGGCCCGATCCCGAAGCCTGGATCACACCCTGAATGTCCACCGGACCGCAGGACAGAATCACCAATGCCCGCGAACCTTGCGCTCGCAACGTAGAAGTCGCCGGGAGCGAAAACGATCTGAAGGCGAACACGCCCAGTTCCGGAGCGTCCGGATCGGCCTGGGGCACGGCCACGAAGTTCGAGACATCCTGGCCGGCGATCTGGCCTATCTGGGTGTCGAAGCTCACCGTCGCGCCCGGTTGTGCGGAAAAATCCGGCAGTCCGACCTGACACAACGGAACCCGCCCGAGATTGGAAACCTCCAGGTGATGACAGCGAACGGGCTGGGCCGAGGTGTTGCATCCCAGCGGACAGGCGTCGTTGCCGCCCAAACAAACGCCATCCTGGCAGGTTCCTCCCGTGGCGCACCGGGAGGGGTCCTCGCACGCCGAACCATTCTCCGCCACCCTCTCGTCGCAACCCCCGATCGACTCGTTGCAGAAACTCTCCCGGCATGGCGTCGGGGGCGGCGGACAGGTGCGCTGGATTCCGTGGGTGCACAGGCCGTTGTCGCAGACCTCGGCCATGGTGCAGTACAGCCCGTCCTGGCAGGCGTCTCCGTCCCGGTCGGGCTGCTTGCGGCAGGCGCGAAGATTCTCGTCGCACACGCCGGCGTTGCAGAAGTCCGCCAGCGCGGAGCAATCCCTCAACGTACCCCCCTGACACGAACCGTCTTGACAGGTTTTTCCCTGGACGCAGAAGAGCCCGGTCTGGCAGGGCGTACCGTTGGACAGGGCGATGGCGCGACACTCGCCGGTCTCGCGATCGCAGGCGGCCTGGTGGCAATCGTCGGCGAGGGCGGAACAGTCGATGGGATTGCCCCGACAAACGCCTTCGAGACATTTGTCCTCTTCGGTGCAGAGGTCTTCGTCGTTGCACAGGGCGCCGTCGGGAAGCGCATCTCCCACGCATTTTTGCAGATTCTCGTCGCAGGTCCCGTCCACACAGGCTCCGCCGGCGGCGGTACAATCGCGCGGCTCGCCGCCCTGGCACTGGCCCTGCTGGCAAGTCTCTCTCACGGTGCAGAACTTCCCGTCGTCACATGGAGCGCCGTCCCCGCGCAGGCGGGTGGCGCAGGCGGTCTGCGCCTCGTCGCAGAAGCCCTCCAGACACGGGTTTGCGCTTTCGCATTCGCGGGTCTGTCCGGCGCACACCCCGCCTTGGCAAGCGTCGCGGACGGTGCAGAAAAGTCCGTCATCGCAGACGGTGCCGTCTTCGCGGTTTTCCGTCGCGCAGGATCCGGCAGGCTCCTGGCAGGCGCCAACCAGGCAGTCGCCGTCCAGGAAAGAGCAATCCACCGCCGTACCCGAACGGCAGCGGAGGTCGACGCATCTTTCGATGCCGTCGCAGGCGAGATGGTTGTCGCATTCCGCGTCGGTCTCGCAGCTCTCGCCAGCGACCGAGATCGCGACCGAATCCAGTTCCGACTCGGCCCGGCCGTCGCTGACCCGAAGCCCGACGAGCCAGACGCCCTCCCTCGTCGGTGTCAGGCGCGCCTGCCCCGGCGACAGGCCGCCGTCCGGAGCGACGACCAGGACGCCTCCCGTGAGCGCGCCTTCCGGCACCGCCAGCAAACGCCAGCGAAAACTCAGCGAATCGCCATCGGGATCGCTGCTTTGCGTCCCGTCCAGGACCACCGTCTGTCCCATGAGAATGCCGACATCCGGACCGGCCTCGGCCCTCGGCGGCCGGTTGGGACCGCTGGCGGTATCGGCGCACCCGAAAGCGATAAAGACAAGACCGGCGAGGTATCCTAGGCGCCTGTCCATGACGAGCCTCCAGGGACGTGGCATTTTACTCCAGATCCGATGGAAAAAAAACGGTCCCTCCCTCTCCATCATCTCCAGACAACGCGAGCAAGACCTGCCGCCTATTTCCCGAAAAGGTCTCCCGAAAGATCGTTCGCCGCCGTCCCCATCGGCGCTAGCCGTTCGCGCAGCCACCCCCGCGCTCACGGGGCATCCGGTCTGCCGGCTACAGCGACACCTCGACGATCCGTCCGTCCGACGGGGAGATGGAGCCCACGCCCATCTTTTCGGACGCCAACAAGTGCTTGACCTGGGTCGGTTTGATGTTGCGGCCGTAGAGGGGAGCCAGCTTCACTCCCAGCGCGTCCACGGCAACGGGATCGGTGCCGGCCACGATGGCGTTGCAGGTGACCAGTTCGCCCGGACCGGCCGGCCCGTCGGTGGTCATGACCGAGAGCCCGTCCAGAATGATGAGGTTCGCCCGCAGCAACGTGTTGAGGTCGGCGATGGCCTGGTTGATGTCGAACCGAGAATGAAAACTCTCCCGATCCAGGATGAGCCCCATCATGCCCTTGAGCGTTCCCGAGTAGCCGGTGGCCATGTGAGACTTGGCGATGGGCAGCGCGATGTGGACGTCCACATCCAGCGCTTCGCGGAACACGTCGACTTTCTTGAGCACCACGCCGCGGGGGATGTCCTTCCCCACGAAGAGCCGCTCCGAGGTCGGCAGGAAGGTCTTGACTCCGAGCGGATCGCAGGCCTGCTTGATTCCCGCCAGTTCGAGGCAGGCCTCGGGACGCCGCACCGGGTTGTCGATCACCGTGACTCTCTTGGCGCCGGCCTCGATGGCCATCCTGGCGACCACCTCGACCAGTTTGGGAGACGTGGTGGCGCGCTGGGAGGGCGGAGTGGGGAATCCCATGTTCGGCTTGAGCATCACCGTCTGGCCCTTCTTGACGAAGGCCGCCATGCCGCCCAGAGGCTTGAGCGCGGCCTCGACGGCGGATGCCAGATTGTCGGGAACGCCGGCGCCGGAGACCTTCGCCGCCAGCGGCGCGGGCGCCGTGGCGGCCAGAAGCGGCGCCTTCATCAGGGCCACGCCCGCTCCCGCCATCGCTGTCGAGCAAATGAAATCACGGCGCGACATTCGGCGGCTCATGAGATTGTCTCCCTTCCGTCCTTGCGACGAACCATCCTACAAGACTATTTCCGGGCACACAATGGCGCTTTATCGGCTTTCGCCGTTATGATATCGAGAGCAGGCCAAGGGAGGACGAAATGAGGCTGAAGCGCCCTACACGGATGGGCAAGGGTTTCTGGCTGGCCACGGCGGTTCTCTTGCTTGCGCTGCTCGGCGCGCTCGGAACGGTCGTCTTTCTGCTGGGCAAGCAATCCGGGACGGACGGCGCCGCGCCCGAGAGCGGCCCGTCCATGGCGCCAACCGGCGAGCCCGGCGAGACGTCCCGGACCGCGCGGACCGCAACGGCCGCACTCGCGGAAAAACCGGAGGTTCCGGCCGGTTCCGAGCCGGATTTTGGGGGACTTCGAATCGTACAGGGCCCCGATGGCCCCGTCATCACCGACGGAAAGAAAGAAGGTACCATCCAGCAGAAGGACGGACAGATCCTTCTCACCTTGCACCAGGAGAAGGCCTTGCCTTTTGCGAACCCGGCTCCGAACAGCGCTCCGCCTACCGCCCCCGTCCCCGCGCCGGCAGGAAAGAAGGCCCAGACCGAGGCCGAGGCGGTCAACGAGTACTTTCTGCGCCTGGCCATGCTGCAGAAGGGGCCCACGGGCCTCTCGCCGCAGATGTTCGCCGAGCGCATGGTCGGCGACATCGCCCGTGGAGACACGAGCCAGTTCGACGAGATGGTCCAGAACGCCGAATCGGCCCGCGAGGAGGCGGGGCGGATATCGCCCCCGGCGCCCTGCGCGGAGATTCACCGAAAGACGCTGGTGCTGATGGACGACTCCGTCCGGCTCATGCACGAGTTTCGCGATTCGCTGAAGGCGCAGAACGTCGCCAACTTGCAGGCGCTGGAGCTCGCCGCCCGCCGCCTCATGACTCGCACCCGAGAGCTGGAGCTGATGCAGGAGGCGATCCGGCAGCGTTACAGCTCCCGCTGACGGCCGGCATCGATTTTGAGGTTTTTCATCTTGCGGTACAGGGTGACGCGGTCCATGCCGAGGAAGGCCGCGGCCCGGGTGCGATTGCCGCCAAATCGCTCCAGCGCCTCGCGAATGCGCTCCTCCTCGGGCCGGGAGCGGTCGGCCCGGGCGCGGTAGCGGCTGCGGCTGGAGACGGTTTCCGGCGGCAGATCCTCGGGGCGAATGCGCCGGGAGGGACACATGGCCACCGCGTATTCCAGCGCGTTGACCAACTCGCGGACATTCCCCGGCCACGAGTGGCGGACCAGGCGCTGCATCGCCTGCGGGCTCAAGGTCATGCCGGGCTTTTTTCGCGCCTTGGCGATTTTTTCCAAGAGGTGCGAGGCCAGCAGCGGAATATCCTCGGGCCGTTCGCGCAGCGGCCCGATCTCGATGGGAATGACCCGGATGCGATAATAGAGGTCCTCGCGGAACCGCCCCTCGGTCACCTCTCGTGAGAGGTCGCGGTTGGTGGCGGCCAGGATGCGAACGTCGGCGGTCCGGGTCCGGCTCTCGCCCACGCGCTGGTATTCCCGCTCCTGGAGAAAGCGCAGCAGCTTCGCCTGGAGGGCGGGGGCCAGCTCCCCGATCTCGTCGAGAAACAGCGTGCCGCCTTCGGCCTCCTCGATCCGGCCGGCGCGGTCGCGCACGGCCCCGGTGAAGGCCCCCCTCACGTGGCCGAAGAGTTCGCTCTCGAGCAGACTCTCCGGCAGCGCCGCCGCGTTGACCGCGACAAACGGCCGGTTGCGGCGCGGCGAGCGTTCGTGAATGGCGCGGGCGGCCATCTCCTTGCCGGTGCCGCTCTCGCCGGTGATGAGCACGGTCACGTCCGTCGGGCCTACCTGCTCGATCATGCGAAACAGCCGCTGCATGGCTTCGGAGCGGCCGACCATCCCCTCGAACACGGCGCCCTCGGAGGCGGCGTCGCCGGCCAGCAGCCGGCGGTCTTCCAGCAGCAGAACGGTGCCCAGCGGCTGGCCGTTTTCGTCGGTGAGCGGAACCGCGATTTCCTCGACGGGAAGCAGCACTCCGTCCGGGAGCGCGATCTCGGTGGCGCGGGCGGCCTCGGGCTCGCCGGTGGCCTGGCAGTGCCTCGCCGGACAATCCTCGCGGCACAGGTGCGAGCCGATCACCTCGTGGCAAAACCTCCCCAACACCTTGTCGGCGCGGATACCGCTGATGGCCTCCGCGCGCCGGGAAAAGCTGCTGATGCGAAAATCCCGGTCGATGGTGATCACGCCCTCGCGGATGCTCCCCAACACCGCCGCCTGGAGGCGCTCCCGGTTGCGGATTTCTTCGCGCTGGGCACAACATGTTTCCATCTGCGCCACCAGCGATGTCTGGTCGTGGAGGATTTCAACGGCGCCCAGCAGGCGGCCGTCCGGGTCCCGAAGAGGAAAGCTCTCCCGGCGGACAACGAGGGAGCGGCCGTCCTTGGCCACCAGCTTCGCCGGACCCTCGGACGGAACGCCGGATGAGATGGCGGAACAGGACTCCAGACAGCTGTCGCAACGGATGCCGGCGAGACAGTGGCGGCCGAGCACCTCGGACTCGGAAAACCCCGTGAGTTTCTCTGCGGCCTGATTCCAGAAGACGATGTTCTGGTCGCTGTCAACGGCGAACACGGCCGCATCCAGGTGTTTTAGAAATTCAGACAGCCTGGTTGGGTTTGCCGAAAAAAAATCAACAATAGATAAATTCTTGTCTGACATCATTCCTCCGTGGCCGGACTATTGCAAAGAAAAATACACAAAAATGCAACAGATGTAAACTGTTGCAAAAAACACTGTCTGGCCGGTGCCACCCACCCCGGCTTTCCACATATTCAAATATCTTATTGTATTTATTTAGTTAATTTCAAAGCAAATAATAAATCTTTTGGCACGAGTCTTGAAATATAACATTTTTTGGCCGGCTCAGCAAAAGAGGTGCAACATGTCGATTAACATTTTTGTGATTTTTGGAGCAGGATTTCTTTCGCTGTTTACCCCATGTGTGCTTCCACTGGTTCCGGTTTATCTCGCTACCCTGATGGGAGGAAAGACCGACCCTCAGGCCAGGGCGAAGCTTGTCGGAAGGGCCTTGCTCTTTTCACTGGGTTTTGTCCTGGTCTTTACCCTTCTCGGTCTTTCAGCCTCGTTCGCGGGCGGGTTTGTCTCCAATCACCGCCCGGTCTTCATGGCGATCGGCGCGGTCCTCATTCTGCTCATCGGCCTGAAGTTCATCCACGTGATCGAGATACCGCTTCTGGAGCGCTCGCTGGCCACCCGGGGACCGGACATGAACCGGGGCGCGGTTGCGTTCAAGTCGATCCTCCTCGGTATGGCCTTCGCGGCCGGCTGGAGCCCTTGCATCGGCCCAGTCCTCGGCGCGGTTCTCACCTACACCGCGCTCGAATCGGCCAGCCCCGCCCAGGGCGCTCTGTACCTGGGCGTGTTCGGTCTGGGTCTGACCACTCCCCTGGTGGCCATCGCCGCGCTGGCCGAACGCATGCAGCGTCTCCTCTCGCGCGCCGGGCGCTATTTTCGGGTGGTGGAGGCGATCCTGGGCGCCATGCTCATCGTAATCGCGGTGAACATGGGCCGGGACGCCCTGGCGCCGGCGCGACCGGCGCCGGAGAGCGGCAGCATCGCGACTTCATCGGAGACCCCGAAAACCGGGGAACCGACGATGCTGTTCTTTTCTTCTCCGAGCTGCCCGGTCTGCCAGCGTATGAAGCCGGTGGTGGAAGACCTCGCCCAGCGATGTTCGGGGTACTCCGTCTCGGTTCAGACCGTGGATGTGACCGCCCCCGGCAACGAATCCATGCGGCAGAGCTACCGGATCCTGGGCGTGCCCACGTTCGTCTTCCTCGACGCGCAAGGCCGCGAGACCGCGCGGCTGGTGGGCGAACAGTCCGAAAACAGCCTGTTGCAAGCGGCCTCCGTCCTGGCGGGCAAGCCCTGCCCCGGCGTTACCATGATCGAGTCCCCGGCCGCGCCCACGCGCAGCGCCGCCTGCGATCTCGAAGGAGGCGGCGCCAGCGCAATCCCGCAGAGCCGTTCCTCGCCCGGCGACGGAAGCTCCCCGCCGCAAACCGAGTGCTCCGGTAGCTGAGCCCTCTCTTTGCGGCGCATGCGGGAGGCCCGAGTTTTTCCAGTGGCTTGAACAACGGAAGGGCCTGTGCCTAGACTCGCGCTCGGCGACAAGCGCCCACCACCGGGAGGACCGGCATGAGCGTCCTGACCCTGAACTGCGGATCTTCCTCGGTCAAATACTCGCTCTATCAACCCGAAAGTTCGGCGTTCGCCTGCCGCGGCATCGTGGAGCGCGTCGGGCAGGACGGCTCCGTCCTGAAGCACCGCCAGGGCGGCGCGGAGACGCGAACGGAGCGTCCCTGCTCCGACCACGCCGCCGCCGTCGCCTGGGTGATCGAGACCCTCACGCAGGGCGGCAACGCCTTGCTCCAGAACACCTCGGCGTTGCGCGCGGTCGGCCACCGGGTCGTCCACGGAGGGGAGCGTTTCGCCCGTTCGGCCCGCATCACTCCCGAGATGCTGGCCGTAGTGGAAGAGCTGTCCTCGCTGGCGCCGCTCCACAACCCGCCGAACCTGGCCGGGATCCGCGCCGCGCTTTCGCTGCTCCCGGGAGTGCCGCAGGTGGCGGTGTTCGATACGGCCTTCCACCAGAGCCTCCCGCCCGAAGCCTACGTCTATCCGCTTCCCTACGAATGGTATCAGCGCTGGCACATCCGGCGCTACGGCTTTCACGGGACCAGCCATCTGTACGTGGCGCACCGGGCGGCGGCGCTGCTCGGGCGCCCGCTCTCCTCCCTGCGCCTGGTCACACTGCACATCGGCAACGGCGCCTCGGCCGCGGCCGTCATGGCCGGCGAGTCGGTGGACACCACCATGGGGTTCACGCCGCTCGAGGGCCTGGTGATGGGCACCCGCTGCGGCAGCGTCGATCCGGCCGTTCCGCTCTATGTCATGGAGCGCGAGAAGATCTCCGCCCAGGCCATGGATCAGATCCTCAACAAGAAGAGCGGACTGCTCGGCATCACCGGCCAGTTCTCCGACCGCCGCGACATCGAGAAGGCCGCGGCCGCGGGCGACGAGCGCTGCCGGCTGGCGCAGGAGATCGAGATCCGCACCCTGAAAAAGTGCATCGGCGCCTTCGCCGCCGTCATGGAGGGGCTGGACGCGGTGGTGTTCACCGCCGGCGTCGGCGAGAACGCGCCCGCCATCCGGGAGCGCGTGCTTGCGGGGCTCGAGTTCCTCGGCCTGGAGATCGATCGCGCCCGGAACGCCGAGGCGGTGGGCGGAGAATACGAGGCCGACATCAGCCGGGAGGACAGCCTGGTCAAGGCCCTGGTCATCCCCACCAACGAAGAGCTGGTCATCGCCGAGGACACGCTGGCCATCATCGAGGACCGGTTCGATCGCCAGGACTTCGCCTACTCTTTTTCCTGATTCGAAACCCGCGCCGGTGGCGGCCTGAATCCTCGGACAAGATCCGAATGCCCCGCGATCCCGCAAGGATGGCCACACGAGCGGGCGACGCCGGCGTGCACGGCGGCGAACGATCTTTCGGATGACCTTCTCGGAAAGAGGCGGAGGGAATGGTTCACGCGATGGGGGGATTCGGGGGCGGGCTCAGGACTTGTTGAGCTTGAAGGCGTACAGCTTCATGTCGCCCGAGGTGACGAACATGTTGTCGCCGTCGATGACCGGATCGCTTTCGATCTTGTAGCCGGTCTTGTAGGACCAGACCTTCTGGCAGGCCTGGTCGATGGCGTACACCGAGCCGTCGCCCTGGCCGGCGCCGAAGAAGATCCAGTCCCCATAGAAGACGCCGTAGGAGATGATCGGCCCGGCCGCGGTGAAGTGGCACTTCTCCTGGCCGCTGGCGGCGTCGAGCAGGTAGAAGTTGCCGTCGTTGCTGCCGATGGCGAGGATGCCGTTCTGGATCCGCGGCGAGCTGAGCACGTCCCCGCCGGTTTTCTTCTTCCATTTGACCTGGGTGCCGGTCTGGGCGTCCACGGCATAGACATGGTCGTCCTTGGAGCCGAAGTACACCACCCCGCCCTCGAGCCAGGCGGTGGAAGTGATGCCCTCGCCAGCCTTGAAGCGCCACTTGAGGGTCCCGTCGGCGGTGTTCAGCGCGTACATGAATCCGTCCAGGTTGCCGACGTAGAGCACGCCGTCGCGGATGACCGGCGCGGCGTAGGAGAATTCGGCGGGTTTCACCTCCGGCTCGGCGGGTTTGGGCGGCGGCGGAACCAGCGGCGCCTGGAAGCTCTCGCCCTCTCGCAACGCCATCACCACCACGGGATCGAAGCCGGCCTTTCCGGCGGCTTCCTTGATTTTTGCGGTCTGGGCGGCGGGGAGGCCGGGCTCGAGGTTGAGGTCGAGGCGCTTGTCCTTGCGTCCCTGGACGGCCTCGGACAGCCTGGCCTCCAGATCCTTCGCCTCGAACTTGGCGGCGTTCAGCCACATCCCGTTCTTGGCGGCGGTGAGGATGAGTCCCTGCTCCGCCACCGCGCCGGCGTCGGGAGAGGGGAACTGCCAGCGCTTCTTTCCGGTATCGGCGCTCACGGCGTACACGTGGCCGTCGTAGCTGGTGAAATACACCACGCCTTCGACCACCGCCGGATCGGACTTGATGCGCTCGCGCGCGGCGACCTGCCAGCGGAGCTGCCCCTTGAGGTCCACCGCGTAGAAGGTCTGGTTGGTGGTGCCGAAAAAGACATATTTCCCGTCCGTTTGCGGATGGGCGAAGATCTGCGAGCTGGGAGCCTGGAACTGCCAGCGCGCGTGGCCCTTCTTGTCCACGGCGTGGAGCACGCCGCTTTCCGACCCGAAGATGATCAGGTCCTCGACCACCAACGGCGTGGAATAGAGCGGCGAGCTGGTGGGAAATTCCCACAGCTTGGACACCGGCTTGCCGCAGCCCGACAGAAAGAGCAGGCCGAGCAGGGCGCCTGGCCCGAGAACATTGCGAAAGAGAACGGGAATCCGGGATTTCATGATTCCCCCTCGCGGGAAAAGAGTTGGAAGTTGCATACCATTCCCGAAAGCCAGTGTCAAACAAGCCGCCGGCATTCGCTCGCCCGATGGCCGCCATCGGAGGAAATTTTGGATTTGACTGCTCAGAATAGAACGTATAGAAGGCTCGTCGTTGACTTTCGATTTCATGATTTTTCAATTGGGAGGTGAACCTTGAGACCTTTGTCGCTCCTTGCCGCCTGCGCCCTTGTCGCCGCCTGCAGTTCCAGCGGGAAAAACGGCCCCAGCGGGCCTTCCTTTCAGCTTTCGGGCATGGTCTGGCTCGACCAGGCCGGAGACGAGCCGGCCGACGAGGTCGAGATCGAGGCCTGGGTGGACAGAAACGGCGACGGTCGGATCGCGGCGGAGGAAAAATCGCGCGGTCAGACCAGCGACAACGGGAATTTCTCGCTCGCCGTGCCCGCCGAGACCGGCAGGGCCACCACGGTGTCGTTCGCCCGCCATGGATATGCCCGGCAGCTCCGCACCATCCAGGCCGTCCAGGACACCGCGCCGTCTCTCACCGTCGTCCTCTACCGCTCGGAATCCCTCGACTGCGAAGGCGGCGTCTGCCAGGACGCCGCCGGGTCGGTCCGGGTGAGCGGCATCGAGGCGAGGAGCGGGCGCGCGCGGGTGTTCAATCCGGTCACCGAGGTCGATGCCTTTCCCGGAGCCTTCGCGGACAACCAGGGGAACCTGCTCATCTCGTCGGTGTTCGCCTCGTTCGACCTCAGGGATGAGAACGACCGGGAAATCCGCGAGCTTCCGGCCGGCAAGAAGGCCCGGATCGAGATGGCGCTTCCCCGCGACACTTTCTCCACCATATCGGACCTCGTGCCCGGCAACGGCCGGATCGATGTGCCGATGTACTCCTTCGACGAGGTCTCGGGACAGTGGCGCGCGGACGGGACCGGCTGGCTCGAGTCGGCCGACGGCAACCCGCTCTCCGAGGGCGACGTGAGCCAACTTCGCGACGGCAGCTTCGCCTCCCAGCCGTACGTGGTGGCCGAGGTGTCGCACTTCAGCTACTGGAACTGCGACTGGCCGCAGAGCGAAAAGACGGTGGTCGTCGTGCGCCCGGTGGATCCGGAGGATCCCGAGAAGCAGAAGCCCCTGAAGCTCGCCACCTGCTTCTTGCGCGGGGTGAACTTCGCCGGCGTGTCGCCGCCGTATGCCTCCGGAACGGGCGTCGAGTGCATCGAGGCGCGCCGCTCGGAAAACCCGGGGGAAGACCTGGACGGAAACGGCGTCGCCGGCGAGATGTTCCGGGCGCAGGTGGTGTGCGTCTGGAAGGACAAGTACTATCGCTTTCCGGAATTCGACCTCCCCGCGCAGAGCGGCTCCTGCCCGGACGGCGGACTGGACCTGGGACCCCTGGTGCTCGACACCGAGCACGAGGTGGCGATCACCGCCTGCACCGTCCACGGAACGGTGCTGGAAAACGGCGTCCCGGCGGCGAACGTCCCCGTCATCGCCGAGGATCCGACCGTGCCCGAGGAGGTGGGCAACTCCGTCTGCGGCGGAACCTGCATGAACGCGGGCATCAGCGGCGCCGACGGCACGTTCACGGTGACGGTGGCCTTCGGAGATTCGTTTACCCTCTCGGCCCCCATGACGCGAACGGAGGGCGCGGTGACGCTCTTTTTCGAGGGGAAGCAGAAGCTCTTCCAGTGTCCGGCGTCGCCCGTCCGGCTCCACCTCGCCCTGAGCGCGTGCAGCGCCAACCTGCCCACGGTCCAGGCCGACAAGAGCAGCGGCCAGATCGACTGGCAGCCTCCCATCCCGGCGGGCCTGGTGACCGTCATCGGCCTCGCCTCCGCCTCGCTGAAGTGGCAGATCTTCTCGGAGAATGGATTCGCGCCGCCGATCCAGTACGGGACGCTGCCGGCGGGCGCCATGCAGATTCATCCTGCCAGCGGCTCGCCTTCTCCCATGGCGTCCGGCGACCAGATCTTGGTGAACCCGCGGGGAGGCTACATCACGGTCGGCGGCTACCGCTGTCCGTCCACCGGCATGACGCTGGTGCCCTGAGCGCGCCCGGCCCGCAACAACCGTTCTCCCGAACGCAGCGAAAAACCCGTCCCGCCCTCCCCGGGGCGCGCACGCGGCGGGGCCCGCTCCAGAAGTGACCTTGCCCACAGAAATGCTATACTCGGCGCACCCCGATCGTCGGAGGTCTCGTGCCCAGACGTTCGACCCAGCGAAATTCCGAGGCGCAGCGATTCCTGGCCGCGGCGGAGAAGATCCGTTCTCGGGCGGGCCCGCTCTCTCCCGATGAGCTGGCCGGCGCGGCCCGTCTCTGGCTGACCCGCTCGGCCTTCGCGGCCCTGCTCGCGCGCGCGCTCGGCCCCGAGGCCAGCGCGAAAGACGGCTGGGACAGGGCATGCGAGCTCGGCTATCCGTTGTTCGCGCCGGCTTTTGGCCTGGACCCGGGCGCGGAGCCCGGCCCGCTGGAGGAAGGCCCGTCGCCCGCAGACGGGACCGACCCGGCCGAGGTCTTCGAGCGGCTGTTCGACCTGCGGCTTTCGCTGAGTGCGCGCGGAAAGCGGCTTTCGCTGGCCTCGGCGCGCGAGGGCCGGCGGCAGCGGGGGACCTTCTACACCCCGGCCTGGCTCGCCGAGCGCCTGGCCCGGCGGGTCATCGCCGCCGACGGCGGGGACCGACCGAATTCGCGAACGGGGCTCATCCTCGATCCCGCCTGCGGTTCCGGACGGCTGCTGGCGGCGGCGCTGCGGCAATGCCTCGTCCACGTTCCCGAGGCCAAGCGCCCATCGCAAGCCCGCGAGACGGCGCAGCGGCTGTGCGGAGTGGACCGCGATCCGGCGGCGGTGGCGCTCGCCGCGAGTTTCATCCAGTTCGAGGCCGATCCGTTCGGCGCTCCCATCCCCGATCTGTCGCGGCGCTTCGTCGCGGGCGACTCCCTCACGGGCTCTCTGGAGACGGCGAGCGATCCCGAGGCGCCCGCCGGCGCGCTCGACTGGCGCCGGACCTTTCCCGAAGCCTTCGCCGGCGAAAGCGGCGGATTCGGCGCCATCGTCTCCAACCCGCCCTTCGAGGTGCTGAAGGACCTGCGCGATCCGGCCGTGCGCGCGCTGCTCGATCGGGTGCGCTCGCTCCGCTACCCGCTTTCGCTGCGCGGCAACCTCAATCTGAGCCGGCTGTTTCTGGAGCGCTCGCTTTCGCTGCTGGCCCCCGGCGGGCGGCTGGGATTCGTGTTGCCGCTTTCCTTCCTCATGGATCGCTCCGCGGCGGCGTTGCGCGAACCGTTGATTCGCCGCGGCTGGCTCGAAGGCGTGGAGGCCTATCCCGAGGCGGCCCGGGTGTTCGAAAACGTCCATCAGGCGGTGCTGTTGCTCTGGGCGGAAAAGCGGGACCGGCGCGGGCGCATCGAGGTGGCCGAGGAGGGGCCCGCGGCGCGCCAGGCGGTGTTCACCGGCGATGAACTGTCGGCCCTCGACGGCAGGACCTTCGCCATCCCGCTGTGCCAGCCGGCCGACATGGATCTCGCCATCCGGCTTGCGCGCCAGAACCCGGCCCAGATCAAGGACTTCTTCGCCGGACGGGTGGGCGAGGTGGATCAGACCTTCTATCGGCCGATGATGAAGAGCGAACCCGCCTCGGCGCTTTTGCTGCGCGGGGCGCATCTTGCGCCCTTTTCGGCCGACCTCTCCACGGAAGATCCCCGGGAGCGATGGCTGGACGAGGAAGCCTTCGCGAAAAAAAAGGGTTCGGGCCCCTGGCGCAGCCATCTGGCCGAACCGCGGGTGGCCCAGACCGGCATCGTCAACCGCGAGGCCGCGCGCCGCTTCGTGGCCACCGAGGTTCCGGCCGGGATCTATCTGGGAAACTCGCTCAACTACTTTCGGCCGCTGTCCGAATCCCCGCTCGCCGCCGCCGGTCTCGCGCCGGACGTTGCGCGCGGATACCTGCTCGGACTGCTCAATTCGACCCCGCTGGAGTGGCGCTTTCGCCTGACCAGCTCCAACAACAACATCAATCTCTATGAGGTGACGGCGCTGCCGCTGCCGCGGCCGGTGGCGCGCTTTCCCGCCGAGCGCATTGCGGACTTCGTGGCCGCGTGCCTCGCCGGATTCGAATCCGAGAGCGAACGCCAGACGCCGCTCTCGTCGGTCCGGCGCGTGACCTCCGGCTGGGGAAGCCCGTCGCGCGACGACCGGGCGGTGGCGGCCCTCATCGGGGCGGTGGCGCGGCGGCGAGCGGCCGAGACGGGAGCGGAGCGCATCCACTGGTGGGATCACCTGCTCGATCACCTGGTCAACTGGCACATGGGGCTGGACGAGCCCGATCTGGATCGGATGCTGGCGGCCATCCCGGCGCGCTCCTACCCGGGAAAGGCTGGAAAGAAAGGGCGTTGACATGGCGCGGTTCGCGATTGCGGTCGTGGTCCTTGGGGCGAGCCTGTCCTGGCTCGCCGCCGGTTGCTCCAGCGCGAGTTCGGGGTACGAGGGCGAATGTCCGGCGAGCGGCTGCGCCCTGTTCGGCGTGGCGGCGCGCTTCGATGTCAGCAGCGCCGATTTCTTCGCCCGGCCCTGGCCGGCCAACCCCCGCCTGCTGCCCGACGGGCGGCTGGACCTCATGCATTTTCCCAACCCGGCCCCCAGCTCGATGCTGCGCGACGCCATCGAAATCATCAGCGCCAACACCCGGGGCTTCGGCACCAATCAGGCGATCTATGTCGCCTTCGACGGCGATCTGGACGCCGGGAGCCTGCCCGCCGATCCGGCGGCCACGCTGGCCGACGGCGCGAGCGTGTTCTTGGTTCGCATCCCGACCCGCGACGGCGATGAGGCGGGCGAGCGGGTGCCGGTGGCCCTGCGTTATCTCGACGCCGAGCGCCAGTTCACCCCGGCCCGGACCCTGGTCGCGCGGCCGGTCCCGGGATTCGTGCTGCGGCCGGCTTCCCGGTACGCGCTGGTGGTGACTCGCTCGGTCCGCGATCGATCCGGCGACCGGCTCGGCGCGTGGGAGGCGTTCGAGCGCACCAAGTACGCCGCCGCGCCCGAGGACGAGACGCTACGCGCCTACTGGGAGCAGCACCGGCCGGTGTTTTCCTTCCTCGAGCGACTGGGGATCGATCGCGGCGAGGTTGCGGCGCTCGCGGTGTTCGACACCCAGGACGTGCTCGCCCAGATGGACCGGCTGAGGGACTTCGTGGCCGCGATGGAGGCTCCGCGGGCCTTCGATCTTGGGCTGCGCTCGACCCAGGCCGACTACTGGCTCTTCGAAGGCACCGTGGATCTGCCGCAGTTCCAGGCCGGCGAACCGCCCGATTTTACCAGCGGCGGCGGCTTCGTGTTCGACACGGAGGGACGGCCCGTCGTTCAGCGGGTCGAGCGGGCGCCGTTCGCCCTGGCCATTCCGCGCTCGACGGAGCCGGCCGGCGGCTTTCCGGTGGTGCTTCAGGCCCACGGCACCGGCGGCGATCGCTTCAGCCACTTCAACGGCCCGAACGACCCCGCGCCGCTTTTGGCCCGCGCCGGGATCGCCTCCATCGGCCTGGACCAGCCGCTGCACGGCGCGCGCAATCCCTGGGGGCGAGACGAGTCGCTCATCACCTTCAATTTCTACAACATCCTGGCCATGCGGGATAACTTCCGCCAGGGGGCCGTCGATCTGCTGCTGTTGCGCCGGCTGGTGCGGGGCCTGTGCGTTCCGGCCGAGACCAGTCCCACCGGGCAGCCCCTGTGCCTGGACGGCAATCGGGCCGCGTTTTTCGGCCACAGCCAGGGCGGGCTCACCGGTCCGATCTGGCTCGGTGTCGCCGGCGACGTGGAGGGGGCGGTCCTGTCCGGAGCCGGGGGCGGGCTGGGACAGGCCATCCTGGAAAAGACCGCGCCGGTGGATATCCGGCAGCTCGTCGTTCTCGGCTTCGGCCTGCTCGATTCCGAGCTCGATCTGGACCACCCGGCGCTCAATCTCTTTCAGGCTTTCGCCGAACGGGCTGACCCGCTCAACTATGCCCCACGATTCCTGGTGGGGCCGGCCGGCGGATCACCCCTGTCGGTGTACTTTTCCGAGGGATTGCTCGACGAATACTGCCCTCCCGACCAGACCGAGGCCCTGGCCACGGCTGCTGGCGCCGCGCTCATGAAGCCGGTGTCGCGGCCCGTTCCGGCGATGGACCTCGCCAGCCGGTCGGCCCTGGCGCCGCCGGTGCGCGGGAACGCGTCATCGCCCGCGGGCGCTTCGTTGACCGCGGTCCTGGTGCAGTATCCGCAGGACGGGCACTTCGCGGTGTTCGACAACGCCGCCGCCCGCGGCCACTATACCCAGTTCCTCCAGAGTCTGTTCGCCGACCCGCCTCCATCCGTGGGGCCATAAACAACGCCATATCAAAACATCTTTGGCGCGTTCTCGCCTAAAAAACCATGTAGCGCGAGGGCGAGGCCGCACAGAGCCGGCGCGTTCGCGCCCAAAAATCCTGTTCGCGCGAGGCCGGGACCGCAAGTAGCCAGCGGCCTCGCGCCCGTGAACCCTGAGCGCGCGAGGCCGGGGCTACAAGGAGCCAGCGCCCTCGCGCCTGAATAGCCTTCGCCCGACCTTTGCCGTCAAGGGTCTGCGATCCCTTCGGGACTCGCTTCGCTCGCCCTTGACGGCGGTCGGGCTTCGGCTGAATCCGCTATCAAGAAGGGATTGCAAGCAATCCCTTCATCTTGCGATGAAAGAACCAACACAACTATAAAACCGGGATCCTTTGCGCGCGAGGCCGGGGCCGTAAGGAGCCAGCGGCCTCGCGCCCGTGAACCCTGAGCGCGCGAGGCCGGGGCCGCAAGGAGCCAGCGGCCTCGCGCCCGTGAACCCTGAGCGCGCGAACGCGGGGCCAGACAGAGCCGGCGCGTTCGCGCCAGAAAATCCCTGTATATTTCAGTGGTTGGCTGGTGATTCGGGCGGAACGGACTGCGGCGCGGTGGGCTGGACCCGGATTGGTTGCCGCTGAATGGCCGGCTTGAGCGGCATCGGGTGGATCAGCGGCCGTGAAGCCTTGAGCTCAGGCGCAATCGGCTCGATGGCTCTCGGCATGTTGGGGTTGGCAGGAGCGCCGATCGGCTGGGGGCGGATGGCCCCGGTGCGGGCGCTATAGGAGACCTCCAGCACCTGCTGATCTTTCCGGTCGGTATGGATCAGGATCTTTCCCTGCGGCGGATTGGCTTCCTTGATGAGCGTGAGCTGGACCGAGACGTCCTTGTCCTTCGCCTCCCACTTTCCAGTCACGAACCCCCGCGGGTCCTCCACCTTGGTCACCTTGAACGCCTTGCCGCCAAGGCTGCTCACCCGGATCTCGAAGCTCGGGGGTGGCGCCTTCTCGTCGAAGCTCGGGAAGTAAGCGTATTTCTTGTCGAGCACGAGGTCTCCCGTCACCATGCCGAAGATCATCAACTCGATGGCGGGAAGTTTCTCGAGCCCGGTCTTCATGGTGACCCGCGCGGAGAAACTGCGCTCGGTGTCGCCCGCGGTCATGGTGAGCTTGAGGTCGGGCAGAGGCCCCTGGCCCTTGACCAGCTCGGCCTTGACCAGATTGGGATCGGACACGGTGATTTCGCCGATCTTGACCTGGCTCGGGTCCTTCGCCACCAGCTTCACCGTCTCGGTGCGGGTGGTGCCCTTGAGAATGTTCCCGAGGCTGATGCGCGGCGGATCGAAATCCAACAAGCGCTCCACCATCCCGCCGACCTTGAGGGTCAAGCGGGGCTTGTCGGGATCGTTGGAGAAGACCTCGATGAGCTTCTCCAGCTTGCCGGACCGGCCCTTGGTATTCAGCGTCACGTCGATCTTGCCTTCCCCGCCCGGGGGAATGTCGGCCGTCGTGACCACGGCCGCCGTGCAGCCTCAACCACCCTGGGCGCGCAGCAGCTTGAGCACGCCTTGACCGGTGTTCTTCACCGTGAAGGTATGCTTGACCGGCTCGCCGTCGGCGACGGTGCCGAAGTCGTAGTTGGGCTCGTCGCAGGCGATGGCCGGCGGCGGGCCGGCCGGAGCGTTCGCCGGAGCGACCGCGCCATCGGCGGCTGCGGCGTCCGGCGTCTTGTTGCAGCCGGTCGAGAGCGGCAGCGCCGCCAGCGCCAGCAGCAGAAGAAGCAAACCTGTCCTCATCGGAGATCCTCCGTTTTTCCCCGCCGTGGCGGGGGTTCACGTTCGAGGCGCATGCTAGGGCAAACCGCTTCCGCTTGCAAGCAACTCCGCGACTCCGCAACCCGCGACCTCGCAACCCGCTTGACAGCTCGAAGCCGGTGATTACTTTTCGCACGTGGCCGGCCGGCCGCGACAAAAAAGAAAAGCGAAGAACAGGAGGTGCTGTCATGGCGCTCATTCGCTGGCTGGGTGAAGAGAATTCGCTGTTTCGAGAGTTGGATCGCATGCAGCGCGAGTTCGACCGCTTGATGTCCTGGAGCCGTCCGTGGCTGACCGGCAATCTTTCTCCGTCGGTGTATCCTCCGATGAACATCTATGACGACGGCGAGAGCTTCATCGTGCGCGCAGAGGTCCCGGGCGTGGATCCCAAGGACCTCGACGTCTCGGTCGTCAACGACACCCTGACCATCAAGGGCAAGAGGGTCATCCCCGAATGTTCCGAGAATTCCTGCTACCATCGCCAGGAGCGCGCCGAGGGCGAGTTCCGCCGGGCCTTCACGCTCTCCGATCGGGTTGATTCGAGCAAGGTGATGGCCGAGGTCAAGAACGGCATCCTCGAGGTGCGTCTGCCGCGGGCCGAGTCCGCCAAGGCGCGGCGCATCCAGGTCAAGGCGGGTTGATAGGAGGTGGGCCATGAGCGAAAAGAAAGAACTCCAGGTGACCCCGAAGAAGACCATCGAAAAGAGCGCGGGCGAGCCGACGCGGCAGAACGTGAGCTTCATGCCGGACGTGGACATCGTGGAGGACTCGGAGAGCATCACCCTCTACGCCGACATGCCGGGCGTGAGGAAGGACAACCTGTCCATCGACGTCCAGGACAACATCCTCACCCTCACCGCCACGGTGGACCCGCTCCCCGAGCATCACCGGCTGGTGTACCGCGAGTACGACGTGGGCGGATTTTCGCGCCGCTTCACCCTGGGCGAACGCATCGATCAGTCGAAGATCACCGCCAAGCTCGAAAACGGCGTTCTCACGCTGCACCTGCCCAAGGCCGAGGAGGCGAAGCCGCGCAAGATCGAGATCGTCTCCAAATGATCCGAGGGAGTGTGCGCCGCGCGAGCGCGGGGCCCGAGCATCCCGCGTTCGCGCGGACCGTCAGTTCGTTCGCCTGGATTCGGAAGGACAGTTCGCGTGCTGGAGCAAGAGCTGGCGCAAGTGGGGCGTGCGCCGCACCATGGGCTGGTTGAGCAGGTGCCGGATGACGGCCGGGGGGGTGCCCGGAAATCGAGCCAGATTCTGGATGAGAAGGGTAGAAGCATAGGTTCGCCGGCACAGCAGCGCGGTGGTCTTGCCGTCGAACTGGAGCCCCAGCAGTAGCGGCAGGCAGCGGCCCTCGGTGGTGAAGATGAGCGCGGCGCATTCTTCACCGCCCACCTGGAGGAAGCGCCGGCGCAGCGCATCCCGCGCCGCCCGCTTGGCCCGCTCGGTGCTCTCCCGGCTCACCGAAAGCTTGAAGAGCTGCGAGAGGTTGCTGCTCGAGAAGAGCTTGCGCAGCACGCTCTCCGGCGTCTGGACGTTTCGCAGCAGCAGGCGGCGCACGGCGTCGTCCTGCAAGAAGGCGCTGCGCGCGACCAGCGCCTCCAGACCGACCGGGTTGCGGTGGTGTTCGGCGATGAGGCGCGCGTGGGGAAGGCCGATGAGCGCGTTTTCCAGGACGCGAATGATCACCCGGGGATCGGGATCGAGGCACAGCGCCATCAGCAGAGCCCCGTCGGCCGACCGGGCGGCCGCCATTCGCGCGTCCGGGGGCAGCGGGCGCAGGTCGCGCTCGAAGATGCGCCGAAAATTCGTCCCCGGCCCGGCCGCGCCGGAAAGATCGCCCGAGGCGTTCTCCGCTCCAATCGCGCCGGTTGCGCCGCCATCGTCGCCGTCTGGCATGGCCCGAATCATAAACCACCCCGGACGCGGCCGCAAACCGTTCGCCGCCCTGGTCCCGGACCCGTTCCGCGGGTAGAATGCCGCGCATGGCGCCTTCGCCCCTGATCGTCATCGCCGGCCCGACCGCCTGCGGCAAGACCCGCCTGGCGGTGGCGCTGGCGCGGCGCTTCGGGGGCGAGATCGTGTCCGCCGACTCGCGACAGGTGTACCACGGACTGGACCTGTGCGCGGGCAAGGACCTGGTCGAGTATCGCTCCGGCGGCCCGCCGGTTCCGGTGCATCTGGTCGACACCATCAATCTGGAGCGGGAGTATTCGCTGTTCGACTTCGCCCGGGATTTCTGCGAGCGGTTCGCGCAGATCGTTCAACGGAGACGCCAGCCCATCCTGTGCGGCGGGACGGGCCTCTACCTGGAGGCGGTTCTTCGCCGGTACGGCCTGGTCGAGGCGGCGCCGGACCCGTCGCTGCGGGCCGAGCTTGAGAATGCATCCGCGGAGGAGCTGATGCAGCGACTGCGCGCGGAAAAGCCGCGCCTGCACAACACCACCGACTTCGGCTGCCGCGAGCGCATCATCCGCGCCATCGAGATCGCGATCCGCACCCGGCGGCAACCGGCGATCGAGTGGCCGGCCTTCCAGCCGCTGGTGATCGGGGTGGCGCTGCCGCGCCCGGCGAGAAAGGCCCGCATCCGCGAGCGCCTCCGGGAGCGGCTTTCGGCCGGCATGATCGACGAGGTCCGCCGCCTGCTCGAGGCCGGGGTGTCCCACCAGCGCCTCGAGGATCTGGGGCTGGAATGCCGTTTCGTCTCGCGCTTCTTGCGGGGCGAAATCGCGTCTGCGAGCGAGTTCGAGGAGCGGCTGGCGCGCGAGATCTATCTTTTTTCCAAACGCCAGGAGGCCTGGCTGCGGCGATGGGAGCGGAGCGGCATCCAGGTCCACTGGATCGAGCGGCCCGACGCGGACCGGGCCGCCGTCTGGATCCAGGAGGCCCTCGCGAACCGGCCGGCGGGAGGGACGCCGTGAGTCTCCTGGATGCCTTCCGCGCCCGCCGCGGGCCCTGGCGCCATCCGGCGCCGGCGCTCCCCATGACCCGGCAGGAGATGGAGGCCCTGGGCTACGAGGAATGCGACGTGGTGCTGGTCACCGGCGATGCCTACGTGGACCATCCCAGCTTCGGCGCGGCGGTGATCGCCCGGGTGCTGGAGGCGGCCGGATACCGGGTGGGGATCCTGGCCCAGCCCGACTGGCGCTCCTGCGAGGATTTCCGGCGACTCGGCCGGCCGCGGCTCTTCTTTGGCGTGACCGGCGGCAACCTGGACTCGATGGTCAACCGCTTCACCGCCGATCGAAAGATCCGCACCGACGACGCCTATTCGCCGGACGGCCAGGCCCTGCGCCGGCCCGAGCGCGCGGCCATCGTGTACGCCCAGCGTTGCCGCGAGGCCTTCCCCGGCACACCCGTGATTTTGGGCGGCATCGAGGCCAGCCTGCGCCGCATCGCCCATTACGACTACTGGTCGGAGCGAATCCGGCGCTCCATCCTGCTCGACGCCAAGGCCGACCTGGTGCTCTTCGGCAACGCCGAGCGAGCCGTGCTGGAGGTGGCCCGCCGGATCGACGCCGGCGAGGCTGCGGCTCGGTTGGAGGACATTCGCGGCAGCATGCTCTCCCTGCCGGCCGGCCATCCTCGGGCCGCTGCGGCCGTCCGGCTGCCCGCCTACGAGGAGTGCGCGCGCGATCCCGCGGCCTTCGCCCGCGCCGCCCGCATCGCATCGCGAGAGAGCCATGCGTTGCGCGACACCTCCCTTGCGCAGGCCCACGGCGATCGCGAGGTGCTGGCCAACCCTCCGGCCCGGCCGCTTTCGCCGGAGGAACTGGACGCGGTGGCCGAGCTGCCCTACTCGCGCCGGCCGCACCCCGCCTACGCCGGCCGGCGCATCCCCGCATGGGAGACGGTGCGCCACTCGGTGATCATCGTGCGCGGGTGCTTCGGCGGCTGCAGCTTCTGCTCGCTGTGGGCCCACGAGGGGCGCGTGGTGCAGAGCCGCTCCATCGCCTCTGTGCTGCGCGAGATCGAGATCATCCGCGGCCAGGACGATTTCACCGGGACCATCTCCGACCTGGGTGGACCCACCGCCAACATGTACAGCATGGGCTGCAGCGATCCCGACCGCGATCGCGAGTGCCGCCGCCTCTCCTGCCTCTACCCCAAGATTTGCCCCAAGCTGAACGCCGATCACGGTCCGCTCATCGAACTCTACCGCCGGGCGCGCTCGCTGCCGGGCGTGCGCAAGGTGCTGATCGGCTCGGGGGTGCGGCACGACCTGGCGCTGACCTCGCCCCAATACGTGCGGGAGCTGTGCGCCCACCACGTCGGCGGCCACCTCAAGATCGCTCCCGAACACGTCAGTCCGGGGCCGCTGGCCTGCATGCAAAAACCGGGCGCGGAAGTCTTCGAGCGCTTCCTGGACCTCTTCGCGCGCTTCTCCCGCGAGGCGGGCAAGGAGCAGTACCTCGTGCCCTACCTCATCGCGGCCCACCCCGGCACCACCGATCGAGACATGCTGGAGCTTTCGCTGTGGCTGAAGCGGCACGGCTTCCGGCCGGACCAGGTGCAGACCTTCCTGCCCTCGCCCATGACGTTGGCCACCGCCATGTACGCGACCGGCCGCAACCCCTTGCGCGAAGATCTGCCCCCGGTGGTGGTACCCCGCGGCCTGCGCGCGCGCCGGTTGCACAAGGCGTTCATTCGATTCCACGATCGGGCCAACGGGCCGCTGCTGCGCGAGGCACTGCGCCGGCTCGGACGGACGGACCTCATCGGATCGGGCCGGGAGGCGCTGGTGCCGCCGGCCGGGGGTCCGCCATCCCCAGGGGCGCAGCCTCCGCCACGCCGGGACCGCCGGGGCCGCCGCGATCGGCGCCCACCGTCCCGCCGCCGGCGTCGGGCTTGATTTCCCGCCGGAGTGGTAGCAGAGTCGCTGATGTTTTGATGCCGGAACGTCCCCGCATCCCAAAGGAGCTGTCATGAAGAAGCTGGCGATCATTCTCGGGTTTTCGTCGTTGCTTTCAATCGCCGCGTGCGGCGGGAGCGACGATCCGTGCCAGGCGGATTCCTGCTCCGGCCACGGAACATGCCACGCCGAGGACGGAAAGCCGGTGTGCACCTGCGAGGCGGGCTACCGTGGCGCTTCGTGCGACCAGTGCGCCATCGGTTTCCAGGACAACGACGACAACGGCACCTGCCTCGCCTCCTGTCCTTACTCCGGGATCAGGTGCGGCGACCACGGCCGGTGCGACGACGCCTCCGGGACGGCCCATTGCGAGTGCGAGACCGGCTACGCCGGCGACACCTGCCAGAGCTGCGCCGCCGGTTACCAGGACAAGGACGCGGACGGGCGCTGTGCCCCAGATTGCCAGACCGCCGCGCTCGACTGCCACCACGGCGCCTGCAGCGAGGACGGGGGCAAGGCGCACTGCGTGTGCGAGTCGGGCTACGCCCTGCCCGACTGCGTCGCTTGCGATCGGTATTTCCAGGACAACGACCAGAACGGCTCCTGCCTGCCCGACTGCGACGGCGCGGGGCTGGAATGCGGCCTGCACGGCGTGTGCGACGATCTTTCGGGCACGGCGCGCTGCCAGTGCGACGCCACCTTCGCCGGCGATCGCTGCGAGCACTGCGCCGAAGGCTTCCAGGACAAAGACGAAAACGGCACCTGCCTGCCCGACTGCGCCGCCTCCGGCCTCGACTGCCACCATGGAAGCTGCGAGGACGAAAGCGGCGTGGCCCTGTGCGCCTGCGACACCGGCTACACCGGGGCCGACTGCACCCGCTGCCAGAACGGCTACCAGGACAACGACCACGACGGCATCTGCACACAAAACTGCGCCACCTCCGGCCTCGTTTGCGGCGCGCACGGGCGCTGCTCGGATCTCAGCGGCACCCCGATCTGCCAGTGCACGACCGGCTACACCGGCGCGCTCTGTGACAGTTGCGCGGATGGTTTCCAGGACTACGACGGCGACGGCACCTGCCGGCCCACCTGCCAGACGCTGGGCTGGACGTGCAGCGGGCATGGCGCCTGCGACGACAGCAGCGGCACCGCCGTCTGCGTGTGCGAGAGCGGCTACTACCCCGACGGCCACGGCGGTTGCACGCCGCCCAACGGCTTCACCTGCGCCAGCGCCGCGCCGCTCGATCTCAGCCTGGGCTCGGTCCAGGGGACCACAACGGGCGCGGGCGGCGAGTACAGCGGCTCCTGCGTCAGCAACACCGGCCCGGAGGTGGTGTGGCGCTTCACCATCAACGAGCCGCTGCACGTCAAGTTCCACATGACCGGGTTCGACACCGTGCTCTACCTGCGCTCGAACTGCGCCGACGCCCAGAGCGAGATCGACTGCGACGACGACGGTGGCGGCAGCTCGAGCTCGCTCATCTCGGCGGATCTCGCCGCCGGAACGTACTACCTGTTCTGCGACGGGTACGGCAGCGCCTCGGGCGCCTACACCCTCACCATGGAGGTCACCTGCTCGACACCGGGCACCATCTTCGATCCGAACAGCGGAAGGTGCGTGGACGATCCCTGCCAGCCCAACCCCTGCGACGAGCCGCACAAGACGGTGTGCCGGCCGGTGTTGCCGGCCTCCTTCACGTGCGAGTGCGATCCGGGCTACATCCCCGATCCCGACCAGCCCGAAAGCTGCATGGTCAACCCCAACCCCACGGGAGAGAGCTGCGCCGATCCCATCCCGCTGTCGGGCTCGACCGGCGTGATCCAGGGGACGCTCGCGGGCGCGCAGAACAACAGCGAAGGCTCCTGCGGCGGCTCCGGGCCCGATCGGGTGTACGCCTTCAACGCTTTGGTGCGCACCCGGGCCAGCCTGGTCCTTTCCTCCGGCAGCCCGGCGCTCTACCTGCGCAGCGTCTGCGCCCAGGCCGGGAGCGAGGAGGGCTGCAACGCTCCCTGGTACGGCAATGCCCAGCTTCTCGAGATCCTGCCCCCCGGCGTGCACTACGTGTGGATCGACAGCGAATACTCCGGCGATGCCTTCACCCTCAACTACGATCTGCGCCCGGATCCCTGCGCCGACGAGGAGTCGGCGTGCCCCGGCGTGCCCACCTGCCAGGCCAACGCCGACTGGACCGGGTTCGCCTGCGTGTGCCCGGCGGGATACCTGCCGCACAACGGCGAGTGCGTGGACGACCCCTGCGATCCCAACCTGTGCACCGAGCCGCACAAGACCCGCTGCGTGCCGCTGCTGCCCGGAAACTACGAGTGCCAGTGCAACGCGGGCTACATCCCCGACCCGGGCAACCCGAGCGCGTGCATCATGGATCCCAACGCCAACGAGTGGGCCTTCTTCGTGTTCCTCAACGCCGACAACAACCTGGAGGACTACGGCTACGAGGACCTGGCCGAGATGGAGGTGGCCGGCTCCACGCCCTACGTGCACATCGCGGCGCTGTTCGACACCGTCACCCGCGACGGCGGCAACGCGCGCTACATCTACGTGCGACCGGGCGCCTTCGACACCCTCCAGAACCTGGGAGAGGTGAACATGAGCAACTGGGAGGTGCTGGCCCAGTTCGGAGTATGGGCGGTGCAGAACTACCCCGCCCGGCACTACGCCTTCGTCATGTGGGACCACGGCGCCGGCTGGAAGAATGCGCCGCCCAAGCCCGTGTTCAAGGGCTTCTCCTCGGATGACAACCCCGGTCCCGGCGGCGGGCCGGACGAGATCTCCGTCTCCAACGGCGACTACGCCCGGGCGCTCGCGGCCATCACCGCCGCCATCGGCGACAAGATCGACATCGTGGGCTTCGACGCCTGCCTGATGGGCATGTGGGAGGTGGCCGAGGCCTCCGCGCCCTACGCCCGCTACCTGGTGGCCTCGGAGGAGACCGAGCCCGGCCCGGGCTGGGCCTACGACGGCTTCCTGCCCGCGCTCATCCAGGATCCGTTGAACACCAGCGCGCTCGCGCTCGGGCGGCTCATCGCGGACGCCTATTACGCCGAGAGCCCCAGCGACTCCACCCTGTCCGTCATCAACCTCGAGGCCATACCGGGGCTCGCCGCCGCCATGACCGGCTTCGCGGACGCCCTGCGCGCCCACACCAACCTGTACGCCTCGATCAACACGGTGCGCAACGCCACCCAGGCCTTCTACTACTCCGACAACCGCGACCTGTTCGACTTCGCCACCCGCATCAAGTCCATGTCGGGGGTGACGCCGGACATCGTGGCCGCGGCGGACGCGCTGCTTCTGCAACTCGGCACGGCCATCGCCTACAACCGCGCCCAGGCCGACTACCCCGGGGCGCACGGCATGGCCATCTACTTCCCGGCGCGAAGCAGCGGCATGGACTCGGCCTACACCGCGAGCGGCGCGGTGTGGAGCCAGCACGCCACCTGGGACGAGTTCCTGCAGAGCTTCGCCCAGTAGCGCGCGAGGCGGACCCGCTGCGCGAACGAGGCCGGCATGGAACAAAAACCCCGCTCTGCGGCCGCGGCCGCCATCCTGTCCCTGTTCATGCCCGGCCTGGGGCATCTCTACAGCGGGCGCTGGCGGCTCGCCCTGCTGGTCTACCCCATCGCCTACCTGGGACCGGCCATCTTCATCGGCGGGTTCGCCGGCCTGGACTGGAGCCTGCGCGGCGCCTTCCGCATGGCATCCTGGAGCTGGCTCGTCTGTGCCGTGCTGTGCTGCGTCCATGCGGCATGGCTGGCCCGGCGTGCAGGCAAGGAGTACCGCCTGCGGCCCTTCAATCTCTGGTATTTCTATCTTCTGCTCTGGGTCGCCGGCGTGGCCTTGCCGGCCTTCGGTATCACCCGCTGGGTGCAAGGCAACCTGCTCACCCGCCTCGATCTGGTCTCGGACGGGATGATGCCGACGCTGCTGCCCGGGGACATGGTGCTCATCGATCGCCGCACCCGCGCGCTCTCCACTCTTCAGCGCGGTGACGTGATCGCCCTGCGCGATCCGGCCGACCCCGAGGCCATCCGCATCGCGCGGCTGATCGGACTGGCCGGCGACCAGATCGAACTGGGCCCCGACGGGATGCGCCTGAACGGGGAGGCGATCCGGCGGGAAGAAGCGGAGACAGACATGCCCGGGACGAAGTACGCCGACTGGCTGGACGGGAGGAAGTTCATGGTGATGGAGGACACCGACCGCGCGGCGCGCCGGAGCGCGAGCTTCCGGGTCGGGCCGGAGGAGATTTTCGCGATCGGCGACAACCGGGCCAGCGCGCCCGGAGCGGCACCGGTGCCCCGGCGGGACGTGCTCGGGCGCGCGATCCTGGTGATGGCCTCGCGCGATCCCAAGACCGGCGCCTGGCGCGCCGATCGGAGAAACCTGCCGCTCGGGTTTTTCTAGCGTGACTTGAGGCCGCAACCAGGATCGCGACCGCCTGTGCTGGCCGGTGAAGCCCCGTGGCCTAAGTTGCGCAACGACAACCTGAAAATACGTGCAACTGATTTTCTTTGATCCTCGCCTCGAGCCACACCGGCTTCTCCGTCTCCTGGAGAACGGTGCGCCCGGCGCGGGAGGTGAAGAATGAAAATCGGCCCTGTCATGCTGGTCCTTCTCCTCGCCGGCGGTCTCGGGCGGGTCGGGCCGCGGGCTCGCGCGGAGACCTGTCCGGGCTGCCCGGCGCTCGACCGCGTGCGGCAGGATCCGATGGCCCTGGTCGAGCTGCTCGGCGCGCACGCCTTTGCCGACCTTGCGCGCATGCTCGATGCCGCGCTGACCGACCCGCCGCGCGCGCCGCATCTTTCCCAGGTGCTCTCGGCGCTCGAACTCTGCCGCAACAGCGCGGAAAAGGGCTTCTGGATCCGGCGGCTCGAGAACCCGGGCACGCTCGACCCGGCCAAGGCGCGGGACATCCGGCTCTCGGGCATCGAGATCCTCTCCCGCTACCGAAAAGACGATGCGGCGGTGCGCGCCATCGCCGAGGCGCTCTTCGACGAGGAGCGCAGGGTGTCCGAGGCCGCGGCCACCGCCCTCCACTGGCTTCGCCACCCCGCAGCGCTGGATGCCTTGATCCGCTACGACTCCGACCGCCGCCGCTCGGGGAACCTCCAGGTGCTCGGCGCCATCGCCGACACGCCGACCGAGGAGGCGGTTGCCTACGCGCTCTCCAAGCTCGGCCAGACCCGCCCCTTCCAAGGAGGTCCGGGCGACAAGGTATATCAGCTTTCCCAGGAATATATGCCCTGGTGGGGCCTGATCGCGCGCAAGCTCGTCCAGCGGGGCGAAAAACGCGTGCTGCCCATCTTGATGGCGGCGGTGGAGAATGCCGTCGAGCGGAACCGGACGCTGGTGGACGACGGCTTCTATGCGCTCGGCTTGCTCGGCGATCGCGCCGCCACGCTGCTGCTCGCGAAGGCGGTCGAAAAGCTCCACTTCCACAACCAGTACTGGGCGGCGCTGGCGCTGGCCCGGCTCGGCGATCCGGCCGCGCTGCCGGCGCTGCGCAAGGCCCTGCCGGCGGTGAAGGACCTTCCCGCCAGCCGCCCCTGGGTCAACCGCTCGGCCATCGCCTACGCCATGGCCCACCTGGGCGATCCGGAGGGCGAGCGCGCCCTGCTCATGCAGGAGAAGGATTCGAGCGACACGGCCAGCATGTACGCGCTGCTCGGCCTGCTGCGCCTCAAGGGCCTCCCCTACGCGCACAAGATCGTGGAACGCCTCCGGCCGTACCGAAAGATCGAAAAGGACCTGCGCTACCCGATGGACGAGATCGTGGAGGCCATCGCCGAGCTGAAGTCGGTCGAGGCCGCCCGCGTCCTGCTCGAACTCGCCGGATTCGAAAAGGCCGACCGGGCCGGCCACTACGCCGAGATCGCTCTGCGGGAGATGCCCGCCGAAACGGTGGCCCGGGCGGTGGCCGAGCGGTTGCGCTCCGGCGGCTGGAAGCGGCGCAACCTGGCGGCCGCCCGGCTGCTTGCGCTGCCGCTGGATCCGTTCCCGTACTTTGCCGAGTTGCTTTCGGACGGAGATCTTCCCGCGCGGGTGCTGGCGGCGCGAATGCTGGGGCGCTTCGCGCTGCCGCGGTACCGGGCCCAGCTCGAGAGCGCCAGCCGGGACGGCGCCTGGCAGGTGGCCGACGAGGCGCGCTTCTATTTGCGCGGCCCGAAGCTGGAGGCGCTCCTCGCGGATCGGATCGCGGCAACGCCGGAGGAGAGCGCCGTCTGGAGCGCGGCCGGGCCGATGACGGATGCCCGTCGGATCCTCGAGCTGGCCGATGGCCGGATCGCGGTGGCGGCGCGGGACGGGCTGTGGCTGTACGACGGGATCCAGTGGAAAACCCTCAAGGCCGCGGACGGGTTGTGCGCCGACGACATCATCGACATCGCCCTGGTCCGCGGCGCGCTGGCGGCGGCCTCCCGGACGGGCGTGGCCCTGGAGCGGGCGGGACGCTTCGAGTGCCAGCCCGCGCCGGCTCCGCCCACCCGCATGGCCGGCGATGGCCAGAACCTCTACCTCGGCACCGAGCGCGGACTCTTTTCCCTCCACCAGGGCTCCTTCCGCCCCCTGGGCGGGCCGGAGAGACTGGTGCGCGCCGTGGCAGCGGACGGACGAGGGACGGTGTGGGCGGTGTTCGCGCCGCAACAGCCGAAGGGCCCGTTTTCGCTGTTCGCCATCGCGCCGGGAAAGGCCGAGGAGATCGAGCAGGCGTTTCGGTCTTTCCGGGGCAAGCCCGAGGACGTCTGGACACGCTGCGGACGGGCCGTCTATCGCCGGACCTTCGAGATCGAGCCGCTTTCGCTGCTGCCCGATCCGGCCGGCGGGATCCTGATCTCCACCGCCGCCGGAATATGGCGGGCCGAGGGGCGCTCGCTGAGGCCGTTCCCCGAGGAGGAGACGTTGCGTTCACCGGTGATGCCGGGGGCGATTGCGGGAAGCGCGCGCCGCCTGCTCGCGAGCTATCCGGGATATGTCGAGATCATCGAGGGCCGCGCCGCCCGGCGGGTGTTCTTCGACGAGCAGGCCCGCCGCCTGCTCCTGGAACGCAACATCGCCACGGGTGTCACCCCGTCGGGGGCGCTGCTGTCGCGATACGGCGAGGTCTGGTTGGCGTTGCCCCACGCGGTGGCCGCGCAGCAGGGCGTGGGGGCCGTGCTGCGCCGGATCCGCAAGGATCCGGAGCGGGCCGCGTTGCCGCCGGAGACGGTCATCGCCCGGGTGAGCGGCGGGGCGTTCTTTCGGGACAACCCGGACATCGCGCTGGGCTCGCAAAACCTCGAGCGCAAGTTCGCCGGCGGCGAGGTGGTGAAGATCCCGGCCAACGCGGTCTCGGTCTCGGCCGTGGCCAAGGATCCGTGGGACTTCGGCCCGGCGCAGCTTCGCTTCAAGCTCGACGAGCGCCCCTGGACCGAGTGGTCGGACAAGAACCTGCTCATCACCCCCGACATCCTGGACGAGGGCGTGCACCGGGTGCTGGCCCAGTCGCGGGATGTGGATGGGAACATCGATCCCACGCCGGCCGAGCTGCGCTTCGCCGTGGTCACCCGGGATGTCACCGTGATCCAGGTGCGCGACGGCCAGTTCGAGCGCGTCTTCCCCTCGCAATTCCTGCGCTATCAGAAGGGCGAGGTGGGGCGCGTCGAGATCGAAAACACCCTGCCGCGGCCGGTGGAGGTCGAGGTCAGGCTGTCGATCGAGGACCTGTTCGAATCGCCGGCCTCGGCGCGCGCCACCTTGGGCCCGAACGAGAAGCGCTGGCTCTCCCTGCCCGGGCCGTTCACCGCCCGCCTGCTGGAGAACCGCGCCCAGCGCACCGCCCTGGCGGTGGTGGAGATCGCCTACGAGCACGAAGCGGCGCGCCGCTCCTCGCGCCACAGCTTTCCGGTCGAGATCATGGAGTCCAGCGCCTTCGCCTGGGACCGGCCCGAGCGGGTGGCCGCCTTCGTGAGCAGCCACGATCCGTCAATCCAGATCCTGGGCGGCGCCGTCCACGCCCAGCTCTCATCCTCCCTCCCGGAGCACGCGCGCGCGTCATCGCCGCTGCGCAACCTGTTGCTCGGCGCGGCGGCCTTCGACGCCTTGCAGGCGGCGGGCATCTCCTACAAGCCCGATCCCGCCCGGCCGTTCTCGGGCGTGGCCTTGGGTCAAGCGGCCGTGGACAGCGTGCAGTTCCCCGGGCTGACCCTGCAGCGAAAGACCGGCGACTGCGACGATCTCAGCGTCCTCTACGCTTCCCTGCTCGAGAACCTCAACGTTCCCAGCGCGCTGTGCATCGTGCCGGGGCACGTGCTGGTGCTGCTGGACACCGGGGTCATGGAGGCCAACCGCCAGGTGTTCGCCGGAATGGAATCGCAGATCATGCTTCGCGACGGGCGGGTCTGGATCCCGGTGGAGGTCACCCGGCTGGGCCAGCGCGGGAGCGATTTCTCCGGCGCCTGGGCCGCCGGCGCGCTTAGACTGGCCCAGAACCGGGACGCCGCCTCGAAGACCACCGTCGAGGTGCGCCACGCCTGGCTGGACAACCCTCCGGCCACCTTCGCCGCGCCGTCCGTCCCCGCCGTGCCCGATCTGAGCCAGGCCCGCGCGGAGACGGGAGCGCTGGCACAACGCATCGCCGAACGCGTCCTGGGCCAGGCCGCGGCCGGAGAGGACGCCGCAGCGCTGCTGACCCGAGGCAAGGCCATGCTCCGGACCGGGATGTTCGAGTCGGCGGAAAAGGCCTTCGAGAAGGCGCTGGCGCAGCGGGAGAGCTACGAGGCGGTCTTCGGGTTGGCCGCCGCCCGGGCCGGGCGGGGAGAGCTGCTTCCCGCCATCCTCGGCTTCGAGAAGGCGCTCGGGCTCTCGGCGGACGCGCTGCAGAAGTTCCAGTGCCACATGGCCATGGCCCAGTGCTACCGGCAGGACGGCAATATCGCCAAGGCCCGCCGGCACCTGGAGCAGGCCACCCGGCTCAACCCGGCGGCCCGCACCGATCAGCGCTACCGGGCGCTGATCTCGTTTCTCGCCCAGGAGAGCGGGGAGAAGGCCGCCGCCGAGGGCGAGCCGCCGCCGTTCTTCCAATACATTCTCGAAGGCTTGTGATACAGATTGCGAAGCTGCGCCACCGCGCGAGGAGGACCATGAGAAACTGGTTTGCATACCCATTGTTGCTGATGGGCTGGCAGGCTCTGGCCGCGGCGGTCGAGCCGCTTCCGCCGGTCGGTCTCGCCGAGGAAGAGCCGCCGGCGCCGGCTCCGGCCGAAGCCACCGAGCCCGAGCCGTCGTGGTTGCAGGGAAAGGCCTTCTTCCAGGCCGGCTACCTCTACAACCTGGCCGATCCGACCGGCGGCGAAAACGACCTGCGCGTGTTCGATCATCTGCACAACACTTTCACCATCGATCTCGTCGAAGTGGAGCTGCGCCACGAGGCGCCGCTGGGCGGGAGTGGCTTTTCGCTCAAGCTCACCGCCGGCGAGGCGGCGCGTTTCATCCATTCGCGGGGGCTGGGGAGCGACGAGCCGTTCGATCTCACCGAGGCGTATCTCGACTACCGCTTCGATGTGCTCGACGGGTTGCGCCTGCGGGCGGGGAAGTTCTCCACCTACTTCGGCGCCGAGCTGCTCGAGGCCTGGAACAACCCCAATACCTCGCGCACCTACCTGTTCAACTACGCCCTGCCGGTGAGCCACACCGGCATCATGGCCGAGCTTGTGCTCGCGAATTTCTCGCTGCGGATCTTCGGCCTCAACGGCTGGGACTGCACCGCCGACAACAACGAGATGAAGTCCATCGGCGCCTCGCTCGGGTACGCCTCCGGCGACCGGCTGTTCGCCATGTTCAACGTGCTCGCCGGGCCGGAGCAGGACGGCAACACCGGCGACTGGCGGGTGCTGTTCGATCTGGTGATCTCCGGCCGGCCGCTGTCCTGGCTCTCCCTGACCGCGGCCGGGGCCTACGGGCGCGATCGGGTGGGAGAGGAGACGGTGGCCTGGCACGGCGTGCAGGCGGTGATCCAGGTGGACGCACTGGCGGCGCTGGGGTTCGCCCTGCGCGGCGAGTTTCTGAACGACCCGGACGGATTTCGCACCGGGGCCATTCAGGAGCTCAAGGGCATCACCGCCACCGCCGAGTTCCGCCCGGCCGAATCGCTCAAGCTGCGCCTGGAATACCGCCACGACTGGTCCACGCGGGCGGCCTTCTCCGGGCGCTCGGCCCAGGACACCCTGGGGTTGTCCATCCTGTGGTCGGTCCGCCGGGGTTGACGGCGATCGTCGAAGAATATATATATGAGGTGGTTCGGCGGGGGCGGCGTTTTCCGACAGGATCGTTTCTTGGAGAGGCGCGGCATGGCGTACGACAGACCCAGTTGGCGGGAGATCGACAAGATGCGGGACGGAGGGCGCGTGCGCAAGAAGCGCGACAACCAGATCCGCGATCTGTCGGAACACTCCACCCGCTACGAGAAGTACAAGTCCGATCTCAACCGGCTCTTCGACCAGGGCATGGCGAGCGAGCTGGTCAAGAAATTCGGCAAGGACAAGCCCGCGGCGGATGACGAGGCGCGCAAGCGCCGCCGCGACACCATGCGCCAGCCCACCGCCGATGCCAAAGCATCGCTGAGCCGACTCAAGCTCATCCGCCAGGTCATCGAGGCCGGCGACACCGCCGCCCTGGTGGCGGCGCTGGACGAGCTGTCCCAGCGCTTCGGCCTGCCCGACGAATGGGAAGTGCTCATCCGGGCGCTCGAGCACCCGGGCGAGTCCATCCAGGAACAGGCCGTCGATCGCATGACCGCGCTGCTCCCGGTCTCGGCCAAGATCCCGCGCCGGGCCACTCTCAAGGAACGCCTGCGCGCGGTGACCCAGGTCGCCCGCGGGGTCTCGCTGCGCGAAAAGGCGCAATCGCTCGAAGAACGGCTCTGAGCCATTCCCCAGCGGAGCCTTTGCCATCGGTGGGGCTGGCCCGCGCCCCATTTCGTCTCGATCGCGCAGGCGCGAGGCGGGTGCAGAAAACAGGTTGCGAAGGGCGAAGCGGTATCGCGGGGAAGAGATCAGTCTTCTTCGCCGTCGGCTTGCGGCTCTTCAGAATCTGTGATCACGCCCTCGCCGCTCAGGGAGAGGTCTTTGGCCAGGCTCATCTTCTCCATGGTGTCTTCGGTGCGGGCCACACCCACCTTGGCCATCATCTCGCGCACCCGCGGATAATCCTTGAGCACCTCGAGCACCCGGTCCTTGGGGATGCGCATGACCTGGAGACGGCCGCGGGCGCGCACGGTGGCCGAGCGCGGCTGGTCGGTGATGACCCCGATCTCGCCAAAAAACGAGCCGTCGGTCAGCTCGGCCACCGCGCGGACGGTGCCCATGTCGTCGGCTTCCACCGCGGCCACGCCGTCCACGATGATGTAGAGGGCGTCGCCCGGGTCGCCCTCGCGCACCACCGTCTCGCCGTCCTGGAAGGTCAGCGCCGCGGCGTCGGCGAGCAGGCGCCGGCGGCCGGCCTCGTCCAGCAGGCGCAGGAAGCGGGCGTTGGCGAAAAAATGGAGCACCTGTTCCATGTCGGCCATGGGAACCTCCGCGATCGCAGTGTGGCACGCCGGGCGATGCCGGTCAACGCGCCGGACGGCACTGCGGCCGGCTGTCCATCCAGTCGTGGCCGCTGGCGATCATGAGAGCCTCGGCCTCGGTTCGCAGCCCGCGCAAGGGAGCGTTGTCGGGGTAGCGGGCCAGGCCGCGCTCGGCCGCTTGCAGCGCGAGCTCCGCCTCGCCGGACAGGAGCCGGGCGCGCGCCAGGGCGGCGAACAGCGAGGGGCCTCCGTCCACGCGGACATCGATCTGGGCCAGCCAGAAAGCGGCCTCGGCGCCTTCTCCGCGCAGAAGGAGAAGCTGGCTCAGGATCCAACGCACGGAAAATCCATCCAGGTGCGTCCAGTAGCGCCGCCGATCGATCTCGAGCGCCGCGCGACACGCGCGCTCCGCTTCTTCGTACGCGCCGGCGATGGCCCGGGCGTAGGCCAGGTTGTTCCAGCACTCGGCGCAATTCGGCTCGTCCTCGACCGCCCGGGAAAACAGGCGCACCTCGTCGCTCCAGGCCTCTGCCCGCGAACCGGAATACAGGCCCAAGGCAAGAAGGCTCGCCAGCGCAGAGATCCCGAGCGCCATTTGCAACGCCCGGGCGCGCACGAGCCCGGCCAGGGAGGCGATGGCCAGCCCGGCCGCGAGTTCGGCGAAGGCGGCCGGGACATAGAGATAGCGCTCGCCGCGGGGCTGGAGCAGGGGCCAGATCTGGCTCACCGGCAGCAGCGCGAGCAGAAAGGCCAGAAACAGAAACAGCGCTTTCCCGTCGCGTCGCTGGCGCACGGCCATGACGATCCAGAACAGGGCGAGCCCCCAGCCGGCCAGCGCAAGCAGACTCGGCACCGGCGAGATCTCCACCGTGTCGGCCAGCCGCAGACCCGACGGGAAGAAGCTCTCAAAGACGTTCTGACCGAAGATCTGAAGACGGGTCCAGGCTCCGGCTCCGGCGGGCGTCGGGGCCGAACCGACGCCCCCCACGAACAGCAGCCGGTAGCCGGCGGCGAGGACGGCGCCGAGGAGGGTCCAGGCGCCCGCCGTCCAGGCGCGACGCAGGCGGGAGCGGTCGTCGCGCCCGACCAGCCAGAAAAACAAGAAGGGCCAGGCCGCGGCCACCACCCCGGACTCCTTGGAGAACACCGCCAGCGCCGCCAGCGCGACCGCCAGCGCCCGCAGGGCAACGGGGTGGCGGGAGTCCGCGGCGCGCACGGCGCACAACAAGGCGAGAAGACCGAACAGGCCCCACAACGAATCCGAGCGGGCGCTGATCCAGCAGACCACTTCGACGTGCTGCGGCGCGAGCGCGTGCCAAAGGGCGACGAGCGCCGCCAGAAAGCGGCCCTCCGGTCCGTACAGTCTATGAGCCAGGAAATAGAGCGCGACACAGAAAAGCAGGTGGATCAGGATATTGGTCAAGTGGAACGCCGCCGGCCGTCCCCCGCCCAGGCGCCAATCGAGGCCGTAGCTCAAGGCCTTCGCGGGGCGGAAGTAACCGCCGCCGGTCCGCGACGCGACCGCGTCTTCGCGCGCGATGGCCACCGCCCGCCCCTTGACCTCGGTCATGAAACGGAGCACCTGGTCGAACGTCTTGGGCACCAGGCCCCCGCCCTCGATCTCGGCATGGTCGGTCCAGACGTAGGGATAGCGCACCGCCGGCCCGTACACGACGCCGATGGCCAGACCGCAAACGAGAATCACTCCCAGATGCCAGCGCCAGGCGGTGTTCACGGCGGCCTCCGCGGCCATTGTAGGCGAGGGTCTTATGCCGCGCAAACAACCGGTCCGCCTCTTTGACGCCCGGATGGCCCGGTGCTACGTATAATAATGATAGAGGCGGACGATGTCGGGAAGACGCAGAAATCGCCTGGATCCGCTGGTGCTGGCCTTTCTGGCCGCCATCCTGATCCATGCCCAGCTTCTCTTTTCGGACCTTTTGCCGTCGCTCCATTCCCTCTGGTCGCGCATCGCGCCCGCGCACAATCCGACCCCACCGAGGCGGGTGGAGCGGGTGGCGATACCTTCTTCTCAGTGGGAGGCCAATCGGGCGTTGTTGCCGGCCTCGGCGAGGCTGGTGCCTCGAGGGCCGGACGCTCCGCCGTCCCCGGCCGCGACCCGGGCCGAAACGCCCCGCCCGGCCGAGCCGCCCAAGGTGGAGGTGGAAAAACAAAAACCCGACAACGCCCGCATGGACGGCCAGGTGGTGGACGTGGCGCCCACCGCGGACAACCGGCCGCCCAAGAACGCCCGCTTCCTGTCCGAGCACAACACCAACGTCGAAAAAGAGACGGTCTCCCGCCACCGGCGCGCCGACTACGGCGTGGCCCAGCCGCATCCCACCATGGCTCGCGTCACCACCGGGCCGGAGGAACGGGCCGAAAAGACCGGGGATTCGCCGTTCGCCATCTTCATGCAAAAGGCCGGCAGCGGCTCCGCGGGGGCACGGCAGGGCCGCGGGTTCGCCCTGGAAATCCCCGACGTCGAACGCCGTGCCGGCCTCGACCTTAAGCTGAAGCTGGGTGGCGATGGTCCGGCCACCGAGCAAGCGGCGTCCGACAGGGTCCGGGGGAACTCCGACCGGCTGCGCCTGAACCCGGGCGGCGGCGAGGCGGGCGAGGAGCCGCCGGGCGAGGGCGGCCAGGACGATCGCACGCTCTCCATGCTCAAGCGCGCCGATCCGGGCAAGCTGGCCATGGTGTCGGGAGCCCCGGCCAACGATCACATCACCGGGATTCCCGAGGGAGAGGAGACGCTGCTCAACACTCGGGAGTTCAAGTACGCGACCTTCTTCAACCGCGTGAAACGCGGGGTGAGCAATCACTGGAACCCCGCCAAGGTCTACATGGAGCGGGATCCCTACGGGAACATCTACGGAGTTCGCGACCGCTATACCGTTCTCAACGTGGAGCTCGACGCGACCGGGGCGCTGGCCGACATGAACGTGGCGCATTCGTGCGGGCTGGAATTCCTGGACGAGGAGGCCATGGCGGCGTTTCGCAAGGCCTCGCCCTTCCCCAATCCTCCGGCCGGGCTGCTGGACGAGCGCGGGCGGATCGCCTTCCAGTTCGGATTCTACTTCGAGATCGGCGACCGGCCGGCGGTGCGGGTGTTCCGCTCGGGCGGCTACCCCCCGCCGCCGATCCGGTAGTCGCGAAGCGATCGAAGGCCCTCGACAATGCAAGCCGGGCGGAGGTTATGCGGGCGCGAAGGCGCTGGCTCTGGCTGGCCCCCTCATTTCCGCGAACCGCTTTGTGGGCGGCGAGGCGGCGGGATATAATCCGCCGTCGTGAGGCAGAGCGGAACAAGCTTTCCCGAGGTTCATCTGGCGAGCGCGCCGGCCGACATCGCCTCGACCGAGCCATGGTGAGCCGCGTGCGCCGGGAGCTGACACTGCCCGAGGCCGCCCGCGAGGAGATTGCTCGCTGCGTGCGCTGCGGCGCCTGCATGAAGGTGTGCCCGGTGTTCGATGTGATGCGCCGCGAGGGCGGCGTGGCGCGGGGGAAGATCGCGCTGGCCGGTGGCGTGCTTCGCGGCGAGATCGCGGACGGCAGCCTCTATCGGTACTTCCTGTCCGCCTGCCTGCTCTGCGGCCGCTGCACATCGAGCTGCCCCAACCAGGTGGACACGCCGCTCATCGTCCAGGCCGCCCGGGTCGAACTGGCCGCGATGCGGCGGGGCGGGGCGGTCAAGCGCTTTCTGCTGGGCCGGATCGCCGCCTCCGAAAAGATTTCTTCCCTGCTCAAGGCCGCCCGGTCGCTCCGCTGGCTTTGGGCGGCGCGCATCCCCCGCGAGTCCGGGTTGCGGGTTCGCTTTTTTTCCGGCGCGCCCGGCGAGCGCCGGCTCATCCCGCCAATCGCCAGTCCGTTCTTCCAGGAGCGAGAGCCACCGAGGGCTTTTACAGGCCCGGGCATGCGCGTCGCGCTGTTCGTGGGCTGCGTCTCCAATTATCTGAGGCCCCAGGCGGCCGAGGCGGCCTTGCGCTCGTTGCAAAACGCGGGCGCGGCGGTCATGGTCCCGGCCCGCCAGGCCTGCTGCGGCCTGCCGGCGTTCGGCGCCGGGGCGATGAAGGGCGCGCGCCGCCTGGCCCGACGCAACCTCGACGCGTTGCTTCCGCCAGCAGGCGAGAAGGACTGGCCCGAGGCCATCACCAGCCCTTGCGCCTCCTGCGCCTTCATGCTCAAGCAGCACCTTCCCGAGCTGCTCGCGGGCGATCCCGATCGCGCACGGCGGGCATTGGAACTTTCGCGGCGGGTGGTGCCGTTTTCGCGCCTGCTCTCGACGCTCGCGGGCTGGGCCGCCGAGGGGCCCGGCCGGGAGACGCCCGCGCCCAAACTCCGGATCACCTACCACGACCCCTGTCACCTGTCGCGCGGGTTCGGCGAGAAGGACGCGCCGCGTTTTCTGCTCACCCGGCTCCCCGGCGCGCGCTTCGTCGAGATGGAACACCCCTGCCGCTGCTGCGGCCACGGGGGGAGTTTCAACCTTTCGCACCTCGACCTCTCCCGCGCCATCGCAAAAACCAAGGTCGAGCGCGTGCTGGCCACCGGCGCCGAGATGCTGGTCACCGAGTGTTCCGGCTGCTGGTTGCAGCTCTTCGAAGCCATGCAGGAGGCCCGTCCGGGCTTTCCGGTCATCACCACCGCCGAGGCCGCAGCGAATATCGCGAATGGGGTTCCAGAGGAGAAATGAGCACGGCTTTACAAACCACGAGATCATCCACGGCACGGCGGCACGGGGCCTGCCCCCCAAAAAAACCAAAACAAAACAATGTTTTCTGTTTGACACGGAAGCATCGAACTCGTAATAAAAACATAGACGAATGCACCTGATATTCGAGCGCCAGCGCTTGACGGTATTGGCTGTTCTGTTGTTTCAAGCTGGCTGTACCCTTACCCGAAACATCACAGTAACCACTGAGCAGCCGGCACGGGTGGTAGATCCCGTAGATAAATGCCTGGTCTGCGAACGCGAGCAGCGGCCCTGCGTATATGTTCTCACCTATCCCTGGCCTTTTGACTCCTCGGCTCGGGTCTTTCCTCTCGCCGCCGTCCTGGAGGACGGCCGCTGCCAGGCAGTCCTCGTCGACAAGGAGGAGCTGGGAAATCGGCCAACGCTACATTTCGATCTGGCGGAAGGAAGTCTGGAGAAATCCTGGATCTGCTCCGATGTTTTTCTGGCCGACCAGATGGAGCTGGAAAACTGCCAGGCGAAACACGAGCGGGAAAAGGCCGCCGCAACAGCCCGACCGCAGAATGACCACTTCGAGTATTCCGATCGCAGCGGCATGGGCGAAATGGCTTTCTGGGGAGCGGTCAGCCGACTTGTGTCTTTCGGCCTTATGTCGCTCGTGCCGGAATATGCTTTCAGTTTCGGCCGAGACAGAAAGCAACACGGCCTGCTGTGGGAACTCGCATTCGAGTTCGCCACCGGTGACAGGCCGGCGCTGGGCCACACGGTGTGGACTTCTCTGGCCTGGTATCCCAGGGACGGTCATCTGCTCGTCGGCAGGGCCGGCTACCGCTTCTGGCCTGTTTATGAAGATGTCTTTGAAATCGGTTTTGGCGCGGGCATCTGGCTGGACGAAAGCCGCGCCGGACCCGTGCTTGATCTGCGGCTCAGGCTCTCTCCCCTCGGTGGTGGGTCAAGCCTGCCGAAGCTGTTTTTCGGCGCAGCCTACGAGCCGGACCTTCGCTCGCAAAGACATTTCGGCTCGTTGTTCGTCGGCATGGAAGCACCCTGGAAATTCTGAGCCTCGATCGGTCCCGGGCAGGGTCGAAGTCTGTCTTTCTTTTTGCAAGCACTTGCAATATCACAGAAGCATCACGCAACAGGCGGCCCGGCGGGGCGACTCCAGCGCGAGCCGAGCTTCGCCAGGCCGAAGCACAAGAAGCCCAGCGCCAGGTACAGCAGCAGCCCCAGCCCCTGGCCGGTGCCCTCCTCGTACCAGGGGTGGGCCAGCTTGGGCTCGCGCACCCAGCCGGCCGGGCACGCTGTGTCCAGTTCGTCCTCGCGAACCTCGCGCGACTCGACGATCTTTCCATCCGCCGCCTTGGAGCAGATCCAGAACGTGCGGCACTTCTCGTCCTCGGCTTGCACGATCTCGCGCAGGTTGGGGTTGCAGCGCTCGGCCTGTTCCGCCGGGAGGTCGGAGCAGCTCGACACGCCGCACAGCGCCCGGCCGTCCACCACCGCCTCCACCTTGTAGTCCTTGCCCACCGAGATGTACTGGATGGGCGCCCCCAGCGCCGGCAGGCGCAGCAGCGCAGTGATGATGCCGAAGATGGCCGCCCCCGCCATGAGCCCCGAGGCGATGAGCGGTCCCTGCTCCTCCCGCCGCTTGCGCTCCTCGGGCGTCTTGCCGGTCCGCGCCACCAGCCAGCCACAGAAGGCCCCGGCCAGCAGGGCCAGGTTGATCCCCAGCGGCAAGTACATGCCCAGCGCGAAGGCCAGCATGGGCACCCCGGCGAGGAACAGCAAAATGGCGATGAGGCCGCCCAGACCATAGAGCAGCCAGGGCTGGTTGGCCGGGTCGTTCATCATGCCGCGCGAAACCGCCGCCAGCATGTTGGCCTGCGGCGCCGGCAGCACGTTCTCGTTGGAGATCCAGCCCGCTCCGGCCGGATTGGGCACCGCGAAGTGGTAGCTCGAATCCATCAGCGGAATGACGAAGGCCACCACCAGCGCCGCCACCAGCATGCCCAGGAACTTGTAGCGCTGCTGGTTGCGCGGGGTGCTGCCGATCCAGTAGCCGATCTTGAAGTCGGTGATCAGCGCCCCCGAGGTGGAGAGCGCGGTGCACACCGCGGTGCCGATGATGAGGGCGATCACCATCCCGGCCGTGCCGCGAAGGCCGACGAGCAGCATGGCCCCGATGGCCAGCACGATGGTGATGAGCGTCATGCCCGACACCGGGTTGGTGCCCACGATGGCGATGGCCTGGGCGGCCACCGGCGTGAACAAGAACGAGAGCACGAAGCCGGCCAGCATCCCCACCAGGCCGAACAGCAGGCACTGGCCCAAGCTGTAGGGCTCCTCGCCCGGACCGGCCTTCGAGATCAGCGCCACCACCACGAACAGCGCCCCCATGGCCAGCATGGAGCCGAGCTCGATGAGCACCACGGTGCGCGGCGAGAGATCGAGCTGGGTGCGCTCCGGGGTCTCGGATGCCTGCGCCTTCTTGGAAAATCCCTTGAACCCCAGCGACACCGAGCTGGCCACGATCTTGCCCATGCGCAGGATGCCGATGAGCCCCGACACCGCGATGGCGCCGATGCCGAGCGGTTTCACCAGCGAGGCGAACAGGGCGCCGGCGCCCATGCTGCCGATGGGGTAGCTCGTCCCGGCGTACGCGAGCGGCGGGGCGTCCTTGCCGATGAGATAGATGAGCGGCACCAGCACCAGGCACGAGAGCACCGAGCCGGCGGCGATGATGGCCGAGTACTTGAGTCCGATGATGTAGCCGAGGCCGAACAGCGAGGCCAGCGCGGTGATCTTGAGCTCCAGCCGCACCCCGGCCAGCGCCTCGCCCATGCCGAAGGGCAGCATGGAGCTGGTGAGGTTGGCGTTCCACAGCGCCAGCGCCTCGACGGAGAAGTCGAACAGCGCCCCGAGGCCGAAGGCGATGAGCAGGATCTTGCCCGCGCCGGTGCCCTGGCTCTCGCCGGTGACCAGGATCTCGTTGATGGCGGTGGCCTCGGGGAAGGGCAGCTCCCCGTGCTGGTCTTTGACGAAGTAGCGCCGGATGGGGATGATCAGCACCGTGCCCAGCACCCCGCCGATGAAGCAGGCGAGGAAGATCTGCCACCAGGCGACGTGGAGAAGGCCCTCCTGGGCCGTGCCCACCTTGTCGTTGATGTAGATGGCCGGGATGACGAAGGAGGCTCCGGCGGCCACCACCCCGGCGGCCTGGCCCACGCTCTGGACCATGACGTTCTCGAGGATGGTGGAGGCGGGGGAGCGCACCCGCCCGAAGAAGATGGCCAGAATCGCGATGGGGATGGAGGCCTCGATGGCGTTGCCGGCCCGAAGCGCCATGTACACGCAGGCCGCGGTGAAGATCACCACCATGAGCAGGCCCATGCCGATCGACCAGCGGGTCACCTCCGGCCGGCGGTCCTCGGCGGGCACGATGGGCCGGTAGCTCTCGCCGGGGGCGAGCTTGCGGTAGGCGTTTTCGGGGAGCAGCTTGCCGCTCGACTGGGGCTTTTCGTCCATGCTCGGTCCTCCGCTTGGGGGTGCGCGGACGGTAGCACGGGCCGGCGGGGCGCTTCAAGCGGCGCGGCCCGCCGGTTGCCCCGCGACGCCCGTCGCGGTAGTTTCGGCGCGGGAGAACGGAATGTCCCACCCCCTGGCGCCGCCAAAAGATCCGTCGCTGCTGCTGCGCTTCGAGCGCCGGTTCGGGCTGGGCCCGGCGTCCGACCCGCGGGAGCGGCTCCGCCGGCTGGCGCGGGCCTTCGCGCATCTTCCCTACGAGAACCTGACCAAGATCATCAAGCTGTCCAGCACGGGTTCGCCGGCGCTGGCCCGCCGCCCGCCCGCCGAGGTCATCGAGGATCACGAGCGGTTCGGCGCCGGGGGCACCTGCTTCTCGCTCACCGCGGCGCTGCTGCACCTCGTCCGCGCCGCCGGTTTTCGCGCCGAGCCGCTGCTCGCCGACCGGCGCTACGGGCCCGACACCCACTGCGCCATCCGGGTGGAGATCGACGGGCGGCCGCACCTGCTGGACCCGGGATACCTGCTGGACCGGCCGGTGGAGCTGCCGCGGCAATCCCCGCTCGCCGTCGCCGGCGCCGGACAGGGCCTTTCGCTGGAGCCGCTGCCGGACGGCCGGCGGGTGGAGCTTGCGAGCTACGCGGGCGGGGCGCGGCGGGTGCGGATGATCTTCAAGATCGAGCCGGCGGACGAGGCGCAGTTCCTGCGCGCATGGGACGAGTCGTTTTTCTGGGAGGCCATGCGTTACCCGGTGGTGACCGCGGTGCGCGGCGGCCGGCACCTGTACCTCCAGGGCAACCGTCTCCAGGAGCGGGACCGGGGCGGGACGCGTCGGCGCGAGATCGGCCCGGACGAGATCGCGTCCCGGATCGCGCGGGACTTCGGCATCTCGCCGGCGGTGGCGACGCGGGCGCTGTCGGCGCTGCGCTCCGCCGGAGAGCGCCATGGCTGATCCGGCCCCGGTGGACGAGGTCAAGCTGCTCGCCTTCGTGCTGTGGGCGGACGAGGACGCCCGGGAAGGCGGCCTTGCCCGGCTTGCGGAGCGCTTCGGCCGCATCGATTTTTTGGGGGCGGACCGGCCGTTCGACTGCACCGGCTACTATCGCGACGAGATGGGGCCGGCGCTTTGGCGCCGCCTGGTGTCCTTCGAGCGCCTGATCCCGCCCGAGGGCATCGCGGCCGTCAAGCATGCCTGCAACGAGATCGAGCGAGAGCTCTCGGGCCCGTGCGGGCGCCGGGTGAACCTCGACGCGGGCTACCTCGATCGCGCCAAGCTGGTGCTGGCCAGCATGAAGTTCGGCTCGCAGAAGATCCACCTCGGCTCCGGGGTGTGGGCCGACCCCTGCGGGCGCCGCCAGCGCGCGGGGTGGACGTGGTTCGAGTGGAGCTTTCCGGACCTTCGGGACGGGCGCTACGACGCCGAGCTGGACACCGTCCGGCGCCGCTACCTTGCGCAGCGAAGAGATCGGCTCACTCCACGACGAACTGGTTGACGAAGTGGACGGGATTCAGCGTCTCGCCGGTGGCCTGGATGAGCAGGTCGTCCCAGCGCAGGCGCGCGCCCACGGCAAAGATCTTTTCCTTGAGGTACTGTCCCACCGCGGCCTGGCCCGAAAGATCGAGCGCGCGCGGGTCGTCGCTCTTGAGGATCTCCTTGGCGATGTGTTGCGCGAGCTGGCTCGCCATCATCTCGCCCAGCATGTAGTTGTGGTAGTACACCGGCGAGCTGGTGAAGTGGATCTTGGCCGCCCAGTCCGGCTGGTTGCGGCCGGCCGGGGGCGTCTGCAGCTGGTAGCGCGCCTTGAGCTTCCACCACAGGGCGTTGAGATCCTGATCCGGGTCGCGGTACAGCTCGCGCTCGAAATTGACCATGGTCAGCGTCCAGCGGGCGAACACCAGCATGGTCAGGCGCAACCCGAAGCGGATGTCTTTTTCGATCTTCGCAAGTTTCGCCTCGGGCACCTCCAGAACCTTCGCGAGCCACCGCGGGTTGCGGGTGAGCCGGCCGAAGAGCTCGGCGATGGCCTCGGTGGTGAAGATGTGCGAGTTGGCGCGCAGGAAAAAGGGCAGGCCGAAGTCGAAGTACTTGTCGTACACCGCGTGCCCCATCTCGTGCAGCAGCGTGCCCGTCCACTTTTCGTTGTTGCGCAGGTTGGCCAGGATGCGCACGTCGCCGGAGCGGTCGATGTCGATGCAGTAGGCGTGCGGCTTCTTGCCCGGCTTTTCGTAGAGGTCGGACTTTTCCAGGATGTCCTGCGGCGGCAGGCCGATGGAAGTGAAGAAGTCGGCGACGATCTTTCGGGGATCCTTGTCCTTGAAGAACGGGTCGAGATCCACCCCGCGCACCATCGGAGCCTCCTGGAAGAACGGATCCTCGAAGTGCCAGGCCTGGAGGGCATCGGGCTTGACCCCGTAGCGCTTACCGAGTTCCTTCTTGACCTCCTCCATGATGCGGGCGAAGGGCTGGTCGGTCTTTGCGGCCAGCTCGTCGAAGATGCGCTGGATCTCGGCCGGCTCCTGCTCCTGGAGTTTCAGGCGCATCTCGTAAAAGTCGGCGTAGCCGAGCGAGCGCGCCGCCTCGTTGCGAAGCTTCACCAGCTCGAGCAGCTTCTCGCGCACCGCCGCGCCCTTGGTCATGTAGGCTTCCCAGGCGAGCTGGCGCTTTTTGGAGTTCTTCTCCCGGCGCAGGACCTCGTACAGATCGTTGTCCGGGACCGGCTTGCCGCCGATCGTGCCGCGGTGGTCGTTGAAGAGCTTCTCGACCTCGGAGGCGAGCTTGACCATCTGTTCCAGCGTCTCGGACGGGAGCTGGTTTTCGGCAAAGGCGTCGCGCAGCAAGGAGACCTGGCGCGAAAGCAGCGGGTCGGTCAGCTTGCCCGAGGCCTTGGCCCGTTCCAGCAGCGCAAAGCCTTCCTTGTCCGAGAAGATCTTGCGGATCTCCAGCTCGGCGGCGGCGGCCTTGTCGTAGGCCTCCTGGCTGCCGGAGTTGGTCGCCTCCCAGTAGGCCAGGTTCATTTCTTTTTCCAGCGGGGCCACCTTGGCCTCGAGCTTGGCGATGAGGTCCTTCACGTCCGCCTCCAGTTTCGCGCCCTCGTCCACCGGCGGCGCGGCCCAGGCCGGGGGAGGCTGGGGGGGGGTGTCGGTCTTCTGCGCGCCGGAACAAGCCGCCAGCCCCAGCGCGATCCCGCAAGCGACGACGAGCGATTTCATCGAGCCTCCTTGGCGATGTTGGCGGGAGAATATCCGCGCACCCGCGCGCGGTCAAACGCGGCGGGCCGGACGGACCGTTTGACACTCCCCGGGCGTCTTCCTAGAATCCCTCTGCCCGCCCCGAACAGGAGGAGAGATCATGCGACGGATCCTGATGTTCGCGTCCGCACTGTGGTTGCTTTCGCCGCTGGCCGCCGCCGCCGACATCGTCTTCGACGACCCCAGCGGCGACGACAACGGCCCCGGAAGCTACACCTACCCGACCGCGCCCGAGTACAAGAAGGGCTCCTTCGACCTCACCAAGGTCGAGATCAAGGACGCCGGCGACAAGGTGGAGATCAAGGTCTACCTCAAGAATCCCATCGAGGATCCCTGGAAGTCCCGCGACTGGCCGGTCAAGGGCAACGGCTTCTCGATCCAGATGGCCGTGCTCTTCGTGGATCAGGATCACAAGGCCGGCTCGGGCCACGACAAGGGCATCCCGGGCCTCAACGTGGCCTTCCCCGAGGATGGCCGCTGGGAGAAGGCGGTCATCATCTCACCCCAGGGCGAGACTCGACTGCGCTCCGAGATCAACGACAAGGCCAAGGACATGAAGGCCGACTTGGTGGTGCCGCAGAAGGTCTCGGTCTCGGGCAAGAAGATCATCGCCGTGGTGAGCAAGAAGGACCTGGGCGCGCCGGCCGCCGGCTGGGGATGGCAGCTCGTGGTGCAGAGCAACGAGGGCTACCCCGACAAGGCCGACCTGCTCACCCGCAAGGTCAACGCATCCGCCGGCGAGCACCGCTTCGGCGGCGGCCGCGACGACGACTGCGACCCGCACGTCATCGACATCCTCGCCGGTCAGGCCAAGGGCGACAAGGTCGAGATCGAGGCCCAGCACAAGGCGCTCTCGGCGTATTCCTGCGAGGGCGACCCGGCCGCATGGAAGAACGCCGTCCTGCCCATGATCTACCGCTAGGCGCAGGCTCGTCCCGAAGCGGAAGGGGACGCCAAGTCGATTGCGGCGGCGGATGCCGCCGGGCCCGAAGGACGCGCCCGCACACGACGAACCGCTCGGTGAAGCGCTCGCCGGCCCGGCTTCAGTACAGGATATCGAACAGGTTGCTGAAATCGTCGGTCCAGGGGCGCAGCGCGTCGGCGGGGGCGGCGCCGGGGCGGACCGCGTCCGGCGCGATTTCGGGCCGCGCCAGGAATTTTTCGCTCTGGGTGATCAGCATCCAGGACGCCCCCCAGGTCCTTCCGCGCGGCGGATTGTCCCGGCGGTAGCGGGGCCAGCCCAGTTCCTCGGCCTGCCGGGCCACCAGCCGCCCCAGGTCGAGGTTGGCGTTGGAAAGATGCACCGCCAGGATGCCGTCCGGCGCAAGGTGCGAAAGGTACAGGCGAAAGGCTTCGACCGTAAGCAGGTGGACCGGCGGAGAGGCCGAGTTGAAGGCGTCGACGACCAGCACGTGAAAGCCGCCGGGCTGGCCGCGCGCCATCTCGCGTTCGAGGGCCAGCCGCGCGTCGCCCGCCTCGATTTCGAAGGCCGCGGCGGTATCGGCGAGGTAGGAGAAGAACCCGCCCTCGCCCCGGGCCCAGGCGATGACCTGGGGGTTGATCTCGTACAGGCGCAAATGATCGCCCGCGCGGGCGTGGGCCGCGATGGTGCCGACGCCCATGCCCACGACGCCGATGCGCATGGGTTGGCCGGCGAAGCGCCGCGGGTGGAGCCGGATGGCGTCGGCCAGCGCCGTGCCCTCGCCGAAGGCGGTGGCCGGAGCCAAGCGCTCCCGGGTGTATTGCCCGCCATGGATGACCGAACCGTGCATCATGAGCAGTTGTTCGTCCGGCCCGCCGGGGAAGCGCCGCTCGATCCGCAGCACGCCGAAAAAGTTCCGCGCGCGGGCCAGCGTCTCGCGCTCGGAGCCCCGGGCGTGCAGGGCCAGGGCCAGGATCAACAAAAAGACCCAGACGGCCCGAAGCGAACGCATCGCATACCCGGTGAAGGCGCGAGAGTTTCGCGCCCGAACGGGGCCGGCGCTCAGGAGCGCCAGCACGGCCACGCCGGCCATGGACACGTGGAGTTCGAGGTAGCGGTCGAACAACACCGGAGCCAGCAGCGCGCAGAAGATTCCACCCAGCGCCCCGCCGGCGGACAGGCACAGGTAGAACAGCGACAGGCGCTGGGGATGGGGCCGGAGCCGGGCCAGTTCGCTGTGGCACAGGGTGCACCCGGCCAGCAGACAGCCTCCCAGCGAAAGGAGCTGGGTCAGGGGAAGCGCCTCCGGTCCCCGGAAGAGAACGAACACCGCGAACGAGGAGAAGGCCGCATAGGCGCAAAGGAGCGCGGGCCGCGGCAGGCCGCGACCCCGGCCGAAGGCCAGGATGAAGGAAAGCAAATACAGCGCGAGCGGCGCCACCCACAAGAACGGCACCACCGCCACGTCCTGGCAAAGCTGGTTGGTGGCGGCCACCAGCAAGGCCGACCCCGCCGCGGGCCAGGCCAGCCAGAGCGCCATCCGTCCCCAAGACAGCGGTCGAGCGGACGACTCGCCCCCCGGCGTCTGTGCTTCCGCCGGCGGGCGGACGGCGCCCATGGCGCGAAGCGAAAGCAAAACGAGCAGGACCGCGAGCGCGCCAAAGAGCCCCGCCCAGGCCCACGCCTGGGCGCGCAGCGGCAAGAACGGCTCGACCGCGAACGGATAGGCCAGCAGGCCGAGCAGCGATCCGGCGTTGGACAGCGCGTACAGCCGGTAGGGCTCCTCGCCCGGCCAGCGCAGGTGGAACCAGGCCTGGAGCGTCGGGCTCAGGGTGGAGAGCAACAGATACGGCGTCCCCGCCGACAAGAGCAGCATCCACAGAAGCTGGCCGACGGGATCCTGCCCGGGTTCGGGCTTCATGTCCGGGCCCGGCAGCAGCGGAGATGGCGAGGATAGCGCCTGCCAGACGAGCCCGCCGCCGGCCAGCATGAGCAGTCCGAGCTGCAACAGGGCCTGGCGGCGCGGCGGCATCCGCGAGGACAGGTGGGCCCAGAGATACCCCAGCAGCAGCACCACCTGGAAGAACAACATGCAGGCCGTCCACACCGCCGGCGCGCCGCCGAACCAGGGCAGGAGCTGCTTTCCCAGCAACGGCTGCACCGAAAACAACAAGAACGCCGAGAGGAACACGGCCGCCGCGTCGAGCGCCATGTCCCGGTCCTACCACGCGAAAGCCGGGCGCGCCACTCCACCCCGCGATCGCCCGCCACCGCGCCGGGACGGCCGCTCTCCGCGAGGACCGGCCGCGCGGTGATGTTCACCGAAAGGCGCAGCGGGGCATGGGCCGAGACTTCGACTTTTGCCGCGGCGGGCGGGGCCGCGGGCGGACTCAGGGCTGGCTGACGGTGAGCCGGTACTGGTCGCGGGTGTTGCTCTCGCCGGCCGGCAGCCCGCGCACCAGGATGAGGTACTTGCCGGGCATGAGCTCCTTCGCGATCTGCTCGCGCGCTTCGCCCTTCTGGTTGTTGGCGAAGGCGAGCTCGCGGTAGTGGTCGCGCTCGTCCTTCTCGGTCGAGAGCAGGGCCAGGGTGACGTCCAGCTTGGGAATGCCGGAGAGCTCGATCACGGTCTGGCGCGGGCCTTCCTGGGCGGAAAGATCCAGCAGGAAATGGTCGCTGTCTCCGGGCGGATGCAGAAAGCCGAGCAGCGTCTGATCCACCGCGATGGCCGTGGCCCGCTCGGCGGCGTCGTTGGGCTCGCGTTCTTCCCGCCCCTCGTCCGAGCGCAGGTTGACCGCCAGGGTGTAGGTGTCGTCGAGGTTTTCCACGTCGCGCACCCAGACGCCATCCACTTTCTTCCAGGCGGCTTCCACCCGCAGGAAGTTCTCCCCCGGGGCCAGGGCGCAGCCGGTGATCACCTCGGGCTCGTTGACCGAACCGGCGTTGACCTTGCACAGCTCGAATCCCTTGGCGGCGTCTTTCTTCTCGGGGTCCACCACGGTGAGCACCAGATCGAGGCGTGCCAGCGCCGACAGCTCGGCGCTCAGCAGCGACGGCCGCTCGACCGTAACGCGGTACCAGTCCACGTCGTTCGGCGAGCCGAGGTAGCCGCGCGCCCGGCCGCCGTCCAGCACCGGCATGGCGTGCGCCGCGTCGTCGTCCGGCTCGCGCTCCATGTCCTCGCCTCCCAGCTCCGAGCTCACGCTCAAAGAATAGGGAGCGTCCGGGTGGAAGGTCCGCGCCGCCGTTCCCTTTCCCTCGGGCGCCCGCATGGCGCGGACCACCAGATAGAGCTCCTTCTCGTCGCGAGGCGCGCCGAGGTTGCGGACGGTGACTCCCTTGCCGGGTTCGGCGGCGCGCGCGGTGAGCAGAGGGGCACGCTGTCCGGCGTCGGCCGCCTGGATCTCGACCCGGACGCCCTCCGGCGCCTGCACGTCGACGCGCAGGATGGAAAACGGAGCGACATCGGCGAGCGACAGTTTGAACCAGTCCTCGTCGCGCGCCCAGCCGATAAAGCCGCGCGCGGGCTTTCCCACCGCGAGCGGCGTCGCGCTCGAATACCGATCGTTGGGCTCGATCTCCTCCTCCGCGCCGAGGTCGCGCAGCGCCACCGAGAGCCGGTAGGAACCGCCCGTCCCGCCCTCGCCGCCCTGGACCTGGAGGTAGGCGCCGCGCAGGAGCGCCAGGTTGGGCAGGACCTCGCCCTCGCCCTTCGCGCCCGAATTGACGGCGAGCAGGCGGTTGCGGTCGTCGTCGAACACCAGCAGTCTCACATCCTCGCCCTCGACGCCGCCGACGGACACGCGGCAGACCTTGCCCAGCGCGGCGGCCAGGTGGAAGCTGTCGCTGGCGACGGCCTTCGGCCCGGCGGCCGCTTCCAGCGTGGCCGAGACGGCGCCCTCCCCGATCTCCATGGCCTGGGCCAGCTTGTCGTTGGGCTCGGATTCTTCCCGGGCCGGCGGCTCGGCCCGGGCCGCGGCGGTCTTGTCCTCGGCCGTGGCGACGGCGCCGTCGGTCGCCGGAGCCTCGCTCTTTCGCGTGCATCCCGCGCCGGCCGCGAGCATGGCGCAAGCGAGCAACGATCCTCGGATGATTCTCATCCCTCTCCTCCTCTCGCCGCCGTCGCCCGTTCTCCGCGGCAGAAAAGGCTCACCCGCCCAGCGACATGGCGGCGATCTGAAGCAGTTGCGGCGTCGGCGTCTTGATGTCCCGCGCCGGAGGAAGACTGCTGGGGTCGAACTGGTAGACGCATTCCTTCCAGCCGGCGAGTTCCAGGAAGGCTTCCTCGCCCTCCAGCTCTCCCAGGCTGGCCTGGAACAGCAAGCCTCCCTGGATGAAGATCTCGCCCTTGTGCGCGCCCGAGCGCAGAGAAAGCTTGCCGGTGCGCTTCTTGCCCACCAGGGCCCGGACCAGCATCAGCACGGTGCGGTTCTCGCTCAGCGCGCCGGAGATCATGCCCCGGGTGCCGCCCGATCCGGAGAAGGACCCGCCCGAGCCGCTGCCGGTGCCGGTGACCGTCCTCCGGCCGGTGTCGGTGGTGGCCTCCGGAGTGGCGGGCTCGCAGGCGCCGCCCGCGGTCTCCTCCACCTGGATCACCACGCCCGGCGTCGCGCCGTCGTCCTCTTCGACCTTCACCGCCAGGGCCGGGGAGCGGCGCTCCGGCGGCGGGTGCCGTTCGATCTCCTTGGCCAGCTTGGCCACCAGCACCTCGGGCACGTAGGGCCGGGTGATGAAGTCCACCACGCCCAGCTTGAAGGCCCGGTTCACCATCACCGAGGTGGGCTCGCCGGTCAGCATGAACACCGGCAGCTCCGGCCTCGACTCCCGGATCTTCTCCACCACCGAAAAACCGTCCTCCGGTTGCAGCCGAAGCTCCACCACCGCCGTGGCGACGTTCTCCTCCAGCACCGCGTTCACCGCCGCCGCGCTGTCGCGGGCCACCCGCACACGGAACCCCTGCTTGACCAGCTTGAGCTCCAGCACCGAGGTCGACCCCGCGTCCGGATCGGCCAGCAGCACCAGCGGGCTATGCGCGCTGAGCGAGGCGCGGGCCGACTCGCCGCCGTAGGCCTCCTCCAGCAATTGCAGCACCTTGGGGTCGAACAGCGCCCCGGACTTCTGCCGCAGCCGCTCGAAGGCCGCCTCCGGCGCGAGCACCTCGCCGAATACGTTGCTCGGGTTGCTGATGAGATCCTCCAGCGCGTCCACCGCGGCCAGGATGCGCGACCCCAGGGGGATGCCTTCTCCCGAGAGCTGTTCCGGGATGCCCGTGCCGTCGAAGTTCTCGTACAGGTGGCCCAGCACGTGGTTGACCTGGATGGGCAGGTGCACGCTGTCGAAGAGCCGGGAGGGCGTGAGGTAGTAGCGCTGGGCGCGCTTCTTGTATTCATCGGCGTGCTGGATGGAGAGGAGCGTGAGATGGGTGGAGGCGCGCTTGCCCAGGTCGTGCAGGTAGGCGGCGATGATGTGGTGGTGCACCTCGCGCTCGGCCAGGCCGAAATGCTCGGACACCGCCTTGACCAGCCGCGCCACCCGCGCCGAGTGTCCCTGGAACTGGCTGCGCTGAAGCTCGATGAGCCCCACCAGGATGTTCAGCGACTCGATGAAATCGTTGTCCGACACCAGCGAGCCGCTGCGCACCGCCTCGATCTGCCGGGTCCAGGACGAGGAACCCTCCCGCCGCGAGGGCGCCGGCGCCGAATCCTCCACCGCCGGCCCGCTGGAGCGCGGCCGGGCCTGCTCCTGCGCCGGCACCGTCTCCTCGCCCAGCCGCCGGTCGGCGTACAGGTCGGTGGTCGGCTCGACCGCGGCGGCGTCGCGCGAGAGCAGCGCGGAGAAGGCGTTGAGATCCCCGCGGTAGTGCTTCTTCACCAGCGCCAGGATGGCCTCGCGGCAGGCCACGTACACCTCGACGGCCGGAGATTCGCTGACGATGCGAGCCTCGTCGATGACTTCCTTCTCCTGCGGGCGGCTGGAGAGCAAGCCCAGGGTCCGGGTCTTGGGGTCCACCCGCAGGGGGAAGATCAGGTGCTGCTCGGCCATCTGGTAGGGGATGCGATCCAGCACCTCGACCGGCACGGCCACCCGCGAGAGCTTCTCGGTGGAGGCGTAGCGCGTGTTGAACTCGCGCGCCAGAAAGCGCAGGAAGTTCTCCTCGCTCAGGTAGCCGAGTTCCAGCAGCGCCTCGCCCAGGAGTTGGCCGGTCTGCTTCTGGTGGCGCAGGCCCGCCTCGAGCTGGGCGGCGTCGATCAGTCCGGCATCGAGCAGCTTCTCTCCGAACCTCACGAACGATCCCCTCGTTTGCGGCCCGGCGGCGGGAACAGCTCCAGCGACGCGAGCGGCGACGCGCTGGACTCGTCATCGACGACGCGGGCATTCTCGTTCGGGACGCGGAGCGGCCCGGCTTTTTCCTCCGCGGACGGCGGCTCGCGCTCGGCCGCCGCGGCCTCGCGGCCGTTTTTCTGCACGCCCAGGAACAGGTAGCGGTCCAGCGGCTTCTGGAACGAGGACCAGCGCTGGCCGCCCTCGCGCTCGGCGATCTCGCGGAAGGACTCGAGCTTGGAATCCAGGTCGTCGAGGTAGTTCAGCGCCAGGGCCTCGGCGAACATGGGGAGTTTCGGCGAGCCGAATTCGGTGCTGCCGTGGTGGGCCACCACCATGTGCTGGAGCGACAGCAACCGCTCCGGGGAGAGCAGCGCCAAGTCGCGGTTCCAGTCCGCCAGCATCTGGGCCCCCACCACGATGTGGCCCAGCAGGCGCCCCTCGTCGGTGTACTCGAAGGAGCGATCGCGCCCCAGCTCGCGCACCTTGCCCGCGTCGTGGAAGAAGGCCCCGGCCAGCAAGATGTCGCGGTCCAGCTCGGGATAGAGCGGGCACAGGCGGTCGCACAGCTCCATCACCGACAGGGTGTGCTCCAGCAAGCCCCCCAGGAAGGCGTGGTGGATGTTCTTGGCCGCCGGCGCGCGCGCGAAGCTCTCGCGAAAGCGCTCGTCGTCCAGGCAGGCCAGGCAGAACTGCCGGAGCGCTGCGTCCCGGATGCCCTGCAACAGCTCGCGCACCCGGGCCAGCATCTCGCCTCGGTCGCGCCGGGTGGCCGGCAGGAACTCGTCTGGGTTGACCGAGTCGGGCTCGCGCGCGCTCAGGCGCTCGATCTTGAGCTGGACCCGGCCCTGGTAGGCCACCGCCTGCGCCGCGACATCCAGGTAGTCGCCGGCCTCGAACATCCCCTCGAACTGGTCCACGTTGTCCCAGACCCGGCCCTCCATGGTGCCGGTGCGATCCATCAGCGTGAGTGCGATGTAGGGCTTGCCGTTTTTGTTGAGCAGGACGGTCTTTTGCTGCACCAGGAAGATCCCGCTCACCCGATCGCGATCCCGTATCTCCGAAATGAACTGCTTGCCGGCCACGCGTTCTCCTGGGCCGATGAGGAGGACGGGCCTACCGCTCGCCCGGCGTTGGCGGGGTCGGAGTGGAGTCGGGCGTCGGCTCGTGGGACTCCTCGCCCGCTTGCCGGTGGAACGACAGCGACAGCATGTCCAGCCGGTAGCTGAAGTTCACCATCACCCGAAACGCCTCCTGATCGCGCAGGGTGGAGTCGAGCAGCGGGATGGCGCAGGCCAGCCCCACGTTGAACGAGCTGCGCTTGGGCAGGAAGGTCACGCCCGGGGTCAGGTAGAGCTGCTGCCGGTCCGGGCCCACGGCGCCGGAGAGCTCCAGCATGACCACCGTGCCCTCGAAGGGCATGGCCCAGGGCAACGCCAGGCTGAAGGTTACGTCCACGTAGCCCTTGCCCTCGATCAGTGGCTCGCCGGCCGCCGGCGGATTCTCGGGATCGTAATATTCGTCGGCCAGCCGGATCGAGGCGCCCAGGGTGAGCTGCGGAGTGAAGCGCCCGAGGTTGTACGCCACCGCCACGAAAGGATCGAAGCGCATGGTGTTGGTGTGGAACGGCGCCGTGCGGGGGAGGAGCAGGTTGCCCTCGAACTTTCCGCCCAGGGGAATGCCGGCCCGGACGCCCAGCGACACCAGCACCGGGTCCTCGCCGGGTTTGCCCCACAGAAGGCCCTTGGCGCCCACGACCAGGCCGGGCATGTCAAAGTCCGGCGTCGAATCCCAGTAGGGACGGTCCGCGAGCGACGGATCGCGATCGGCGGCGTTCTCCTCGCGGTCGCCGGTGCCGTCCGGGTTCAACCCCATGGGGAAGCCGAGCAGAAGCTCGACGCGATCGAAAAGGGTCCAGCGCAGCGACGGATAGAGAGACAGGCCCACCTGGGGCGAGGGCTGCGAGAGCTCCTCGGGCATGTCGAAGATGAAGGTGTCCAGGAAGATCCCGGTGCGCAGCCAGGCCGGCTCGGTCATGTTCGGCGCGGCAATATAGATGCCCTTTTCGTCGTCCACGATGGTGTTGGCGAGAGCGGCGGTGTTTCCAAGGAGAAGGAGTCCCGACAATACCGCAAGAGAAAATCCAGGCCGAAGGAACCGGTTCATCGCGCCTCCAGTGTGGTGCGCTTTCGGGCAGCTCGAGCGCCGAAAGTCTTCCGAACGGGCCGGAAGGCTGGTCCTTCATAATATCCGCCTCGCTTTCGAGTCAAGCAAAAACTGGGGAAAATACGCAGGTTGTTCCTTGACATGGCTCGGGAGCGCCATCTACTATGCGCCGAGGCCGGTGACGGCGCCGCGCTCGCGGCGCGCCGGCTGCCGAGGAGGACATCCGTGAAAATTCCGAGAACGCGATCACTGTCTCTGGCCATGGCTCTTCTGTCCGCCATCGTGCTGTCCGGCTGCCGGGGCCAGGCGGGCGATTCCTGCCTGCAGGATTCCGATTGCCTGGAAGGAATGGTGTGCATCAAGGGCAGCCTCTACGTCATGGGCAAGGACTACGAGTCCAAGTGGGGCGACTGCGCCGTGGACAACGACATGGATGCCATCCCGGAGGATGGGGACTTCGACGGATCGAGCGTCAACCGCCGCTGCGGCGTGCACGTGACGATCAAACCGGACACGGGCTTCGAGGTCGTGTACGAGAAGGTCTTCGACGACTGCGACGACAACTGCCCCAGCACGCACAACAGCGATCAGCTTCGCACCTTCGCCTGCTTCGCGCGCGACGCATGCTGCCCGCTCAGCGCCGAGCAGAAGAGCGCCCGCCGCGAGTGGGAGCTGTGTCATGACGTGACCCCGGACGCGAACACCTGCGACATCTGCTTCGCCGGCGGCTCCCCGTCGCCCACTTTCTGCTACTTCGGTTACGGCGACGGCTTCAATCTCAACGCCCAGGGATGCGTCGAGTGCCGCCCGCTGCAGAAGAAAATCGCCTGCACCAAGGACGCCGAAGGCAAGAACGACACCTGCCCGGGCCTGGTGCGGGACAACTGCGATATTTCGAGCGGGACCTGCCTGCCCCGGCCCGCCTGCTCGGGCTCTTGGTCCTGCACCGGCACCAGCGGCTTTTGCAAGTTCGAGCCGCGCCTGGCGCTCGAACTCGCCGCCGGAGAAAACAAGATCTTCTACCAGATCGACTCCGACTGGGACGGCGTGGGCGACAAGTGCGACAACTGTCCCGCCAAGGCCAACGGCATCGAGTGCCAGAATCCGGCCTTCTCCAAGAACTGCGACGCCGACGGCGACGGCGTCACCACCCCGGGCGAGATCGCCCTGGGCAACCAGGCCAACCGCGACGGCGACAACTACGGCGACGCCTGCGACCTGTGCCCCGATCTGGCCAACCGCGACAACGGCGACATCGACGGCGACGGCTGCGGCAACCCCTGCGATCCCGACGAGGACGGCGACGGCTTCTGCACCCCGGGTCGGACCAGCGGGTTCTGCAACGGCCGCCAGAAGACCTGCCGCGGCAGCGACAATTGCCCCGCCGTCGCCAACCCCAACCAGCGCGATCAGGACACCGACGGAATCGGCGACGCGTGCGACAGCGACAAGGACGGCGATGGCATCCGCGAGGACGGCGGCGGCTCCGGCGTGATCGGGGATGAGCCGTGCCGCAGCGGCAATACCAAAAAGTGCGACGACAACTGCCCCGACGTGGCCAACGACAAGCAAGAAGACCGCGACGGGGACGGCATCGGCGACATCTGCGACCCCACGCCGTAGCCAAGCGAACAGGGCAACCGCTTCCGACCCGCAATACATCCGGGGGGATCGGATCGCTTCCCTCGATCCGCTCTTGCGGATTCGAGGACACCGCCGTGTTGAATCCTCGGGAAAAATTTGCTTTTCTACATCTCGCGGTCTGGGGCGGACCTATTCGGCGGAGGAACGATGGACCAGGGTTTGCTCGATCTCCGGCCCGTTCACGTGATGCACCGGTTGGGAGCCGGGAGCCGGGTGCCGCTGCTCAACGGCCGCACCCTGCTGGACGCCTGCGCCGAATTCCAGCGCCTGTTGTGGGCGCCGCGGATCGGCTCCGCGGCGCAGGCGCGAGCGCTGCTCACGGCCAGCGCGCACCGGCGTGCGCTGGCGGGCGCGGTGTTCGCCCCGCCCCGGGCCGATCTGGCCGAGCTGCGGCGCGATTTCTCCCCGGCGGCGTGGGTGGACTCGTTCCTCGCGGCCGCGGCCGAGATGAGCGACCCGCCGCCCTTTTTCCTGCACCTTCAGCCGCCGCCGTTCGATTCGCGGGGCGGCGGGGCCGGACGGGCGGCGGCCTGGCTGCTCGAGAACGGCCTCGAGGTTGGATTCACCTCGTTCGGCATCGACCTGACGGCCTTGCCGCAGGCGGAGCGGGCCGGCGCCGCGGCCGAGCTGCTCGGGCCGGTGCTGGAGCTCGAGCTGTGCGCGGTGGCGCGGCTCGCGTTCGCCCCCGGCTCTGAAGCGGCGCTTCTGGAGCTGATGCGGGAGCTGAGGGGCCTCGGCGTCCTGCCCGATCTGGTTTGGCTTCAGCCCGGCGAGGATCGAATCGGGCTGGAGGCGATCCAGCGTCTCGCTCCGCTGCTGGCCCCCGCCGGGGTGGCTCTATCGGACCTGGCGGGGGACGGCGAGACCCCCGGCCCGCTCTCGGACGCCGGGGTGCGGGCCGTCTTCGGAGACGACCGTCTCCTTCGGCCGCGGGGCGCGGCGCAGGCCCGGCCGGAGGTCGAAGAAGCCGAGGCCTACCTCGATTGCGACGAGACCATCGCCGCGCTCGGCCTGACGGGAAGCGTACGGCTCTTGTCAGGATCGGCCGCCGGAGCCTGATACTATCGCCGCCGGCGCGTTCGAACGGGCGCGAGCAGCGGCCGCGGGCCGAAAGGAGCGATTCTTGCGAATCGTCGGCGGCGAGATGCGGGGCCGGAGACTCTTCGGCCCGCGTTCGGAAGGCGTCCGGCCCACCTCCGATCGGGTGCGCGAGGCCATCTTCGACCTGCTCCAGCCCGGCCCGCTGTCGGGGCAGGCTCTCGATCTCTTCGCCGGAACCGGCGCCCTGGGCATCGAGGCGCTGTCGCGCGGATGCCGGCGGGCCGTGTTCGTCGAATGCGCGCCAGCGGCCGCCGCCGTCATCCGGCGCAACCTCGAAGCCTGCCGTCTGCTGGAGCGCGCCCGGCTGGTCCGCGCGGACGCGGCGCGCTACCTTGCGGGGCCGGATCCGGAAAAGCCCTTCGAGCTCGTCTTCCTCGATCCTCCTTACCGCGTGGGCCTGGCCCGGTCGTCCCTGGCCGCGCTCGCCGCGGGCGAATGGGTCGCGCCGGGCGGCCGGGCGGTGCTGGAGGCGGAGCAGGAAGCCGAGCTGCCCGAGCGGGAAGGCGCTCTCGTCCTGCAAAAGCGCCGCCGCTACGGCGATACCGCCGTCTGGGTGTATTCGCGAACGGAGGAGGGGACTACGGCATCCGGATGATGCCTTCTTCCTGGAGCAGGTCGATCTCGGCGCGGGCGCGCTGGATGGTCTTCTCGGCCATGCGCAGCAGATCCGAGCGGGTGACGCCGGTGATGCCGGCCACGCCCTGCTCGATGGCCTTCATGCCCACCGCCGCGGCCTCGCGCGGGAACACCTCCCAGTCGTCCATGGTGGGGAGCAGGTAGTCGTCGCGCAGGCCGCGGTCCTCGGCGCAGCGGGCCAGCTCCAGGGCTGCCTCCAGGCACATCTCGTCGGTGATGGTCCGGGCGCGCACGTCCAGGGTGCCGCGGAAGATGCCGGGGAAGCCCATGGAGTTGTTGACCTGGTTGGGGAAGTCGGAGCGGCCGGTGGCCACCACCCGCGCCCCGGCTTCCCTGGCCTCCCAGGGCCAGATCTCGGGCACCGGGTTCGCGCACACGAACACGATGGCGCCCTTGGCCATGCCGGCCACCCAGTCCTTGTGGATGACGTCCGGGCCGGACTTGGAGAGCGAGATGAGCACGTCGGCGCCGCGCAGGGCCTCGGCCAGGTTGCCCGCGAACCCCTGGGGGTTGGTGAGCCGGACCAGCTCCCATTTCTCCGGCTCGCTCTGGGCCAGCTCGGTTCGGCCCGCGTGCAGCGCGCCCCTGGAGTCGCACACCAGCATGTTCTCGCCCTTGACGCCGGCTTGCATGCACAGGTGGGCGATGCGGATGTTGGCCGCGCCGGCGCCGTTCAGCACCAGCTTGACCTGGTCGATGGCCTTGCCGACGACTTTGAGGGCGTTCACGAGGCCCGCCACGGTGACCGCCGCGGTGCCCTGCTGGTCGTCGTGCCACACCGGCACGCGGCACTCGCGGCGCAGGGTGTCGAGCACGCGGAAGCACTTGGGCTTCTCGATGTCCTCCAGATTGAAGCCGCCGAAGGAGGGCTGCAGCCACTTGACCGCCTGGATGATCTCGTCCGGGTTCTTGGTGCCGAGGCAGATGGGCACCGCGTCCACTCCGCCCAGGTACTTGAAGAGCAGGCCCTTGCCCTCCATGACCGGCATGGCCGCCTCGGGGCCGATGTCGCCGAGGCCGAGCACGCGGGTGCCGTCGGAGACCACCGCGATGGTGTTGCCCTTGATGGTGTGCTCCCAGACCTTCTCGGGGTGGGCGGCGATGTCCTTGCAGGGCTCGGCCACGCCCGGGGTGTACCAGATGGCGAAGTCGGAGAAGTCCCGGATGCAGCACTTGGCCACCACCTCGATCTTGCCGCGGTAGAACGGGTGCAGCCGCATGGCCTCCAGGCCGGGCTTCCTGGCGCGCTCGATGAGTTGCTCCTTGGTCAGGCGCTCCTCGGGCATGGGAGTATGAGCCTTGGCCTTGGCGCCACCGGTCGGCTTTCGGACCATTTTTTTCCTGGAAGATTTGGCAGGATTTTTTTTCGAGGAATAAGCGACCTTCTTTTCTTTTGCGCGATGCTTTTGGGCAGCCTTGCGGACGGGCTTCTTGGCGAGCATGGATACGCTCCCTGGCTAGGATCGTTTTTCGCCGGGGTTCTACACCCCGGTCCTCATGGTGTCAACCACGAAACTTGCGCAAGTTCAATAGACCCTTGGTCAATTTTGAAGCACTGGCCGCCTGGCCTCCCCCAAGGCCAGCAGCCGAAAAATCCGAAAAACCATCGGGCCTGTCCCCATTAATTATCTATATATAACAAAAAGATAGACGGGATGCCGTATTTTGATCAGCCATATCAATATGTTGGACCGAGGCTGCGAATTATTCCAAGTGTTTTCAATGACATAGGTTGTTCACTCTCAAGACGCCCCTGTTGAGTTCCTTGTTGATTTCATTATTTTTTTTCAGACTTGTCGGCAAGTCCGGCCTGTGGTAGGCATTCACGGCGCCGGTCGAGCTGGCCAGCAGCATGGAGGAACGATGCCACTTCCAAATGTTCTGGAATACCTCATGGCCCAGAACCAGGCTCCGGGCGGGACCGAGAGCTTCATGATCACCCTGGTCCGGGCGGTCGATCCCATCTTGGAGCCGGTGGTGTTTGCGGTGCTTTTTATCCTCCTCGGTCTCTCGGCCGCGAGCTGGGGCATCATTTATTACAAGTGGCGCAACCTGCGCCGGGCCCAGCGGCAGTCGGTGGATTTCCTCGAGATGTTCTGGAGCTCAAAGCGCCTCGACGCCATCTACCAGAGCAGCGAAAAGCTCCAGAAAAGCCCCATCAGCCAGGTGTTCCGCGCCGGTTACGTCGAGCTTTCCAAGCTCAAGAAGACCCAGGCCGAGGGCGACGCCGCCGGCGCCATGTACGACGCCATGGGAGGAATCGAAAACGTTCAGCGCGCGCTGCGCCGCGCCTCCCAGTCCGAGCTCACCGCCATGGAGAGCCTGGTGCCCTTCCTGGCCACCACCGGTTCCACCGCGCCGTTCGTGGGGCTTTTCGGCACCGTGGTGGGCATCATGAAGGCCTTCATCGAGATCCGGCCGGGCACCGCCACCCTGGACGCGGTGGGCCCCGGCATCTCGCACGCGCTCATCGCCACCGCGGTGGGGCTCTTCGCCGCCATCCCCGCGGTGATGGCCTACAACTACTTCGTGCGCAAGATCAAGGTGCTGTACGCCGAGATGGACAACTTCTCCAACGACTTTCTCAACATCATCAAGCGCCACTTCCTCAAGTAGGAGGCTGTCATGGCCATGTCCGGCGCCGGCGGGTCGTCCGACCCCACCATGAGCGAGATCAACGTCACCCCGCTCGTGGACGTCATGCTGGTCCTGCTCATCATCTTCATGGTCACCGCCCCGCTCATGCAGCAGGGAGTCCAGGTGGCCCTGCCACAGACCCAGGCCCAGAACATCCAGGAAGACCAGCAGCGCCTGATCCTATCCATCACCCGCGATCAGAAGATCTTCATCGGTCAGACCGAGGTGGACCGCGAGACCCTGGAGGAAAAGCTCATCGCCAACGAGAAGCTCAAGCGCGACAAGGAGATCTACCTTCAGGCCGATCGCGCCATCCCCTACGGCTTCGTGGTGGACATCATGGCGGTGATGAAACGCGCCGGAGTGGAGTCGGTGGGCATGCTCACCGAACCCCCGGAAAAGGATAAAAAGTAGACCCGCTCCATGCGCCGTCCGTATGATAAGTCCATGAGGACCCCGCCCCACCGGAACGACAAGTATTCTGCGCGACCGACCGTGGGGCCGATAGAGCCAGCGCGGGCGGGCGCGCGTCTTGGCGACAACCGCAGGGTGGCATAGCATGACAGCGATGGGACCCATGCGCTACCCCTTCTCCCGCGTCCCTCCCGGCGCCTGGCTGGTGATCCTGGCCTCGGCCGCGCTGCACGGCGGCCTGGTGTACCTTCTGGTGCAGGCCTCGCTGGCCAGCGGGCGCGGCAACGATCTCAAAGAAAAGGCCCTGATCACCCGCCTGGTGCGCAAGGGCGAGGAAAAACCCAAGAACTGGCTCCCCGACAAGCCCCTGGCGCCGGCCCCGGAAGCGCCACCGCCCTCCCCCGCCCCGGCGGTGGCCCCGGACGCGGCCAAGAGCGCCGCCCCCGCCCCCAAAAAGACCGAGCGCAAGCAAGACCTCTCCAAGGCGCAGAAGAACGCCCTGGCCGCGCTGGGTCGCCCCGACGAGGGGCGCACCTCGGACGAGAAGCCGGCTGGCTCGCCCAACGGCGTCGAGGAGGGAGACGCCGACCGCGAGACGCTGGGCAACGCCTACTACACCCTCATCTATCGGCAGGTGAAGCAGAACTACGTCGTGCCGGGGATCATCTCCGAGCGGGAGCGCCTCTTTCTCAACGCCACCCTGCTCATCCGTCTGGATGCGAGCGGCCGCCTGATCGGAGAGCCCGAGTTCGAAAAGCGCTCGGGCAACGATCTCTTCGATTCGGCGGTCCTCGGCGCCGTGAAAAAATCCGCCCCCTTCCCTCCCCCGCCGCCGCCGCTGGCCGATGCCTACCGCAAGGACGGCATCGGCATGATCTTCTCCGCGGCCAAGATGTGACGGTTTGCGAAGGCGGTGGGATTTTCACCGCCGCCTTGCCCGCAAAAGAGAGTGTTGTTAGATTGCCCGGCGGAAGAGACGGGAGCAGGGACCATGGCCGTGCGCGAACTCAGAATCTTTCCCGACCCGGTGCTGCGACAGGCCTGCGCCGAGATCGAGCGGTATGACGAGAGCGTGGCGAGGCTGCTCGACGACCTCGCCGAGAGCATGTACGCCCACCGGGGTGTGGGCCTGGCCGCGCCCCAGATCGGCGAGGCGGTTCAGGCCATGGTGGTCGATGTGGATCAGCGGGACGGGACGCCGCGGCTCATCGAGTTTGTCAACCCCCGCGTCACCGCCGCCAGCGACGATCTCGAGGAACGCGAGGAAGGGTGCCTGTCCTTTCCCGGGGAGGCGGACACGGTGCGCCGGCCGCGGCGGGTGACCGTCCAGGCCTTCGACCGGCGCGGGCAATCGTTCGAGATCACCGCCGAGGGGCTGCTGGCGACCGCCATGCAGCACGAGATCGATCACCTGAAGGGAAAACTCTTTGTCGATTACCTGTCGCGGCTGCGCCGATCGCTTCTTTTGCGGCGCATGAAGAAACGCTTGCGGGAGAGCGCGTGAGCCTGGGTTACGTCTTTTTCGGCACGCCCGAGTTCGCGGTCTCGGTCCTCGATGTCCTGGCCGCGGCGGGCCGCGCCCCTTTGGCGCTGGTGTGCCAGCCCGACCGCCCGCGCGGGCGCGGGCTTTCGCTCGAGCCGCCTCCGGTCAAGATCTGGGCCGAGGCCCATCGGCTGCCGCTGCTTCAGCCCGAGCGGGCCGGAGACGAGAGCTTCCTGCGCGCCATGGAGGAGTTGCAAGCGGACCTGGCGCTGGTGGCGGCCTATGGACTGCTGCTTCCGCCTCGGCTGCTCGGCATCCCCCGGCTCGGGTTCATCAATGTCCATCCCTCGCTACTGCCGCGCTACCGCGGCGCCGCGCCGGTGCAGTGGACGCTGCTCAACGGCGACACCGTCACCGGGGTCACCATCCTGAAGGTGACACCGCGACTCGACGACGGCGACATCCTGCTCCAGCGCGAGACCCCGGTGGGCCCGGAGGAGAACGCCGCCGAGCTTCTCTCCCGCCTGGCGCTGCTGGGCGGCGAGCTGTCGCGGGAAGCCATGGAGCAGATGGAACGCGGCTCCATCCAACCCGTGCCGCAGGACGAAAGCCGCGTGGTGTGGGCGCGGGCGCTGGAAAAGGACGACGGCCGGATCGACTGGACCCGGCCGGCCGAGGCCATCCACAACCAGGTGCGCGCGGTCCAGCCCTGGCCCGGCGCCTTCTGTCAGCTCAACGGGCGCCGGCTCAAGATCCACCGCACCCGGCCGGAGGACGCTGGCGAAAGGCGAGGCGCGCCCGGCGAGATCCTCGAACTCGATCCTGCGGGGATCCGAATCATGACCGGCGGCGGTTGTCTTCGGCTGCTCGAACTGCAACTGGAAGGGAAAAAGCGCCTTTCGGCGCGGGAGTTCATTCTGGGTCGGAACCTGACGGCGGGCGACCGGCTCGAGTGACGCCGGGGACGAAGGGCCGGGCGCCGGCCACCGCCACGACGGCCTTTGCGATATCGAACGGGACGAAGGGGAGCACGCCGGCCCACAGCGTCCAGGCCAGCGACGGGGTGTTCCCGGTGGCGGCGGCCCAGCCGAAGAGCCACAACCCGCCCACCAGGTAGATGGCGAGCAGGCCGAGCCCGGCTCCCGCGAGACCGAAGAATCGGCTGCGCCACCGCCCGGCGAGGTAGCTCGCCAGCGGAAAGGCGATGAGGTAGCCGAGCGTCGGGTCCAGCATGATCGAGGGGCCCGCCGAAAGCGGCTGGGCGAACACCGGCAGGCCCATCATTCCGAGCAACAGGTAGAGCGCCTGGGAGAAGACGCCGCGCCAGGGCCCGGCCGCCGCTCCGGAGAAGATCACCGCCGCCACCTGCAGCGTGGCCGGAACCGGGGTCCAGGGCAGCGGGATGGCCACGCGGGCGCACAGCGCCGTGAGCGCGGCCAGACCCGCCACCACGCTCATCTCGTGAAGCAGCCACAGGTTGCGAGGGATGACTCTTTCACGGGCGAGTTCCATGTTCACCTCCAGAGGCGGGGCGAACGTAATCCACCTGGCAAGAGAATGCAAATTCATGGGCGCCGGCGGGCCTTCCGGAGTCGGTGAGGCTCAAGAGGAGACAAGCCGTCCCCCGCGCCAGCGGGCGAGCCTCTCAGCGGCGCACCCAGCGGCCGAGCCAGTAGGCGAAGCGGAAGTCCACGCCGGGCAGAAGCTGTGAGCCGTCGCCGCCGCCGTTGGGCGCGAAGGGATTGCTGCGCCAGTGGTAGTTGGACGGGGGGCGGATGCGCATGGGAATCGGCGTAGAAGCCACCAATTTTTCCCCGCGTCCCACATCGCCCAGAAGCTCCAGGATGGTCCCGTCGTCGGCCACGCAATGCAGCGCGGCAACCTCCCCCTCGTCGCAGTTTTCGCGCAATGTGTCCCAGTAGGGGCAGTCGGGAAACTCTCGCAGCGTGCCCAGTCCCCGCGCCAGGGCGGCCTCGTCGGGCGGCTCGCGAGGGATGCGATGGACGCCGCCGCCGGCGCGCCCGGCCGCGTAGGCGAAGTCGAAGAACGACTGGGCGATCTCAGACGGCTGCCGATCGGCCCCCGGACGATCGTAGAGGATGTTCTGGAGCGAGTCCCACAGAGGATCGAGCGCGGCGGGGTTGTCCAGGTAGCGCAAAGCCAGCCAGGCGCCGTCGAATGCCATGTTGTAGTTGGAGTAGTTGCTGTACACCCCCATGTCCACCATCATGAGGTTCTCCCGGCAGATGCCGGGCAGGTCGCGCGCGGCGATGAGCTGTTCATCCAGATAGGCCCGGCCCGTCTCGTCGCCGGAGACGAAGAGGAGCCCCGCCACGCAGCCCAGCGCCATGAGCGAGTAGAAGCCGTTGCGCGCGCCGGGCAGGTAGGCCCGGTCGATGTTGTTCTCGTTCATGTAGCCGTGGTAGGTGGTGCGCCCGTCGGCGTCGATGATCTCGAGATCGTAGCCGCTCGGGCGGACCTTCATGAGCTCGCGCAACATCAGCCGGGCGTCCTCTCTCAACGCGTCCTTGGCCGCCTGGGGGATGTCGGCGTCGTCCCGCGCCACCTCCCAGGCCGCGGCCATGCCGATCACCCAGCCGATGTACATGTCGCGGCTGCACGAGTCCTCCCAAACGTACTCGGGGTAGAGCCCGGAGTTGTCCTCGCGCCAGGTGCCGTTGTTCTTCTCCTCGGGCAGCGGCTTTCCCTGCCCGTCGAAGAGCGGCACCGTGCTTGCGCTCTGGCCGTATCCGGGGAGATCCTTGCGGGCCAGCCCTCGGGCGATGACGCCGGGAACGCCCGGGATCGCCGCCGCGCGGTGCAGGCCTTCAAGGCCGCGGAGCAACTGCTCGCGCGCCTGTTCCACTTGGGCGGCGGGGTAGCGCTGGTCGCGCATCACCCCGTAGCGAAAGGCGTCCGCCGCCACGCCCGGCCCGGCGTATCCCCCGGCCACCTTGTGCCACTGGCCGATATCGGCGAGGCTCAATCCCGAGAAAGCCTCGAAATCGAAGCCGTCGTCCTCCTCGAAGAAGCGCCGCACCGCCGCGCGCGCGGCCTCGTCGGCGAGCGGAATGGAGAACTCCTGGTTGAGCCCGGTGCCGTGGCTGAAGATGGCGGCGAAGCCGCGATCGTAGCGCCTGGCCTTGGCCTCGAGCGCGGCGTCGTATCCGGCCTCCTGCGGCCCAGGGATGAGGGCCTGCCAGTCGTAGCCGTTGCAGCCGCAATTCGAGGAGCCGGAACAGGCCCCCATCGCCAGACCCGAGGCGATACAGAGAAGGCGAAGACAGTTTTTCATGAGCTTCCTCCGCTCGCTCCCAGCTTGGCAGAAACGCCGTGGCGGTGGCAAGCTTCGGAGGGTTGATCCGGGCCCCGGTGCACGATACCATCTTGTGGCATGCCGGCGTCTGGCAAGATGCGTCCATGCCCGCGTGTTTTCGTATTGGGCCTGGCCTTTGCGCTCTGGCTTCTCCCGGCGCCGGCCGGCGCCTTCGGGCCCGGTGCCCACCTCGAGTTCTCGCGCGAGATCCTCGCGGACCTGGTGTGGCTGGCGCCGGCGCTCGCCTCGCTGCTTCGGCGCTTCAGCGATGACTTTCTCTACGGTTCCATCGCCGCCGACATCACGGTGGCGAAAAACCTGACCCCCTACCGCGAGCACTGCCACAACTGGCAGGTGGGTTTTCAGATCCTGGACGCGGCCAAGGACGAGGAGGGGCAGGCCTTCGCCTGGGGCTACCTGGCCCACTTGGCGGCCGACGTGGTGGCGCACAACTATTTCGTGCCCTGGAAGACCGTGGCGGACTTCGCGCACCGGGGTTTGCCGCACCTGTACTGGGAGGTTCGATTCGACCACGCCATGCCACCCGGCCGCTGGGAGGAAGCACGCGCTCTGGCCCGGCGCGGATTCGCCCGTCACGACGCGCTGCTGGCCCGGATGCTGTCGGGGACGGTGCTTCCCTTCCGGCTCAACCGGCGGATTTTCGACGGGGTGTTCTTCATCAACCGTCTGTCTCGGTTGCGGCGGGTTCGCGAGGCCAACGCGCGGCGCACCGCCCTCACGCTCTTGAACGATGAAGTCGCCGATGTCCGCAGCATCGCCATCGCGCTGATGCGGGATCTTTTGGCCCGCGGTCGCGAGGCGGATTGTCTCAAGGCCGATCCGACCGGCCAGCGCAATCTCATCCTGGCCCGTTCCGTGCGCCGGGGGCTTCGAGAGCTTTCCCGCCAGTCCCGCATGAAAAACGGCTCCGATCTCGAGTCACGTTTCCGCAAGCTGTTTCGCGACTCCATCGGCCAGACTCTCGACTTGCCCTCGCTGGAGGAATACACCTCGCGCGAACAACCACCGAAACCCACCCGCCGGGCCCGGGCGCGAAGGTTCGTCCGGAGACTCTTTGGCCGTCAAAGGACCCGCAAACAACCCAACCCGACCGCCTGAAAAAATTCTGGTAATAAAACAAAACGCTGTACACAAGTACAGTATTTTTTATCGTCTATTCGGCGCTGCCAAGCCTTCGACCATTAAAAAATTTTCTTTATAAAACAATCTGTTGCAAAACAATGACAAATAAAAAACCACAAAATCAGATAGTTACATAAAAATTACAGGCAATAACACAGTAAATTCAAATATTTAACTGGTGGCCTGTCCCCATTGTTTCCCGTTTTTTTCAAGTCTTTCAAAAAGGGCGAAGAACTCGATGTTTCCATCCGCCCCCTTGGGCTCAGCCTGGATGGTGCCCAGGTGGTTCATCCCGAGCGAAACACCGGCTTCGATCACGCCATCGACCGCTTTCTTGCGCAGACCCTCGTCCCGGACCACGCCACCCTTCCCCACCTCGCCCTTTCCCACCTCGAACTGCGGCTTGATGAGGACCACCATCCGCCCGCCCGGCTTGAGCACGCGAAAGAGAGCGGGCAGAACCAGGCGCAGCGAGATGAAAGACAGGTCGGCGACCACCAGGTCCACGCGTTCGGGAAGATCCTCCGGCTCGATGTGGCGCGCATTTTTCGGGGGCAGTACGACGATGTTCGGGTGGGCGCGGACGCGCTCGTGGAGCTGGGCGACATTGACATCCAGCGCGTAGCAGCGCCGGACGCCCCTCGAAAGCAGACAGTCGGAAAACCCTCCGGTCGAGGATCCGGCATCCAGCGCCACCTGGCCGCCGACATCGAGCTTGAATTGGCCCAGCGCGTTCTCGAGCTTGAGCCCGCCGCGCGACACGAACGGATGGAGCGGCTTGCGAATCTCGATGGCGGCGTCATCGGCCACCCGCGTGCCGGGCTTGTCCACGACCTTGCCGGCGACGAGAACCCGCCCTTCCATGATCAGGGCCGCCGCCCGGGTCCGGCTCTCGCAAAGGCCCCGCTCGAACAGGAGCTGATCCAGGCGGATCTTTTGCCGGCTCATGATCTCAGGCCGGCCGCTCGGCGCGAAGCGGCAGCGAAAGGCTCCGCCGCACCGCGCGGGCGATCCCGGTCGCGTCGAGCCCGAGCGCGGCCAGCAATCCGCGCCGGTCTCCCTGGGGAACGAACTCGTCTCCGATCCCCATCTCGAGCACCGGCGTGAAAAGACCTTCTTCCTGCAAGCAGGAAAGCACCGCGTCCCCGAATCCTCCAGCCCGTGAACCCTCCTCGACGGTGACGAGGCGGGCCCTGCGGGCGAGCTCCACGACCAGCCGCCGGTCCAGCGGCTTGAGAAAACGCGCGTCCGCCACCACCACCGGGATGCCTTGTTCCTTGAGGATCTCGGCTGCCCGCAAGGAAGGTTCCACCGTGCTTCCCAGGGCCAGGATGGCGACCTTGGACTGTTCGCCGCCGTCGAACACGATCCGGCCGCGGCCGATTTCCAGGCGCGCCGGCCCGGGCTGCAAGGCTCGCGCCGCCCGCTCCCTCGGATAGCGGATGGCCGCGGGCCCCGGCAGCGAAAGAGCGGCCGCGAACATGCGCTCGAACTCCTCGGCGTCGGCCGGCGCCATCACCGTCAGGTTGGGCATGGCTCGCAGGTAGGAAAGATCGAACGCCCCATGGTGGGTCGGCCCGTCCTCGCCCACCACGCCCGCGCGGTCGATGGCGAACACCACCGGCAGGTTTTGCAGGCACACGTCGTGCAGGATCATGTCATAGGCGCGCTGCAAGAACGTCGAGTACACCGCCACCACCGGCCGAAACCCCTGGCTGGCCAGCCCGGCGGCGAAGGTGACGGCATGGCCCTCGGCGATGCCCACGTCGAAGAATCGCTCGGGAAACCGCTCGGCGAACGCCCGCAGGCCGGTTCCGTCGGGCATGGCCGCGGTGATGGCCAACAGGCGCGGATCGCCCTCGGCGTTATGCACGAGCGCGCGGGAGAACACTTCGGTGAAGGATGCCGCCTCCGGCATCTCCTCCTCGTCGTCGCGCCGGTTGGCGCAGGCCGGCGCCACGCCGTGGAAGGTGGTCGGATCCTTCTCCGCGCAGGCCAGGCCCTTGCCCTTCTTGGTGTGGACGTGCACCAGCACCGGTCCATCGAGGGCGCGCGCGTTTTGCAAGATCGGGATGAGCTGCCCAAAGTCGTGCCCGTCCACCGGCCCGAGGTACTGGAAATTGAGCCCCTCGAACAGCACGCCCCGGGTCAGGAGCACCTTGGCGCTCTCGACCAGGCGGCGCAGGGCGTACACCGTCGGCTCGCCAAAGTGGGGAAAGCTCGCCAGCCATTCTTTGATGCGGCGCCGCGTCACGTTGAACGCCCGCCCCGACAGGCGGTAGCTCAGCCAGGTGCTCATGGCCCCGACCCGCGGCGCGATGAACATGCCGTTGTCGTTGAGAACCACCACCAGATCGCGCTCGAGAGAGCCGGCGTGATTGAGCGCCTCGAAGGCCAGTCCTCCGGTCATGCCGCCGTCGCCGATCACCGCCACCACCTTGCCGCCCTCGCCGCGAAGCCTTCGCGCCTCGGCAATCCCCAGCGCCGCGCTGATGCTGGTGGAGGCATGTCCCGCGCCGAACGGGTCGTGCACGCTCTCGGCCCTGAAGGTGAATCCGGACAAACCGCCGCCGCGCCGCAGCGTCTGGAACCTGTCCGCTCTCCCGGTGAGCAGCTTGTGGGCGTAGCTCTGGTTGCCCACGTCCCAGACGATCGGATCCCGCGGCGATTCGAACACCCGGTGCAGGGCCACGGTGAGTTCGACCACTCCCAGCGACGAGGCCAGGTGGCCGCCGTTCTGTTGCACGACCTCGATGATGCGCTCGCGGATCTCCTGGCACAGCCGAGGAAGTTCTTTCTCGTCGAGCCGGTGCACGTCCTCGGGCGAGCGGATGCGTTCGAGCAGTCTGTCCACCGTCACCTCCGGCGCGCACTCTAGGCCGAAGTTCACACCGGATCAAGCGCCGGGCCGACTCGAACCGGGCGACCGCAGCCCGAACCACAGCCCCGCCAGGCCGATCAGGAGAAGACCGGACTGCCAGATCAGGTCGCCGGTGTTGCCGAGCACCAGGCTTCCCAGGATGAACATGGAAGCGTAGATGGCCGCCACTCCGCCCAGCCACGCGGCCAGTATGCGGCACCCGAATCCGCCGCCGGGAAAAGGCCAGAAGCCTCCGGGACTCACCCGCTCATGGAATTTCTGCAATTTCTCCCGGCTCACCGGCACGGTCCAGAAGGTCACCGCCAGCATGACCACCAGGGATCCGAACACCACCACCGCCGCCTTGGCCCACAAGGGCGTCTCCGTGCCGGAGACGACATCGCGCACCATGATGCCGGCCGTGAGCAGGACCGATGTCCCCATGGCCGAGATCTCGGACCAGGCGTTGATCCGCCACCAGAACCAGCGGAGGATCAGGACCGCTCCCACCCCGGCTCCCAGCGCCCAGACCAGCTCCCACGCGGCGGTGATGCGGCCGATGAACAGCGCCACCAGGCCCCCCAGGATCAGGTTGACGAGCGAGATGGCGCGAGACAGGCGGACCAGGCTCTTTTCGCTGGCGTCCGGCCGGAGAAACCTTCGGAACACGTCGTGCACCAGGTATGAGGCGCCCCAGTTGATGTGGGTCACCATGGTGGACATGTACGCGGCCAGAAACACCGCCACGAACACTCCGCGCCATCCCGGGCCCAGCAGAACGGCCATCAGCGCCGGGTAGGCCTGCCGATCGTCGACCGCGGCGCCCGCGGGCATCAGGCGTGGAAGCAGCACCATGGACGCCAGCGCCACCACGATCCACGGCCACATGCGCAGCACATAATGCGCCAGCGCAAACCATGAAGTCCCGATGAGCGCGTGTTTCTCGTCCCGCGCGGACATCATCCGCTGGATGATATAGCCGCCGCCGTCGGCCCCGTGATTGGCCCACCACATCAGGCCGACGCAGGCGAAAAAATTCAGCCACACCGCGCTGCTCGCGCCGGCTCCGGGCAAGAGGTTCATGCGGTCGGCCAGACCCGCCTCGCCCAGCGAGCGTACCAGGGCGTCCATTCCGCCGGCCTGGTCGGCGGCAATCACCGCGAAAGCCACCGAGCCCGCCATGGCCACGACAAACTGGAAGATGTCGGTCGCCACCACTCCCCACATCCCCGAAAGCAGCGCATAGACCGCCGCGACCGACAGCGAGATCGCCACCGACGCGGCGATGGGGATGTCCAGAAACGCGGAGAACACCGTGGACATGGCCGCGGTCACCCAGCCCATCACGATCAGGTTGTACACGGTGGAGAAATACAGGGCCTTGAACAGGCGCAAGAAGGCTGCCGAGCGCCCCTCGTAGCGAAGTTCGATGAGTTCGTTGTCGGTGAGCACGCCGGCGCGGCGCCACAGGCGGGAGAAGACCAGCGCGGCGAGCACGTGTCCGATGGCCAGCGTCCACCAGAACCAGTTGGCCCAGATGCCGTCGCGTCGGACGTACTCGGTGATGGCCAGCGGCGTGTCGGCGGCGAAGGTGGTCGCCACCATGGATGTGCCGAGAGCCCACCAGGGAAGGCTGCGCCCGGAGAGAAAGAACTCCGAAAGATTCCTTCCGGCCCGCCGGGTAAACCACACGCCAATGATCAACGAGACCAGAAGAAAAGCCGCCACGATGACCCAGTCGATGGCGGTCACGGCCGGCCTTTCCCGGCTGGCGAAACCCGGCCTTCCGAGACGCGCAGGAGGCAAAGATCCCCCTCCATGACGTTCGCGATCCTCTCGTCCGTGGTGGTGATCAGGATCTGGACCCCGATGCGCGAAAGCTCGCGAAAGAGGCTTTTGCGGCGATGGGAGTCGAGCTCGGATGATATATCGTCGAGCAGGAGGATCGGTCCCGGTCCCGACCGCACCATCTCTTCGGCCAGGCTGAGCAGCAACGATATGGTGAGCATGCGCTGCTGCCCCTGCGATCCGAACTGGCGCGCCGGACGCCCGTCGATGGTGGTGCTGAAGTCGTCGCGGTGGCTGCCCATCGACGTGTGGCCCCGGCGGACGTCTTCGGGCCGCAGGCGCGCAAGTTTCTCCATCCGGACTTCGACGCCGTCACCGGCCTCGCAGCCGAACCCGTCGCGAAACTCGATGCCCAGCGGCCGATCGAAAGAAAACAGTCGCTGGGCATCCGACAACCTGGAAGCGATGTTGGCGATGAGTTCCCTGCGCCGCGAGCTGATTCGGGCTCCGCAGTGGGCCAGGATCTCCTCGTAGCTTGCGAGCAGGCGCGGATCCGCCGCCGCCGACTTGAGCAAGGCGTTTCGGGTCTTGAGGGCCTTTCGGTAGTCGCTCAGGTCCGAAAAATACCCTCCGAACAGCGTCGAACACCCGCGATCGAGAAATCGCCTGCGCACCGCCGACGCGCCCTTGATCATGTCGAGATCGTTCGGGGTGAAGGATGCCATGGGGATGGTCCCGACATGCTCATCGATCCGCAAGATGCGCTTTCCATCCCGGACGACCCGCCGCCCATTGCCGTCGAGACGGACGCGGACCTCCATGCCGATGTCGCCGTCGCTGAATCGACCGCAAAGGTCGGCCTCCGTCTCGCCGTGGCGTATGGTTTGGCGAAGTTTCTGCGTGCGAAAGGAGTTGAGCATTCCCAGGACAAAGACCGCCTCCAAAACGCTGGTCTTTCCCTGGGCGTTGTCTCCGACCAGGACGTTGAAGCCGTCGGCAAAGAGGATGTCTTCTTCGGCGAGGTTTCGAAAACTCCGGGTCCGAAGCTCTCTGAGTCGCACAGCGTCAGATTCTCATCGGCATGACCACGCAGGTGTAGCTGTCGTCGCCCAGCGGCTTGATCATGCCCGGCGATAGATCGTCCTCGATGGAAAACTCGACCTTCTCGGTGTCGACGGCCGACAGCGCGTCCATGAGGTAGCGCGCGTTGAACCCGACCGAAAATCCCTTGCCGCCGTACTCGATGTCCATGTCCTCGCGGGCTTCTCCAAGGTCCGGGTTGTTGGTGGTAATCTGCATGGTGTCCTTGGACAGGTTGAGCTTGATGGACAGCGTGCGATCGGTGCGGTCCTGGGCGAGGATGCTCACCCGGCGCAGGCTCTCGAAGAAGGCCTTGCGATCCATGGTGATCTTCGTCTTCAGGTCCTTCGGGATGACGTGATTGTATTCAGGGAACGTCCCCTCGAGCAGCCTCATGACGATGGTCAAGGACTCCATGTGGAATATGAACGAACTCTTGTCCAGGCCGATCTGGCACTTGTCGCCATCGGTGTCCAGCAGGCGTTGCATCTCCAAAAGGCCCTTCTTGGGAATGATCACTCCTTTGACGAAGAGTCGAGTCAGCTCGCTGTCCTTGACGGGAACGTCCTTCATGGAAAGCCGGTGCCCGTCGGTGGCCACCATTCGCAGCTTGTCTCCGCCGACGGATTCGAGGTAGGCCCCGTTGAGTACGTATCGGGTCTCGTCGTTCGAGACCGAGTAGAGGGTCTTCGCGATCATGGTCTTCAGACCGCCGCGCTCAAAATCGTAGAGCTTGGCCGAGCCGACGTCCGGGATGCTCTGGAAATCCTCGGGAGACATGCCCAGGATCTTGTACTCGATCTTTCCGGACTTGACCTCGGCCCAGTTGTTCTCGAGCTTCCGGATTCTGACCTGACCCTTCGGCATGTAGCGGACGATCTCGTACAGGTGCTTCGCGCTCACCGTGGCCCGGCCTTCCTTGATCACCTCCGCCTTGTGCTCACCGATCATGCTGATCTCGAGATCGGTGGCCGAGATAGTGATGCGCTGGTCCGGATGCGCGCAAAAAAGCACGTTGGAGAGGATCGGCATGCCGGCCTTTTTCTCGACGATACCTTGGGCACGGTAGAGGCCCTTTGCGAGCTCCTCACTGGGAATCGAAAAGTCCATGGGTACCTCCGGATATTCCTCTGATGAGATCTTTATATATAAAATTAATTAACAAGTCATATTCATAGGGATGCGAAAACCTGTCGAAAAGACGGATTTCGAAAATATTTCAAGCAATCCGAATCTCGACCCGGTGTTGAAAAGAGCCGAGAAACTCTGTCGACAAAAAGTGTGGTTTCGTCCACGGGCCCGATCCAACATTTTTTCAACAGTGAAGACAACATATTTTTTGGATCCTTTTTCACAAACCGAGCTGGCGTTTGATCGAGTCGATGGAATCGCGAATGGAGCCGTCTCTTTCAATGAGCTTTTCGATGTTTCGGGTCGCGGCGATGACAGACGAGTGATCCTTGTTGAAACGCTGGCCGATGTCCGGATAGCTGAAATTGAGCAATTTTCGGCAGACGAACATGGCGATCTGCCGGGGCCGGGAGACCGAGCGGTGTCGGCGGTCGCCGGTGAGATCGGCGATTTTGATGTTGAAGTAGTTGGCGACGATCTTCTGGACGTCGGAGATGGAAACGGTCGGCTGGCCGCCGAGAGTGTCCTTGAGGATCTCGCGGGCGAAGTCCAGCGTGATGGCCTTCCCGTACATGGAAGAGAACGCTCCCAGTCGCTTGATCGACCCTTCGATTTCCCGGATGCTCGACTTCGCCGACGAGGCGATGAACATGGCCACGTCGTCCGGTATGTCGAGGTTTTCGATCTCGGCCTTCTTCTGGATGATGGCGATTCGCGTCTCGATGTCGGGCGGCTGAATGTCGGCGATCAGTCCCCAGCTGAAGCGGGTCTTCAGGCGGTCCTCGAGGCTGGGAATCTCGTGCGGGTAGCGATCGGATGTGATCACGATCTGGCGGCGGGATTCATAGAGAGTGTTGAACGTGTGAAAGAACTCTTCCTGGGTGCGCACCTTGTCCGCGATGAACTGGATGTCGTCGATGAGGAGGATGTCGCAGCGTTCGCGATACTTCTCGCGAAACTTGTCGGTGTTCATGAAGCGAATGGTGTTGATGAACTCGTTGGTGAATGTCTCCGTGGTCACGTAGATGACATGGCGCTTTGGATCGTTCTGGAGGACCTTGTGTCCGACCGCGGAGAGGAGATGGGTCTTCCCGAGGCCGGCGCCGCCGCAGACAAATAGCGGGTTGAAGGCGGCTCCGGGGTTCTCGGCGACATTCATGGCGGCGGCGAACGCCATCTGGTTGGAGTTGCCGACCACGAACTGGTCGAAGGTGTAGCGGGGGTTGAGCCCGATGTCGCGGATGATGTTGGCCAGGTTGTCCCCGGCCGAGGCCGCGGCCATGGATTCCGGTTCCGGAATCTTTTCGTTCAGAAACTCTTCCTTGTCGATCGGGACCTCGCGAGGCTCGTCGGTGATGCGGAGCACGACCTGGACCTGGTTCGTGACCACGGATGAGATTTCTTCCTGGAGGATGTCCTTGAAGCCGTGATCCTTGATCCAGTCCCGGGTGAAACGATCGGGAACGCCGACGATGGTGGTGTTACCCGCGATTTCGAGGAGTTTGAGCGGGCGGATCCAGGTGGAGAAGTTTTTCTGGTTGACCCTTTTTTCGATAGACTCGAGAACCTGTCTCCAGATTTGCTGGACGTCGGGCTCGCTCATGGCTCGCTGGATTCAGAAAGTTAGTAACATTGTAGAAAACAAAATAAACTAAAATAATTCAAAAAGTTATAAAAATATATCAACAGTTTTTCTACATAATTTTAGATAGATAGTATGGCACAAGGGAGCAGCCTGTATCAGAAAAAAAATCATCATGCAAGGAAAAAATGAAAAAGCAGATGAGAAAACTCCCGCGGGAGGGCACCAAGAAAAATATCGGTTCTTGTCCTTGACATGACTTGATAGCTGTGGTTCAGTGATGACCCGTTTTTTTGGCCTGGACAACATAGGAGGATCCGCCATGAAAAGGACATACCAGCCGAGCCGGATCAAGCGCATCCGGACCCACGGTTTCAGGGCTCGCATGAAGACCGCCGGAGGGAAGAAGGTCCTCAAGAGCCGCCGCCAGAAGGGCCGCAAGCGGCTCGCGGTGAAGCTTTCGAGCCCGAAGTGATCCCGGATGAAAGGCTGAGAAAGTCCGATCGCCTGCTCCGGCGCTATGAATTTCTCAGGGTGCAGACCCGGGGCAGGAAAATCGCCAGTCAGAGCTTCTTGCTGGTGTTGCTTCCCAACTCGAACGGAGGCAGGAGGATCGGCATTGCGGTGAGCCGCAAGTTCGGAAAGAGCGTGCAGCGAAACCGCATCAAGCGGCTCTTTCGCGAAGCGTTCCGGCGCAACCGAGAGCTGTTCCCATCCGGGTACGACATCGTTGCCATCCCCAAAAGACTGGAGCGCGAAGTGAGCTACCAGACAATCGTGGAAGAGCTTTCGCGGCTTCGATTCAAGAGATCATGAAAAGACTGATCATCTTCATCATCCGCCTGTACCAGATGCTGATCTCGCCACTCTTTGGGCGATGCTGCCGTTTCGAGCCGTCATGTTCCGCCTATGCCATTGAAAGTGTTCACAAACACGGCCCATGGCGAGGGACGTGGCTGGCCATCCGGCGCGTGGCTCGATGCCATCCGTTTTCAAAGAGCGGCTACGACCCGGTCCCCTGAAAGGCCCAACGATGGACAAGAAAACCATACTGGCAATCCTGCTGTGCATCCTGGTCTGGATCGTCTGGCAGGCGCTGTTCGTCGAGCCTCAAAAGCCGGTCCGCGGTCCGGATGGCGGCACCGACGCTGGAGCCATCGCGGAGAAGCCGAAAATCCAGGAGACGGAAGCCGCCGCTTCCAAGGAGCCGGCGGAGCGCAAACCCGAGGAGCGGCATGTCCTGAGGAACGACTCCGTCGAGATCGAGTTTTCCAGCCGCGGGGCGAGCGCCCGTTCGATAAAGATCCTTGGATTTCTCCACCGCAAGGAAGACGGAAAGCTGGAAAAGGACGTGCCCGCAGATCTGGTCACCGGAACCGGCGAATTCGCCTGGCCTTTTCGGATCCGGTTTTTCGACGAAAAGACTTCGTTCAAGTGGCCGAAGTACACCGACTGGGAGATCGAGAGCAAGGAGTCAAGGAAGGTATCGTTTGTCTACCGCTCCGCCGATGAACAACCTATCCCATTGATTCGAAAGACTTTTACACTCGAAGAAAAGGGCCATCTGCTAGAACTCGAAGTGGAAATCCAGAACCACCTGCAAGAAAGCATCGAGGAGCAGATCCTTCTGGAAATCCCAAGCACTTATCAGGTGATAGAGGCTTCTGGCTGCATGGGGTGCGCGGGGGCGCCGATGGTCCCGCGCGCTCCGAACTGCCTGGCCAACGGCGAGATCGCCGCGGTAGAAACCAAGCCGGGATCGGTCGTGAGCCGCGAGCCGTCCATCGGATGGACTGGCATCAACGAACAGTACTTTCTTCTGGCGGCGGTGCCGGTGGGCGTGGACAAGGCCGCCTGCCAGCTCGAAGCGCGCCAGGACAAGCTGATGTCGGCCTCGCTCATGGTTCCGTCCGTGACGCTCCCGCCTGGAGGCAGCACAAGCCACAAGGTGAGGATCTTCTGCGGGCCGAAGCAGCTCGATCTTCTCAAGAGTGTAAAGGGAGGCACGGGCGGGGAGTCGAATCCGGCCGGCCTGGAGCGCTCGGTGGATTTCGGCTGGCTGGCATTCCTGTGCCTGCCCATGCTGTGGCTCCTCAAGGCGTTCTACTCTCTGATCGGAAACTACGGCGTGGCCATCATTTTCCTCACCCTGGTGGTACGCCTGCTGATGCAGCCGCTCACCAACAAGCAGATGAAGTCCATGAAGGCCATGGCATCGCTCAAGCCCTTCATGGACGAAATCAAGAAAAAGTACGGCGACGACAAGGCCCGCTACAACGAAGAGATCATGAAGCTCTACAAGACACACGGGGTGAGCCCGCTCACCGGGTGTCTGCCCATGCTGCTCCAGATGCCGATCTGGATCGCGCTCTATCGCACCCTCTACTCGTCGGTCGAGCTCTACCAGTCGGCGTTCATCCCGGGATGGATCGACGATCTCTCGTACCGCGATCCGTATTTCATCCTACCCATCGCCATGGGCGTCGGCATGTTCCTCCAGCAAAAGTTCACCCCGACGACCGCCGATCCCGCGCAGGCCAAGATGATGCTCTACATGATGCCGGCGTTGTTCACCTTCCTCATGCTCTATCTGCCGGCGGGCCTGGTCCTCTATATCTTTGTGAGCTCGTTGCTTTCGATTGCGAATCAGATCTGGTTCAACAAAAAGACATCTCAGGCCGCCGCGCAGGCTCCGGGGACAAGATGAGGGTCCGAAAGAAAAACACATAAAAACAAATAGTTATAATAACTTTCAATAGAGGAGCCGGCGGGACGGAAGCAGATCAGGAGGGATGATGCTCAAGGAATTCTTTGGATCGAGCGTCGAGGACGCGCTGGAAAAAGCCGCCTGGAAGCTCAATTTTGATCCCAAGGCTCTGTCTTTTACGAAAATTCCGCAGACCTTCTCCCGTCCGGGAAAGGGCACACTTGTCGGCATCCTGGTGGACTGCGACAAGCTGCCTCAAAAGAGCGAATCCTGTGATGAGGTGAAAAGCTCCGTCGAATACGAGAACATCCAGGGCATCGTCGATCCCAAGGAGCGGGCCGAGAAGTTCCTCGCCGGAGTTCTCGGCCGCATGGGCCTCGATTTCAAGATAAAAAGGATGGAAAAGGGAGAGAACCTGGTGCTCTCGGTGGAGTTTGGAAAGGACCAGATCGACATCCGCCGCGCGGAGGCGCGCGAGCTCAGAAGCTCGCTGCAATTCCTGGTCAATCGCGTGCTCTACGGACAGAGCAGCGAAGAATCGCGCGTGATCATCGACTTTGGCGGCAAGCTCGAGGAGCGGACCGAGCAGATGAAGGATCTGGCGCGCGAGCTCGCCGAATCGGTCAAGAAGACCCGGCGCGCCGTCAACATCAACCTGATGGACTCCCAGGACCGCCGGCTCATCCACCAGGCGCTGGCCGAAATGAAGGACATAAAGACGAGCGGGCGGGGAGAAGAGCGGTTCAGGATTCTTTCCATCGAACCGGCAGGATCCGATGAAAATCAAAAAGACGCATGAGGAAAACCTGCGCGCGGCGGCCATCGTCAAGCTCAAATACGAGCTCGACACCGGCAAGCTCGATGACGCCTTCAAAACCATCTATGCGGGAGTGCTTTCGGATCTCGGGCTCGAGGCGGGGGAAGTCGAGCGCTTTTTGCAAGAAAACCGAGAATCTCTCTTGAAAGTGTGCCGCGACGACGGCTAGATCCGTCCCATGGACACCATCGTCGCCAGGGCCACCAGCGAAGGCAAGGCGGGGATCGGCATCATCCGCATCAGCGGGCCCGAGGCGCTCGGAATTCTCAATCGGTTGTTCGTCTCCAAGAAAAGCCCGGGCGAGAACCCGCGCACGCTCGTTGCGGGATTCGTGCGGGGGAGTTCGGGTCAGGTGCTGGATCGGGCGCTTGCGGTTTTCATGAGCGGGGGGCACTCCGCGACCGGCGAGGATGTCGCCGAGATCCACTGTCACGGAAGCCCGCCGCTCCTTCGCGAGGTCATGAGCCTGGCCTGCGAGGCCGGCGCCCGCCCTGCGCGAGCCGGCGAATTCACCCGGCGCGCCTTCGAAAACGGAAAGCTCACCCTGGCTCAGGCCGAGGCCGTGCTCTTGCTCATCGAGGCGAGTTCGAGCGCCGAGGTCCGGGCGGCGGCGCGCGCGCTGGGAAGCCGGATGGAGCGACGGATCCGAAAGCTCTCAGAAGCCATATCCGATCGGATCGCCGAGATCGGCGCCCATGTGGAGTTTCCCGACGAGCCGGATGCAAACGCGGCCAGGCCCGGACTCCTGGACCTCGAGGAGGCGATATCGTCGTTGCGCTCGTCTCTTCGTTCGAGCCGGCCCGATGGATGGAAGGTCGTGGTGGCTGGGGCGGCCAACGTGGGAAAATCGAGCCTGGTCAACGCCATGGCAAAGAAAAGAGTGTCGATTGTGACCGACATGCCCGGGACCACCCGCGATGCCGTCGGCGCGGACATCGAGGTCTCGGGCGAACGTGTCCGGCTCGTCGACACCGCCGGCATCGGTTGCGAATCCAGGTGCGAGGCCGATTGCGAGGCCCAGAAGGTGAGCCTCGATGAGATCGAGAGCGCAAGCATCGTCCTCTGGGTCGAGGACGAGCGGGAGGCGACCCGGGACAGGCCCTGTATTTCGGCGCCCACGATAAGGGTCCGAAACAAGGCAGACCTCATCGAGGAGTCATCGCTCCCCGACCTTTGCGCGAAGATGGCCGAGGAAGGCACGATACTGGTATCCGCCCGTACCGGCTTTGGAATTTCACGACTGCTGGAGGCGCTGGCCGAGGTCATTCAAAAGGAGCACGGGCCGGATTGCGGCATGGCCGCGAGCGAGCGGGCGATTTTCGCTGTCGAAAGCGCAAGGAACGCCGTCCGGCGGGCATCCGAGCATCTGGATGAGCTACCCGAAATTTCCGTGCTCGAACTCGAGCGGGCCAGAGACGAGCTTGCCTCGGTGCTCGGCATCGGAATCGGAAAAGACATCCTGGACCGGATATTTGAAAAATTCTGCATCGGGAAATGAACGTTCCACGTGAAACAGATTTCGACGTCGTGGTGATCGGCGCCGGACATGCCGGCTGCGAGGCGGCGCTGTGCGTGGCCCGGCGCGGCCACCGCTGCGCCCTGGTGACGCCGGACCTTGACCGGATCGCCTGGATGTCCTGCAATCCTTCCGTGGGCGGGCTCGGAAAGAGCCACATCGTGCGGGAGATCGACGCAATCGGCGGCGAGATGGGCAGAGCCGCCGATGCCAGCGCCATTCACTACCGGCGGCTGAACGAGAGCAAGGGTCCGGCGGTGCGCGCCCGCAGGGTGCAGTGCGATTGCCACTTGTATCACTCGTACATGCGAGATCTCCTTTGCAAGACCGATGGTATTTCCATCATCGAAGACGAGGCTTGCGCCATCCGGGTCGAAAACGGGCGGGTCATCGGCGTGGAGCTCAAGTCGAGGACGATGCTTGGGTGCGTAGCCGCCATCGTGACCACCGGGACATTTCTTTGCGGGCGGCTCTACGTGGGCGAGGAGACGAAACCGGGGGGAAGACACGGCGAGCCGCCGTCGAATGAGCTTTCCGAAAGCCTGCGAAAGATCGGCCTTGAAATGGGCCGGCTCAAGACCGGGACGCCGCCGAGACTGGTTGCCGAAAGCATCGATTTTTCGGCCCTCTCTCCCCAGCCGTCAGATCCGGCGGAGCGGCCTTTCTGCCACGAGAACGAAAGCTTTCCCTGCCCCAAGGTCGTCTGCTACCAGACTCATACCTGCGGATGCACGCACGAGACCATCCGCGGAGCCCTGGGACGCTCTCCGCTATATACTGGAAAGATAAAAGGAATAGGACCAAGATACTGTCCTTCCATCGAGGACAAGGTGGTGCGCTTTCCCGATCGCGCCTCCCACCAGGTGATCCTGGAGCCAATCGATCTTTCGGGCGAGATCATCTACCCGAACGGGATATCGACCAGTCTGCCAAAAGACGTGCAGGAAGCCTTCGTGCGCACCATCCCCGGGCTCGAAAAGGCAAGGATTGCGACATTCGGTTATGCCGTCGAATACGATTTTGTAAATCCTCTCGAACTGCAAAAGACGCTCGAGACGCGCAAGATAAAAAACCTCTATCTCGCCGGCCAGATCAACGGGACTTCGGGATACGAGGAAGCGGCAGGGCAGGGGCTCATGGCGGGGCTCAACGCAAGCGCCGCCCTTCGCGGGGAAGACCCGTTCGTGCTCGGCCGCGATCGGGCATACATCGGGGTCATGATCGACGATCTGACGAGTCGGGGCACGAAGGAGCCGTATCGGATGTTCACCGCCCGCGCGGAACACCGCCTCCTTCTCCGTGAAGACAACGCCCATGCCCGTCTCTGCAAAATGGCCAAGCGGGCCGGCCTGCTCGCTCCCGACGTCATCGACCGCCGCAACGAAAAAGAGCGAAAGACAAAAGAGCTTCTCGCCCGGCTCGACGAGACCCGCATCGTGTTGGAAAACGGCCAGAGCCAGACGCTATCCCGTCTTTTGTCCCGGCCCGAGGTCCGGCTCCAGGATCTCATCGGCCGGATCGGAGGCGAGTACTCGCTCGAAGCGATGGAGCGGGCCGAAGTCGAGATCAAGTACCGCGGCTACATCCAGAGAGAGAGCATCCGGGCGCGGGAACTTGCCGAACTTTCGCGAAAGGAAATACCCGAGGGGATAGATTTTGGCTCGATCCCCGGGATATCAAAAGAGCTGTCTTTCAAGCTTTCTCAAGCAAAACCAAGGACTTTTGCGGATGCTGAGCGTATCGACGGCATGACCCCGGCGGCGCTGCTCCGCCTTTCGATTTTCCTTGCCAAAAGTCATGTTCCACGTGGAACATAGCCGGAGTTCGATAGTTGCCGCCACCCGGAGGTGATCCGATGGAGCGGGATCCTTTCGTCGAGTGCCTCCTTGCCGGCCAGAAGGAGATCGGCATAGAGCTCGACCAGGAGCGGATCCGCCGGTTCGTCATCCACCGGGATCTTCTGCTGCGCTGGGGCGAGAAGATGAACCTCACTACGGTCAAGGATCCGGTGGGGATGGCCGAGAAACTCTTTCTGGACTGCGCGGCGATCTCTTGCCGGATCAAAAAAGGATCGTCGGTGTGCGACGTGGGCTCGGGCGCGGGTTTTCCAGGGCTTGTGCTGCTCGAGATGGACGAGACGATCGCTCTTACCATGATCGAGGCCCGGAGAAAGAAGGTGAGTTTTCTCGAGACGGCGCTGCGCGCCCTCGAGCTTAGAGCCGAGGTGCGCTGGGAGAGGTTCGGCTGGTCGGGTGGGCCGGGCAAGACCTTCGACGAGGTGGTGTCTCGGGCCACGTTTCCTCCCGAGGAATGGCTCAGGCTGGGCGCGCCGCTGGTGAGGCCCGGGGGCCGGCTCTGGCTCATGCTGGGGCCGTCGGAGGAGGGGGATCTGGATCTGCGATTTTTGCAACCTTCGGGGTTTTCGGCGGCGGAAGTAATCGAATATCGGCTGCCGATGACAAGATCGCGTCGGACGCTGGCGAGCTACACCCGGCTTTTGGGCTAGCCCGGTCCGTGACAAACGACGGTCCGGGAATTTTGTTGAAAGCCTGGAAATGGCAGGAGAGGAGCAATAAATTCTTGTCCTCTTTGGCGCGACTGTGGTAGAAGCCCAATCCGTCATGAGCGAAAACGAGAACAAGCGACGCGCGACCGTCATCGCGATTGCCAACCAGAAGGGCGGAGTCGGCAAGACCACGACCGCGATCAACCTGGCGGCCGCCATGGCCGTGGCCGAACGGGATGTTCTCCTTCTCGACATCGATCCCCAGGCCAACGCCACCACGGGTCTCGGCGTCGAGAAGTCCGAGCGCAACCTCTACCACGTCATGCTGGGAGAGGCGCGGCTCGAAGAGATTCTGGCCAAGACCGAGCTTTCGCACCTGGTCGTCGCGCCGTCCGACAACAACCTCTTCGGCGCCGAGGTCGAGCTGGTGTCGGTGCCCGAGCGCGAGCGGCGGCTCCGAGACGCCCTCGACCCGCTCCGGGAGAGGTTCGATTTCATCTTCATCGACTGTCCGCCGTCGCTCGGGCTGCTCACGGTCAACGCGCTCACCGCCGCCGATCGCGTCATCGTGCCCTTGCAGTGCGAATACTACGCGCTCGAGGGACTGAGCTCGCTGCTCAACACCGTGCGCATGATCAAGGACTCGCTCAACCCCGGACTCGAGGTGGATGGCATCCTGCTCACCATGTTCGACCGGCGCAATGCGATTGCTCACAAGGTGTCCGAGGAGGTGCGACAGTACTTCAGCGACAAGGTTTTCGATACCGTCATCCCGCGCAACGTGCGCCTCTCCGAAGCGCCGTCTTTTGGAAAACCCATCATGCTCTACGACATCAAGTCGAGCGGGAGCGAGAGCTACATGTCGCTGGCGCGCGAGCTGCTTGGCGCATAACAGATTGATTTGTAAGGATTATTTATGGAAAAGGGCCCAAGGAAAGTTCTCGGAAAAGGCCTTCGCGCGCTCATCCCGGAGAGCGCGGGAGACATGGAAGAAAAGGCCGGAAGCGTCATCCTCTGTCCGGTGGACAAGATTCGGCCCAACGAGGACCAGCCCCGGCAGGCGTTCGACGAGGAGAAACTCAAGGAACTGGCCGAAAGCATCCGGGCCAACGGGGTGATGCAACCGATCCTGGTCCGGCGGATCGACGGCGGCTATCAGATCATCGCGGGCGAGCGGCGCTGGAGGGCGGCGCGCATGGCGGGACTTCTGGCCGTGCCGGCCATGGTCAAGGAAGCCTCCGGCACCCGGATGCTGGAGCTCGCCCTCATCGAGAACATCCAGCGCGAGGATCTCAATCCGCTCGAGGAGGCGGAGGCCTACCGCCAGCTCGTGGAGGAGCACGGGCTCACCCAGGAAGAACTCTCGGAACGCGTCGGCCGGCAGCGCTCCACGGTGGCCAATACCCTGCGCCTGCTCAAGCTGCCGGAGGAAGTCCGCCGCATGCTGCTCACCGGCGATCTCAGCATGGGCCACGCCCGGGCGCTGCTCTCGCTCGGCTCGGCCGCGGAGCAGCTCGAGCTGGCGCGCTCCATCGTCTCGGGCAAGCTTTCGGTGCGCGCCACCGAAAACTCCGTGCGCGCCCAGGCCGGCGCCGGCGCCCGCAAGGAAGCCAGGAGTCGGCGTGGCAGCCCCGCCGAGAACCGCCTCAAAGAAGAGCTGCAACGCCGCCTGGCCACCAAGGTCGAGATCTCCTCGCGCCGCCGCGGGGGCAAGATCGTCATCCATTACTACGGGCTGGAAGATCTGGACCGGCTCGTCAACATCATCATGGGAAACTGAGGGAAAGACCATGGCCGTCATTCGCAAGGAGAACACCATGCCGCTGAAGACCGACGAGATGACCACCATCCTGGGGCGCGGGTCCGAGTTCGAGGGCAAGCTGCACTTCGAAGGGACCTTGCAGATCGAGGGCGTCTACTCGGGCGAGATCCATTCCGACTCCACGCTCATCGTCGGCGAAGGCGCCAAGGTCTCGGCCGAGATCAACGTGGGCACCATCGTCATCAACGGCGAGGTGCGGGGCAACATCCACGCCGTCCAGGGCGTCGAGATCCGAGGCGGCGGGAAGATGTTCGGCAACATCGAGACCCCCAGCCTCCAGATCGAAAAGGGCGTGATCTTCGAGGGCAACTGCAAGATGCAAAACCTCCCCCCGAAAGGCGGGCCCGCCTTCCCCGACAAGTCCGCCAAGGCCCCCGAGCCCGTCAAGAAGTGACCCCGGGCCGAGACGCAGCGCGCGCCATGAGCCGGAGCCCGTCCGGCGGCGGCGGCCTCGTTCAGGAGAGATGACGCCATCCGCGATCCGTTCGGAAATACAAGCGGGCTGAAGGTCAGCCAACTCCACCGTCTGCGAAAGCTCTACGAGCGGCGGCTCCGTCCCTGGCAGCTCGTCTCGCCGGAGCTGGCCCGCGCGCTCTGCGATCTGTCCCTGGAGTGCGGCCGCCAGGTCGGCCTCCTGGTGGATCGGCGCGGCTATGTCCAGTGGGTGATGGTGGGCAACCCGCACCGGCTGTTCTTGCCCGACCTGGGCCGGATGCGCGGCGGACGGGCGCGGTTTCGCGGCCTGCGGCTGCTGCACACCCACCTGCGCAAGGAGACGCTGACCCGCGACGATCTGGCCGACCTCACCCTCCTTCGGCTGGACTACGTCGCCGCCATCACGGTCGAGGAGGGCGGCCTGCCGGGGCGGATCTTCGGGGCCCACCTGTTGCCGGGAGCCGACGGGCCGGAGCCGTACCGGCTGGAGACGTTCGACTCGCCGCGGGAGACGGGCGAGGATTTTTTGGCGCGGATCACGGCGCTGGAGGAGGAGTTCGCACGCAAGCTGAGCGTGCAGCGGGTGGAGGGAGACCGCGGCAAGGCGGTGTGCGTGGTGTGGGCCGAACGCTCGCACGAGGCCGAGGAGACGCTGGCCGAGCTTCGCGAGCTGTGCCGGACCGCCGGGGTGGCGGTGGTGGGAGCCGAGTCGCAGGTCCGGCCGCGGCCCGATCCCCGCTGGCTGGTGGGGAAGGGGAAGCTGGAAGAAATCGTCACCAGCGCCATGCAGCGCGGCGCCGATCTTCTGGTCATGGGCTCCGACCTGCAACCGGCGCAGGCCAAGGCCATCGCCAACTTCACCGACCTCAAGGTCATCGACCGCACCCAGCTCATCCTGGATATTTTCGCGCGCCGGGCGCACTCGCGGGACGGGAAGCTCCAGGTGGAGCTGGCGCAGCTCCGCTACCGCCTGCCGCGGCTGGTCCACGAGGACACCGGGTTGTCGCGGCTGGCCGGCGGCATCGGCGGACAGGGGCCGGGCGAGACCAAGCTCGAGATCGATCGGCGCCGGGCGCGGGAGCGCATCCGGCGCCTGGAAAAGGAGATCGAGCGGCTCTCCGCACGGCGGGGGATCAAGCGGGGATTGCGGGAGCGCGCCAATCTGCCGGTGGTGGCCATCGTGGGATACACCAATGCGGGAAAGTCCACCTTGCACAACGCCATGACCCAAAGCCGGGTGCTGGTCGAGGACAAATTGTTCGCGACGCTCGATCCCACCAGCCGGCGGTTGCGCTTCCCGCAGGAGCGCGAGGTGATCCTGGTCGACACCGTCGGGTTCATCCGCGATCTTCCGCCGGAGCTGGCCCGGGCCTTTCGTGCCACGTTGGAAGAGCTCGATTACGCCGATCTGTTGCTGCACATCCTGGATGCTTCGGATCACCGCCTGTTCGAGCAGAAGGAGGCGGTGGAGAAGATCCTGGCCGAGCTCGAACTGCTGAGCGTTCCCCGGCTCGTCCTTCTCAACAAGTGCGACCGGATCCCGCCCGAGCAGGCCACGGCGCTGGCCGAGAGGACGGGGGCCGTCCCCATCTCCGCGCTGCGCAAGACGAATTTCGACGAGGTGTTGCGCCGGGCGGAGGCTCTGCTCTTTCCGGCCGGAGCGTCTCGAGACGCATCGAGATGACCCGCCTTCGCGCGCCGGGCGGGCCCGAGGATCGGCCGTCAGCTCTTTTCGGTGGCCTGGATGACCGCGTCCTCCAGGGACGTCCCCTTTTGCATGCCGATGAACGTCACCCGGTGCTCGATGAGCATCTTGAGAAAATCTTGGCAGGCGAGGTCCAGGTCGGTGCCGGCGCGCACGACGATCTGGAGCTTGCGCTCGACCGGCCGGGTCTCGACCTCGGCGACCGCCGGCAGGGCCCTCAGCGCCGGAGAGAGTTCGGGCGGCGGCGGGCCATCCAGCGTGAACACGACCACTCCGCCTCGGCGAGTGAGCTCGGCGACCTTGGGCTGCGCGGTGATCCGACCCTTGTCGATGATGGCCACCTGGGTGCACAGCGTCTCGATGTCGGCCATGACGTGGGAGGAGATCACGAAGGTGCGCTTGCCGGATTCGGACTGGATGAGGCTGCGGATCCTGCGCGCCTGGGCCGGATCGAGGCCGGCGATCGGCTCGTCCAGGATCACCAGCCGGGGATCTCCCAAAAAAGCCTGGGCGATGGCCACCCGTTTTCTCATGCCGTGAGAAAGCGCCTCGGGCGTCCGGCCCGCCGCGTCCAGGAGATCGCACAGCCCGAGCACCCGCTCCACCTCCGCGCGGGCGGCATCGGCGGCGAGGCCCTGGAGTCGGGCGAACAGCAAAAGCTGCGCCCGCACCGGTACCTGCCGGCGAAACGAGGCATCCTGGGGTAGCACCGAAATCATCCCCGGAGGGAGCTGTTCCGGCGGCAAGGAAAGCACGCTCACGCTCCCGCTGTCCGGCCGGATGAAGCCGGCCATGATGGAAAAGAGCGTGGTCTTTCCGGCGCCGTTCGGGCCCACCAGGCCGAAGGTGCAGCCTTCCGGGATTGCCAGATCGACGCCCGAAAGCGCCTGGATGGGGCCGAACGCCCGGCGCACGTTGCGAATCTCGATGGCCGCGCTCACAGATCCCTCCGTCGCAGGACGAAATATGCCGCACTGGAGAAGACCGCCGCATACCCCAGTGTCGCCGCCGCTGCGAACATCGCGTCGGCGGCGTTCCCGGTCAGGAGCTGATAGCGCAGCGGCGCCGGGAGCAGGTAGCGCAGGACCTTCAGGCTCTCGAACATCCAACCGCCGAAGCCGCCGATCAGCACCACGCCGAGGTAACTCCCGAATCCCAAGGTAGCGGCCAGCAGCGGGTTTCCGGTCAGGTTTCCGCACAGGGCCATCAGGGAAATCCACGGCACCGCGGCGAGCCACAGGGCCGCCCACGCCCAGGCGCCGGTGGCCACGATCTCGAGCGCGCCGTGCCGCTCGTCGAGCATGAGCGCAACGACGGTGGCGGCGGCGGCGGCGGCAAGGCACATCGCCCCGAAAAGAATGGTGTTGCCGAGCCAGCGCCCCCAGAACAACTCCGCGCGCCGGGCGCGAAAGAGATAGAAGCGGATCCCGCGGTTGCCGATGTCCGAGGCGTTCTGGTCCAGCGAAAAGATCATCGCCGCAAACGGGACCGTGAAGACCGTCACGATGAAAAATATGGAGAGAAACGGCGAGCGCTCGACGATCAACCGCTGGATGTACTCTGCGTCGTTCCCGGCCAGCCACTTGACCACCGCGAGAAAGACGCTTTCCTCGGGGTTGAGCCCGCCCGCGGAGATGCGGTTGAAAAGGTCGGCGTTTCCGCCCAGCTTGGACAGGGCCCAGCCGGCGGCGATGAGAAAGACGCAGCCGCCCAGGATACCCTGGGGGGATCTGAGCAGCGCGCCGATTTCGGCCCGCCACAGCAGGGATATGGCGCGGGATGGCTTCATGGCGATTTTCTACCTCAATCCGGCTCGCTACGCAAAATGCCCGGCTATTTTTTCTTCCAAAGACGGAGGCTTTTTGCCAAAATCGCGAGCTCGGATCTTTGAAATTCTCTTTTCGCCGGTGCGGGCCAGGTGTCCGCCGGTCCCCCTTGGGGGGACGGGAGGAAAGTCCGGGCTCCACAGGGCCAGGGTGCTGGCTAACGGCCAGTGGGGGCAACCCCAAGGAAAGTGCCACAGAAAACAAACCGCCCGCCAGCCCTGCCGCGGCAGGGCGCGGCGCAGGAAAGACGGCGCGAGCCTTTCTTTCTCAGCCATTTCGGCCTGCGGGCCGAAGTGGCGGTAAGGGTGAAACGGTGCGGTAAGAGCGCACCGCCGGGGTGGAGACATTCCGGGCACGGTAAACCCCACCTGGAGCAAGATCGCATAGAGGCGCGTCTGGAGACGGCTCCGGAGCGGAGGGCCCGTCCGCGGCGTCCGGGTCGATCGCTCGAGCTTTGCGGCAACGCAAGGCCTAGACGAATGGGCACCGCCCCGCCGGGGGCAACTCCGTCGGGGAACAGAACCCGGCTTACGGCCCGCACCGGCGGTTTTTTAAAGCTCCCTGAAAGGGAGCTTCGGCCTTGGACTCATGGGCACCGCCCCGCCGGGGGCAACTCCGTCGGGGAACAGAACTGAGCTACGGCCCGCACCGGCGGTTTTTTTGTGTCCCCGTTGTTTCTGGTTTTATTTCAGTTGGTTGCGATGGCCGATGGGCTTCGAGGCCCTACCGGTCCCGTTCGTCGATGGCCTGGTTGGAAAGCGCATCGGCGCGCACGTTCTGCTCGCGCCGGATGTGCTGGATGTTCACCCCTGGAAACTCCCGCAGCAGGTCCTGGGCTCTACGAAAGAGCGGCGCCAGGCCTTCGTGCCTCACCCGGTACTGGCCGTTCAGTTGGCGGACGACCAGCTCCGAATCCATGCGGATCTCGAGTTTCGCGGGCTGGAATTTTTTCGCAAGCTCCAGACCGATGATGAGCGCCTGGTATTCCGCCTCGTTGTTGGTGCAGGTGCCCAGGAACACGGCTCGTTCCGCCACCACCGTTCCGTCGGGAAGGGCGAGCAGCGCGCCCGCTCCCGCCAGGCCGGGATTTCCGCGCGAGGCTCCATCGGTGAAAAGAACAAGCTCGCCTCCCGGAGCGAGCCGGGCGCTACTACCAGGCGCCGGGGCGGCCTGCTCACCGGCGCCGCACAGACGCTCGATCATCTGTCGCAGCGTCTTGCGGCTGGTCCGAGGAAAACGCCGCAGCGTGTCTTCGAGCGGCTCCTCGCGTGCGATAAAGAGCAGGATCTCCCGCTCCTCGGATTTCATGCGGCGGAGTTCTCCGCGTCCGATTTCAGCGAGGCTTCGAAATAGAGGATGCGGCCGCAATTGGGGCAGGTGCGGATTTCCTGGCCGCGCAGCACGATGTTGTAGAGCTGCGGCGGGATGCCCATGTGGCAACCCAGGCAGTGCTCGTCGAGCGCCGCCGCCATGGCGATGCCGTCGCGGCGGCCCCGGATGGCCTCATACTGCGAAAGCCAGGAACCTTCGATACCCTGCATGGCGGCCTTGCGGGCTTCCTCTTGCTGCTGGATGGAAGCGTTGATGCTGGACAGCTTGGACTGAAGCTCGGCGCGCTCGGCCAGGAGGTCCTTTTCGATGCGGCCGAGATCTTCCTGCTTTTGATCGATGGCCTTCTTGAGGTCCTCGATCTCCTGCATCTTGCGCAGGATCTCGTCCTCGATGCCGAGGTTGGCCTTGCGGGCCGCCTCGATCTCGCGCGAAAGGGCCTGGTAGTCGCGGTTGGTGCGGATCTCGTTGAGGCGCGCCTCCCATTTGCGGATTTTTTCTTTTTCCGCCTTGAGATCGCTTTCCGACATCTGGCGCGCCAGCTCGGCCTCGTCGAACTGGTTTTTGAGGTCCGCAAGCTCCTTGCGGGCCTGCGCCAGCGTGGAATCGATTTCCTGGAGTCGGGCCGGGATGTTCTTTCGGTCCTTGTCCAGCTCGCGGTATTTCAGGTCGACGGCTTGCAGCGAAAGCAACGACTTCAAAACAGGGAGGACGCTCACGTCATGCCTCCTCGAACGGCCCCCAGGTAAAAAAAAGCCCGGCTCGGGGCCGGGCACCTAGCGCTATCTTTGCTTTGGCGGCGTTGAGTCGGTCGCCGCACCGCGAATCTCCGGGAATACGATCCTGGAACAGAGCCGCCATGCGCGCGCAAACTACATTCTGACATTCCGCCTGTCAACGAAAATTTCGAGGCCGTCGTAAGGCCGTGCCGGCGGGACTTTCCACAGTGGTTTTTATCGAGGGGATCGGTTAGAAATGCATCTCCAGGGCATGGAGATCGGCCGCGTTTTCCGTCCCATGCTCGGGATTTTTCTTGGAGGGAGAAACCATGCGTCGATTTGTTCTTCGCCCCGTCGTGCTGTCCGTCATCGCGGCGCTCGCCGTCGTCTTCGCCGGAGCCGGCGAGGCCGGCGCGGCCGAGTATTCCGGCACACTCAATTCCAACACCACCTGGAACGCCGGCGACTCGGTGATCATCGTCGGCGATCTCACCGTCGCTCCCGGCATCACCCTCACGGTCAACGCCGGGGCCGTGGTGCAGTTCCGTGGCGCCTACAAGCTACAGGTGAACGGCACCCTGGCCGTGAACGGCAGCGCCGCGCAGAAGGCCGCCTTCCGGCCGGAGAGCGGCAGCGCCCAGCCCGGCGCCTGGACGGGCATCGTGGCCGCCGCCGGTTCCACGCTCAACATGCAGCACGCCGTCATTGAAAAGGCCGCCACGGCCATCGAGAACCGCTCGACCGGCGCCGTGCTCTCCAACGTCGAGATCGCCCGCAGCCAGACCATCGGCATCAGCGCGGCCCAGGGGACGCTGACGGGCGACGCGCTGGTGCTGCACCACAACGGGACCAGCGCCGGCAGCAAGGCGCTGAGCGTGGCCTCGGGAGCTTCCGCCAGCCTCACCGGCAGCATCATCGCCTGGAACACCGGCATCGGCGTGGGCGCGGACTCGGGCACGGTGAGCCTGGTCAACTGCACCGTGCACGCCAATTCGAGCTACGGTCTGTACTTCTGGTACGGCACGGCCACGGTGCGAAACTGCATCGTGAGCCAGAACAACTCCCAGGGCATCTACATCTACTCGACCAGCTACACGGCGCGCTACAACAACGTCTGGGGGAACGTCGGCGGCAACCAGAACGCGGGGACGAACTCGGTGAGCGCGAACCCGCTGTACGTCGACGGCAGCGGCCTGGACCTGCGGCCGACGCACCGCTCTCCGGGCAGGAAACTGGGGGAGGGCGGGACGCACCAGGGGGCGCTGCCTTACGACGGGGCGCAGACGGCGAAGAACGTGGGGTACGTGTGGGAGGACTGGGCCATCGGGCCGGGAGACTTCCTGGTCGAGGGCGACCTGACGGTGACGCCGGGCGTTTCGCTGACGGTGGCGCCGGGGACGAACCTGATCTTCACCCAGAACGATTACATGGTGTCGAACGACGCGCTTTCGGAGCTTCGGGTGCAGGGGACGCTGGTGGCGGACGGGACGGCGAGCCAGAAGATCCGGTTTGCGCCGCAGAACGGGCAGATCGGAGGCTGGTACGGGGTGGTGGCGCTGGCGGGCGCCTCGACGACCATCGACAACGCGGTGATCGAGCAGGCGAAGTACGGCCTGCACAACTACGCCGCGGGGACGCTTCTGACGCAGAGCGAGATCGCCCGGTGCCAGACGAACGGCATCTACGCCAACCAGGGCACGCTGACGGGCGACGCACTGACCCTGCACCACAACGGAAGCTCCAACGGCAACGCGGCGTTGAGCGTGGCCTCGGGAGCTTCCGCCAGCCTCACCGGCAGCATCATCGCCTGGAACACCGGCATCGGCGTGGGCGCGGACTCGGGCACGGTGAGCCTGGTCAACTGCACCGTGCACGCCAATTCGAGCTACGGTCTGTACTTCTGGTACGGCACGGCCACGGTGCGAAACTGCATCGTGAGCCAGAACAACTCCCAGGGCATCTACATCTACTCGACCAGCTACACGGCGCGCTACAACAACGTCTGGGGGAACGTCGGCGGCAACCAGAACGCGGGGACGAACTCGGTGAGCGCGAACCCGCTGTACGTCGACGGCAGCGGCCTGGACCTGCGGCCGACGCACCGCTCTCCGGGCAGGAAACTGGGGGAGGGCGGGACGCACCAGGGGGCGCTGCCTTACGACGGGGCGCAGACGGCGAAGAACGTGGGGTACGTGTGGGAGGACTGGGCCATCGGGCCGGGAGACTTCCTGGTCGAGGGCGACCTGACGGTGACGCCGGGCGTTTCGCTGACGGTGGCGCCGGGGACGAACCTGATCTTCACCCAGAACGATTACATGGTGTCGAACGACGCGCTTTCGGAGCTTCGGGTGCAGGGGACGCTGGTGGCGGACGGGACGGCGAGCCAGAAGATCCGGTTTGCGCCGCAGAACGGGCAGATCGGAGGCTGGTACGGGGTGGTGGCGCTGGCGGGCGCCTCGACGACCATCGACAACGCGGTGATCGAGCAGGCGAAATACGGCCTGCACAACTACGCCGCGGGCACGCTGATCACGCAGAGCGAGATCGCCCGGTGCCAGACGAACGGGATCTACGCCAACCAGGGCACGCTGACGGGCGACGCGCTGACCCTGCACCACAACGGAAGCTCCAACGGCAACGCGGCGCTGAGCGTGGCCAGCGGGGCGACGGCCAACCTCGCCAACGCCCTGATCTACCGCAACACCGGCTCCGGCGTGAACATGGACTCGGGCACGGTGAGCCTGGTCAACTGCACCGTGCACGCCAATTCGAGCTACGGTCTGTACTTCTGGTATGGCTCGGCCACGGTGCGAAACTGCATCGTGAGCCAGAACAACCTCCAGGGCATCTACATTTACTCGACGAGCTACACCGCCGGGTACAACGACGTATGGGGCAACACCAGTGGGAACCAGAACGCCGGCAGCAACAGCATCTCCCAGGATCCAGTGTTCGTGAACGCTGCCGAGGATAACTTTCACCTCCAGCCGACCAGCCCTTGCATCGACACCGGCACCGCCACCGGCGCGCCGGATCACGACATCGAGAACCAACCCCGACCGCTCCAGGGCCGCGATCCGGGCTCGCCGCTGTGGGACATGGGCGCCTACGAGTTCAACCGCACCGCCAACCTCTATCCGGTGGCCGATGCCGGCCCCAACCGCATCGTGATTCTCAACGAGCCGGCGTCCTTCTCCGGCTCGGCCTCGTACGATCCCGACGGAACGATCGTCTCCTACGCCTGGGATTTCGGCGACGGCAACAACGGCAGCGGTCTCGACGTCGTGCACAGCTACGCCGCCGCGGGCACGTACACGCTCACGCTCACCGTGACCGACAACGGCGGGCTTACCGGCATCGATCGCGCCACCATTCACGTCAACACCCGGCCGGTGGCCCGCGGCGGCCCGGACAAGGTGGCCGAGATCAACGAGACGGTGTACTTCGACGGCGGCGCCTCCAGCGACGTGGACGGCACGGTGACCGCCTGGCACTGGGACTTCGGCGACGGTGCGACCGCTGACGGCGTTCAGGTCAACCATCGGTACAGCGCGAGCGGCAATTTCACGGTCACGCTCACCGTGACCGACGATGACGGCGCCACCGCGCAGGACACGGTGCTGGTGCGGGTGGGCAGCCCCGGGGACACCACCGGCCCGGTCATCTCGCACACCCAGCTCGGGCAGCAGCCTGCGGGGCGGGACGTGATCGTGGTCGCCTCCATCTCCGACGAAAACGGCGTGGATTCGGCCGCGCTCTTCTACCGTGTCACCGGCGCCGCGTCCTTCTCCTCGGCGCCGCTCGCCCAGGTGTCGGGCAATCAATACGCCGGGACCATCCCGGCCGCGGCGGTGACCACCGCCGGCGTGGACTACTACCTGTGGGCCCGGGATGGGAGCACGAACCACAACGAGAGCGCGCTGCCCGGGACCGCCCCGGCGACGTTCTTCCACTTCGATGTGGTGAACCTCGACACCCAGCCGCCGGCCATCGCGCACACGGCGGTGAGCGATCACCAGCCGGAGGGAGTCGCGGTGCCGATCCAGGCCACCGTGACCGACGCCAGCGGCGTAAGCAGCGTCCGTCTCTACTACAAGGGCGGTTCGGCCATCGCCTTCTCGACCATTTCGATGAGCAACTCGGGAGGCGACATTTGGCAGGCCAGCATCCCGGCGGCCTCGGTGATGTGGCCCCGGGTGGAGTACTACCTGGAGGCGACCGACGGGGCCAGCCCGGTCAATACGGGGACGCTCCCGGCCGACGCGCCGAGCACGGTCTTCTCCTTCAGCGTCACGCGCCAGATCGTGGCCAACGAGGGCGACGTCATCGTCACCGAGATCATGGCCGACAGCTCCCTGCCGGAACCGACCAGCGAGTGGTTCGAAATCTACAACACCACCGGAAGCGACATCGATCTCACCGGCTGGGAAGTTCGTGACGAGGGCTCGGATGGCTTTACCATCGGGGGCATGTCGCCGGTGATCATTCCCGCCCACGGCTATCTGGTGCTGGGCCGCTCGTCGGACGCGCAGGCCAACGGCTCGGCGCCGGTGGACTACGTGTACGGCGGGATGCAGCTTGCCAACATCCAGGACGAGATCGTTCTCTGGGCCGGCTCCACCATGGTGGACCGGGTGGCCTACGACAAGGGCTCTTCCTGGCCGGTCGCGTCCGGCGCGGCGATGAGCCTCGATCCGGCGCACCGCAACCACAACGACAACGATGTCGCCACCAACTGGTGCCGCGCCTCGACGACCTGGGCGGGCGGCGACTTCGGCAGCCCCGGAGAGGACAATCCCGCTTGCACGACGCCGGATGACACCGAGGGGCCGTCGATCACGCACAGCCCGGTCGCCAACGGCCAGCCCGCGGGCCACGACGTGAACATCCAGGCCGCGGTGACCGACTCGAGCGGGGTCGATTCGGTCGTCTGCCGCTACCGGCTCCAGGGAGCCTCGTCCTGGACCGATCTGGCGCTGGCGAGAGTCGGATCGGATCTCTACGCGGCGGTCATCCCCGGCGCCGCGGTGGCACTCCCCGGAATGGAATATTACCTGGAGGCGGTCGATTCCTCTGCCAACCAGAACAGCCGCACGTTGCCGGCGCAGGGCGCCGCCGCGCCGTTCGCGTTCAGCACCACCCAGGAGACGGAGGACCGCGAGGGTCCGGCGCTGTCGCATCAGCCGATCATTGGACCGGCCGAGAAAGGAATCGGGGTGGATGTGTCCGTTCTGGCGAGCGACCGCAGCGGCGTGGCCGGGGTCACCCTCTACTACCGCACCCGCGGCGCCGGCGGGTACGGCTCGCTCGCCATGGCCGCCGGCACGGGCGGGCTGTACACGGCTGAGATTCCGGGGTCTGCGGTGATGGTGCCGGGCGTCGAGTATTACTTCCGAGCGACGGACGGAGCGCCGGCGGCAAACATCTCGAGCCTGCCGGTGGACTTTGCCACCAACCCGTTCTCGTTTGCGGTCCAGGACAGCTCCGATCTCGAGGGCCCGGCCATCGCGCACACGCCGCCGGCTCCGTCGGCGCCCGAGGGTGTGGCGGTCGAGGTTTTCGCGACCGTCACCGATCCCTCCGGGGTCGAGGACCTGACCGTGTGGGTGTACGATGCCACCCAGGCGGCGTACTGGCCGCTTCGCGCCTCGCCCACCGGCAGCGCCGGCGAGTACCTGGCCACCGTGCCGGCCTCGGCCGTTCGCGTGCCGCAGCTTCGGTACTACCTCGAGGCTATCGATGCCTCGCCCAACCAGAATGCCTCGCGGCTGCCCGCGACCGCGCCGGCGGACGTCTTTGCCGTTACCGTGGAGGAAAACACCAACATCGACCGCGATCCGCCGGTGATCTCCGGCGCTCAGGCGCTGCCGAACCCGGCGCACATCAAGACCGTCATCACGGTCGAGGCGACCATCGCCGATGCCTCCGGCATCAAACAAGCGCGGCTGTTCTTCCGCATGCGCGGGACGTCGGCCTTCCTCTCGGTGGACATGGCCGCGCAGGGAAGCGATGTCTTCCGGGGCGAGATTCCGGCCGCGGTGGTGGAAGTGGGCACGATGGAGTTCTACATCGAGGCCAAGGACAACTCGCCGCTGGAGAACTCCAGCCGCTCTCCCTCGGACGCCCCGAACTCTCTGCACTTCGTCGAGGTCACCGACAGCACCGACGTGGTCAGCGACGGCGGTTGCGGCTGCGGTGGCGGAAATGCGGGTGTCTCGCTGATTCCGCTGCTCGTGTTCCTCGTGAGGCGCCGGCTGCGCAAGCCGGCCTGATATCCCCGCCGAGAGACATCTGGCGCGAGGCGGGCGCGAACGCGCTGGCTCTGCGTGGCCCCGCGTTCGCGCGCCACTGATTGTTGTGGCGCGAGGGCGCTGGCTCCTTGCGGCCTCGCCCTCGCGCCCTCTGGATTTTCATGGCGCGAACGCGCTGGCTCGGTGTGGCCCCGCGTTCGCGCATCATTTACCTCACCCCCTGGCCCCCTCTCAACTGTGGAGAGGGGGAAATGTTGCGCAGTGAAGAATTCTATGAGATGAGGCAAGAAGATGAAGGGATTGCATCGGGGTCGCGAGAGTCTCTTTTGGCGGCGGCGGGCTTGGCCCGCGCAGCTCGCGGTCGGGCTCAGGGCCGGTAGATGCGGCCCTCGCGCGCGGCGGCGGCGTTGCGGAAGAGGCCCCGGGCGCGCCGCTCGATGGTCGCCAGCGCCCGGTCGTCGCGGGACGGCTCGTGATGGAAGAGCAGAAGTTTTTTCACCCCGGCCGCGCGCGCGACCTTGATGGCTTCCTGCCAGGTGGAGTGCCCCCAGCCCTTGCGCAGGGCTTTCCATTCGGCGTCGGTGTAGGCGGCGTCGTAGACCAGGATGTCGGATCCGCGGGCGTGTTCGATCAAGCGCTCGTTGGCGTCGGCGCCATGCTCGTTGTCGGTGGCGTACACGATGGAGCGGCCGCGATATTCGATGCGATAGGACAGCGCCCGTCCGGGATGGTTGAGAGCCTCGGCCCGGATGACCGCCGGTCCGACCTGGAGGCGCGTGCCGGGACCCACATCGCAAAACTCGACGTGGGCCCGCATGGCCTCGATGGGCACCGGAAAGTAGGGCATGGCCATCTGGCCGGCCAGGATCTCCCGCACCCCGCGCGAGCCCCGCGGCTCGCCAAAGATGGCGAAGCGGTTGCCGGGCGAATACGCCGGGCTGAAGAAGGGAAAGCCGTGGATGTGGTCCCAGTGGTAGTGGGTGAAGAAGATGTTGGCCGAGACGGCGCCGAATTCTTTTTGCAGCGCTGCCCCGAGGGCGCGGATACCCGAGCCGGCATCGAAGATGTACACCACGCCGCCGGCGCGGATCTCCAGGCAGGGAGTGTTGCCGCCGTAGATGTTGGTGCTCGGGCGCGGCGCCGGAAGCGAACCCCTCGTCCCCCAGAACCGCAGCCAGAACTCCCTGTGCCTCTCGCTCAAACCTTCGCTCCTCGAAAAACACCGCCGGCGCAGAATAGAGACCTGCATACCGCAGGGCCAATCATATGGCAAGCGGTTTTTCCTGCTGTGACCTGTCGCACAAGTCCGGATCGGCCGGGGACGATTGACCGGCCCGAAGGCGCGGGAATACAATCCGAAACGGAGGTACCCATGCCCAGATCCCAGTTCCCCAAAGGAACCAAATTCCTGTTCGTGGGCAAATTGACCAGCATGACCCGAGAGCAAGCCCGGGCCATGGTGGAGTCTCTCGGCGGCGAGTGTCCCTCCGCGGTGTCCGAGGACCTCGACTACCTGGTGGTGGGCAACGAAAACTCCCCCTTCTATGGCGGGGAAAAGAAGCCCAAGCAGGTCAAGGCCGAAGCCCTCATCGACGCCGGCGCGCCCATCGCCATCATCTCCGAGGACGAGTTTCTCAACATGATCGGCGAAGCCCCCCGGGCGTGAGCCCGGATCGGTCGCGGTTGCGGCCACCCGAGCCTGGTATCTCCCGCCGCGCTCTCGGCGCGGACCTGAACGGCTTCGGCCATGGTCGATGGGACAATGTCGGGGCGGGGAAGTCGAGCGGGCTGGCGGGGGCGGCGCGGGCTACAGGGTGGGTTCGAATCGCTCGGTGATGTGGCAGGTCTCGGTGCCGTCCAGCTTCATCCGGGTTCCGGACAACATGCCGGAGAGGCGAGGCGGGGAGCCCGTGGCGTCGTCCTTGGGAGAGATGGTGCCAACGAAGGAGAAGATCTTCATGGGATCGGTCCCGCTCGCGGAGGTGAAGGACAGCGAGATGTCGTAGGGCGCCGCGTCCGCGTTGCAGATCTTTCCCTCGAGCGTGGCCAGGTGGCCGATTCCCGAAAGAGACATGGCGGCCTTGCCCTCGGTGTAGGTGATGAAGAGCGCGGTGTCTCCGTGAAGGGTGAAGAAGGTCGGACAGTCCTCGGCGATCTTCACCACGGTGACGCCATAGGCGTAGGGAACCTTGACGGCCACCGCGTTGTTGGCGTCCCACAGCGAGGTGCAATCGTCCTCGCCGCAGCCGGCCAGGGCGGCGGCCGCGGCCATTGCGATGATCATGCACAGCACGTTCGATTTCATGGCTTCGCTCCTCCAAATAATCGCATGCCGAACAACCCAACCATACGGCGAGACGCGACCGAGGTCAATGACTCTTCAATCCCTCACGGCCGGATGCCGATGTCCGCAAACGGAATCTCCACCCAGCCCGGGATGCCGCGCGCCGGGGAGTCGGGGCGCAGGCGCAGGTCGAGGGAAGCCTCGTCCACGAAACGCGGGTCCTGATCGGGGATGTTGTCCTTCATCTCGGCGAAGCGCACGAAGACCCCACCCGCGCCGGCCCAGTCGGATTCGGCCGCGAACCGGCCGTTTTGCCAGCCCAGGTTGCGCGAAAACACGCTGCCCTCCGGCTCCCGCCAGTGAGCCGCGGGAGCGCTGATCTGCGCCCAGTCGTCGGGGATGACGGCGAGCAAGGGGTAGGCCGAGGCCCAGGGATCTTCCTGGTAGCGGATGCCGTCCCGGTGCAGGCGCTCGAGGAGATTCCAGGAGTCGCCCGGGGTGTCGGTGATCCACACCAGGCCCCGGTTGTCGGTCGACAGGCCGCCGCCGCAGCGCACGATGAGGTTGTTGTGCATGATGTCGTCCCGGCCGCCGCCGTGCAGGATACCCAGGCCCGAGATGCGGTACAACACGTTGCCGAACACCTCGATGCCGCTCAGGCAGTCGTCGAGATACACGCCGTGCACCCCGTAGCCCTCGAAGTGGCTGGCGATGTCGTGGATGAAGTTGAAACGGATGCGGTTGCCCCGGTAGCCCCAGTCCCGCCCGGCGTACACCGCCCCGGCGTCCGAGGAGAACCGGCACACCGAGCGGATCTCGTTGTACTCGATGGCGTGCTCGTTGCCCGAGTACAGGATCGCGCTGTGGGGCGCGTCGCGCATGAGGTTGTGGGCGACGATCTGGCCGCAGCCGGACACGCTCGCCGCCGGACGGTAGGTCCAGCACCAGCGGGAGAAGCGCCAGAACTCGGTGTCGGTGATGTAGTTGCGGCCGGGCGCGAGCGAGCTGCGTGTCCCGCCCGAGAGCACCACTCCGCTGTCGCCGCAGTCGTGGACCCGCGAGCGGGCGATGCCGTTGTCCGTCCCCGAGATCACCGCGCAATGGTTGCCGGCGTTGCGCAGCTCGACTCGTCGAAGCTCGACGTGGTGCCCACCCGTGATGGTGACCAGTTCCCGGCGGGTCGCCTCCAGGACGAGATCCTCAAGCCGAATATGCGCGCCGTTCTGGATGCGGATGAGCGGGGCATCGAGGGTGGAGGCCAGAAGCTCGACGCCGGCCAGCGGGGCGGGCGGCCAGAGGTAGAGCCGGCCCGCCGCTCGATCCAGGTACCACTCGCCGGGGCGGGTGATCTCCGAGAGCAGGTTCTCGGCGTAGAAGGGCTGCCCTTCGGCGATGCCGTAGCCGGGCTTCTCCAACAGCTGGATGGTCCGCCCCGTCGTGTCGACGGAGGCGACGCGGACGTGGAGATCGGCCCACATGTACATCCAGTAGCCGTGGAGCCATATCTCCGGCTCCTGGCCCCAGCGCGCCGGGCGATCGCCGGCGTAGCCGAACGAGGTGTCGTCGATGGCCGCCGCGATGGAGACGAAGCCGTGGTTCTTGGCGGCCGGATCGATGGGGCTCACCGAGCCGCTCGCGCCGTTCGAGGGCTCCATGCGGCCGAAGTTCGGGCTGTAGAGATACCACCAGGGCGCGGTGTTGACCGGATAGCCACCCGTCTGCGCGGCCAGGAACCAGGCGGTGTAGGTGTTGCCCTGGTAGTCCCAGGTATGCCGGTACAGGTAGTATTGCCGGCCGTCCACCAGGCCGTCGCGGCGGTAACGGTTGAGGCCGTCGGAAGTCCCGTCGGCCAGGTAGCGCCCGGCGACGTCCGGCACGGGCGCGCCGAAGAGGGTGAGCTCCGGGTCGAGCGGCGTGGGCGCCGGATCGGTCTCGTCCTCGTCCGGCCAGCGCGCGAGAGGGAGCGGCACGCCGTCGGCGAAGAGCTCCAGCGCGGCGGGGTTCGAGACGAAGAACCCCCGAGGCAGCAAGGTTCCAAAGTCCGCGATCCCCTGCGCCGGGAGATCCGCCGCCCACACCTGGCCTTGCGCCGCGGGATCCAGCCGCTGCCACACGGGCGAGCTCGCATCCACCGGCTGAAAGGCGGAGGCGTCCAGCCGCCGCGCCCCGGCCAGCCGAACCGTCTCGCCGGGACAGGCGCTCCATACGACCGGCCGGCCTTCCTCGCCGCTGTCTTGCGTGCCGAGGTCCAGCGTGGCCTGCCGCAGGTACAGCCCGCCGCGCAGCCGCACCGCGACGCCCCGCTCGGGCAGGCCCGCGCCGCTCTTGAGATCCCGCACCGCCTGCCGCGCCCGCTCCAGCGTGGCGAACGGCTGCTCGCGGGTGCCGGGGTTGCCGTCGTCGCCGTCCAGTGCCACGTAGAACTCCGCCCCGAATTCCTCCGCCGGTCCGCCGTCGTCGCCGCCGTCCCACCCTCCGTCCGCGTCCGCACCGGAATCGCCACCGTCGCCCGGGTCGCCGGGGTTCGGCTCGTCGGCTCCCGCGTCGCCATCCAGCGCCCCATCGGGACCGGCATCCGGCACCCCATCGCCGTCCGGCGCCGTGGCGTCCGCCGCGTCCGGCCCGCCGTCGCCCGAGATGCTCCCCGCGGCGCAGGCGGTAAGCCAGAGGGGAAGGAACAGCGCAAAAAAAGCTCGCATGGCGGCCTCCCGGGAACAACCAGAATGTAGCGGAGTCGGGCCGCAAAAAAAACAGGCCGTATCGTCTTTGTCAGCCATTTTCGATGGCGATACGAATCGCATCGAAGTACGCGGCACCCGCCGCCTCGATGGAGCAGATCCGTTCCACCCGCGCGCGGGCCGCTTGCGATGTGCGCTGGCGCAGGCCGGCATCGGCCAGCACAGCCTTCACCTTGTGGGCGGCGCCAGCGACATCCCCCAGATCATACAAGAATCCCGTCTCGTCCTCCTGGATGAGTTCCGGCAGGGCCCCGACCCGGGTGGCCACCACCGGCAGCCCGCAGGCCATGGCCTCGGCCGCGGTCATGCCGAAGGACTCGTCGCTGGAGGTGATGACCAGGCAGCCGCCGCTGCCGGCCGCCAGGGCGTACAGCCGGGGCATGTGCGCGTAATCCACCTGGCACAGCCAGCGGGTCCGGCCGGCGATGTCGAGGCGGTCGAGGGCGTGATACATCTCCATGGCGCGCTCGTGCTTGGCGGTCTGGCCTCCCGCGATCCAGAACTCGCAATGGGTGCCCGCTCGGGCGAGCCGCGCGGCGATCTCGAGAAAATCCGTGTAGCGCTTGTGTTCGTCGAGTTTGCCGACCCACAGGATCACCGGCCGCTCGGGAAACGGCGGCGCGCGGTCGGGCGCGAAGGCGCGCGTGTCCAGGCAGTTCGGCGCCACGCGCACGGGTTTGAGCCCCGCGAATCCAAACTCGCTTTCGATGCGGCGGGCCAGGTACCGGGAAGGAGCGACCAGGGCGCGGATCGCCGCGAGCGATCGTTTGTCGCGCCGGAGAGCGTCGAGGTAGGAGAGGTTCTTGGTGGTGGTATGCACCTCGTTGACGACGGGCCCGGCGTACCCCGAGTCCAGCAGAGGCCCGTAGATCATGGGTGTATCGATCACCGAGACGAGATCGAAGCGCCGCTCGGCGAAGAACCGCTGCTGCGCCCGAGCGTCGCGGATCACCCGGATGTCGCAGGGGCTGTCGATGGCCCCCGCGCCGCCGAAGTCCTCGAGGTACAGGGCGGCGACCTCGGCACGGCCCGCGAGGTATTTCAGGCGGTTGGCGATCTGGGTGGTCACGCCGCCCAGGATGAGGTAGCGGTAGCAGAAGCAGATCTTCACGCTCGGACTCCCGGCGGGGCTGCCAGCGAGCGCAGCGCAGGCCGGATCTCGGCCGAAAAGGCCCAGTCGAGAATCTCCTCCGCCCGGCGCGCCCAGGTGTTCTCCGTCAAAAAGGCCCGGATTCGCTCACCTTCGATCTTTTCTGTCAGGCACCTTTCTACCGCCGCGAGCAGGTCCTCGCGCCCGCGCGCCAGGTGGGCATACGGATAGCCTGCGACCTGCGGCATGCTCACGGCCGCGGTGGGCAGGCCCAGTGCCAGGTACTCGTAGATCTTGATGGGGTCCACCGCTTCAGAGAGCTTCCCCGGCACGAAAGGGATGAGGCCGCAGCGCCACCGCCGCGCGATCGGGCAAATCTCCTCGTGGGACAGGAAGCCCCGGTACGAAATGTTCTCCGGCAGCCGAACGGACTCGGGAAGCCCGTGCCCGATGAGCTCGATTCGCCAGTCGGGCCGGGCGCGGGAGAGCGAAAACAGCGCCGGGTAGTCGAACCAGCGGTCGGTCAGGTGCCCGAAATATCCCAGGACGATCTCGGCCGGCTTTTCGCCGGGTTCGCCCACGATGCCGGATTTGAGAAACGCCGGGTCGTAGGCGTTGGGCGAAAGCCGCACGGGCCGCCCCGAGAGCGCCTCCATTTTCTTTCGCAGCGGCTCCGACACGGCGCTCGCCAGATCGCAGTTCGAGAGCGCGTAGCGCTCGCAGGCCCGGTCGTACCAGCGGGCCATCCCGACCTTGGAGAACTCTTCCCAGTCGTCGCGAACATCGTAGTAGGTGACCCAGCCACGCCCGGAAAATTCGTTGAGAAAACGCAGCGCCTCCGGATAGGGGAAGGAGAGCACGAAAAGCTTGCGCCGGGGGCCGAAGTCGTGCGCCATCACCAGCCGGATGAGCTGAAGCGTCCGGTCGATCGGCGACTGGAACAGCAGCGGGTCCTCGCCGCGGGGAACGGGCTCTTTCGGGTCCCAGCGAAAGTACGAAAACAGCACCGGCGACCCGAGATCGCGCAGGGCCCGGGTGAGCCGGATGGGGCGATTGGCGCGCTTTTCCTGGATATGAATGGTGCCTGAGAACATGAACACGAACGGCGCGGATGGATCCATCCTGGCCGCGCGATCCAGGAAGGCCCGGAGCCGCGCCACGAAGTCGTCGGCCTCGACCTCCGGCGCGCCGGCGCACACCGCCGATCTCGATGTCGCCGCGGCGGATCGTGCCATTTCCAGAGGCAGCAGACCGGCGCGGGCGTGGCGGCGAGCTCGGCGGCGGGCGAGACCCTCGCGGAACAACCCCAGCATGCTGCCGGGGAGAGAAAGGATTTTCCGGGGTTGATAGGCACACGAGACCAGCGCGTCGCCGAGACGGTAGCGCACGCCCCCGCGCAGCCCGGACAGGGTCTGGGTCAGGCGGGCGATCTCCATCTTGTGGCGCTCGCTTTCGCTGGAGAATTTTTGCAGCTTGCGGTTCGCCTCCTCGGAGCGGGTCAGCGCGCCGCGCAGCTTCACGGTGAGCGATTCGATCTCTCGCCGCTGCTGGTCGACGGCGCGCCGCTCCTCCGCCAGTGCCGCCGTTGATGTCTCCAGATTGTGGCGAGTTTCGTGATGTGCCGCAAGCTCCTGCGACAGCCGTCGTTCGGTCTCGGTCAGACGCTCCAGCAGCTCCTTGTGGGCCGCCTCCTGGCGCCGACGGGCTTCTTTTTCGGCTGAGGCTTCGTTTTTCAGTTTTTCCAGGGCCTGGTTCTGCGCTGCGAGCCGTTGCTGAACCTGCTGGATAGCTTGCAGTCTCTCCGAATTGTGTCGGGAAAGCTCTGCGATCCTCTCGTGGAGAATTTTTTCGCGTTCCAGGTAGACCTGCTCGGCCGCGAAAAAGGCATTTTCCGAACGGTGCAGCCAATCGCCCAGGACTTCGGCGCCGACGGCAGCCGGGCTTTCGCCTTTCAGTGCGAGACAAAGGATGTACTTGTGGGCCACGTCCAACTCGGACACGGCAAAGAAGCGACCGACCCGCTCGGCCAGCGAGGACAGGTAGAAGGTCACGCGATGGTCGGGATCGAGATGGAGGCCGAACGGAACGGTGATGACGACCCTTCCGCCCGGCCGAAGACGTTCCCGCGCGAGCGCCAGCAGGCGCTCCGGCTCGGTCTGGTGCTCCAGGATCTCGCCGAGCACCACGGTGTCGAAAAATCCCTCGGTATCGGGCAGCGCTTCGGCCTCGGTCTGTACGAACCTCACCCGGGCCTGGACCTCGGGGGGCTCCTTTGCCAGATCCTCGTTGGCGAAGTCGATGGCCGCCGGATCGCGATCCACGCCCAGTACGGTCAGACCGGCCCGAGCCATGATGATGCCCGCGATGCCCTGGGAACAGCCGATGTCCAGCACGCGACCGCGGGCGCGGGCGCAGATCCAGTCGATCCGGTCGCGCGCGGCTCTCTGTTCCGCTTCTCCCCAGATCGTACCCCGGTAGAGCTCCGAGATGCGGTCGTGCTCGCTCACGATGCGCCTCCCATCGTGCCCGTACGCGGGTCGCGGATGCCGCAGAAGATGATTCCCGTCTCTTCTGTCACCGGGTCGCGTCCGTGGAACGTCTTGACCAGAAAAAACTGCTGGAGCAGGCGCAACGCGTCCCGATCTCCGTAGTGGCGGAAGGTGCCGACCCCGTACTTCTCGAGAGCTACCTTGCCATAGTGGGCGGTGGTGTCCGAGAAGCTTTCGGTCTCCTGGTTGACGCGGCAGGAGAATTCCAGAAGCACCCGTCCCCAGGGCTTGAGGATGCGGCGAAACTCCATGAGCGCGGCCCGATCGTCGCGGCAGTGCTGCAACACCGCCTTGGCGATGATGGCGTCGAAGGAACCGTCGGCGATCTGCGGCATTCGACAGATATCGAGTTGCAGGTCGCAGCCTGTGGGACGGGCGTCGGCGGTCACGAGCTGGCAGATGTTCTTGAGGGCGTCCCGGACGGGAGGGCTGGGGGCGATGTGGAGTACGCGCTTGCCCCGAAGGTCGAACTCGCGCCGGATGAGGCGCTGGTACACCTCCCAGAACTGCCGCTGCCGCTCGAGGGAGTGGCAGCGCGGGCAACGGACTTTGGCGCGGCCGCCGAAGTCCTCCATCCGCTCACGGGGCGTGCCGCAGAAGTTGCACGCCGCCATCTTGGGCGCGGCGGCAGTGGCCAGAGTCTTCGCTGGCGCTGGCTTCGGCGCCGGCCCCAACCTTTGGAGAATGGTGTACGGCTCGCGCCGATCGACGCGAAGTTTGCCCGAGCGGATTTCACGATCGAGATCGCAGGCGGTGATGACCCGGATGTGCTCGGGGAGCGTGGCCAGGAAGTGCTCAAAGACCTGGACGCCGCGGTCGCCGGCGTACTGGAAGAAGCGCTTCTGCGGGTCAGCGGCCAGGAAGGAGAAGCTGTGCATGCACATGGTCAGCACACCGTGACCGCCCGCCCGGCGAAAGAACTCCGAGAGGAAGCGACGCACCGCCGCCGGGTCGGCGAAGTCGAACAGGTTGAAGTCGAAGATGTGCCAGCCCTCCCGGCTGGGCAGCATGCCCAGCGGGATCTCGATGACCCCGTCGGGCCAGCAGAACATCGGCCGCCAGTCGGAGGCGGAATTCTGCCGCAGGTGGTTGCCGTGGTAGTTGAAGCTGAGGCGCAGCCCGTGCCGCTCCATGGCGCGCAGGATCTCCGCATTGAATTCGAACCCGCCGCCGCGGAACGCCACCGGGTGCCGCACGCCGCAGCGTACGGCCTCGCTCAATACATGGCTCACCAGGATCCCGGCCTGGTCGCGGGAAAAATTGTCCAACTTTGGTGGGGCGTCGGGTATGCCGCGTGAGGGAAAAAAGTCCTTGGGCAGCCGGAGCCGGTGGGCGTGGATCTGGACATCGTGCCCGCGCCGGAGGATCTCGCGGCACACCGTCTCCATCTCGCCGGGGTACAGGTGCGTCTCGCAAAAATCGACAAAGAAGGTGAGCCGGACGCCGTGCCTCTCCGCGATGTCCATCATGCGTCCGATGCCGACCTCGTGCTCTCCGAAGCGGCCCCAGATCAGCCGCGCGACGTGGTCTTTCTCCTGCCGGGAGGGCGAGGCCTCGACGTCCACGGTGATGATCAGCGTGTTGCGGATGTCGGCCCCGAGGCGGAGGGCGGCTCGCTGCACCGCGGACCGGGTCGCCTCCGGCAGGCGAACGCCGGCGTCGCGGAGGATGTCCTTGGCAGAACGCATGGAGCGGGAAAGTCGCATGGCACCCGCCGATCGATTCGCCCCAAGCTATATGTGCATCCGGCGTCACCGTCAACATTCCGGGTTGCCCGCGGCCGGCAAACCTGATAACAAGCGCCGGCGTGGATTCTCCGACAACGCCGCTGGCCGAGACGGGCTTGCCGCCGGCGATGCCCGCCGGCGCCGAAGCCGCCGGGCGACTGGCGTACCTGGATGTTCTGCGGGTCGCGGCGATCGCAGGCGTGGTGGTGATCCACGTGGCAGCCCGGCATGTCGACGTTCGCGCCGCGCCGGATCTCTCTTGGTGGACGGGCAACCTTTGGGATGCCGCGGTTCGTTGGTGCGTGCCGGTGTTCGTCATGTTGAGCGGCGCTTTGCTGCTGACCGGTCCCGAGATGCCTATCGGCCGGTTCTACGCCCGGCGCTTGCCGAAGATATTGGTGCCGCTTTTGTTCTGGTCGCTGGCCTTCTACCTGTTTGTAAAACTCAGCGATCATGCGCCTCTCGAGAGCGGGGGCTTTCTTGGTGGATTGCTGGGAGGCGGCATACTCAATCGGTACTGGTTCCTGTACATGATCCTGTGGCTGTACCTTTCGGCGCCGTTCCTGCGGCCCGTGGCGGTCCTCCTGGAGGGAGCATACCTTCGAGTGTTCTTGTGCCTTTGGCTGCTCGCGTCCTCCCTGCGCCCGCTTCTTCATTCTCTGTGGGGTATCTCCATCGCGGGAGGCGATTCATTGTTTGCCGAATATTTGGGGTTTTTCCTGCTGGGAGCGATCCTGCACCGGCAGCAGACTCCCGGCTGGCTCGCGCGCGGGGCCCTGCTGCTCTTCGTGGCCGGGTTCCTCCTCACCGCGGTGGGAACCGGATTGTTGCAACACGCCCGGGAGAGTTTCCAGGACGTCTTCTACCGCTACGGCTCGCCCGGGGTGGTGGCCATGGCGGTCGGAGTGTTCGTGATCGGCAAACAGCGTTTCGGTCTGCGGACTACGGGGGACGCCGTGATCCGCCTCGCCCGGCTATCGTTCGGTATTTACCTCATTCACACGTTCGTCCAGATCGTGCTCGACCGGCCCCAGTACGGGATCGAGCTTGCTCGAAGACTGGGCTCTCCGCTCGTCGACATCCCGGTGCAAGCCGTGATCGTCTGGGGCGTGAGTGCTGCACTGGCGCTCGCGCTGGGGCGAATCCCGTGGGTCTCCCGCGTGGTTGGTCTATGAGTATTACTTCTTTCCTGCGTCCTCGGTCAGCGCCAGGCGGGGCAGCCGCCCGTCGGTGATGCCGCGGCGGATGCGGGCGGTGAGGCCGAGTTTTTTCCCCTTGGGGCGCGGGCGGGCCATCACCTCGCGCACCTCGATGGGGGCGAGCTGCCACAGCGCGTCGTCCAGGTCGAAGTCGGGAAGCTCGATGCTGCGCGACACCAGGCGTAGCAGGTCCTCGGCCTCGGGCTCGGGATCCAGCATTTCGGTCGCGCCGGCCAGGCCGGCCGAGGTGCGTTTCTTCTGGTCGTCTTCCACCAGCGCGATCACCGGGATCTTCTGTCCGCCGGCGAAGGAGCGCAGCATCTTGAGAAAGGTGATCCCGTCCACGCTCTCCGAGACGAGATCGAGCACGATCAGGTCGGGCTTCTCGCGCGGGACCTGTTTCAGCGCGTCGTCGCCCTTGGCGGACGAGACCAGGTCGCACTCGGTGGTGCGCAGGACGTGGTACAGCCCCTGGCGCAGCGCCGGGTCGTCCTCGACAATCATGATCTTCTTGCGGATGCTCTGTCCCACCGATCCTCTCCCAAGCCCGCGCTGCCGGCCGCGCCCGCGGCGTCTCGCTCCTCATTGGCGCAGGCCCGCTTCGGCAAACCGCCTTGGCCCGCCCCTTCGACGCCCAGCCGCTCTTCAAGAAAACGGACCGGCCATCTGCCAGGCGGTCCGGAAAGAAGGCGCCAACCGGATTCGAACCGGTGATGAAGGTTTTGCAGACCTCTGCCTTACCACTTGGCTATGGCGCCATCAAATAAGCGGGTGAAGGGATTTGAACCCTCGACTTCAACCTTGGCAAGGTTGCACTCTAGCCTCTGAGTTACACCCGCATCGTGGGCCCTTTTCGCGCAAAATGCGGGGCCTTGTCAAGAAAAACCGAACGACGATGCTCGCGGGTGCGAGGCCGCTTGCCGTGTGGGCCTCGGCCTCGCGCGCCACAGCGCGGATTTCTTCATCGCAGGGTGAAGGGATACGTGCGCGAACGCGCTGGCTGCTTACGGCCCCGCGTTCGCGCGCGTCGGGTTCATTGGCGCGAACGCGCTGGCTCAGTTGAGCATTTCCTCGGGCAGCGGGCCCGAGATGTCGATGGTGCCGAAGCGCTTCTCGTACTTGGCGATGTTCTCGCGCAGCGCCTCCAGGAGCCTCTTGGTGTGCTTGGGGCTGGAAATCACCCGGGCGCGCACCTTGGCCTTGGGTTGCTGCGGCTGGACATAGATGAAGTCGAGGGTGAACTCGGTCTCGGTGTGGTTGACCATGGCCAGGTTCACGTAGGCCCCCTGGGCCATGTCCTCGTCGAGTTGGATCTGGATGTTGATCTTGGGCTGTGCGGGCTTGGCGTCGCTCATGGTATCCTCCCTGCCGCGCGCGGCGGCGGCCTGAGCATAATGCCGTGGTTTGACTTTGCCAAGGGGCCGCGGGTAAAGTCGCTGTCGCTCATGGCCAAAAAGCCATCGAAGAAGAGTCCGGCCGCGGAGGGCAACGCCCGCAGCCGCGAGATCCAACGTCTCAAACGCGCCCTCAAGGAGAACCCCGCCGACGAGGGGACGTTCGTCAAGCTGTGGGATCTCTTCGTCCAGGCCGAGGCCTGGGAGGCCATGGCCGGCATCCTGCGCGAGCGCATCCCGGTGCTCACCGGCGACCAGGAGCGGGTGCGGGCCTGGCTGCGGCTCGGGGCTTTGTACGATGAGAAGCTGGGCGACACCCGGCAAGCGGCCCAGGCGTATCGCGAGGTCCTCGGTATCGATCCGGCCAACCAGCGGGCGCTGTGGGCGCTGGGCGTCATCTACCACGATCTGGAGGACTGGGAGAAGGTCATCGAGATCTACCTCATGCGCATTGCCGCGACCCAGGCGCCGGAGGAAAAGCTGGCCCTGCGCACCCAGCTGGCCCAGATCTACGAGGAACGGCTCAAGGCCGAGGACCGCGCCCTGACCGAGTACATCCGCGCGGTTCGCCTGGCGCCCCAGAACGTCCGCATCCTGCTGCACATGGAGAAACTCGCCGGCCGCACCCGCTCCTTCCAGGAGCTGCTGGCGGTGTACCAGGACGTGGTGGAGCGGATCGATCGCGTCGAGCTTCGGGTGGCGCTGTACCTCAAGCTGGCGCGGCTGCACGAGCAACAACAAAACGACGAGGCGGCGCAGGCCTACGGCAAGAAGGCGCTGGCGCTCGCCGGCGACGATCCGCAGCGGCTGTTCGCCATCTCCTCCATTTACGGAGAGGAAGAGGAGTGGAGCGAACTCATCGCCATCTATACCCGCCTCATCTCGCTGGCGGAGTCGCCCGAGCAGAAGAGCCGCCTGCGGCGCGAGATCGCCCGTTTGTACCGCGACGGGCTGCACGATCCGGCCTCGGCCTTCTTCGAGCTGGTGCGGCTGGCCCGCTACCAGCCGGACCAGCCCGGGCTGGTCGACGAGCTGTGCCGCCTGGGAATGGAGTGCGACAAGCACGTGGAGCTGGCGGCGGTGTTGCAGGACCTGGCCGATCGACTTTTGGACGGCGAGGCGCGGGTGGCCCTGTGGGTGCGCCTGGCGCGCTTGCACCTCGACGACCTGCACAACGCCGATCTGGCTCGCGCGGCGGTGGAGCAGGCCCTCCGTCTGGACGCGCGATGCCTCGAGGCGCAGCTCCTCCGCTTCGATCTGCTTCAGACCGCGCGGGAGTGGCAGGGCCTGGCCGAGGCCCTGGAGGCTTTCCTGGCGCGCGCCGATCTTCCCGCCGAGGTCGCCCGGGAGCAGCGCAAGCGCCTGGCCCGTCTCTACGAAGAAAAGCTCGACCGGCGCGAACGGGCGGTGGAGCTTTTTCGCGAAAACCTACGCGAGCCCGGAGACGCCTCCGGACCCGAGCCCGGCCCGCGCGAGGAGATCCTGGAGCAGCTCTACCGCCGCCAGGGCACCTGGGAAGAACTCATCTCGCTGCTGAGCAAGCGCATGTCGGAGTCCGGCGATCCCGAGACCCAGGTCAATCTGGCGCTGGAGATCGCCCAGATCCGCGAAAAGCAGCTTCACCAGACCGACCGGGCGTTTTTCGAGATGGTGCGCGCCGCCAAGCAGGCGCCGGGCGAGGTGCGGCTGATCGACGAGTTGTTTCGGCTGGCCCGCGTCGGCGGGTTTTCCAGCGAGGTGTTGGCGGTCGCCGAGGACCTGCTGGCGACCATGCCGGATTCGGCCGCGGCCCGGGTCCATGCCAGCATCGGCCTGCTTCTGGAAGACGACGGCCGGCGCGCGGAGGCGCTGGATCGTTTCTCGCGCGCGCTGGCGCTGGATCCGATGGAGGAACGGGCCTACCGCGGCCTGCGCGCGGATCTCCTGTCCCGCAACGATTGGGCGCGCCTGGTCGAGCTGGATCTGGCGCGCGCGTCCCATCCGGTGGACGCGGACGAGAAGGTCGAGCTGCTGCTCTCCGCGGCCGAGATCCTCGAGGACCGCCTGCGCGACGACAGCCGCGCCGCCGATGTCTACGAGCGAGTGCTGGCGCTGGACCCCACCTCCATCCCGGCCCAGAAGGGCCTGTCCCGCTTGCGCGGGGAGGCCGGCCAGCCCGCCTCGGTGCAGCCAAAAGAAAAGGCCGAGCCCGAGCCGGAGGCTGAACCCGATCCCGAACCCGAACCCGAACCTGAACGAGAGCCCGATCTCGATCCGGAACCGATCACCGAGGTGACCGAGCCGTCACCGCGTCCGAAAAGACCCGCAAGCCGGCCGCCGAATTCGTCCTTTGAGCCGCTCGTTCCGCCGGAGCCTCTGGAGGCGAAACGCGAGCGAGACGAATTTTGGGATCGCGAGCCGACCGTGGTCGAGCGCGTCCCCGCGCCCGCCTCGGCCGCCCGGACGCCGGCAACGCCGCCGCCGCTCGCCTCCGCTGAAGCCGAGGCAGCGGCTCCGGCGCCGCAGCCCGCCGTCCCGACCCCGCCGGCGCCCGTTCCCGATCCGGCTCCGGCGCCCCCGCCCGACGCTTCGCTGGATGAGTCCGTGCCGGAGATGGAGACGTCTCCGATGGAGGAGGAGCCGACCCGTCCGGGTCCGGCCATGGATCCGGAGGAAGCGGCCCGCCGCATCGTAACGCACGATCCCCACGATGTCTCCGCCTGGGAGCGCCTGAGCCAGACGGTCGCGGAGCGGCGCGGACCGGCGGCGGCGTTCGATGTCCTGGCCGAGGGGTTGGACGCCGTCGAGCGGGCCGACGCTCAGGCGGTGCTGCTACGCCGGCTGGGCCTGCTGTCCCAGGATGCGGCGCTTCGGCTCCGGCTGGCCGAGCTGTTGCGCCGCCGGGGGCGGTTCGAGGACGCCGAGTCGACCTACCGGGCCATCCTGCGCGCCGAGCCGATTCACCCGCAGGCCCTGGACGGGCTCTTCGGCCTGTACCGCGAACGCAAGGCGCTGGATCGCTTCGATGCCTTTCTGAGCCGCGCGCTCAACCAGGTCACCGACGCCGGCCAGCGGCGCGAGCTGCTCTCGCGGCGGGCCCGCCTGCGGGCCCTCGAACTCGATCGGCCCCAAGAGGCGCTGGAAGATCTGGATCTGCTGGTGTCGGCCCATCCCGAGGACCCGGAGCTCCTCGGCCTTCAGGAGCGCCTGCTGGAGCGCCTCCAGCGCTACCCCGATCTGGTGAAGGCGCTCGAGCGCCACCTCAAGATCGCGCCCACCTCGCGGGCCCGGGCCGAGCTGCTCATGTCGATCGCGGTCCTTCAGGAGAGCCGCCTGGGCAATTCCGAGCAGGCGGCCACCTACTATCGAGCCGCCCTCGAGGAAGAACCCGAAAACACCTTCGCCCTGGAGGCGCTGATCGCTCTGCTCGAGAAGCGCCACGATTGGCTGGGCGCGCTCGATATGCTGAACCGGGCCGTCTCGCGGGTGACGGACGCCGCGGCCGCAGCCCAGATCCACTACCGCCGCGGCAAGATTCTCGAGGAGCAGCTTCTGCGTCCCGAAGAGGCGGAGGAGGCCTACCGCAAGGGCTGCGAGGGGCCCCGGCCCGCGCGCGACGCGCTCATGGCGTTGCGAGGCATGGCGCGGCGGCGCAGCGACTGGGTGGAGGTCATCCGGCTCGATCAGCAGCTCCTCGCGGGAGCCCCGGAGCGCGAGCGGGCGGCGCTCTTGGTCGAGATGGCCAAGATCTGGCGCGAGCGGCTCGAAAACCAGGACAAATCGCTGGAGTGCTTCGAGGAGGCGTGCCGCCTGGACCCCGACAACCTCGAGGCGGTGCGGGTGGTGGCCGACCTGCGCCTGCAAACGCGGCGCATGGAAGAAGCCCACGAGATGTTCTCCCGGCTGGCCAGCCGCGGGACGGAGGCCGGCCTGGAGGAGCAGGAGCTTCAGGCGGTCTACCTCAAGATGGCGCAATCGGCCGAGGCCCTGGACCGCGCCGGCGACGCCCAGGCCGCCTACCAGCAAGCGTTGGAGCTCGCGCCCGCCGATCGCGCCGTGCGCATGGGTTTCGGCAACTTCCTGGCCCGGCGCGGAGAATGGGGGCGGGCGGTCGATCTATATCTCGGCGTGCTGGCCGACCCGAGCGCCTCCCTGGCTCCGTCCGAGGCAGCGGATCTTCACTGCCAGGTGGCGCAGGGGCTGCTGCAGCTCGGCCGGCGCGAGGAGGCCGCCGCTCATTATCGTCAGGCGCTGCGCGCCTTTCCGCGCCACCTGCCGGCCATCCGCGCCGCCATCGAGATGGCGCAGCAGCTCGGGCGGCACGCCGAGATGGTGGACCTGCTGGACAAGCTGCGCGAGCTCTCGACCAGCCCGCAAGCGCGCTTCAAGATTTCGGTGCAGATGGGAGATGTTCTCGCGGATGCCATGGCCGAGCCGGCCCGGGCGGCCCAGGCCTATCGCCAGGCGCTCAACGAGGATCCGGGCAGCCTGGAAGTCCTGGAGAAGCTGCGCAAGGTGCTGGTGCGGACCGAGGAGTTTCCCGAGGCGGTGCAGGTGCTGGAGCGGCTGGCCCACCTGGCGCCGGACGAGGCGGCGCGGGCGCGCTACTGCCGCATCGCCGCGGACGTTGCCGCCGAGCGGCTCGATGACGACGCCCGGGCCCTGGGCCTGTACCTGCGGGCGCTGCAGCTCGCGCCGCTGGATGCCCGCTCGCAGGCGGCTGCGGTCAAGATCCTGAGCCGGCAGCGCGACTGGGGGCGCCTGGCCGGACTCTGGGAGGAGTTGCTGCGGCGCCTGCCCCCGCCCATTCCGGGACAACCCGATCGCCGCGTGGAGATCCTGGGCGAGCTCATCGAACTCTACCGCTATCGCCTCAACGAGCCGCGCAAGGCCATCGCCGTCTGCGAGCAGCTTCTGCTGCTCGAACCCGGCAACATCAAGGTGCGCGAGGACCTGGCTCGCCTGCTCGAGGTGGACGGACAGACGGACCGGGCCGCGGAGCTGCACCGGCAGCTCATCGCCGAAAGCCCGTTCTCGGTGGACAGCTACCACGCGCTGCGCCGCATCTGCGAGGCCCGCGGCGACCGGGACCGCACCCTGTGCCTGTGTGCCACGCTGAACTTTTTGGACGAGGCCAACGAGGACGAGAAGCGGCTGTTCCGCGAGTTTCGGCACGCGTTGCCGATTCCGCCCGGCCGGCGCATGGACGAGGAGCAGTACCGGCGTCTGGTGGCGCACACCGCCTCGCAGGGGCTCTTGGGAGAGCTGTTCGATTTCGCCGCCGATTTCGCTCGGCCGCTGTTCGCGGTGGATGGCAAGGAGTTCAAGCTCAAGCCGCGCGAGGCGCTCAACCTCTCGGACAGCAGCCAAAAATTGTGCGAGGTGATCCGCGACGCGCTGACCTTGCTGGGGCTTCCCGAGCCCGAGTTCTACCCCAGGGGCATGTTCGTCAAGGGCATCATGGCGGTGAACACCTCGCCGGTGGCGGTGCTCTACGCCGAGGAGGCCATGCGCAAGGCGACCCTGCCAGAGCTTCGCTTCATGGTGGCGCGGGCGGTGGCCTTCACCCGTCCCGAGAACCTGCTGGCCGCCTCGCTCACCGCCCGGCAGCTTCGCAACCTGCTGGAGGCCATGGCCGAGCTGGTGCTTCCCGGCGGCCCGGTGCACCCGGTTGCCGAGGAGGTCGGCGCGCTGGCCCGGCGCATGCAGCGGTTGGTGCCGCCGGAGAGCCAGGACCGCTTGCTCCAACTCGCCCGGCAGTACCGGTCCCAGAGCGAGGATCTGTCCATCCGGGACTGGCTGGAGGGCGTCGAGCACACCTGCAATCGGGTAGGCCTGCTCCTCTCGGGCGATCTCGACGCGGCGGTGCAGGTGCTGAAATCCGCGCGGGTGGTGAGCCCGTCGGGAAGCTCGCGCTCGCTCATCCGCGAGCTCATCTTCTACTCTATCTCCGAGGAGTACTTCGAACTGCGCCGCGCCCTCGGCGCCGCCATCCAGTGAGCGGCCCGGCCGCGTCCCCCAGAAACCACTCGCGCGCGAACGCGGGGCCTACCAGGGCCAGTGCGTTTGCGCCTGCATAGCCTTCGCCCGACCTTTGCCGTCAAGGGTTTTCCATCGCTTCGCGACTCGCTTCGCTCGCCCTTGACGGCGGTCGGGCTTCGGCTGAATCCGCTATCAAGAAGGTATTGCAAGCAATCCCTTCATCTTGCGATGAAGATTTACCTCACCCCGCATTTTCGGGAATGTGCATCGGTTCCCCCTCTCCACTGTTGAGAGGGGGTCAGGGGTTGAGGTGTGTGTCGCGCGATGGCGAGGCCGGGGCCGAAAGCAGCCAGCGGCCTCGCGCCATAACAATCAGTGGCGCGCGAACGCGGGGCCGCACAGAGCCAGCGCGTTCGCGCCCGTCCGTAACCTTCGCCCGGCGTGTTCTGTCAAGCGCGTATGCCGAGAGAGAGACGGATGCGGAACTTCTCGACCAGGCGCACCGGGTGGTAGGAGAGCTTGGCCCGGCGCAGCCCCTCCTCTCCCAGGTCCTGCTCGCGGTTGACGAAGGTCGCGTCCGGCACGGCGCGGCGGCAGAACTCGCGGTTGATGAGCGGGTAGAGGCCGGGGATGTCGGGGTCGGCTTTCTCGATGTGGACCACCGCAGTGTCCGGGGTCAGCATCTCGCCGAGACAGAAGGCCGCCACCCGGCCGTCCAGAAGGATGCTGCCGCAGCGCAGGTCGAGCGACCCGATGTGGAGGAGCGCCGTCTCTACCGCCCGGCTCTCGCCGCTGAGCCCCTGGTCTTCCTCGCAGCGCTTGATCTGGCACCAGTGCAGCGCGAGTTCGCGGCAGGCCGCGGCTCGCTTATCGTCCAAGGATTCGTACCGCCAGGTGTGCCGGCGCTCGAACTGGGCGATGTGGTTGCGCTTGCCGTGGTATTTCTTGCCGGCGAGCTCAACCAGCTCCTTCCGAAGATACAGATAATCGAAGTGATCGCGCACCGGCTCGATGGCGAAGTCCGGATGGCCGGCGAGCTCCTGCGAAAGCCGGGCATCCGCGCGCTCGATCTGCGGATCCTCGGCCTTGCGCTCGGCCCGGAGGTATTCGAGAAGCTCCCGGCACACCGCGGCGCGGCCGGGCGGCCCCACCGGCGGCAAGGCGTGGCAGCGGCTTCCTCCGGCGGTGCAGATGACGAGCAGGTGCTCTCCCGACACCGACCACTGGATGCCGTAGTGCTCCTGCCAGATGAAGAGGTTGGTGAAGGAGAGCTCCGAGACCTCGGGCCGATAGGCAGAGAGGCGCGCCTGGATGGCCTCGCGATCCGCGAGGCGAATCGGGACGAAGTCGGGAAAGCGGGGCAGGTCCATGCGAAACCTCGCGAGGTGCGCAGCGACGTCAACCGCAGCGAATGTAGTCGGGATCGGGTCCGGGGCAAAGAGGATTTTCAGCGCTGTCCGGCGGGTGCCGGGTCGAACGCCTCGATGACAGACGCGGCAGGAGCCCCCAGCGCTTCGCGCAGCTTGTGGTCCGGATCATATCGCAGCAGAAAGGCGAAGTGGCGCAGGCCGTGAAACAGCGGATCGAGCCGCGAGATCTCCTTCGGCCGGGGATGCAGCGGGTCGGTATCCGGCCGGGTGGGCGGCGCCGGCAGAACCACGGCCGCCGCGGGCAATGTTCCTTCGCGGGCCCAGGCCAGGTAAGTAAGCACGATGCGCCCGCCCGCCTCCCAGCGCCAGCTGGTGGAGTGGATCATGACGATGTCCGCCCCCGACGCAGAAGCGATGGAACGGGCCGGCCCATCCGGGTTGTCGCAGCCGAGGTTCTCGATGCGATGGAGGTAGCGGACCGGTCCCGCCTCCTCTGCCAGACCCACGGTGAAGACCTCGATCTGAACGGGCGGTGTTCGGCGGGCGCAGCCGGCGGCGCACCACAGGCATAGCAGCCAGGGGACAGCGTTCCGGCGCGCCGCCCGAGCCATGGTCTGGACCGGGGCCATCAGATCCGGATCTCCAGCGTGCCCAGGGCATAGAACCCGGGGCTGCGGAACTGCCAGGGCATTTCGTAACGGTTGTCGGTGAGGTTGTCGAGATCCAGCCCGATGGCCAGATCGCAGCCCGGCAGCGGGACGATCTTCTCCGCCTTGAGCGAGACGGTGAAGTACGGGCCGAACTCGCGGTGGTTGGCCTTGGAGCTCGAGTCGGTGTAGGCGCCGATCACGTTGATGCGCGGCGAGAGCGTGAGCTGCCAGGGCAGGTGCGCGCTCAGGCCGGCGTTGAGAGCAAAGGCGGGCACGAACGGCGTGGTGGCTCCGTCCTGATCGGCGTCCAGCGAGTTGCCCACGCGGCTGTGGGTGTAGGTGAAATTGGCGAAGGCATCCAGTCTGCGGCCCAACGCGTACTCGGCCGCGATCTCGCCGCCGAAAGCGAGCATGTCGCCGGCGTTGACCGAGCGGGTCTGCGAGGGGTCCTGGCTCACCACGTTGTCCACGATCACGTCGTCGACCCGATACAAAAACCCGCGCAGGCCGACGCGCAGACCGGGCAGGAAGCGGGTGTCCACGCCGGCGTCGAATCCCATGCCGCTCTGCGGGCGCAGATCCGGGTTGGGGAGCTGTCCGTTCCGGCCCGGCACGCCCTCGTCGGATGCCGGCAGCGTTCCGCCCACCGACTTGGCCGACGGCGCCATGAAGCTGCTCCCGGCGTTGAGATACGGCGAGACGGCTTCGAAGCCGTTGTAGCGCACGCCGGCGCTCCACAGCAGCCGGGTCCAGTCCTTATGGTCCAGGCCGGGGACCGCGCCGCCGAGGACCTCGTAGTCGGCGCGAAGGTAGTTCACGCGGCCGCCGGCGCGCAGCACCCAGTCGGCGAGCTGCAGCTTCTCCTCTGCGTACACTCCTCCGGCCAGGGCGCGCGCCTCGTTGCCGGTGGTGCGCAGGCCGGCCGGTTCGGCATAGGTGCGGTACCATACCGCCTGGCCGTCCAGACCGACGGTGAGCGCGCTCTCTCCCATGTGCCGCCACACCAGCGACAGGTCCACCGGCGCCACCTGCTGATCGACGCCGCCGTGTTCGCGCAGCGAAAGGTCCGGAAAGTTGTCCTCACCCCAGCGCCGCTCGTAAAAACGCACCCCCGCTTTGGCGCGCAGCTCCAGGTTGCAGCTGATGCGGTTGCGGTAGTCGAGATCGGCCAGGTTGTAGCTGTGGTCGAAGTCGCGGTTGGGCCGGCCCACCTGGCCATGATGGTCGGTGTGGTGAAACAGCAGCGACAGGCGGTGATCGCGCCGGTCGAAGAACCAGCTGACCCTTCCGTACAGGCGCGCCTTCTCGTAGCGGGGCGATTGCAGGATGTGCAGCCAGGAGCCCTCGGTGCCGTAATCGGTGTAGTCCGAGCGTTCGTAGGAGCCGCCCAGGAAGGCGTGCAGGTTGCCCGAGCGAAGCTGGTGGTAGCCGCGCACGTGCGCCGTGCCCCACGAGCCGCCACCGACCAGCAGCCGGGTGCGATTGCGTTCCACGAAGTCCTTGGTCACGAAATGGGTGACCCCGGCCAGCGGCGACTGGTTGCCGGCGAAGTCCATGCCGTAGAAATTGCCGTACATCACCGAGGCCGGCCCGCGCTGCTGCTCCACCCGCTCCAGCGCCCAGGGGTCGAGGCTGATGCCCTCGACGAAGGCGTCCACCGGCAGACCGTCCAGCAAGTAGCTGGCGTAGCTCGGGCCGAGCCCGCCGGTCGATCCCCAGTTGGCGTCGTTGCGCGACAGGGGATTGACGAACTGGCCGGGCTCGTTCTGCAGCAAGAGCGATAGATTGAAGGGCAGGGTGGCGTACTGCTCCCAGGCTTCCTGCTCCACCACGCGCACGCTCTGGGTGATCTCCTTCGGTTGCTGCTCAATCTTGCTGCCGGTGACGAGCACCGTCTCGACGTCTTCTTCGTCGCCGGCGGCCATGGTCAGCGGTGCGGGTCGGCCGGCGTCTTGCGCGGGCGTCTCTGGCGGCGCCGGCTCAGCGGTCGGTTCGGGCGCCGGGGCCGGCTCATCGACCTCATGCGCCGCCAGCGGCAGGGTACACATCGAAACCAGTAGCAGGGAGTACTTCGCGAGGCGGGCGGGCATGTCGGTTCCTTTCTTGTGATTATGCAATTATTTTTTGTAACACCGGAGCATCTTCAACTACGAAGCGCGCCGATTGTCAAGAGCGACGATGCGTCTCATGGGGCTTGGTTGCGGCGCGCCGCTCGGGTATATTCGCCGGGCCCGACCGGACCATCTCGGGAGGTCACGATGCGCAACAACCAATCCGCGGCCCTTTTATCTCTCGCGCTGGTCGTATCGCCGCTAACGGCCACGGGTCGCGACTTCTACATCGACCCGCAGAACGGCAGCCCCGACGGCGACGGCAGCGCCGCCCGGCCCTGGCGCACGCTGCAAGAGGTGCTGGCCGCCGGGCTGATCCAGGGACGCCAGTGCGAGACGCTGCCCTGGCAGGCCGACTGCAACATGACCGTGCGCAACCCGAACGCGCCGGTGAAGCCCGGCGACACGCTGAAGCTTCGCACCGGCTACCACGGTGCCATCACCATCCAGGACGCCTACCTGGAACGGCCGATCACGGTCGAGGCCGACGCGGGACACCAGCCGGCATTTTCCTCGCTGCGCTGCCTGGGCGCCGGCAACTGGGTCTTCCGCGGCATCTCCATCAGCCCCTCCCACGCCGAGCCCTATGCGCCGGTGGCCAACCTGGTCATGCTGGAGAACCACAACTTCCGCGGACCCTGCCGCGAGGTGACGGTGGAGGACTGCGTCTTGTTTTCGGTGTGGGACACCTCGTTGTGGACCATCGACGACTGGAACAACCTGCCCGCCTCCGGCATTCAGATCCAGGGGCCGGACAACCTGGTGCGGCACAACTACCTGCGCAACGTGAACTTCGGCATCTCGGCCTCCGGGCCGAGGGCCCGGGTCATCGGCAATGTGGTGGAGAACTTCGCCGGCGACGGCTTGCGCGGCCTGGGCGACGAGGATCTCTTCGAGGACAACCTGGTGATGAACTGCTACGACGTGAACGCCAACCACGACGACGGCTTCCAGTCGTGGTCCGTCGGGCCGGGCGGGGTGGGCACCGGCGAGGTGCGCGGGGTGGTGTTGCGGCGCAACACCATCATCAACTACGTCGATCCCGACCAGCCGTTTCGCGGCACGCTCCAAGGCATCGGCTGCTTCGACGGCTTCTATACGGACTGGATCGTCGAGAACAACGTCATTATCACCGATCACTGGCACGGCATCACCTTCCTGGGTGCTCGCAACGTGCGCATCGTCAACAACACGGTGGTCGACATCAACCAGGTCTCGCCGGGGCCGGCCTGGATCCGCATCGACGACCACAAGGACGGCACGCCTTCCGAAAACTGCCTGGTGCGCAACAACCTGGGGATGAGCTTCCAGCTCGGGCCGGAGACGGCCGCCGACCACAACCTGACCATCGACTTCGCCTGGGCGAGCCAGCATTTCGTGGACTACGCAGGGCGCGACGTGCACCTTCGCGCCGGGAGCCCGGCCATCGACCAGGGCAACCCCGATCTGGCGCCCGCGGTGGATCGCGACGGGGTGGCGAGGCCGCAGGGAGATGGATTCGACATCGGAGCCTACGAATGGACCACCGAGCCACGTCCCGACGGGGGCGCCGACGGGTCCGATGCCGGAACCGACGCGGGTATGGATGCCGGAGTGGATGCGGGCGGCGACACCGGCCAGATGGATGCCGGAGGCGACGCCGGCGCGGATGACGGATCTTCGCCCGAAGACGGGGGCGATGCCTCCCCGTCCGACGGAGTATCCGGAGACGGGGGAGACGGCGCGCAAGGAGACCGGCCGGGCGGCCGCGTTTCGGGGACGAGTTGCGGGTGCGGCAACTCCCCATCCAGCTCCCTCGCGTCCGGGTTCGCTCTGCTGCCGTTTCTATTGCGCTTGCGGCCGCGCCCGCAAAGGCGCCGGACCGCCCCACCGGTTCAGGGCACGGTGGGGTAGCCGAGCGAGTTCCAGCGCTCGATGCCGCCTTCCATGATCCACTTGTGCTCGTAGCCGGCGCCGTCCAGGGTGTCGTAGGCCGACTCGGAGCGCACCCCGCGCCGGCAGTAGATGACGATGTACCGCCGGGCGTCCACCTCCGAGAGGCGGCCGGAGAGCTCGTCCCAGGGGATCTTGAGCGAGCCCTCGATGCTCCCCAGGTCGTAGAACTCCTCGTCGGCGACGTTGAGGAGCAGCATCTCGGGGACCTTCTCCTGGACGAGCCGGTACACTTCTTCGCACGTGATGGAGCGCCCCTCCGGCCAGGCGCGCGCGCCGTCTCCGCCGCCATCGCCGCCGTCGTTCAGAGCGCCGTTCCCGTCCCCGCCTTCCGCAAACCCGTCCCCGCCCTCGCCGATATCGCGCCCGGCGTCGCCCCCAGCCCCGCCAGACCCGCCGCAGCCGGCGAGGAGGATGATGCTCAGCCAGGCCGCCGCCAGGGCCCGCGCCGATGTTGGGGATGTGAGCTTCACGGAGCGATCCGGACCACATCGCCCATGCGGAAGGCGAAGCGGGCGATCTCGGTTCCGCCGTCGAAGAGCGTCAGGGTCATGGGATCTGCAAGCTCTGTGTTGGCGGTTTCGAACCGGAGCCGGTACCGGCCATCGCCGAGGAGGACATCCATCTGGCAGGAGACGCACTGGCTCGTGAAAACGCCGTCGTAGAAAGGCGTCATGCCGGCCGGCCAGAGGACATCGTGGATCGTTCCGGGTCTCTGAAACGTCGTGTGTTCGGCAATCCCGTCCATCGTGGCTGTGATGGCGAGCACGGCGCGAGCCTCGCTGGTGTCATCGTAGCAGCCAGAGACGGTTTGAGAGCCCGCCACCCAGAATTTTTCGCCTTCTGCGTCGTACCCCACCCGGTTGAGCGTGAAATTCTGAATCTCGTCGATGCAGATGGCGCTGCCCCCGCATGCGGCCAGCAACCCAGCGAACAACGCCAGAACCCCCAGTGAAACGCCGCTCTTTCCCATGGCTTCCTCTCTCTTGAATTCTCCCACCGACCCTCGGGTCGGCGACTGCCTGGATCGTATTCTAGTTCGAACGTCTCGCCCGATCCAGTCGCTCGCCCGGAATCCATTCCCCAGACATCACGAACGGGCCCTGCCGCGGCGCGTGCCCGCCCGCGCGGGCTGTGTGGGCCCCGCGGCCGGTCGCGCCAGACAGTGATTTCGCCTTCGGAGCGAGTCTTGCGTGGAGGGACAACAGCCATCATGTCGCATTCTGGGAAACGGCCTCACCGGACCTCGTAGGAACCGCGGCTCGGCGGCGCGCGGTAGCAGCGCGAGTCGAGATCGGCGCCGGTGGCGCCGGGCCAGGACACGCCCGAAGCGGCTGCCGGGCTGCCCGCGCCGATGTGGTAGTCGCCGGCGGAGGCGCCGACGAAGGCCGGATCCTGCCCGCTGATGCCGGCGCTCTCGGCGGCGGGCAGCGACGGCGCCGAGCGGGCCGGGTCGTCGCGGGCGAACCACAGGTTGCCGGCGAAGGAGAACGTCTCGGGGCTGGTGCCTGTGCCGACGTTGACGTGGGTCGATATGACCGAGCGGTCGAAGAAGAAGATGTTGTTGACCACCGCGCCTTCGCGGCAGGGCTCGAAGACGTAGCCTTGCTGGCTCACCGTCTCCTGCAGGATGCGCACGAGCCAGCGGCTCGGGCCGACAATGGTGTTGTGCGCCGCCAGGCAGTCCACGCAGCCCACGAAGGCCAGGGCCGCCGTTCCGCCCAGGATGAGGTTGGCCTGTACCCGGATGCGGCGCGCCTCGGCGTTGGGCGCGTCCGGGCTGATCGGAGGGCGGAAGTACTCGAACCCGGTCGAGCCGCCCATGTTGACCGCCCGCTCGCCGGGCCGGTCGAACACGCAGCGCACGATGTCGATGTCGGTCGAGCCGCCCTTGCACTGGACGGCGTTGCCCGAGTTCTCCTCGAAACGGCAGCCGGCGATGAGCCCGCGATGGCAGCCGACGTGGTCGATGCCCGAGCCGGACATGGCCCCGCCGCAGCGGGCGAAGCGGCTCGCCAGCACCCAGTAGTCGTTGAGGCCCGAGAGCTTCAGGCAGTCCTGGTTGCCGTCGCCGCCCACGTCGTGGATGTCCAGGTTGCGAAACACGACGAAGCGGGCCGCCTCGGGGTCCGCGTACTCTCCCCCGTCGTCGCAGTTGATGCCGTTGGCCGTGGTGTTTCGCACCGTAAGATCGTGGATCACCAGGTAGCGCGGCCGCACCAGGTGCATGGCCTCGCCGCCGCCCTCGATGACCGGCCGGGCCTCGCCCGGAGCCCCGCCGATCCAGATGGGAGAATCGGCGCTGCCGCGCAGGTTTTCGAAATACGCGCCGCCCGCGTACGTCCCGGCATGGACCACCACCGCCGTGCCGGGCGCGATCCCGCGCGCCGCCCGGCCGATGGTGGCAAACGGCGCGCCCTCGCTCCCGTCGCCCGTGGTGTCGGAGCCCGATGGGGAGACATGGACCCGGCGGGAAGGCGCCTTTCCCGTCTCGAAGGTCTCGACATCCCCGCAGGCCGCCGGCCCCGCGTCCCCGCCGTCGGCCGCGTCCAGTCCTGCGTCGGAGCCCGCGTCAACGTAGCCGTCGCCCGCGTCGCCCGCCGGGTCCGCCCCGCCCGGGTCGCCCCCGTCCGGCGCAACGATATCCCCGCCGCCGTCCGGTGCGCCGCTGTCGGTTCCGGCGTCGGCATCGCCGCCCGAAAGATCGATCGCCCCGTCCGGATTGCCCACGCTCCCCGATGCGCAAGCCGCGGCCAGGAATGCCGACCACAACGCAACACCGAGTCTCGCCTTCATGCCCGCTCCTTTCGGAAGCCATGATAGCACATTACGCGACTCGGCCCGGCCTGCACAGGTTTTGCACGACATCTCCTCCATGGTTCCTCGGCTCTTCCATCACCGCTGCCCATCGCCGTGATGGACTGGCGTGGAAAGGAGGCAGACATGAAAGCCTTGTTCGTGATGAGCTGGCGGCTCCTGTTCCGCTACCATTTCGCGCTGGCATTCGGCATCGTGGTGATGGTGTCGGTGGCGATCGCGCTGCAGATCACCGACCGCGCCGGGTTCGCCGACAGCGAGCTGCGCAAAGACGTGATGGAGCGCTGGGGCGCGCCCATCGAGCAGCCGGTGCCCTCGCTGCGCTACGTGGAGAGCGGCGCGGTGTTCACCACGCTGCGCGAGCTGCCGCTCTCCAGCCAGCACCTTTCGGTGGACGCGCAGATGGACTACCGCAAGCGCGGGTTGGTGTACTTCTCCGGCTTCCAGTTCGTGTTCCGGGGCCGGTACCGGGCCGCGAACCCCGAGCCCCGGGACATCGACCTGGTGTTCGTGTTCCCCATCCAGATGCAGAAGAACCAGGTGCTGCTCTCCAACCTGGCCTTCACGGTGAACGGCCAGCCGGTGCCGCTCTCTCTCTCCGAGGAGAACGACAAGCTGGTGTGGACCGGCCGTCTCAAGCCGGAGGAGAGCGTGCAGTGGGACATCTCCTTCGGGGGGCGGGGCCTGGACGCGTTCGCCTATCGGCTCGACCCCTCGCTGCCGGTCAAGGACTTCTCGCTTGCGGTGCGGGTCCAGGGCGGGCGGAACTACGACTACCCGGCCGGCGTGGTGCCGGCCCATGCGGTCGAGATGGCCGACGATCTGGTCAGCCTGCGCTGGGAGTTCCCCTCGCTGGAGTCCGGCGTCCCGGTCGGTTTGATCCTGCCCTCGGAGCAGTCCTTCGACCGCGTCATCGCCACCATCCTGGAGCGCGGCTGGCTGCCCTTTCTGCTGCTGTGGGCCGGCCTGGTGCTGCTGTTCCTGCGCGCCGGCAAACCGATGTCGCTCATTCCGGCCGGGCTGCTGGCCTCGGGGTTTTCGCTGTTCTTCGTCCTGCTCGCGTACCTCTCGGCCTTCATGCACTTCTACCTGGCGCTGGTCATCAGCGCGCTCCTGGTCCACGCCGCGCTCGCCCTGTACGTGGGCGCCCTGCTGGGCCGGCGCGCGGGTTGGATCGCCCTTTGCCTGTGCCTGGCCTGCCTGCTGGTCCCCTCGCTGGCCGTGGTGCTCGAGGGGTTCACCGGCCTCATCTACACCGTGGAGATCACGCTGGCGGTGGTGGCCGCCATGATCTTCACCACCCGCGCCGAGTTCCAGGAATGGTTCGAGGCGGCGCGGCGGGGCCTCGTGGCCCAGGGAGGAAGCCATGCCCACTAGAGTCGCGTTGTGCGTCGCGCTGTCCCTGTGCGCCGGGAGCGCCCGAGCGGGCGAGGCTCCGGCCGAGGCCCGGGCCACGCTGTCGCTGGAAGAGGTGCTGCGGCTGCACCGGGAGATCGAGCGCCTCCAGGTGGAGAAACCCGCCGCGGCGCCGATCCCGGGGAGCGTGAACCGCCTCGATCTTTCGGGCCGGCTGCTGCCGGACGGCATCGACGTGAGCGCCGAGGCGGAGGTCAGCGTGCTCGCCGACGAGCGCTGGGTGTTCTTGCCCCTGCTGAAGAAGGACGAGGGAACGCACCTCACGGGACTCCCGGCCGCCAAGGACGGCCTGCTCACGGTCCGCGACGGCTGGCTCGGGTTCCTCGGCTCGCGTGCCGGGACGTTCGCCCTCAAGTTCTCCTTCTTCCTGTCGGTGCAGCCCCATCCCCAGACCCAGGAAAGGCGCGGCCGCATCCAGACGGGCGCCACCACGCTGGCCGCGCTGCGCCTGCAATGGGACGAGGATCTGCTGCAACTTCTCGGCGTGGACGCGAAGCAGGGGCCGGAGGGCCTGACTTTCTTCCCGGATCGGGATGGTTTTTCGTTGCGCTGGCGGCCGCGCCCGCAGCCGCGGCGGGCGGCGCCCTTGGAAGCGCAGCGGGTGCCGCGCGAGAGCGGGATCCCGGCGGCCTGGGCGTCGATCGTGTCCACGCTGGAGGGCCAGCGCATGGTGCGGGTGCTCTACAAGCTTCGCCTGGGAGAGCAGAAGGAGCTTTCGGTGCAGATCCCGGCCGGCATGACGCTGGAGAAGGTGTTTTTGAACGGCTCGCCCCACTCGTTCGCCCCGGCGCCCGAGGGAGAGGATCGGGTGCGGCTGCCGGTGTCGCCGGGCCGCCAGGGCGACGAGACGGCCCAGCTCGAGCTTTTCCTGCGGGAGAACCCGGGTGGTTTTCTCCTGTCCGGCCGCCTGCGGTTTGCGCTGCCCGGCATTTCCTGGGGCGTGGATCGCCTGCACGTGCGGCTGCACCTGCCCGAGGTCTTCAACTATGCCTGGAGCGGCGGCAGCCTGGCGCCGGCCGGCGACGATCCCCTCCCCGAGTTCACCCACGCCATGCCCACTCCGGGCAAGACGCTGGATCTGGCGCAAGAGCTGGTCGGAGCGGCGCCCAACGCCGAGATCGACTACACCGTGGATCTGCGGGGCCGCTACTACGCGCCTTGACAAGGTCGCCGGCCCGGTGCTGGGATGTCCGCGGCAGGTGCGTTCATGTCCACCATCCTCATCGCCGACGACGACGGCCACATCCGCGAGGTGGTGCGTTACGCGCTTCAGAAGGACGGCTTGAAGGTCGTCGAGGCGGCCGACGGAAAGCAAGCGCTGGAGCGGGCGAGGGAACACCGGGTGGATCTCGCGGTGCTGGATATCCTGATGCCCGAGCTGGACGGCATCGAGGTGCTTCGCGCGCTGCGCCAGCGCGGGCCGCTCCCGGTCGTCTTTCTCACCAGCCGCGCCGAGGAGATCGACCGGGTGCTGGGCCTCGAGCTGGGCGCGGACGACTACGTGGTGAAACCCTTCAGCCCGCGCGAGCTGGTGGCGAGGGTGAAGGCGGTGCTGCGCCGGGCCCGGCCGGCCCCGAAGGAAAGCGCGGCGCCGGAGCATCTCGCCTGGCGGGCGCTGCGGCTCGACCTCGAACGCCACGAGTGCCGCTGGGACGGCCGTGAGGTGCAGCTCACCGTGACCGAGTTTGCGCTGCTGGCCACCCTGCTCCGCCGCCCCGGGAAGGTGTTCACCCGCGACGAGCTCATCGACCGGGCCTGGGGGCCGGGCATCGCCATCACCGATCGCACCATCGACAGCCACGTGCGCCGCATCCGCAAGAAACTCGCCGACGCCGGCGCCACCGAGGCTATCGAGACGGTGTACGCGGTGGGCTACCGCCTGAAAGACGATAACGGATGAGCGCTCCCCAGCCCAGGCCGCGGGGCCTCTCGGTGCGTTTTCGGCTGTTTCTGGTCAACGGCCTCTTGCTCCTCTTGCCGGTCGTTCTGCTGCTCTCGTTTCGGTTCTTCCAATCCCAGCTCGTCCGCCAGACGGAGACCAAGCTGCTCGCCGAGGCGGCTCTGATCGGCGAGATGTACCGCGATCTCCTGCGACAGGAGCGGGGCCTGCCGCCGGTGGGACGGGAGGCGGTGCTGCCCCCGGGGGCGCCCGACCGCGAGTTTGCGCCCTTTGCGCCGGTGCTCGACGAGACCTCGCCGGTGGAGCCGCCCTTGTCGCAGCCGGACCGCTTCGTGCTCCCCGAGAACGCGCCCGAGTGGCGGGCGGGGGAGCGGCTGCAGCCGCTGCTCATGCGCGCCCGGGTGTTCAACCTGACCAGCGTCCGCGTGACCGACGCCCGCGGGGTGGCGGTGGCCACCACCGGGGCCTGGCGCGGGGCGGATCTTTCCGAGGTGCCGGAGGTGCGCGCGGCCCTGGAAGGACGCTACAGCGCCGCCGCCCGCCGGCGCATCTCCGACGAGCCCAAACCGAGCCTGGACAGCATCCGCAGCCGCGGGGACGTGCGCGTGTTTTCCGCGCAGCCGGTGTTCGAGGACGGCAAGGTCCTGGCGGTGGTGTGGATATCCCGCACCGCCCTCGATCCGCTGAAGGCCGCCTGGCTCAGCCGGCGGCCCTTGTTGCTTTCCCTGCTCATCGCCCTGGCGGCGGCGGTGCTGCTATCGCTGTTTCTTTCGCGCCAGATCCTGCGGCCGCTCACTCACATCACCCGGGCGGCCCAGTCCGTGGCCCGCGGCCAGTTCGTGTCGGCGCTGGCCCCAACCGGAGCTCTGCCCGCCGAGATCGCCGATCTGGCCGCGGCGCTGACGACCATGCGCGCCAGGCTCGCCGAGCGGGCGGCCTACATCGCGGAGTTTGCGGCCAACGCGACCCACGAGTTCAAGTCACCCATCACCTCCATCCGCGGTGCCACGGAGCTTCTGCGCGAGGAGGCCGGGGAGATGTCGGCCGAGCAGCGCGGGCGCTTCCTCTCCAACATCCAGGCCGACACCGAGCGCATGGAGCGGCTGGTCACGCGCCTGCTCGAGTTGGCCCGCATCCAGAACGCTCCGCCGGCCGATGCGCGCATCGAGGTCGGGCCCTTCCTGGAACGCCTGGCGGCCGGCTACGGGGGACGGGTGGAGCTGCGCATCGAGGGCGGTCCGGCGGCCATCGAGATGAACCCGGACCACCTGGAGTCTGCGGTGCGCAACCTGCTGGACAACGCCGTGCGCCACGGGGCCGGGCAGCCGGTGCAACTACGGGCCGCGGCCGAGGGGACGCGCCTGCGCCTCGAGGTCCGGAACCGGGGCCCCGGCATCTCCGAGGCCAACCAGAAGCGGCTGTTTACCCGCTTCTTCACCACCGAACGCGATCGCGGCGGCACCGGGCTGGGGCTCGCCATCGTCAAGGCGGTGGCCGAGAGCCGCGGCGGCCGGGTCGATTTTCAGAGCGGGCCGGAGGGTACCACGTTCACCCTGGTCGTATGAGGGACATGGGTCGGATGAGGTCTGTTGCCTTGCCGTTGATCAGAACTGCGAGCTTTGCCTGGCAACCGCAAGGGCCCATGGATAAAATCCCGGAGGACGGTGAAAGGTGGTGCGCTATGTCAGCATCGGCATGGCCTTTCTCAAGGGCGAGATGGGCGCCAAGCAGAGTTACACCAAGGCCAAGGAGTGGTTCGCCAAGGCCGCCGCTCACGGCGACGTGGATGCGTTCGTGGAGCTGGGCAATTGCTATGCAGGGCGTACGAGAGGACAAGAAAGAGGCGCACAAGTGGTACCGCAAGGCCGCCGAGGCGGGCAACCCCGACGGGCAGGAGAAGCTCGCCGACCAGTATTTCAACGGCTGGGGCGTCCGCAAGGACTACGCCGAGGCCGCCCCGAGGCCGCCCGCTGGTACCGCAAGGCCTGCGAAGGCGGGTAGCGGGCGGAGTCGTGCGAGAATCTGGCCAGGATGTGTCTTGCGGGGGATGGCGTGAAGCAGGACGCCCCCGAGGCCGTGAAATGGGCCCAGCTGGCCTGGGAGCGAGGTTCGATCTCCGCCGCCGCTTTCCTGTCCACCATTTACGAGAACGGCTATCCGGGCGTTCCCGCGGATCCGGGCAAGGCCTTGACCTGGCTCGAGCACGGAGCCAAGGAGGGCTACGAGCCCAGCATGTACAATCTGGCCCGGGCCTACGCCGGGGAGGGCTACCCGAAGCTCACCGAGCCCAACCTGGTCGAGGCCTACAAGTGGATCCTGGTGTACTTCGAAAAAGAAGTCCGTCCCGAGCATGCCGCGGATCTCAAGAAGAAGCTAAAAGCCGCGCTTTCCCCTGCCGATCTGGAGCGCGCGGAGCGCGAGGCCGCCGAGCTCATCGACCGGCTGGTGACGCCGCAGGACCGGGAAGACAAGGCGTACCTCCGGACCCTGCCCGGGCGGTAAGCCGTGGACGAGACGGTCCAGAACCGCGAGAAAATCCGCCTCACGCTGCAACGATAATCCCAGCGCATCGTGGCCGAGAAGGCCGATCTCTCCGGCGAGAAGCGCGCGGTTGCGGTGCTGTTCTCGGACCTGCGGGGGTTCTCCGGCATCAGCGAGCGCGCACCGCCCAAGGCGGCGGCGAATTCCGCGATGGCCGCCTACAGGCTCTCGGCGGGCGTCTCTCGGGCGAACAGCCGCCGGCCGGCCAGTGCGGGTGCGATGCGGGCAATCTTGATTGGGGCAGAAGGGCATCTGTCCCCCGAGTCAGGGCGCGACCTCGAACTGTTCGATCACCCGACCGCCGATGTCCTGGACGGTAAAGCGCGCCGCGTCCGGGCCGAGATCCACCAGCACGGCGTGGTGGACGCAATCCTGGATGCGGGCCTCGGGCAGCCCGTCGTCGCACTGGGCGGGGTCTTCGAGTCCGCCGCCGCCGCCGCCGGTGGTGATGGCCAGCATGCCGCCGTAGTCGAAGCGCTCGTAGCAGTGCATGTGGCCGGCGAAGTAAGCGTGAAAGCCGTTTTCCTTGAGTAGCGGGAGCAGATAGTCTTTCACCGCGCTCTCGGGCATTCCGTACTCGTGGCCCTCGGGGTAGCAGTTGGAGCCGGGCGGGTAGTGGGCGAAGGCGAAGCGGTAGCGCGCCGCCCGGGCCTCGGCGCTCTGCGCCCGTTCCACAAACCACAGCCACAGCGGCGGCTCCCAGTCGCCGATGGGGAAGAACACGTCAAGGTGATCGACGGTGTTGTCGATGACCAGGAAGAAGGCGTCGCCGTACACGAACGAGTACGAGACCTCCGTCTGGGGCACGGCCGGGTCCTCCGGGAACATGTTGTACTCGCGAAAGTAGGTGCCCTCGTAGTCCTTGCGGTCGTGGTTGCCGATGGCGGCGTAGCGGGGCCGTACCTGGGCGAAGGCGCGCGCCGCGTCGAAATAGCGCTCCTTGTACTGCCAGCGTTCCCGCCCGTCCGAAACCAGATCGCCGACGACCATGCCCAGCCAGGCCCCGTGCTCGATCAGCCGGTCCACCACCTGGCGGTGGATGTCGGGGTTGTCCTGGCAGTCCCCGTACACCCCGAAGGAGAACGGCGTCCCCGGCCGCGGCGCGGTGTCGAAGGTGAGATCCCGGGTGCATGTGGTGCCGGTGCAGGCGCGGTAATGGTAGCGGGTCTGGGGCGCAAGGCCTTCGATGCGGACCTGGTGCAGGGTCCCGTCGGGGCCGACCGCGGCGTGGTCGTAGCTGTCGGCGCGCCGGCCATAGTACACCCGTGTGGTTCCGCTCGTCTCGGTCTCCCAGCCGATGTGGGTGAACGTCTCGCCGGTATGGCCGATGTAGGGGCCCACGTAGAAGGTCTCGTCCGGCGGGAAGAACACCGGCGTGAGCGGCCCACCCTCCCCGCCGCAGGCGGTGGCGAGCAGCACGCAGCCGAGCGCAAACGCGGGGATCAATGAGTGCATTCCGGTCTCTTGCGTGTGGGTATTACCCGATCGCTTGCCGAATCGCAACCCGACGGAGGCGAAGCCCGGATCTGTCCGGTTGGAACGCCCCCTTGCGGGCTTCTGGCAAACGCGGCAAAGGCCCGCCAGTTGAACCAGCCTTTTTCGGCGCCCCTTTCCTGCCCCTTTCCCCCCTTTCCGGTGCCCTTTCCGGTGCCAGGCACCCCGGTTGGGCGGATTTCGATACTTATTCTCCCGCCATCCACCAACCCACTCCGAGGACCCGTCCGTCACGGACGAAGAAATACAAAAAGTCGTGCCATCCCCGCCAGAAGTACACCAGGATCTCCGACACCTCTGGGGGAATCGGGCGAACGAGATATGACCAGTCAGACTGCCCAGGGGTCCCGGTCTCGTCGGGCTCGCCCATGATCTCGATCAATCGAGCCTTGGGGGTTCCCATGACGCCCAGGCGCTGCTTGAGCACACCCATGACCTTGTGCTTGCGACCGCCCCACCTGTCCACGTCGTCGTTCCAGTTCCCGGCCCCGCCGCTCAGGTGGCCGCGCACGGCGCGCAAGCGGCGGAATTCGGCCCCGAGCTCTTCCAGAGATGGCTCTGCGTCTGTCTTGGACGCCGGCGGCGCGGGGGGCAAGGCGTCTTTGGCCCGCGCCGTTTCGGCCGGCGCTTCCCCGGATGCTGTCGGGCTGCCAGGTGGAGAATTTCGGCAGCCGGGAATGAGCGCAACAGCAACCAGGCAAAGAAGGACACAAGCCCGCATGGACGACGTATACCAATCTTTTCGCCGGAGCATAGGCAAAAAATGAGCCGCTTTCGTATACGGACCGGTACGGATGCTGCCGCCCGTCTTTCGGTTTCTTCTCGCCTGTGATGTACTGGGACGTCAGGAGGGAGGCGGGGGTGTGCGCCTGGAGCGCTCCCATCGGGATCGATGCGCGGCGCCCCCTCCACCTCGAGGGTCGCAGCGAGGCCACCACCCGATTCGGGTCGCCTCGGCGGCAGCTTTCGAGGTGAACGGTGTCCCATCGGAGTTCATCCCCAGCGCCGGTGCCCCAGCGCCGGTGCCACCCACCCCGGTTTCTTCCCCGGTTTCTTGTGGCCTGTCCCCAGTTTTTTGCGATTTTTCCAGTGGCTTATGACGCGGCAGCAGGTGGATCTTCGGTCGGAATTTTAGATATTCGCTAGAGTTCCGGGGACATCGGCACGCGGCGGGAGCCAGGGCCGTTGACGTCGGTCGAATTGCTGTTGGTGACGCGCCGGAGTTCCGCGCGGATGATGGCCAGGTCCCGGGCATCCCAGTCCGGCGCGTTCAGCACCGCATCGGTGAACTTCTTGGGCACGGTCGGCTCGGCGAAGAACGTCACCGAACCGTCGGAATGATCGACGACGTACACACCATAGTCCTGGGCTGCCCTGGCGATCATCAGCCCCTCCGGCGTCAGGCCGAGCTTGGTGATATCGACGCCGGGAGGGATGGCGAAGTAGGCCCCCATCGGGATGTGGCCGCGGTAGGTGTTTTCGCTGTTCCAGTCCTGCTCGGTGGCGGGCCAGACGTATCCGAGGGCCGTCCCGTAGCCCTGCGCGTCGTAGCCGCTCTGGCCGCTGCTGTAGTAGAACTGCTCGTAGTCCAGCGATATGGCCAGCGCATGGCGGATGGCGCCGGTGTAGTCCGGGTGCTGGGGATCCACCTCCCAGGCCCGGATGAGTCCGCCGATGGCCGAGCCGCCGTAGGCGCGCGTGCCGTTCTGCGGCCCGATGCCGTTGCCGTAGAGGTCCACGTACTCGTGGCGCCCGCAGGTGTACGCGGTCGCTGAGATCCGGGTCACGTCCCAGGCCTCGTCGATGTGGGTGCGCTGCGGGTTGATCACGTGCATGTGGCGATCCGTTCCGGCGGCGATGACGGCGTTCGCCGGAATCCGGTAGGAGGCGCTGCGCGTCTCATCGTTGTAGTCGGTCATGGTGGCCAGCGGATCGGTGGCTTCCGCCAGGGCGATGGGGTGGCTGAATTCCTCGGCGTTCATCCAGACGTTGATGGTGACGCCGCGCAGATTGGTGGCCAGCAGGTCGGCGGTGGCGGGATCGGTCGCAGCTTCGAACTGCGCCTCGGTGCCGATAGGCATGTTCCAGGGCGAATCGGAAGCAAAGGGATGCAAGACTGCATCCCGACCCGAGCCGTTTCCGCCATTTCCTCCGCAGGCAGCGGTCGCCAGCGCCAGAAATGCGCTCGACAGACTATTCACTGTGTTCCCCTTCATGTGATTTTCTCCTCGGCTTGATGGCTTCTCTGGCCCGTTTTCCGAAAGCGGGTCTCGGTGGCATACTGGTTCTCTCACGCGGAGGCGTCAAGATTTTTTTCGGACCCAGGGGACGAGACCCGAGGTCGTCTGGAGCCGGCGGCGGTATTCCGGGTGACCGGCGAGCATCCTCCGGTCCATCCAGGGAACGCTGACAAACAGAAAAAGCGCCAGAATCGAGAGAGCGCCGACGCCGGTCCACCATTCATCCGGCGCGGCCGCGATCCCGAACAGGAAGATCCCCCACCAGAACAGCACCTCGCCGAAGTAATTGGGGTGGCGGCTTGCGGCCCACAGGCCCTTGTCGAGGATTTCGGCTTTGTCTTTTCGCTCGCGCAAGAACCGGCGAAGTTGGCGATCGGCGAGCCACTCGACGAGGATGGCCGCGAGCGTGACCGCACAAGCGGCCAGATCCAGCCATCCGAACGGCCGTCCCGGCCGAGCCAGCGCCGCCCAGGCGGGCAACATTCCCAAGAAGACCCAGATGGTGGGCATGAGGTGGATGGAGAGGAAACTCGCCGGCCAGTAGGCCCGGCCGGTGCGCTCGCGAATCCGGCGGTAGCGAAAGTCCTCGTCGCCCATGCCGCGCCAGCGAGCGAGCCAGTTTTGCGTGAGCCGGATTCCCCAGATGAAAAAGAGCATGAGAATCAAAGCCAGCCTCGCGGGTGGCGAGCCGGATTCGAGCCCGAGCCAGGCCCAGTAAAGCGCGATGGGAATCGGCGCCACGCTCCAATATGGGTCGTAGACGCTCGAGTTGTCGAATGCCATCGAAAAGGCAAAGACCACGACCGTACCCGCCAGATCGGCCAGCGCGGCGACCAGCAGCGGGTGGCGCTCCCGGGTCAGCCATCCTGCGGCGAGGGCCGCGCCCAGGCCGGCGAGGTAGGCCGCGGCGATCCAGGCTCGATCCCGGGCGAGGCGCGGGGGCTCTTTCGCTTCTGTGGTCATGGAATACCCTCGTCTCCTCAAAAGGCCTTGAGCCGGATGGGCCAGTTGGAGGCCACCGTTCCGCCGTCCACTTCGAAGATCTTGCCCGTCACCCAGCTCGACGCGGGGGAAGCGAGGTAGAGGGCCATCAACGCGATGTCCTCGGGGGTACCGAGGCGGGCCATGGGGGTGAGCGCTTCCATTTTTTCCTTCAGGCCGTCCTGCGCCAGAAATGGCGCCAGCGCCTCGGTCTCGATGGCGCCGCAGGCGATGGCGTTGACCCGGACGACCGGAGCGAATTCGAAGGCCAGGAGCCGGGTCATGTGCGAGAGCGCGGCCTTGGCCGTTCCGTACGCCACGAAGCCGCTGTCGACGAGGTGCGAAAGCGCCGAGGAGATGTTCACCACGCTTCCACCGCCGGTCTTTTGCATGTGGGGCACGGTCAGCTGGATGAGCCGAAAGGCCGCCGTCACGTTGAAATCGAAGGCTGCGTTGAAGTCCTCCGGATCGGTGTGCAAGGCGAGCGTGGGCAGCGCGCCGCCGGCGACGTTGACGAGAACGTCGATCCGGCCAAATTTCTCCAGGGTCGAGTCTGAAAGGCGCTTCAGTTGCCCAGGGTCGGAGACGTCGCACGGCACCGCGAGAGCGGATGCCCCGAGCTTCCGGCAGTCGGCGGCGGTCTTTTCGATCTCCTCGACGGTCCGGGCGCCGATGGCGAGCGCGGCCCCGGCCTCGGCCAACGCCAGCGCTATCCCCCGTCCAATGCCGCGTCCGCCGCCCGAGACGATCGCGACTTTTTTGTCCAGCCGAAAGCGTTCGAGAATCATTTTCTTCCTCCATATACGAAGGGGAGAGAATTGAGAAAACCCGGGGCCTGTCCCCAATGTTTGTTCAATTGTTTCAATGGGGTTGCGGAAAACCAGGCTGTTTAGCCGGAACGGGATTTTCTTCTCTTGTAATAAATGACGAATGCGGCCGCCAAAGCCAGGAGCACCCCCGTCCCGGCCGCCCAGGGCACCCACTTCATTCCGTCATCGATGTGTCCCGCCGACAGCGGCCGGACCAGGCCGCCGGCGTGGGAGATGTCGTGTGCGAGCGCGCAGTTGCGCTCGATGCGCACCCGGTCGCGCAGAGAAGGGGGGATGCGGTCGGCGTCTACCGTCTGGGTATAGACTCCGGCCCCGTCCAGGAACGAGTACACCTCGCAGGAGATCTCTTTTTGATGGTGCGCGCTCGCCTGCGCCCAGGACAGGATGAGCAGGGCGCCGCCCGCCCTCAGCGCCTTCGACCACCGCCGGCTCATCGTCGACCTCCCGCCGGCGGACGACGGGTCGCCGGCCTCAACGCGGGCCGATGGTATCAAAATGCTTGCCGATGATAAAGAAGACCCGGTAAGCGGGCTCGGTTTCCTCCTCGATGGCGGCGCCGGCCATGGCCAAGAGATCGATGTGCACACCGGGCACGGGCCGCCATTGGAGGGACGGCCCGGCCAAGAAGACCTTCTCCGAAAAGTCGAAGCGGCTGCCGCTCACGTCGACCAGTTCGACCAGGCCCTCCAACCCGACCGAGAACACGCCATCGACCAGAGCATAAGCCGCGCCGAAGGACGCCGCGTACTCGCTCTCGGATTCGCCGCCGAGCTCGCGCTCGTACACCAGGTTGAACCCCCAGAACAGCCGCGGCGTGATGGAATCGCCGAGCAGGACCTTGGCCTCGATGGCCTGGGGGGCGCCGCTTGCGCGAATCCATTCCAGGTACAAGGTGGGATTGCCCGGGATGACGCCCCAGTCGGCGAGGGCCCAGCGCAGTTCGATCTTTTCCTTCTTGATGGCGATGGGTTCGTAGCCGCTCGACTGGCGGGTTTCCAGGTAGAGGTCGAGCTGCAGCCGGTGCCCCAGGCCGAGCTCGAGCTCGTACAGGTTGCGAAATTTGGCCCGGTCGCCCGATGCAAAAAGGCCGTCGGCACGCACCCAATACTCGAAGGTCACCGCGCCCGCGGGCATCACGTATACCCGGGTGGAAGGGAAGCGGCGCGAGGCGGTCCAGAAGGGCTGGCCGTAGCTTCCCACGATCTCGGACTCGCGCACGATGCGCTGGCCCAGGACGGTGATCTCTTCCTCGCCCGTCTCGGCGGGCTTGTCGCCCGGTGCCGCCGGGTCTTCTTTGCCGATGGGCTTGTGCCCGACGAGCGGCAGGGCGTCGTCGGCCCGGACGGCCGGAGCCGCCAGCAGGCAACTCAGGTAAAGGCCAAGGCAGTGTCTCATCAATCCTCCTTCGAGACCTCGAGCGCACGGCGAGGCGTTTCTGGTCCGGCACCGTAGCAACGGAACGGCCGGGGTGCAATCGGTGGATTCACTCGCGCGGGCCCCGGAAAAACCCCTACCTGCTTTTCCGGGGCGATCAAGGCTCCTGCGGGACGAGACCAGCCTTGACGGCGTAGCGCACCAGGCCGGCCAGATCGTGAATGTCGAGCTTGTCCATGATGTTGGCCCGGTGGCCCTCGACGGTCTTCTGGCTGATGGAGAGGATGGTCCCTATCTCCCGGCTGGTTTTTCCCAGCGCGACCAGCCGCAGCACCTCGCGTTCCCGTTCCGTGAGGCCGGAGCGCTGCCCACCGGCTCCGGGGCAACTTCCGCGCGCGTCGCGCGCCAGAACCGCGGCCGCCGCGCCGCAGAAAAACGCCTCCCCGGCGGCCACCGCCCGGATGGCGCTCACCAGGTCGGCGAGTCCCGCGCCCTTGATCAGATATCCCGCCGCCCCGGCGCGCACCGCCGAGCGGACATACTCCTCGCCGGCGTGCATGGAGAGCACCAGCACCCGGCACCTCGGCAACGCGCGGCGCAGTTCCTCGGTAAGCCGGACACCGTCCATTCCGGGCAGACCGAGGTCGAGGATGGCCACGTCCGGCCGCAGGTCTCGGCACAGCGCCAGCGCCTCCTCGCCGTTGCCGGCCTCGCCCGCCACCTCGATGCCCGCCTGCGTCTCGAGCAGCGCGCGCAGCCCCTGGCGCACGATGAGGTGATCCTCCACCAGCACCACCCGGATGGGTTCCTTCGGTTTCATTGGCTTTTCCCGTCCGCTCCCGCCTCCGCACCGTGCAACGGCAGGCGCACCTGGAGCCGGGTTCCCTGCCCGATCGCAGACTCGATGGCAAAGCTCCCTCCGAGCAGCGCCACTCGATCGCGGATCCCCCGCAGGCCCAGGCCACGCGATACGGCGCTGGACGGCTCGAACCCGCGCCCATCATCCTGCAGGCGCACCTCGAGATCATCCGGGCGCACCTCGATCTCGAGCCGCACCCGATGAGCGCCGGCGTGGCGCGAGACGTTGGTGAGGCCTTCCTGCACCACCCGAAAGCAGGCGCTCTCGATCTCCGGCGGGAATCCCGCGGGCGCCTCGGGCAGCGAGAGCCCGGAGGGGATCCCGGTCCGTTCGGAAAAATCGGCCAGATACCGCCGCACCGCCTCGAGCAGGCCCAGCTCGTTCAACATGGCCGGTCCCAGCCGGGCCGCGGCCCGGCGCACCTCGTCCAGGGCCTCGTCCGAGCGAAGCCGGGCCCGTGCCAGGACTTCGCGGCGCCTCGCAACGTCGTCGGCGGTGGCCGCGAGCACTTCGAGATCGAGCCGCAGGGCGGTCAGCGCCTGTCCCACCCCGTCGTGGAGCTCGTGGGCCAGGCAGCGTCGTTCGACCTCCTGGAGCGAGAACGCGCGCTGTGAAAGCTCCCGCATGCGGCGCTTCTCCATCTCCAGCGCCGAGACGGTGTCCGAAAGGCGCGCCGTGCGCTCGGCCACCTGCTGCTCCAGCCGCGCATTCAGCGCCTCGAGGGCGTCGCGGGAGGCCCGCAGTTCCCCGAACATTTCCGTCAGGCGGGTCTCGGCCTGCCGTGTCGCCTGCCACGGGATCCAGAACAGCCCCCCGGCCAGGATGAGGCCGAGCAGGAGAGAAGGCAACAGGACGAGCAGCGCGCCTCGATACACCGGAAGGGCATCCATCGCCACCCACAGGCGTCCGGCAGCGACACCGCCGCGCAATAGCTCGCTGGATGCCCAGAGCAACCCCGGCGCCTCCCCGCGACAGTCGCTGCCGGTGTCCAGCCTGCCGGCGCCGGCTTGTTCGACCTCGATGCAGGCGATCCCGGGCCGATCGCGGAAGGCGCGCAGATGGTCCAGGAACTTGGCGCTGTTGTAGGTCCACAAGGGAGAGCCGAACCACTCTGATTGCTGCATGTCCCGGGCTGCCTGCGCCGCGGTGGCCCTGGCGAGGTCGCGTGTCGCGCGCATGCCCAGCGCCAGGTATGCCAGCGGCGCGCCGAGGGAGACAGCCAAAAGCAGCGTGGCGCACAGCGGCAGCAGCAGTCGTCGCAGCCGTCGCGAGAGGTCGGGCAGGGGCTGTGGGCTCACTCCCATGGCCGGCCCTCCGGGATGCGCGGCAGGTACCCGGATTCCTCGATCACGGTCCGTCCATCCGCCGAGAAGACGAATTCGAGGAACGCTTGGACCATGCGGGGCGGTCGTCGCTGGACGACGAAGGCGAGATCCTTTGCGATCGACCTCTCGTTACCACCCGCGCCGTCTCGCAGTTCGAACGCCCGCAGGCCGGGGGCGGCGAGGCGCACCTGGCCCAGGTCCGAAAGCCCCACCGCGCCCGGGGTGTCCGACACCGCGCGAAGCAATGCCTGGTCGGAGAACAGCACACGAAAGCGGCGGGCGGCATAGGAGGCGCGGCTCGCCTCGGCGAACTCGGGCCAGCGGCTCTCCAGCGCGGCGTGGCTGGAGTCGCCCGGCTCCCGCAGCAGGACCACGGCGGCCAGGCCGTTCTCGAACGCGGTTGTCTTTCCCGCGTAGAGGTCGACGATCTGGGCGCGCGATAACGGATGCTCTGGCACGGCGGGGTGCGCCGCCAGGACCACCGCCGTCCGGGCGTAGGGGATGGCCACCAGATCGCCTCTCTCTTCCTCCGGCTTGAGCTCGCGCGAGACGAGACCGATGTCGACGGCGCCATCGCGAGTCGCCCGCACCCCGCCGCTCGATCCGATGCTGTCGTGGAGAACCAGCGGGATGCCGGGGCGCCGCGCGGCGAAAGCGTCGAGGAGCCGGCGGGTGAGGGGGAGGTTGCTTCCCGAGCCGGCCAGCGATATCCCATCGGGACGGGATCCGACGACGGGCGCGAAAGCGCCAGCGCCACGGCCCGCCAGGGGAGCGCGCTCGGCCAACTGCACCCGAGCCCGCGTGTGCCAGAACAACCCCGCGGCGGCGATGGCGGCGACAACAAACAATGCCCACAACCATGCCGGCGACAGCGCTGCGCGGCTTCTCTCCGCCTGGGACACGCGCGTGCGCTCCACCTCTGGTGCCGGGGCCCGGCGCGGGGTCATTCCGGATCCTGCTCCCGGGGGTTCGTCAGGCCGTGTTTCTCCAAGAGGGAATACAGGTGCTTGCGGTCGATGCCCGCCTCCCGCGCCGCGGCCGAGATGCCGTCCGGGTGCCGGGCCAGCAGACGCCGAAGGTACTCCCGCTCGAAGGCGGCGAGCAGCCGCTCCTTGGCCTCCTTGAAGGGCAGGGTGTAATCCGGGACCAGCCCGGCGCCGGCGGCCGCCGGGGGCGCCCCGCCCGGCGCGCTCACCTCGATCAGGCCGTCTCCCTGGAGGGCCCGGCCGCGCTCCACCGCGTTGCGCAGCTCGCGGACGTTGCCCGGCCAGGCGTACCCCAGCCAGCGCGCCTTGGCCGGTTCGGGCAGCGCAGCGAAACGCGGGCCGCCCTCGCCGCTGAAGTGATCGTAGAGCAGCGGAATGTCCTCGGGCCGCTCCCGCAGCGGCGGCAGCCGGATGGTCACCACCGAGAGGCGGTAGTAGAGATCCTGGCGGAAGCGCCCGGCCTCCACCTCGCGCCAGAGGTCTTTCTTGGAGGCCGCCACCACCCGGGCGTCGAAGCGCACCGTCTGGGTCGAGCCGAGGCGCGAAAACACCCGCTCCTCGATGGCGCGCAGGAGCTTGGGCTGCAAGTCGAGCGGCAGATCGTCGAGCTCGTCGATGAAGAGCGTCCCGCCCTGCGAGGTCTCCAGCGCTCCCTTGCGCAGGCCCGCAGCGCCGGTGAAGGCGCCCTTGACGTGGCCGAACAGCTCGCTCTCGATGAGGTTGCGGGCCACCGCGCCGCAGTCGACCACGGTCAGCGGACCGCGCCGGCGCGAGAGTTCGTGGATGGTCTGGACCGCGGCGCCCTTGCCGGTCCCGGTCTCTCCCAGCAGGAGGATGGTGCTGTCGGACGGGGATACCCGCTCGAGCAGCGCGAAGATCTCCCGCATGCGCAGGGACTTTCCCGCGAGCGCGCCCAGGCGTTCATGGGACGATGGGGCGATCCGCACCGGGTCGTAACCGGCCTGGAAGCGCAGCACCACCGAGCCGACCTGGATGCGGGCCCCGGGCCGCAGATAGGCCTCCTTGACGCGCGCCCCGTCCAGCTCGGTGCCGTTGGTGGAGTCCAGATCCTTGACCAGGTAGCGGCCGCCCTCCTCCAGGATTTCGGCGTGCTGCCGGCTCACCGTGGGATCGGGGATGAAGATGTCGCACTCCGGGCTCTTGCCGATGACCGAGCGCGCGCGGGTCAGCTCGAAAACCGTCCCCGGCTGCGGCCCATCGACCTCGATCAGACTGCACCGCTGCAGGCTCAGCGAGGCGGCCTCCACCGATATGGCGTGGGTCGGGGCGGGGTTCGGGTTGGGATCCTCGGCCATCCACCGATCCATACTCTCGACCGCGAAAGTGATCAACTTTCGGTCCGGGCTCAAATTCGCTGGAAAGCCGGGTTTCTTTTCCGTATGCTGGGGCGGAAATCCCGATTTCCAGGAGGATTCCCATGAAGGCAGGATTGTGGGTCATGGTGATGGCTCCGGCGGTGTTTTTCGCGTTCGGAGGCTGTTCGAGCGGCTCGACCACCCGCTGCGAAAGCGACAGCCAGTGCCCCGAGGCCCTGCCGCGCTGTGACACGGCCAAGGGTCTGTGCGTCGAGTGCCTGGAGGCGACCGATTGCGGCACGAGCTGTCTCGACCGTTGCCAGGACGGCAAGTGCTCCCAGGTGAGCGTCTGCGTCACGGACGAAGACTGCCCCCAGGAGCACCAGTGCCGCCTGGGGTGCTGCGAGCCGAAGACCGGGTGCCAGGACGACGGCGATTGCGCCGCGCCCACGCCGGTGTGCGATCCGGCCACGCATTCCTGTGTGCCCTGTCTGCAAGACTCCGACTGTCCGGCGGGCCGTTGCGTCGACAAGAAGTGCCACACCACCTGCCAGAGCGACAACGACTGCTCGAGCCCGACCGGCCGCTGCGACACGGCGAGCGGCGTGTGCGTCCAGTGCCTCACCGGAAGCGACTGCACCCGCACCCTGCCGCTGTGCCGCGAGTCGGACCACGTCTGCGTCGAATGCCTCGACAACGCCGGCTGCCCGCCAAACGAGGTCTGCCGCGACGGCCGCTGCGAGGCCGGCCCGAGCTGCACCACCGACGACCAGTGCGATCCCGGCATGATCTGCGAGGGCGGCACCTGCATCACCGGCTGCCGCAGCAACCGGGACTGCCCCAGCGGCTGGGAGTGCATTCCCGGCGGCGCCGGAGAGGCCCGGGTGTGCGCCGAGTGCCAGCAGGATACCGACTGCCCGGCGGGGTTCCGCTGCCGGGAGTTGCGCTGCGAGTTCTTCTGCACCGCGGAGGCGCACTGCCTGCCGCTGCACTGCGACACGGGCACCGGACAGTGCGTGAGCTGCCTGGAGGACGGTCACTGCCCCTCCGGCACCATCTGCGAAAAGAACGTATGCATCAGCGGCTGTCGCCTGGACTCCGCCTGCATCAGCGGCCACTGCGATCTGAGCACGCTCTCCTGCGTGGACTGTTTGCTCAACGAGCATTGCCCGCTCGGCTACATCTGCCTGGAGAAGCGCTGTGTCGAGGGCTGCCAATCGAACCGCGACTGCCCGCAGGATTTGCACTGCGACGCCGACGCCGGCGACTACGGTCGCTGCGTGGCGTGCCTGCAGGACAGCCACTGCCAGAGCAACCAGGTGTGCCGCGACGGGGTGTGCGTCTTCTCCTGCCGCCAGAGTTCCGACTGCGCGCCGCCAAAGCCGGTGTGCGACACCCAGAGCGGCGTGTGCGTGCAGTGCCTCACCAAGGACCAGTGTCCGCTCGGGAATCTGTGCCGCGACTTCGTGTGCGTGCCGGGCTGCGAGTCGGACCGCGATTGCCCCGCCGGCTCGACCTGCCAGGGCGGCCAGTGCCACACCGTCTGCGTTCCCACCGGCCCCGAGACGTGCAACGGCCTCGACGACGACTGCGACGGGCTGACCGATGCGCGAGATCCCGATCTGACGCTGACTCTTTGCGAGAAGCAGGCCGGGGTGTGCGCCGGCAGCCGCCACCGCGCCGACCAGTGCCAGAACGGTGTTTTTTCACTTTGTGACGCTACCAACTATGGGCCGAGCTTCGGCAGCGAGGTGTGCGACGGGCTCGACTCGGACTGCGACGGCTTCGGCGACGAGGGGCTCCAGCTCAACTGCCAGAACTACTACGTTTGCCAGGGAGGCCAGTGCGTGTACGCCGGCACTTGCACCAGCGATTGCCAGGCGGGACAGACCAAGTGTTCCTTCTTCGACAACACCCGGGTCTACGTCTGCCGCAACACCGACACCGACCCGTGCCTGGAGTGGTCGCTGGAGGCCTGCCCGGCGTTCTCGACCTGTGATTTCCTGTTCAGCAACCGCTGCGAGTGCACCTACGAGGATTGCAGCGGCACCTGTTGCGCCCAGGGACAGGTATGCGGCGCGAACGGCAACTGCTGCATGCCGAGCTGTCCGGCGCGCACCTGCGGCAGCGACGGCTGCGGCGGGACTTGCGCCTGCGAGTATCCCAACGACCGCTGCGAAAACGGCGTGTGCCGTTGCACGCCCTCCTGCGCCGGCAAGGAATGCGGCGACGACGGCTGCGGCGGGACCTGCCCCAACCTGTGCGGCACGCGCGAGCATTGCGAAAGCGGCCGCTGCGTGTGCGACTACGCCGAGTGCAACGGGGTATGCTGCGCCTCGGGCCAGGTATGCAACGCCACGACCGGCGCCTGCTGCACTCCGGCTTGCTCGGGCAAGGAGTGCGGGCCGGATGGCTGCGGCCACACCTGCGGCGCCTGCTACCCGGGCGATGTGTGCCAGAACGGCCAGTGCGTGTGCGTGCCGGACTGCACCGGGCGCAACTGCGGCTCCGACGGCTGTGGCGGCTCCTGCGGCACCTGCAGCAGCGGCTACACCTGCTACAACGGCCAGTGCTGCTACCCCTGGTGCTTCACCGAGTGCGGCTCGGACGGTTGCGGCGGGAGCTGCGGCACCTGTCCCGAAAACGAGACCTGCAACACCTCCGGCTACTGCGTGTGCCGGTACGACACCTGCGGGAACGTGTGCTGCGCGAGCGATCAGCGCTGCTACCAGGGGAGTTGCTGCGACCAGCAGTGCGGCAGCGGCACCTCGAGCGATCCCTTCACCTGCGGCGCGGACGGCTGCGGTGGGAGCTGTCCCGCCTGCACCTCGAGCTACGGCCCCGGCAGCACCTGCAACAACCAGCAGGTGTGCGTGTGCGACTCGCCGTCCTTCTACTGCACCTCGCTGCTATTCCCTAACCAGTGCTGCTCGCAAGGGCAGAGCTGCAATATGCTTTTCGGCTGCCTCTGAGCGGGGCGACCCAAACCAAGGAGGATGTCATGAGACGGATCGTAGCGCTTGCGGTTCTGTTGATGTTCGCGCTCTCGGCGACGGCGTTCGCCGGCAACGTGGGCAAGGACTGCACCTTCAAGGGCAAGAAGCTCCAGGGCAAGGTGCAGATCGTCACCTCGTTCCCGGACATCAAGGTCCAGGTGGTGACGTCCTTTCCCGACCTCAAGGTGAAGAAAGTCACCTCGTTCCCGGACGCGTGCGGCAAGTGGCAGATCGTGGATTCCTTCCCGGACTTCAAGATCCAGATCGTGGACTCGTTCCCCGACATCAAGATCCAGTACGTCGATTCCTTCCCCGGCGTGCCCTGAGCATAGGCTGAGAGCCCGATACCCCTTGCCGCGCCACTGGGGCTGTCGCCGGCGGGCGAAAAATAAATCTGTTTATCAAGCTGTTGTATCTTTGCCCGCGGCGCTGCCCGCGTAACCATTCGATATCATTATGCAAAAATCGCTCGCCGCGGCGTCGTGCTCGCAACATGACGTAACCAAAAGAAAAATAATGGAAAATAGTGGGGACAGGCCCCGTTTTTTCGGCGATCTTGTGGCTCTGATGGATTGCGATATACTTCATCCATGACGAGATGCCGCCAACCGAAAGAGCCTCCGGTCGCCTCGGAAGCGGCAACCAGCGGGATCGACGTCACCCTGATCGACGAGACACTGGCCATGACCCCCGAGGAGCGGCTTCGCATGCACGACGCGGCCCTTCGCTGCGTCATCACTCTGCGTTTGGCGATGGGTGTTCCCGCCGATGACTTCGCATCCTGACCTGACCGGACTTCTGATCGGACTGCGCCGAGCCGGTGTGGACTTCATCCTGGTGGGGGGTATGGCCGCGGTGAGCCAGGGTGTGCCAACCACCACCTTCGACATCGACATCGTCCCCGCGGCCGATCCGGAAAACCTCCGCCGGCTCCTTGTTTTTCTCGAATCGGTGCACGCCCGTTTCCGGGGGAGGCCGCGCGAGAGCACGCTCGTCCCTACGCTTGCGGATCTGGAGGCTGGCGGGCACTGTCTGCTCGCCACGGACCATGGGTTGCTGGATGTCCTCGGCCACATCGGGCAAGGACTGGACTTTGCGGGCCTGCTGCCCGACACGATCGAGATCGAACTGGGCGGGGAACGCCTGCGCGTCCTTTCGCTTGCGCGCCTGGTTGCCCTGCGGCGCCACTCGCCCCGAACGAAAGATCGACATTCGCTTCCGCTCTGGGAAGAAACCCTGCGCCGCAACAAAAAGCGAAGCGACTGATGACGCCACTCAGGCCGTCTCGTGCCCGGCGGCCGGCTCACTCGCAGGGGGGACCGACGATCAGACCCACGAAGAGCGTGACCCTGGATGCCGGAACCAGGTGCCGGTCACTCGGATAGCTCCCGGGCATGAACCACGTTTGGGGGAGAGGCCCCGTAGCTTCCTTGGTTTTCCCACGTTCGCCGGGTGAACCTGGGGTGAGTATAACTCGGGGGTCGCTTCTTCGACGGGATCACTCGTCCAGCCGCAGGACAGCCCCGTTCTCCCCGACCGCGAACAGCGAACCTGGGCCGCGCCACATTTGATTCAGTTGCAAGAATGGTCGCGGGCGGTGGATCAGGCTGCGTCCGTTCCATTGCAGTATCTGATCGTGACCCATCATCCACAGGTCATCCGGCCCGCTGCCGATCACCTGGTGTATTCGACTCACGCCGGGCAGTCCTTCCTTCCATGTCTGACCGTCGCCGCTCAGCACCCCGTCATCATGAAAGATCCAGAAGATTCCCGGAGCGCCGCTCCACAAGGCGCTGGGTCGTACCGGCAGATCCGGGCCGACCGGCTCCGGACCGCCGGATGCGAGGCGCAGGAGCCGGCCGCCTCTCGGCCACAGTGGAACCAGAGCAAAGCCTGTGCCGGCGCCGTCAATAGCCAAGGCGATCGGTCGGCCCCTGGCGTCGGGCAACGGGTACTGCCTCCAGCCGGCGTTGTCGTGTCGCAAAAGAGATCCCTCGCCGGCGATCCAGGCCGCCCCGGCGCCATCGATGACGATCCCCTTCAGGTTGCCCTTGGTCGGGGCCTCGATCCGGCGCCAGGACCGTCCATCCCAGCGCCCCACCAGACCGTCGCTTCCCGTCGCCCAGGCTTCGTCCGGGCCACGGGCAGCAAGCGCCCAGATCACACCCGGCCAGTCGGTCCGCACTGGATGCCAGCCGCGGCGGTCGCGGTGCAATATCAAGCTTGCCCGGCCGGCCGCCCAGAGATCGTCCGGAGCGGTGCCGCCGATGGCTAAAAGGCTGTCGAACGCCGGCAGGCTGCGCCGGCCGACCGGCCACAGCTCCTGCCCGTCCGAGCGATAGACCTCTGACCAGCCGGCCAGCCAGACATCGGAAGGCGCGCTCGCTCGAACGACCTTCAGGAGGTTTGCCGACAGCCGCTCGCTTCCGGGTTGCGCGGCCCACGCGCCTGACCTCCGACGAAAGACCAATGGCACCGGCCGGCGATCGTCGCGCCGCGCGCCGACCAGCCAGACGTCGCCGGGTGCGGTGACGCACACTCCCATCCAGTTGTGCGAGTCTGCCGGGGCGTCATCGCGCCATTGGCGTCCGTCGAAGTGCCGCACCAGACCGTGCGGGCCAGCGGCCCAGAGGTCCCCGGACCCGATCCCGTGCAGGGCGGCGACCGGCCGGCCGAAGTCCCATTCCTGCCAGTTTCGTCCGTCGAAGCGGCGCACTCCGCCGCCCGGCTGTCCCCGGATGTAGCGCAGATCGCCGTCGTGCTCACGAAAAGACCCCCAGGCCGCCCAGGCCTCGCCCGGCGCGCGGGCCCACACCGCCTGCCCGCCGCGGTCGGCGATCCGCTGCCAGCGAGTCCCGTCAAAGTGCAGAGTGAACGAGTTCCCCACGGCCCAGACGTCGTCAGCGGCGCAACCCGACAGCGACAGCACGCGCTCGCCGGCGGGAAGTTCGATCGGATCCACCGACCAATGACCGTCACGAAGATGGACCAGCCGCGCCCCGCCGAACCACAGCTCCCCGCTTCGAGCGCCCCACACGGCGCAGAGTTTGCGGTCGAACCAGGGCAAGCCTCCCGTCCAATGCCGCCCGTCCCAATGCGCCAGCAACCCGTGGTCACCGACCGCCCAGCAGTCGTTGGGCGCAAGCGGCCACAGTCCGTTGACCGTGACGGCCGGCAGCTCGGGGTGCTCCCAAACCCAGCCGTCGAGCCCGAGCACCTCACCCAGCACCCGGACGCCGTCCTCGCCGACAACCTGCCCGTCGTCCATCGGTTGCTGCCTCCCCTGGCGCCCGCGGGGCGCCGGAACCGGGTGCCGGTCACTCGGATACTTCCCAGACGTGAACCACCGGGCCGCTCAGGTCCGGATCGGCCATCAGCTCGGTCACGTAAAGAAAATTTCCGAGCCTATCGTAGGCCACCGCCCCCAGCTGGTAGCGGCGCATGGGGGGGCGGCCCTGGGCCTCGATCAATTCGCTCATCTCGGTCAGAAATAGCCTGTCGGCCAGACCCATGCAGGCATACGGCTGCGGCTGATCGGGCGAGAGTTCCCCGGACGCCACCCGGGCCAGATCGGCCGGGTCGTAGAAAAGAAGCTGCGCTTCCCAGCCCTGGGTCCACCAGCCGCGCTCGCCAAAGCAGTTCGGATCGCAGTTTCCGTTGTGGCACTCGCAGTACGTGACCCGCGAGGCCGGGCAGCGGCTCTGGTCGGCCTCGAAACAACCCGGGCCGCCGATTTCCTCGCTCTCGGCGCAGGGTGCCTCGCCACAGGGACACCGCTGCCAGCCGTACCAGGAGCGCGGCCCCACCGCCTTGGTGCCGGCGAAAACCACCGCGCTCCGGTTCTGGGTTTCCAACCAGGCCCCGCCGGCCCACTCGTCCGGGTGCTGATAGCCCCTGAGTCGCCCCCCCACGCCACCAACAGAATCGTAGTGCAACAGCACCAGCCCGGGCAGGTGCTGGCCGGGGGCGGGGGCATCCTGTCCTCCCGGCCAGGGATCGACCGCCACCAGCACCGGCCCCTGACTGCCCTGGCCGCCGTCGCGAAAACGCCCCGCGGCCAGCCGTCTGCCGGCGAAGTGCTGGGCGGCGAAGCCGGCGGGGATTTCGAACAGGTAATCGTTGAGGCTGTAGAGAGAGGCGCCGTCGATCCACCATGGCCCCAGGGTGGCGGCCGCGTCGAGCTTGCCGTTGACACCGAGCGGCCGGGCGGCGAGCGGCGCCACACAGGAAGGATCGGATTGTCCGGCGCAGGAAGCCGGCGCTTGCTCGTCCTCGATGTGCTGGCCGAACACCATGGCCAGGTACGCGACGCCCTTTTCCCGCACCACTTGCAGCCCATGCTTCGGCAGCTCGAAGTATACCCTCGGACCGTATAGAGAATCCCCGCGCAGATCGGCAAATCCCTGCAGCACGGCGGCCACGGGCAGCGCAGAGACATCCCGCGAGACGACCGGCTCGGGAATGGAGAGTTCGGCAACCCAGCAGGCGCGCCGCCCCACGTAGACGTCTTCCGCGTCGTTGCCGGCAACGAACAACGAACCGCCGAATCGGTCCAGACCCGCCGGATCGCCCTCGGCAAAATGGGTCATGGCCCGGCCGCCGTACGAGAAATTCCGCGGGGCATCCTCCGCCACAAGCGGAAGTCGAAAGGCCCCGTGGTAGACGAGGTGCTCCGGCCCGATTCGCCCGGGCCCGGCCGGACCGGTGGTTGCGCAAAGACTCAGCTCGACCTGCCCGCCGTCGGCGCCGCCGTCCGGGCAGCCGTGGCCGTTTCCGCCGTTTCCCGAGCAGCCCGGACCGGAAGAAGCGAGCAGCAGCAGCAGCAGGCCGACCACCAGACAAGATCCGTTCCTGTCCATGGCTCAACCTCCCTCGATCACGGCCAACAAGCCCGAAGCCTGCCGGCGTCACAAGAGCGTTTCGCTACCTCGACCCGACATCAAACGCCAACGTGAACCCCCGCGCTGGCTGGGTGGGAACGCGGTCGGTCGCGCCACGGGGCTCTTGGGGGTTTTCTACTACGAATGCCCCCGGATGTCACAAAATATCTTCTTTCACAAACGGCAAGAGAGACGGCTCTTGTTTTAGGCGGGCTTTCCCTCGTCCCCGGCCGGGCCCGTCCAGCGCAGCACCGGCTCCCGCGCGGCCAGGACCTCGTCGAGACGGCCCACCACGGTGTGGTGAGGCGCCTTGTGAAGGATCTCGGGGTCCTTGCGGGCTTCGTCCAGGATGGCCAGGACGGCATCGGCGAACTCGTCGAGCGTCTCGGGCGATTCGGTCTCGGTCGGCTCGACCATGAACGCGCCGTGCACCACCAGCGGGAAGTACACCGTGGGCGGGTGGAAGCCGTAGTCGAGCAGCCGCTTGGCCACGTCCAGCGTGCTCACGCCCGCCTCCTCGAAGGCCTTGTCGGAGAACACCACCTCGTGCAGCGAGCGCTCCGGACGGGCCACCGAAAGCTTCGCCTCCAGCCGGGCGCGCAGGTAGTTGGCGTTGAGCACGGCCATCTCGCACACCCGGGGCAGGTTCTCGGCGCCGAGCTCGCGGATGTAGGCCCAGGCGCGGATGAGCACGCCGAAGTTGCCGTAGAAGGCCTTCAGCCGGCCGATGGATTGCGGCCGCTCGTGGACGAGACGGAACCCTTGCGGGCCCTTCTCCACCCGGGGCACGGGCAGGAAGGGCTCGAGCTTTTGGCACACGCCCACCGGCCCGGAGCCCGGCCCACCGCCGCCGTGCGGCGTGGAGAAGGTCTTGTGCAGGTTGAACTGCATGACGTCCACGCCCATGTCGCCGGGACGGGCGCGCCCCACGATGGAGTTGAGGTTGGCGCCGTCGCAGTACACCAGCCCGCCCTTGTCGTGGACGATGCGCGCGATCTCGCCGATGTGGCGCTCGAACAGCCCGAGCGTGTTGGGGTTGGTGAGCATGACCGCGGCGACGCTCTCGTCCATCACCTGGGCCACCGCCGCCGGTTCCAGGATGCCGCCGGGGCCGGACTCGATCTCCACCACGTCGTAGCCGGCCAGGCGCGAGGAGGCAGGATTGGTGCCGTGCGCGGTGTCGGGGATGAGCACCCGCTTGCGCGCGTTGCCCTGGGCGCGATGGTAGGCGCGGATCATCTTGACTCCGGCCAGCTCGCCGTGGGCGCCGGCCGCCGGCTGGAGCGTGATCGCGGGGAAGCCGGAGATCTCGCCCAGCATCCGCTCCAGCTCCCACCACAGCTCCAGCGCGCCCTGGCACAGGTCCTCGGGGGTATAGGGATGGAGGTCGGCAAACCCGCTCATGCGGCACAGCTTTTCGTTGAGGCGCGGGTTGTACTTCATGGTGCACGAACCCAGCGGGTACATGCCCGCGTCGATGGAGTGGTTCCAGGTGGAGAGCCGGGTGAAGTGTCTCACCACGCCGGGCTCGTCCAGCTCGGGGAGCGCAAGGTCGCTCTTTCGCAGCAGAGCGTCCGGGATGTCCGAAAGCGCCTGCTCGTCGCCGAAGCACTTCGGCAGCGAGCAGCCGCGCCGGCCGGGCCGGGAACGCTCGAAGATGACCGGTTCGCGGTGGGCGATGCCGCGGAGTTCCTCGGGGCGGTTCATGGCGGTCTCACTTTCCCGAAAGCGCCTTCGCGTAGGCGTCGACCTGCTCGGCGGTGTTGACCTCGGTGACCGAAACCAGCAGCCGATCGGGCAGTTCGGGGTAGAAGCGTTCGAGCGACAGCCCGCCCACGATCCCGGCCTCGCGCAGCCGGCGAAGGGCTTTTTCGGCGCCGCCGTCCACCCGGATGCCGAACTCGTTGAAAAACGGCGCCGCGAAGGCCCGCTGCACTCCGGCGACCGAAGTCAGGCGCTCGACGGCCCGGCGCGCGTTGCAGGCGTTGATGCGGGCCAGCTCGCAGAAGCCGGCCTTGCCGAGCAGCGCCAGGTGGATGCAGGAGGCCAGGGCGCACAGGCCCTCGTTGGAGCAGATGTTGGATGTGGCGCGCGCCCGCCGGATGTGTTGCTCGCGGGTGGCCAGGGTGAGCACGTAGCCGGTGCGGCCGCGCTCGTCGCGGGTGCGGCCCACCAGGCGGCCGGGCATCTGCCACAGGTGTTTTTCGAAACTTCCGAACAGTCCCAGCCCCGGACCTCCGAACTGCGGCCCGCCGGCGAGACCGATGCCGTCGCCGGTGACGATGTCGGCGCCCTGCGCCCCCGGGGCTTCGACGAGCCCGAGCGCCACCGGTTCCAGCACGCACACCACAAGCAGCGCCCCGGCGCGGTGCGCCGCCTCGGCGATCTCGGCCACCGGCTCGATGCAGCCCAGGAAGTTCGGCTGCTGGATCACCACCGCGGCGGTGGTGGCGTCGAGGCGCTTCTCAAGCGCGGCCATGTCGGTCCGACCGTCGGCGCCGAAGGGGATCTCGTCGAGCGGGCAGTCGCAGTCGCCGAGATAGGTGGCACAGGTGGCCCGCACCTCGGGGTGGATCGCCCGCGACAGCAGGGTGCGCGGGCGCTTCTTGGCGATGCGCCGGGCCATGAGCACGGCCTCGGCGGTGGCGGAGGCCCCGTCGTACATCGAGGCGTTGACCACGTCCACGCCCAGGACCGAGGCCCACTGGCTCTGAAATTCGAAGATGGCCTGGAGCGTGCCCTGGCTCACCTCGGGCTGGTACGGGGTGTAGGCGGTGAAGAACTCTCCCCGCAGCAGGAGCTGATCCACCGCCGCCGGCAGGTGGTGCAGGGGAGCGCCGGCGCCGAGAAACACCGCCATGCGGCTGGCGGCGCCCGTGTTGCGCTGCGCCAGCGAGGAAAAGTGCCGCTCCAACGACGCTTCGTCGAGCGCCGGGGGCAGATCCAGGGGTTTCTTGAGGCGATATGCGGCGGGGATTGTCTCGAACAGGTCGTCCACACGCTCAACCCCCACCGCCCGCAGCATGCGTCGGACATCCTCATCCGTGTGGGGGATGTAGCGCATGGGTTCCTCCTCGTTACTTGGATTCCTCCTGGATGTGCTTGCGATAGGCGTCCGCGTCCATGAGCGAATCGAGCTCGGACGGATTGCTCATCTCGATGCGGACCATCCAGCCCTCTTCGTAGGGCTCCTCGTTGATGTTCTCCGGCGTGTCCAGCAGCGGCTCGTTGATCTCGGTGACCTTGCCGGAAACCGGGGCGAAGATCTCGCTGGAGGCCTTGACGCTCTCCACCGCGCCGAGCGGCTCGTCCTTGTGGACTTCGTCGCCCTCGCCGGGGAGTTCCACGTTGACGATGTCTCCCAGTTCTTCCTGGGCGTAGTCGGTGATCCCCATGGTGGCGATGGAGCCATCCACCTTGACCCACTCGTGTTCCTTCGTGTACTTGAGGTCCGCCGGAATGTTCATACGCTGCCCTCCGGGTTAGTTCTAAAAGCCACGGCTATCGTAGTCGAAGGAACCCGGTCGTCAAGAGAAAACGGCATCCTCGGGTGATTATCAGGCGCGAACGCACTGGCTCTGTGTGGCCCCGGCCTCGCGCGACATTCACCTCACCCCCTGGCCCCCCCCTCTCCACTGTGGAGAGGGGGAAATGATGAATCGTCACGATCATGCGGGGGTGAGGTAAATCAGCAGCTCGCTTCATCGCAAGATGAAGGGATTGCTTGCAATCCCTTCTTGATAGCGGATTCAGCCGAAGCCCGACCGCCGTCAAGGGCGAGCGAAGCGAGTCCCGAAGGGATCGCAGACCCTTGACGGCAAAGGTCGGGCGAAGGCTATGCAGGCGCGAGGCCGCTGGCTGCTCGCGGCTTCTCCCTCGCGCTCAACGGATCCGTAATTGTACGGAAGTCTTTCTCACAAGGGGTGATCGGCCAGGTTGCGGCAGCGCCGCCAGTGCGGGAAGGCGGCCTCGCCGTCGTTGAACCGGCTTTCGACCTGGCCGCCGGGCGACTGCGCCAGTTTTCGGGCCAGGGCGTACCACAGCTTGACCTCTCGGGAGCCTTCCTTGCAGACCAGCGTGGAGAGGTCGTCCACCGGGGTGCCCGCCGAGTCCCGCGGGTTGAGATTGAAGCTTTTCAGGAACTGCGCGATGTAGCTCGAGGTGCACACCGAGATCAGCGTCTCCTTGGGGATGAGGAAGGGATCGTTCTGCGAACGATCGAAGATGAGCTCGCCCGGGCTGGACTCGTCCAGCGGCACGTTGCGCCAGATCTTCTGTACGCGGGCCAGCGGCGCCTCGCGGCTGTCGAAGTGGACGGCAAACCCGGAGAAGCACATGAAGTAGTCGTCGTTGGAAAGCCCCTTGTCGGCGGTGGTGAACTCGAGCACCAGCACGATCTCCTGGAGCCTAAGGAAGAATTTCACCGCCGGATACCCCGCCAGCCCGTCCCAGCCGATGCCGAGCGGCACCGCCCGAAATACGTCCGCCAGCGGAAAGCCGCCATCGACGCGCGCGAGGTTATCCCGCACGTCGCCGCCGTTGCTGATGGCGGCCATCTCGCAGCCGCAGCTTTCGCGCACCGCGTCCGACACCAGGTTCTGGACGTTGTTGGCCTCGTGGCTGTGGCGCGGAATGTCGAAAGACGCCTGGGCCAGAACCTGGCAGAACTCCCCATCGAGGAACGCGCCGGCATCGGGGACGATCGGGAACTTCTTGATGAGCTGGTCTTCCACGCTGGCGGCGAGGGTCTTTTCCCAGGCGGTGACCGCGCTGTCGCCGGAGAGGGTGTCCTCGATCGGCACGAGCCGGCCGGTGGCGGACTTGACGCGACTGCCGGAGAGGACCAGATCGATGCGGCCCAGGTTGTCCAGGTAGCGCCCGGCCTCCATGACCACGGTGGACCAGCCGGAGTCGCCCTCGCAGGCGATTTGCGCCGGCGCAGGCTGGTGTGTGTGATTGTGACCCGAGAGCAGCACGTCGATGCCGCAGACTTTCGTCGCCAGCTCCACGCTCTCGCCTTCGGCCTGGGTGCCGTCCATCTCCACGCCGACGTGGCCGAGGAGGATGACGAAGTCCACTTTTTCCTGCTTTCGCAGCGTATCCACCGTGGCCTGCGCCTTGGCGGCCAGGTCGATCATGTTGCCATCGAAGAGCAGCGGCGTATTGGATACGCTGCCGGCCTCGACGCCGACGAGCCCGAAAATGCCGACCTTGAGGCCGTTCGAGAGCGTCCGCACGATGTAAGGATGGATGGCCTTGCCGGACTCGCCCTCTTTCCCGATCAGGCCGGCGATGGGCTGCGCCGCGGCCTGCTCGCTCTTGATGTTGGCGCACAGCAGCGGGACCATCGGCTGGTCGGCGTGGGAGATCATTCCGGCCAGGCCGGCCGCTCCCCAGTCGAACTCGTGGTTGCCCAGCGCGGCGGCGGTGAAGCCGAGTCTCTTCAGCGCGTTGAGGTCGGCGGCCGTCTGCTCGGCTGCCACGGTCATGGTGCCCATGGTGAAATCGCCCGCCGAGAAGAGCAGCGTCTCTCCGCCCGCGGCCGCGACCTCCTCTTTGATCCGGCCGATCAGCGCCGCCAGCCGGGCGATGCCGCCGGTCGTCCCATCCTGGGTCTTGCTGGAATCATAGGCGCAGTTGGGCGTGCCCAGAAGGTTGGAATGGCTGTCGTTGGTCCATAGCAGGGTGAGTTTGCGCTCCTTGTCCGAGCTGCTTGCGCAGGCCGAGAGCGTCAGGGTCAGGATGGCGGCGGCAAAGATTTCGAGGCGGTGTCGGATCGATGTCATGGGCACCTCCGGAAAAAGCGTTCGGCGGATTCTGCCTGGCGGCTGTCACCGCGTCAATGGATATGCAACAACCTTCCCCGGGCCGAATGGCAGGTTCGGATTTTTGCGGGCGAGGGCCGGCTCAGGATTCGGTGTGATACACGGCGCGCAGCAACCTGGGGTGCGGGCCGTCGAAGACCACGCCGAATCCCCTGAATCGGGTCTGCTCGTGGCGCACCACCGTGCCCTTGATGAAATAATCCTCGAGGGGCGGTTCGCGAAAGCGAACGTCGAGGATGGAGCCCACCGGCGGCGGATTGGGGCTGAGAAACAGCGCCCCGTTCATCGAGACATCTTTGAGAACACACACGGTCCGTTCGGGCGGAACGACCTGGCAAAGGATCGGTTCTACGCGGAAACGGCGAAAGACGCGGCGCTCCATCGAACTCATCGAAACCCCCAGTGCTACCGCTCGCCGGCGAACGGGCGCTCCCGCGCATCCGCCAGCAAGTCGAAGGTAGCATGGAGCTTCGCCAACTCTCTGTCAAGAAAAGAAAAAGCGGGGGATCCGGTGGATCCCCCGCCCTGGGAGCAGAGACGAGGTGTCTTTACTTGCGCCGGCTTCGCTTGGCCGCGGCCTTCGCCGTGGTCTCGCCCTCGGTCACCGCCATGGGGCGAAGCTTCTCGATGAGCTTGGTGCCGATGCCCTTGACCTTCTGGAGATCCTCGATGCGGGCAAAGGGCTGCTTGGCGCGATGCTCGACGATGGCGCGGGCCTTGCTCGGGCCGATGCCAGGAAGCAGGCAGAGCTGTTCCGCGGTCGCGGTGTTGATGTTCACCACTCCCGAGACGGCCTTGGCGGAGGCGGCTTTGGCCTCAGCGCCGGAAAAGAGAGCGGTCAGGAAAAACAGAGCACCCAGAGTGGACAGAATCACGCGGTTCATGGTCATCCTCCTTTTTGGTTGTTCATCCCATCAGCCTTCCCGGGAACGGTCCGGTTCGCGATCGCTCCTGCGAATGTTGAGCTTGCCGGTTCTGGGAAGGGCGTCCAGAAACACGTTGAACGATCCGTCGCGGTTGGGAAAGCAGGTCCCGATGCGCAGCCAGAAGGGCTTGTCCTTGCCTTCCCGTTCGATGATGGAGTAAACGTACATCCTGTTGCTGTCGGTTCTCGAATCACCGGCCATCATGGCATCCTCCATTCTTATGTAAAAGGGCATATGGCATCCCGGGTTTGCCGCTCGCCCTGATGTCAAGATATGTAAGCAAACCGCGTGCCAAAGTGCTCTTGCATCCCACATTGTTTAGTTGTCCATTTTTTTCAATGTGTTATAAAAAAAGCAGGCAGGAGTCAGGATATTGGCTTGTCGATTTTCGACAAGATGTGCAAAAATCCGGACTTTGCAGATTATTATTGTCCATTTGTGAATAGTTTTTATTTCAAAAACAGACACATAAGAAACAGCCATTTTGTGGTGACTTTTGAAAGCTGATAAAAAACACGACAAAAACAATGGGCCTGTCCCAAATGTTTTTATATATATATCAGGTCGTTATGCGATTGGCGCGTGTTTGGTGCTTATTTCTTGTTGTATTTCGATATATTGTGCGGATCCGCCGGGACGGTTGGCGATCAAATGCCCAGATATTCGACTTTATCGCTTCCTTCGGTCAACCGAATCCGATAATTGGCTCTGACCTTTTCGAATCGCTGAACGGTGAGCGACCGGTTGGGCCAGCGAACCTCTATGTCCACGTCGTCACATACTCGCCCGAGGCCGAAAGTGAGCGCCAGCTCCTTCTGGTTGCCGAACCGTCCGTCGCCGCCCGTTACCTCCCAGAGCTGCGTACGGCCGCCGGACGTCACTTTCACCCAGGCGCCCATTCCCAGGCGGTTGGCGCCATCCGGGGGGCCGGCGCCTCTGAGATCGATGCGAATCCAGTTGTTGTGCTCTCCGAGTTGATTGCGAAAATACAAAAGGCTTCCCTTGGTCCATGTCCCCTTGCCCGGGACCACGCTGGTTACGAGGTCGAGATCCCCATCCAGGTCGAAGTCCGCCACCGCAGCCGCGCCCGGGTTTGGCAGATCCAACCCGTTTTGCAGCGCCACATCCCGGAAGGTGCGGTCCGCCTGCTGCCGGAACAGGTATAGCCGGTTCTCGGGGTACGCTCCCTCGTGGATGAGGAGGTCGAGCAACCCGTCGTTGTCGTAGTCGAGCCACGCGGCCCAGATGTCGCCTTCGTTCCAGAAGGCCCCGGCCCGGGGGCGGTTGACGCCGCTCTGCTCGCCGGAAAGGCGGGCGAAGGTGAGTTCCCGGCCGCGCATGCCGTTGTTCTGCAGGATCTGGGTGCGATCGCTGGACTGCCCCGCCCAGCCGTGCGCGACCTCGAGCGAGAGGAGATCCAGATCGCCGTCCTGATCGTAGTCGGCGCACAAGAGCTCCCAGGTGTTTCCGTTGAGCCGAAACGGCCTTTCGTCGTCGGCGCTCCAGCCAGACTGGGAGCAGTCGATCTGGGGCTGGGCCGGGAGCGTGCAATCGTTGGGGTGGAGCTTGCACCAGCACAGCCACATCTGGTTGTCGTGAAAGTCGTGGTTGTCGTCCCCGTCCACGTGTGCGCTCTCGGCAATGTTTTCGAACGTGCCGTCGCCGAGGTTGAGGTAGAGATCGTTCCACTGCCGCCCGTAGTTGGCCTTCATCAGATCGGGATACCCGTCTCCGTCGAGGTCGCACGCGGATGCGCCGTAGGCCGGCTTGCGGCTGTCGCGCCGGCCGATATCCGCCACTTCGGCGAGCCCGGCCTGGCTGGTGACCTCGGTGAAGGTTCCATCGCCGAGGCCCCGGTAGAGCCGGGCCTGGTTCGCTTCGTAGGAAAGGCCGTAGGTCTTGTACCAGTCGGCGACGAAGAGATCGAGCTTGCCGTCGCGATCGAAATCCAGAAAAGACGCTGCGCTGTTGGTGGGGCGCTCGGGCGTGGCCACGGTGGAGCCGCCCGCGATGAGCGAAAAGCGCCCGGTGCCGTCGTTGAGCAGGATTTCCTGCCGGTCGAGCAGATCGCTCGCGTCGTCCTGAAAATAGCTGGCCGCGAAGATGTCGAGATCGCCGTCGTTGTCGACGTCGGCCGCCTGATGGAAACTCACCGCGCGACCCGTGACACCCTCCCGCCGGTTGAGGTCGATGCCGGTGCCGGTCCAGGGTTCGAAAGCCCTTTTTCCGCGCAGCGTGGGGTGGGGCACGTTGTGATAGACGACCTGGGTGTCGCGCTGGCTGGTGCCGTTCTTCTTGACGATCAAATCGGTGTAGCCGTCTCCGTCCAGATCGGCCGCGGTGAGATAAAAACCGATGGCGTCCAGAGCGGCAAAGCCGGCCTCCTCGGTCGCGTTGACAAAAGCCGGCGCCGAGCCCATGGGCCCGGTGTGGCAAATCGCCGAAGGTCGGTCGTCGTCGCCGGGGTCGGTTCCGGCGTCCGGGTTCGATGATTTCGAGCTACAGGAAAACGCCAGCAAGGCAAGTGCGATCAGCAGGATTCTCATGTTGGTCCTCCGTGGGACTCATTAGAGGGTGGATGCTATCAGGCAAGAGAAAAACGAACAAGAAGAGATGCGCTCAGCATCGAGAGCGTCTACCCGATAAACCCGAGCCGGGTCGAGTGGTTCGACAGGCTTGTGATCTGGAATGGCCGACAGTATCCTGGGTCGTCTAGTTCGCCCGGAGGAGAACGATGAGAAATTTTGGCATCACACTTGTTTCCTTTGCTTGCCTGTTGCTTTCGCATTCCGTCTTGGCGGGTCCGGCCGAGGCGCCTCTCGACCTTTCGAGCCCGAGGAGCGCGATCGAGACGCAGATCGCCCGCGCTCGCGCCGGCGACCTGGATGGTCTCAAGGCGTGTTTTATCGAACGGTTGCGCGAAAGAATCACGGAGGAGAGCTTGAAAAAGGCGCAAAAGCGCCTCGAAAACCTTTCTTTCGACGACCTGGTGGCGGAGATACGCCAGAAGAAACCCGGCAAGGCAAAGGTGATCATGAAAGACGGCCGGACCTTTACCAGGCTGGTGCAGAAAGACGGCCGGTGGCTGGCCGAGAAGCTCTGGTCCAAAAAACTAAAGCCCAGCTCGAAAAACTCAAAATAGCCGTGCCCGCGCGCTCGCGCCCTCACTATCCATATGGCGCGCGAGGCCGGGGCCGCAAGGAGCCAGCGGCCTTGCGCCCGTGAACCCACAGCGCGCGAACGCGGGGCCAGACAGAGCCAGCGCGTTCGCGCCCGCAGAAACACGGGGCCTGTCCCCAATGTTTCTTGCGATAAATCAACATGATGGCAAAGATGTTGCAGGATCTTCGCTCTTGATGTAGGAACTTCTGTAGCCGATAAGAGGGCTTAGGCGGCTTCTCCCGGGAGGTACGGGTTGAAAGATTCGACATGGCCCCGGTTCCTGGGTGCGCTATTGTTCTCCTGCCTTGGGCTCGTGTCAGCCCAGGTTCGGGCCGAGGAGGAGGTCGAAAACGCGACGACGGAATCCGATCCGGCTTCTCGCCCTACCCCGGCCGGGGATACCGGTGAGGCCGCGCCGGCGCCTGCCCCCGAAGCGACCGGCGAGTCGGCTGAAAACCCGCAGGACAATCGCGCCGACATCGAAGAACCCGACCGCCTCCGGTACATTATCGAGTCCATCGAGTGCCGCGGCAATCACAAGACACTCGGCGCGCTCATCATCTCTCATCTGTTGTTCAAGCCAGGCGAGACCCTCGACGAGGAGAAGGTAGAGCACAGCCGCATCCGCCTGCTCGCGCTGGGATATTTCAAGGATGCGCGCATGCGCCTCGAACGCGGCTCGATGCGGGGGCGCGTCAAGGTGATCGTGGAAGTGGACGAGCGCAACACCATCATCGTGGACGACCTGTTCTTCGGGGTCTCCGGCAGCAACCCGGTGTGGGGCGGCCTGGGGATTTCCGAGCTCAATTTCCTCGGCCGGGGCATGGTTCTCTCCGGCGCCTTCGTGGCATCGGAATACCAGCAGGGCGGCCGCCTGGGATTGTACTGGCCATCGGTGATGAACACCAATTTCACCGCCGGAATCCAGGCGCTGTTGTCGAACGGCCGGGAGGCGGCGCTCGCCGGCCGCATGCAAAAAATCCCCGCCCATCCGGAATGCGACGCCCTGACCGAATCCGACCAGTTTCTGCCTTACTTTCGCGTCGGGGGCGTGCTCACCGCCGGGATCCGCATCGATCGCTACAACCGCGTGCTGATCGACATGCATGTCGAGGCCATCGATGCCGACGTCACCGAGTCCCAGTATCAGGACAACTCTGGCCGAACCTGCCCCAACTACCCCTTCGCCGGCTACCTGAAGGACGACGCCAGCGTGCTGTCCTCGCTCACGCTGCGCTTCGAGCGGGATACCCGGGACGATTTCTTCATGCCCCGTCGCGGCCTGCTCTTTTCGGTGAGCGTGGAACTCGCTTCGCGCGTGCTGGGGTCCAGCTACGAATACTCCAAGTACATGCTGCGCTTCGATCTCAATTTTCCCATCGCCTCGGACCACGCCCTGCGCCTGTCGGTCATCGGTGGCATCCTTCAGGACGTCGGCGAGCGCGGCAGCCCGTTCTTCTCCCGCTTCTTCGTCGGCGACCACGCCCTGTTCTGGATCGACAAGGGCTCGCTGCCGCGCAACCTCGACCTCAACTTCTCGGATACCTTCGATTATGGCGACGTGCTGCTCTCGACCAGCGCCGAGTACGACATCCCGCTGTGGGTGGGCGGCAATTTCTTCTATCGTGCCTACATCTATGGCGCTTTCAATTTCTCCTACGTGACCAAGGCCGCCTTCCTGGCCACGCAGGAGGAATGGAGCGGGCGGGCCAAGACGCCCATCAGCCTGGATCTGGGTCTCAAGTTCGACACCCCGGTCGGCCTGTTCACCTTCTCGCTCGGATACATCGTGGACCTGGCCTGGTAGAGCCATGCGCGCGCGGATTTGCATTCTGGCGATGGTGCTCGCGGCGGCCGGCGCGGCCGGCGGGGGCCGGGCCCTGGCCCAGGGCCACGAGACGCGCTCGAATCGCGGCGACATGACGGTGGTCCGGCGCGGGGATGTGCTGCTGGCGTCCTTTCGGTTCGGCGACATCATCAACCCGGCCCGCCAGAAACGCCTCTCCGACGGCTTCACCAGCCGCATCCTGGTGGCGGCGCGCCTTTTGGCCGGCCCCAAGCGCGTCCCGGTGGCGCAGGGGCTTCAGGAGACGACGGTCCGCTACGACGTGTGGGAAGAGACCTTTTTCGTGACCACCCAGGGCAGCGACGGCCAGCGCAAGTCGCAGTGGCGCGCCATGGCGGACGTCATTCGCGCCTGCACCGTGGTGGAGAACATGCCGCTGATCCCCATGATGCCCATCCCGGCCGAAGGGCCGTTCCGGCTCGAGGTGCAGGTTCAGGTCAACCCGACCTCGCCCGAGCTCATGCGCAAGGTGCGCGATTATCTGGTCAACCCCGACGGCCGCGCCTCCATGGGCGGCGGCACCAAGTTCTTCAGCTCCATCTCGCGAATCTTCGTGAGCCAGGCCGACTTCAAGGCCGAGGCGCAGGTCACCTACCGGTCCCACGATATTCCCGCCATTCCAACCGAAGGCCGTTGAGGGAGCATGCGTAGGATCGGAAAGTTCGAGTGGAAGATCGTCCTGGCCCTGCTGCTGACCGCCGCCGCGCCGCTCTTGTTCACCGCCATCATGGTGGACCGCCTGGTGGGCGAGAGCATGTCGGTGGGCGTCAACGACCGCGTGCTCGATGCTTTGCGCCAGAGCGTCGATCTCTACAAGGAGGTCATCGAGAGTCGGATCCGCCTGGCGCGCGTCCAGATCCAGGCGCTGGCGGAGAACAAGGCCTTTATCGACGCCATCCGCAAGGACGACCTCGAACCGGCGCGAGAGCAGCTGCGGGAGCTGCTGCTGGCCCCGGCCGTGAGCCGCGTGCGCCTGCGGCGCCAGGACGGGGTGCTGATCGAGGAAGCGCGCACCCCGGCGCCCGATCCCGCCGCGGTGAAGACCCGCAGCGACTCCATCGATCTGCCCGGCGGCGAGCGCATCGAGGCGGTCTTGGCGATCGAGCGCTCCTTTCTGGAGGGAGCCGACAGCCTGCGCGAGCTGGTGCTCACGCTGGAGAACTTCCAGACCAACTTCCAGCCGTGGAAGCTCGCCTACTACCGGGTGTTTCTGTTCATCTACTTCTGGATCCTGCTGATGGCGGTGGTGCTGGGATACCTGCTGGCCCGCAGCGTGACCCGCCGGGTGGCCCAGCTCGTGTCCGCCACGCGCCGGGCCACCACCGGCGATCTCGCTGTGCGCGTCCCTGTCCGCGGCCGGGACGAGATCGGCTCGCTGGCCGAATCCTTCAACCGCATGCTCGACGAGATCCAGCGCACGCGCGATCGCATCGTGTACTTGGAGAAGGTCTCCTCCTGGCAGGAGATCGCCCGCCGCCTGGCCCACGAGATCAAAAACCCGCTCACGCCCATCCAGCTGGCCATTCAGGAGCTGCACAAGAGCTACCGCGGGGATGACCGCACTTTCGCCGCCAAGCTGGATCAATCGCTGGAGATCGTGGAAGAAGAAGTGGCCACCCTGCGCCGCATGGTGGAGACTTTTTCCGAGTTCGCGAAACTCCCCGATGTCCAGGCGGTCCCGATCGAGCTCAACGAGTTCGCCGCCGATTTCCTCCGCAAGAACCCCCAGCTCGGCGCCAGGGTCTCGCTGCAACCGCTGGCGCAGCGGCTGGAGGTCCGGTTGGATCCCATGCTCATGGCGCGGGTGATGATGAACCTGGTGCAGAACGCGCTCGACGCCAGCCCCGGCGGCGAACCGGTCGAGATCCGGATCGGCCGGGAGGGCGACTTCGGCGTGCTGCAGGTGGCCGACCACGGCGTCGGGCTGACCGAGGAGGCGCGCCGGCGGCTCTTCCAGCCGTATTTCACCACCAAGGCGCACGGAACGGGTCTGGGGCTGGCCATCGTGAAGAAGATCGTCTTGCAGCACGGCGGGGAGATCTTCGCCCGCGACAACCCGCCGCGCGGTACCGTTTTCTGCGTGCGCCTGCGCGCGGGCGCCGCTTCTGGCGCGACTTCGTGAGGAGGACAGGGCCATGGCCGAGAGCGAAAAGGCCGAGTTGCTCATCGTCGACGACGAGAAGAACATCCGCCGCACCCTGCGCATGATCCTGGAGTCGGACCACATCGTCGTGCGCGACTGCGGCTCGGCGGAGGAGGCGCAGCGGCTGCTGTCCGAACAGCGCACCGACCTGGTGCTGCTGGACATCAAGCTGCCCGGCATGGACGGCGTGCAGCTGCTGGAGAAGATCCGCAAGGAGCAACCCGGCGTCGAGGTCATCATGATCTCCGGGCACGCCACCATCGGCGAGGCGGTGCGAGCCACCCAGCTCGGCGCCTACGACTTTCTGGAAAAACCTCTCGACCGCGAGCGGGTGGTGCTGTCGGTCTCCAACTGCCTGGAAAAGGTCGCCCTGACGCGCAAGGTGCGCGCCCTGCTCTCGGAAGTGGCCCGGGAGATCGAGATTATCGGCCAGAGCCGGGCGGTGCAGAACATGCTGGAGGAGATCCGCAAGGTGGCGCCCACCAACGGCCGCGTGCTCATCACCGGCGAGAGCGGCACCGGCAAGGAGCTGGTGGCCCGGGCCATCCACCGCCTATCCAAACGCGCCCAGGGCCCCTTCGTCAAGGTCAACTGCGCCGCCATCCCGGCCGAGCTCATCGAGAGCGAGCTGTTCGGATACGAGAAGGGCGCTTTCACCGGCGCCGCCGCGCGCAAGAAGGGCCAGTTCGAGCTGGCCCACGAGGGCACGCTGTTCCTCGACGAGATCGGCGACATGAGCCAGAACGCCCAGGCCAAGGTGCTGCGGGTGCTGCAGACCGGCGAGCTCAGCCATGTGGGCGGCGAGCAGACCCTCAAGGTCGACGTGCGCGTGATCGCCGCCACCAACCGCGATCTGCGCAAGGCGGTGGCCGAGGGCGCCTTCCGGGAGGATCTCTATTTTCGCCTCAACGTCATCCCCATCCACTGCGCCCCGCTGCGGGAGCGGGCGGACGACGTGCCGCTGTTGCTGGCGAAGTTCGTCAAGGACTTCTGCCGGGAAAACGGTTTCAAGGAAAAGGAGATCGACCCGGCGGTCATCAGCCGCCTGCGGCGCTACCCCTGGCCGGGCAACATTCGCGAGCTCAAGAACCTGGCGGAGCGTCTGGTCATCATGAGCGGAGAGCGCATCCAGGAGTCGGACGTGCCGGACTACCTGGACGGCTCGGATTCCTCGCCGCCTCCAGCCGCGGCCAAGACGGCCTCGGGGCGCTCGCTGAAGGATCTGCGCGAGGAAGTGGAGCGGGACTACATCCGCCGCACGCTCGAAGAATACGGCTGGAACGTGACCAAGGCCGCGCAGGCGCTGGGCATCGAGCGGACCAACCTGCACAAGAAGATGAAGCAGCTCGACATCCGGCGCAGCGACGACACTGCGGAGCCTTGACCGGCGGGCCCGGACCGCGGACAATGAAACCGCGCCGCCCGGCGCAAGCGGAGAGCGACCATGGCCCCCACAATGCCTCCGGCACAGAGCAGCGAATCACAATTCCCCGCGCTCGCGCCGTCCGAGGATTTTGAGCCGAGAGCCAAGCCCGGCGACGCCGACGCCGACTCGCTGGTCCGGCGCCGGCTGACGCGGCTGCCCGCGCTCGAGCAGGTGTCCGGGCCGGGGGCTCCGCGCCATTGTCCGCTGGAGAGCGAGCGCACCACGCTCGGGCGCGGCGATGACGCTGACATCCGGGTGGAGTCGAGCGGCGTCTCTGGCCGGCATCTTCTCCTGCTGCGGCAAGGCGCCGAGGTCCTCATCGAGGATCTGGAAAGCCGCAACGGCACCTACCTGAACGGACTGCGCGTGTCCAGGGCGGTGCTCAAGGAAGGCGATTCCATCATGGCGGGCGACGCCATCTTCCTCTTTCACGAGGGGGACTGAGGCGAGCGGGGCGGATTGCCTGGTCTGGCCGTGTTCGGGGGCGGGCCTGTTGCGGAAACGCACACCGGGTGACATAAACGCACACGCATGACCTCTATCCCAGCAGGGGAACGCTTGTTCGCTTCCTGTATCTGAGCAAGAGATAGTTTCTAACATATTGAAATATATATACTATTTGCGAAACGACCGGCTTTTTTACATCAAGAATTTCTTGTCGTCGAAAGGCATGAAAATTGCGTTTTTCACCGTCGTCGATATTCGAATGAGGGATGAAAGATGAAGACTTTGACGATTTCGGTGATTGTCGCGGCGATCCTCGTCTTCCTGTCCCCGCATGGCGCCCTGGCCTTCGGAGATCATTTCCAGCCGGGCCAGATGCGCGGAGGGCTCTCCTGGGACAACGTGAGCGCGATGGAGCAGGGGGTGCTGCGCTTCGGCGCGGCCTTCGGGGTCACGGTCCTGCGCGGGATCGAGATCGGCTACGAGCAACAGTTCATCGTCCCCAAGGAAGGCTACGAGAGCCGGTCCTGGGGTTACCTGCGCCTGGTGCCGTTTTCCGAGTGGTACATCAATCCCTTCATCTCCGCGCGCACGGGCTACTACGCCTACGACGGCGAACGCCGGGCCTTCGCCGGAGGGCTGGGCGGCGGGTTCGTCATGTTCATCGACAAGCATTTCGCCTTCGAGGCCTCGCTGTTTACCCAGTGGGTGGTCCACCAGGCATCGGCGATCGAACGGCAGGTGGACTTCGACTGGCGGGTGACGCTGTATTTCTGATCTTTCCACCGTTGGCTCGCGGCTTTTCAACACCGGTTCGACATCGTTTCCACGCAAAAGCCACAGTTTTTCCCACAGATGCCCGGAGGAGCCGACCCCAGGTCGCCCCTTCCGGGAATTGCGCGGTTCGGCATTTTCAGATAGCATTTGGCCAATTTGACTGTTCTGGGAGGTACGCTCATGACTCGCTGTTCTTCGATACGGCTCTTTGCGTTTTTTGTTGCGTGTGCCGCGTCAGCGCCCGCCCTCGCGCAGGATACCCCCGCCGGGTTTCAGGAATATTTCGTGCTGGGCCGGGCCAGCCAGGTGCATGACTTTTTCCAGATGGTCTCGACGGCGGAGGGCGGCGGCGGGCTCCAGCCGGCCATGATCTCGGTCATCACCATGACCGCCACCACCGACGGGCAGGTGATCCTCTATGACCACTGGGAGGACGGCTACGAGACGGACATCTTCAACCCGTCGCAGGCCTCCACCGAGCGCTTCGCGCGAAACCGCGGCCAGGTCGTCTCGTTGAAGAGCGACGGCTCGGCGGGCGGCGTCAACGCCGTCATCCCCATTCCGCGCCAAAGCTCGGACCTGCGCTACGACGGCGGCGACCGCATTCTGTCCATCGGAGGACCGCTCAGCCTGGCCCACGCCGCCTGGCCGCAGGGAAACGTCTACATCGGCGACGCCTGGGAGATGTACTCCCGGCAGGCGGTCGAGGGGTTCCTCACTTTCCGCATCCCGGTGGGACGAAACTCCTATACCAACCACGGCGGCAACAATGGCACTTTCGCGCCGTTCAAGCACGTCGAGCTGCAGGTGGCGGCGTTCGAGGACGACACCCGCGTTCTGGTCAACAACGGCTCCACCCAGGTGGTGGTGGACCTCGAACGCGGCCAGACCTACTCCACCCGCGGCTTCGTGGACGAGACCCCCGTGCCCGGCTCCGCCATCACCGTCAACGAGAACACCACCGTGAGCGGCACCCGCGAGATCCAGGTCGGGATCCTCTCCGGCTCGGACGGTTCGTACCAGACGCGCTTCTACGACGCCATTCCCATGCGGGCCTACGGCCGCGACTACGTGGTCCCGGTGCTGGGCCAGTACAACAACACCACGAGCGGAAACGTCAACATCTACCTGTTCAACCCCAACGCATCGCCGGTCTCCATCACCATTTTCGACAACCAGCTTCCCGCGGCGGGCAAGACCTTTTCTCTGCCGGCCAACTCGGCCATCTCCTGGCTGGACGCGGCCGCCGCCGGGCACCTTCTTCCGCGGAACTCCGGCGCCCGCATCGTCGCCGACCGGCTCATCTGGGGCGTGGTGGCCTATGATTATACGGACACCGCGCGCGACTGGGGCTTCTCGCTGGTGCCCACGCGGTTCCTCTCCGACGAGTACTACATCTCCTGGGCGCCGGTGAACGGCTCTCCCGCCGGCGGCGACGTCCAGGGCAACTGCGTCTGGGTGACCGCCATCCAGAACGGCACCACCGTGTACGTCGACGTGAACGGCGACGGGACCCCCGACAACGTGGACACCGACGCCGACGGCAATCCCGACAACGGGCCCTACTCTCTCGACGTGCTTGGGGTGCTCCGCATCTACGACCAGACCGACGGCGACAACACCGGCACCCACATCTGGGCCAACGCCCCCATCGCGGTGACCTACGGTCAGGACGCGGCCACCGCTCCGGTCGGCGGCGACATGCTGGACCTCGGCTACACGGTGCTGCCGCTCACCCATCAGTTCCTCAACCCCATCCTGACCGTGCGCGGCCTGCCGGAGGCGACCTCCGTGTCGGGCGGCAGCCTGGGCGTGACCGTCATCGCGCGCGCGGGCAACTTCGACGGGCTCACCGGCGCCGGGGTGTCGCTGCAGATGCCCAGCGCGTTGTCTTATGTCGCCGGCAGCGCCCAACTCACGGTGCCGGGCTCGGCGCCCGCGCAGGTGGAACCGGCGATTTCGACCAGCGGCGGCCTGACCACCCTGACCTGGAGCCCCGGCGCCGACCTGGATCGCTACCAGGAGGTGCGGGTCGATCTCATGGTCTCGTTCGACGCGGCGCCCAACGGAATCTACGCCTTCACCGCCGGCGGCACGGCCCAATACCTCGGCGTCGCGCTCAACCCGCGCGACCGGTTCGACGTGGTCAAGACGTTCCTTTCGGTCGTCAAGACGGTGGACCGGGCCAGCGCCACTTCGGGGGACCTGCTCAACTACACTATCACGGTGACGAACACCTCCACCAACCAGAACGTCACCGGCCTTGTCCTGCGCGATCCGCTCGACGAGGGGCTGGATTTCGACTCGGCGAGCGCAACCGGGACCTACGACCCGCTCACCCGCAGCGTGGTGTGGAGCGTGGGCAACCTCAATGCCGGCCAGCAGGTGACGCACACCTTTTCGGCGCGGGTCCGGACGCTGCCGGAGGGCACGGTCATCGGAAACATCGCCAGCGCCTTCGGCAATACCCTGCCGCGGGTGGATTCCAATATTGCGGAGACGGTGATCGAGTTCCCCTTGCTGGTCGTCAGCAAGTTCGGCTTGCCGGCGTCGGTGGTGTCCGGCGACATCATCACCTTCCGGCTCCAGATCGAAAACGCGAGCGATCTCGGCGCAGCCAACGCGGTGCTGCGCGACGCCCTGCCGGCGCACACGACCTTCGTTCCCGGCTCCATCACGCTCGACACCGGAAGCGGCCCGGTTTCGAAGACCGACGCGCTGGATGGCGACGAGTGCGACTTCGGCGGCACGTTCCCGGGCGAGTTGACGGCGCTCTTCGGCACGCTGCCGGCGCACAGCGCCTACGTGCTCGAGTTCCAGGTGCGGGTGAACGCCGGCACTTCGGCCGGGACGGTGATCCACAACCTGGCCACCATCGAGAGCGACACCAGCCTGGCCCGGCTGTCGAACGTGGTGGTGATCGACGTGGGTAACGCCGACCCCGACGGCGACGGGCTCACCAACGCCGAGGAGGAAGCGCTCGGCACCGATCCAAACGACGCCGACAGCGATGACGATGGGCTGTCCGATGGCGAGGAGGTCAACGCCGTTGGCACCGACCCGCTCGATTTCGACAGCGACGGCGACGGGCTCGCGGATGGCCTGGAGTCCGGGCGTGATGATGGTATTCCCGACCCCGATGGCTTCGGACCGATCCAGGGGACCGATCCGGGCGTGTTCATCCCGGACGGAGATCCGTCGACCACGACCGATCCGACCAACCCCGACAGCGACGGCGACGGACTGACGGACGGCGCGGAGGATGCCGATCGCGACGGCGCCGTCGATCCGGGTGAGACCGATCCCAACTTGAGCGACACTGACAGCGACGGCGCCGGGGACGCGGTGGACACCTGCCCGACCATCTCCAACCCCATCCAGGATCTGCTCTCGGACCCGGCCAACTGTGGCGCCTGCGGCAACGACTGCTCGGACGGCGACGTGTGCACCGGCGCCGAGGGCTGCAGTGGCGGGAACTGCACCGCGGGGATCCCGCTCGTCTGCGACGACGGCAACCCTTGCACCGACGACGCCTGCGACCCGGGCAGCGGCTGCGTCTTTGCAAACGACGACACCAACGCCTGCGACGACGGCGACGCCTGCACGTCCGTCGATGTCTGCCGGGCCGGGGCCTGCGAGGGCGGCGCGCCCGTGGTGTGCGACGACGCGAACCCTTGCACCGATGACAGCTGCGACCCGCTGAGCGGCTGCGTGTTCACAAACGGTGACGCCAACCCGTGTGACGACGGCAACGCCTGCACGTCCGGCGACGCGTGCCTCTCCGGCATGTGCATCGGCGCGGCGATCTCTTGCGACGACGCGAACCCCTGCACCGACGACGCCTGCGACCCGGGCAGCGGCTGCGTCTTTGCAAACGACGACACCAACGCCTGCGACGACGGCGACGCCTGCACCGCGAATCATTGCGACTCGGGAGTCTGTCGTCCTGCGCCACTGGACGCCGACAATGACGGGTACGGGCCGGTCGTCTGCGGCGGGATCGACTGCGACGATTCGAACCCGGCGGTGAACCCCGGAGCGGCGGAGGGACCGTTGGGCCAGGCGAGCTGCCAGGATTCGCTGGACAACGACTGCGATGGCGGCACCGACACCGCGGACACCGGTTGCCAGGTTTGCCAGACGGACGCCGACTGCGACGACAACGACGTTTGCAACGGGACCGAGCGCTGCCAGGACAACCTGTGCAGGAGCGGGACGGTGCTCGATTGCGACGATGGCAACGCCTGCACCGACGACGCTTGCGATGCCCAGACTGGGTGCGCGCACACGCCCAACGACGCCCGCGCTTGCGGCGATGGAGACGCCTGCAACGGTCAGGAGCGTTGCCAGGGCGGGTTCTGCCAGCCGGGCGAGCCGCTTTCCTGCGATGACAGCGACGTCTGCACGACGGACGGCTGCGATCCGGCGCTGGGGTGCCGGCACGATTTTGCGGACCGGGACCAGGATGGCGTCTGTGACGCCGAGGACGCCTGCCCGGACGATCCGCAGAACCAGTGCGGGACGTGCTCCGACCGGGACGGGGACGGTATCTGCGACGCCTTCGATATCTGTCCGGACGATCCGCAGAACCGCTGCCAGGGATGCGTGGACACGGATTCTGACGGTTCGTGCGACGCCGTGGATCCCTGCCCGGACGATCCACAGGACCAGTGCGTGCCGTGCGTGGACCTGGACCGGGACGGGTTGTGCGACGAGCAGGATCCCTGTCCCGGCGACGCCACCAACCTGTGCGCCTCCTGCGCGGACACGAGCGATCCCGACCGTGACGGGAAGCCGACCTGCGTCGATCCGTGCCCGCAAGACGCCACCGACAGTTGCGTGCCCTGCGACGATCACGATGCCGACGGGATCTGCGACGGCCAGGATCCGTGCCCGCGGGATCCGGAGAACGTCTGTGCGGTATGCGCGGACCGGGACGGGGACGGCAAGTGCGACGTGAACGACCCGTGCCCCGACGACCCGCTGGACCGGTGCATCCCCTGTCCGGACCTGGACAAGGACGGCATCTGCGACAACGCCGATCCCTGCCCGGACGACGCGACGAACCTGTGCAACGCCTGTCGGGACAAGAGCGATCCGGACCACGACGGGAAGCCGACCTGCGTGGACCCGTGTCCCCAAGATCCGCTGGACCTGTGCATCCCGTGCGTCAAGGACACCGATCGCGACGGCAAATGCGACGAGGTGGACCCGTGCCCGTCGGACCCGTTGGATCTGTGCAAGCCCGGGAGCGGGCTCGCCGGTGGCGGCTGCGCCTGCGGCGGCGGGGCGGCGATGGGCGGGTGGCCGTTGCTGGTCGTCGGGCTATGGTTCCTGCGGCGGCGGCTCCGCTAGGGGCGGAGACAGGGTCAGGCTCAGCGATTTTCCCTCGCGCCAGATCTTCAGGACCACCGGTCGGTCCGGAGGCAGGCGCCGCGCCATGATCTGAAGCCCCGCCGCGTCGGCGACGGGTTGCTTCCCCAGCGACAGGATGGCGTCGCCGGGCCTGACGCCGGCCCGCTCGGCCGGGCCGCCCGGGATCACCCGGGTGACCAGGGCCCCTTCGGGCCGGTTCAGGCCGAAGGACAGCGCTAGCCGAGCGTCGACCTTCTGAGCCGCCAGTCCCAGGAAGGCGTGCCGGCGCCGCTCGCCACGAAGCATGGGCTCGAAGATCGCCCGCGCATCCGCGATGGGGATGGCCATCCCCAGCCCGCCCTCGCGCCCGCCCTCGCCCTGACCTCCGATGAGGTTGATGCCCACCACCCGGGCCGCGGTGTCCACCAGCGGGCCTCCGTTGCAGCCGGGGTTCACCGCCGCGTCGCTCAGGATGAGACCGTGCAAAGATTGCAGCGCATCGGCCGGCCGCACGAGGGAGACCATGCCCGCGGAGATGGAGTGCGCCATGCCGTAGGGGTAGCCGAAGGACGCCACCCAATCGCCGGGCCGCGCGGCGGCGCCGATCGCCAGCGGCTCGAGCCCCAGGTCCGGCGCCACCTCCAGTATGGCCAGATCGGTGACGTCGTCGCTTCCCGCCAGCCGGGCCGGGACGCGGCGGCCGTTCCACAGGGATACCTCGATGGATTTGGCATCCTCAACCACGCTGGAGCAGGTGGCGATATGACCGGCCCGGTCGAGGACGAAGCCCGATCCCAGGCTGCGCACGCGAGCTCGCCAGCTCTCACGCTCGCGCCGGGACCGCAGCGAATCCGGCAGCCAGAGTTCGTGAGTGGCCGAGACGTTCACCACCGAACGGCTCACCCGCTCGAAAATCTCGTCGAAGGCCGGCAGAGTCTCGGCCGCGAGCGGGGTGGCGCCGTCCGGCCCGGTCTTGCGCCCGGCCGGCGTTTCGGCATGACAACCCAGATGCGCGATCATCAGCGCCAAAACAAGCGCACGGGCACGGCAGAAATGGAATGGGCCGCTGGCTGCGGCGCTCTCCCGGAGAGTGGCGACGGCTCGACGGAGAATCCGCGATGCTGTGCTTCGAACCCGCCCCTGGCCCGGCGTCAAGAGCACTTGCCCTGGCTGGCGCTCACGAAGCGCATGCGGAGATCGTAGAGAATGGCGGTGAGGAGCTTGGATTCCTCGGCGCTCAGGTTGCCGCGGGTCTTTTGCTCGAGCATCTCCAGAATGTCGATGGTCTGGCGCGCCAGCGGAAGCTGGACGGGCGGGGGCGAGCCGGAGCCGGATACGTCCACGCCCATGTGTTGCAAGGCAGTGGTCGAGAGAGACAACACGAAAGCGGCGAAGCTGACCGGCGAGCCGATGCAAACCGGATCCGCGGGAGATTCGCTCAAAGCTCCTCCTCTTCCTCCAGGATGCGGCCCGGAATCGGACGGGCCACCGGGCTCAGCTGGGCGTCCACCGGCGCGGCGTTTTCCGATGCGTCCTTGAGCCCCTTGATAAAACGCTTGATGTCCTCGTCGCTCACGATTCCGGCCTTGCGGTTTCGTTCCAGGATGCGGACGTCGAACTTCATGTTCTCCAGGATCGACATGGGCTCGTTCTCCTCCTCCACGACAGACAACACCGTTGTCCCTACCCGATCCACCGGCGGCTTGTCAAACCGTTCCGGCCCTTGTTGCCGGAGGCGCCCGGCTCAAATGCCGTTCGAGCGCCGGGGCCAGCAGGAACGCAAGCCCTGCCGAAAACAGGCAATCGGTGAGATAATGCGCTCCGGCCACCATTCGGCCCAGGCTGACCAGCGCCGCGATCGCGAGCAGAATGGAGAGCGCGACCGCTGCCGCTCGGGCCCGGCCCCGCCGCCACAAGAAAAACGGCAGCGGCGCGCCGGCGACGGACATGGCCACGTGTCCGGACGGAAAGGATTCGCCCGCGCCCGGCCCGGCCGGCCGGTAGAAGGGAGTGAAATCGGAGCCGTTGGCGCTCAGGTCCACCGGGCGTACCCGGCCCCAGCCGAACTTGAGCCCCTGGGTGATGAGCAGGGGATGAATCAGGGCCAGCCAGATCACGGACCAAAAGAGCGGCCGGTATTCGCGCAGGCGGGGTCGCCTTCGACCGAGGGCCAGGCCGAGAGCGGCGAGCAGGACCGCGATCCAGCCGGGCCACTCTCCAAAGAGCAGCACCATGCGCCCGAACGTGTTTCCGGGCCGGTGCATCGAGCGAGCCAGATCGAGATCGACAGGGGAGAGCAGCAGCATCAGGAGAAAGAGCGCTGCGCCAAAGACGCAAAGAAGCGGCCCGAGGCGAACTCGCGCGGTCGCTTCAGGCACGGCCTACCTCGGTCCGAAGAGGGCGGTGCCGATGCGGACCCGGGTCGCGCCTTCCTCGATGGCGACGCGGTAACTCTGGCTCATGCCCATGGACAGGTGGCGGATATCCGCGCCCGGGATGTCGGCGCGCCGGAGCTCCTCGAAGAGCGCGCGGGCTCGCCGGAAGGATGCTCGGCTCTCCTCCGGATCCTCGGCCAGCCGTCCCATGGTCATCAGCCCCTCGAGGCGCAGGTGCGCCTGGCGAGACAGGGCTCGCGCAAGGTCGATGACGTCCTCGGGCCGGGCGCCGGATTTGCCCTCCTCCTCGTCGATGTTCACCTCGATGAGGACCGACATCGTCCGCCCGATGGTGGCGGCGGCGGGCTCCAGGGCTTCTCCCAGGCGCACTGAGTCCACCGTCTCGATGCAGTCGAACAGGCGGGCCGCCAGTTTGGCCTTGTTGCGCTGGAGATGACCGATGAAATGCCAGCGCACCCGCGCGCCCAGGGCCGCGATGGAGCGAGAGGCCTCCTGCGCGTAGTTGTGGCCGAACAATTCGATCCCGCCCGCGGCCGCGGCGGCGATCTCCTCCGGCGTGCGACCCTTGGCGGCGGCCAGCAACTCCACGCTGGCGGGGATCTCTCCGCGCAAGCGCCGGGCGGTTTCGGTGATGGCCTGAAGATCCATGGCGCAAATGCTATCCGGTTGCATTCCCGAACGCAATTCTTGCCCGCGAGGAGGCCTGTGCTAGACTCGCGCGCCGAGGCGTTCATGGAGATCATTCCTGTCGCGACCGACGACGGCTGGACCGTTCACCTCTATCACCTGGAGGGGACATCCGGCGCGCCGGTGCTCCTGGTCCACGGCATGGGGGCGAACCGCTTCAACTTCGATCTCAACGAGCGCCACTCGCTGGCCCAAGCGCTGGCGAGAAAGTTCGATCCCTGGATCGTCGAGATGCGGGGAAGGGGTCGGAGCCGCGCCCAACGAGACCCCGCCGACTGGAATTTCGAGGACTTTCTCCATCGCGACCTTCGGCGAATGGTGACTTTGGTGGTCGAGCGGACCGGGCGGCCGGTGCACTGGGTGGGGCACTCCATGGGCGGGATGCTGGGGGTGGCCTACCTCGAGTGTTATCCGGATTCCAATGTGCGCTCGCTGACGCTGTTCGGGACCCCGCTGTGCTTTGGCGAGGATCAGCTCATGCTGCGGTTGTGGGGCCATCTGGTGCGGGTGCACCGCTTTCTGCCCACCATGGACCAGGAGGCGTGGGGAAGGCGAATGCTGCCGCTGATGCGTCAGAGTCCCGAGGCGCTGAAGTTTTTTTTGCGCTACCTGGCCAATCCCGACAACATCGACGAGCGAACCAGTCAGGATATCTTCGCCCGGCTGGTCACCAACGAATCAGCGGGCATCACGCTGCAGTTTTCGGATTGGGTGCGGAGGGGGGAGGTGCGTTCGGCGGACGGCGGCTTCAACTATACTCGAGAGTTGCCGCGAGTGCGACGGCCGGCGCTGTTCTTCTCCGGCCCCGAGGACCGCATGGCTCCTGCCGAGATCACCGCGCGCATCCTTCCCAGGCTCGGCTCCGCTATCAAACGCCAGGTGGTATTGTCGAAGGAGAACGGCTTCTCGGCGGATTATGGGCATGGCGATCTGTTGCTCGGACGCGAGGCTCCCGCGGAAGTGTATCCAATGGTGCTTCGCTGGCTGCAAGAGGTCGATGAGTCCGCGGGAAGCTAGTCTGCCAAATGGGTTTTTGGGCGCGAACGCGCTGGTTTCAGTAACAACTGGCAACGGGTGGCAACGGGGACAGGCCCATTGTTTTCGAAGGGTTACAGCTGGCGCGAGGGTGCTGGCTCTTTCTGGCCCCGGCCTCGCGCAGATTGGATGGGATGGTAAGGGCGCGAACGCG
>Ga0209381_1000183_pt1 | contig 180101 bp, 151 predicted proteins | sample DewCreD2012metaG_FD_184111 | JGI IMG/M metagenome (GOLD analysis project Ga0209381, IMG submission 184111) | Hot spring sediment bacterial and archeal communities from British Columbia, Canada, to study Microbial Dark Matter (Phase II) - Dewar... ... | reverse complement strand
GCAATCAAAATACTTTAGGATAATTAAGATACTTATTATTGTTATGCTTGTTTTAATGGTTCTTGGAATAATACTAATGATTGCATTGATTATACCATTGATATCCACTATTTATGAATATCAACAATATGGTTCATAAATGTGCTTTATTTTGAAAAGTTAATTATAAAAAAGCCCTCTTGATTAAGAGGGCTTAATAATTTTATTAATCAAATACTTTTTCTAACTCCTGATACTTATTATGCACTTTATCAACTGCCTTTATTATATCATCTTTTTTTCCTTTCGCAACAATATTATTCAATTCATTTACAGCTTGTTCTAATTCGTTTCGTGCTGAGTTAAATTTTTCGCTTCTTGCTTCTAACCTTTTGGAAAGTTGGGCTTTCATAACGTCAGCCATTTTTACTTTCATTTCTGCTGCTGCTTCTTTTATTTTATCATAATTATATTCCGGTGCATAGTAATGATATAACATATAGAGAACCTGATGAAAAGCATCAACTTCTTTTACCATTGGTTTCACTACGCGAACCAAACCTTCATAAAGAGCGTGAAGTTTTTCTGCTTCATCTAAAATTGCTTGTTGGTTTCCTTTCTCTATAGCTACTTTGTAGGCAGCAACACTTTCGTTCAACTTTTTAAGTCCTTCTTCCCATTTCGCTTGTTTATCTCTTAATATGCCTTGCAATTTAACTGAGTTAATTTTCTCAACTCCTTTTTGAATATCCGGCAATAAAGATTTAAGCATGTCTATATTTTTTTCAGGCCACGCTGTATGCCATAACTGATAAATTACCTCATGAAATGCCGTTAATTCAGGTACATCTGATGAAGTTTCATGTTCATGCTGTGCAAAAACAGGAAATGATAAAGTGAGAATTAAAAATAATATTAATAACCTTTTCATATAGTCGCCTCCGTTTATTTTTATAAAATATGATATACTACAATTAATCCGGACATAACAATAGAAACCATACTCATGAGCTTAATAAGAATATTTAAGCTTGGTCCAGATGTATCTTTGAAAGGATCGCCAACAGTATCACCTATAACAGCTGCTTTATGAGCATCAGAACCTTTGCCGCCAAAGTTTCCTTCTTCAATAAACTTTTTAGCATTATCCCATGAACCACCTGAGTTAGCCATAAAAATTGCAAGAACAAATCCGCTTGCAAGTCCACCGGTCAATAAGCCCATTACACCGGCAACACCAAAAATAATTCCAGTAATAATTGGAATAGCAATCGCCAAGCTCGATGGTAAAATCATTTCTATTTGAGCACCGCGTGTTGAAATTTCAACGCAACGAGCATAATCCGGTTCTGCTTTTCCTTCTAAAATTCCCGCAATCTCTTTGAATTGACGTCTAACTTCATCAACCATTCTTGAAGCAGCGCGACCAACAGCATTCATTGTTAAACCGCAGAATAAAAATGCCATCATCGAACCAATAAAAATTCCAACGAGCACTTTAGGATTCATAAGGTTGATCTGATAGTATTCCATTAAATCCATAATACCAGCTTTTTGAGTGGCTATAACTACACCATTACCTAAATCAATCATTGTTTGACCAGCTCTTACCAAACCGATTTTAATTTCTTCAATAAATGAAGCAAGCAAAGCCAATGCGGTTAATGCTGCCGAACCTATTGCAAAACCTTTTCCGGTTGCAGCTGTTGTATTACCAAGCGAATCGAGTGCATCAGTTCTTTTACGTACTTCTTTACCTAATCCACTCATTTCTGCATTACCACCGGCATTATCTGCAATTGGTCCGTATGCATCTGTTGCTAAGGTAATACCAAGTGTGGAAAGCATTCCCACGGCTGCAATACCGATTCCATATAATCCCATATTAATATTGGCAAGATCAAAACCGGCGGCAAATAGATAAGCCAAAACTATTGCTACTCCTACTGCAATCACCGGTATTGCTGTAGACATCATCCCGACACCCAAACCTGAAATTATAACTGTTGCCGGACCTGTCTTTGCATTGTTAGCGACAAACTTTGTTGGTTTATATTCGTATGCTGTAAAATATTCAGTAGCTTTACCAATAATAATTCCCGAAACTAATCCTGTTACAATAGATCCCCATATTCCTGTAGCATTGTCAAAACCGAGCATCTTAACTATAATATAGGAAAAGATAACAATAAGAATTGAACTGAAATTTATTCCCCTGTTTAACGACTTAAGTAAATCACCAAGCTTAGCATCTTCTTTTGTTCTAACCGAATAGATTCCAACAATTGATAGTACAATACCGATAGCCGCAATTAACATTGGTGCAAGAACAGACCTAAATTGAAGTGAAGGATTATCAATAAACGCTGCAGAACCCAATGCGGCAGTTGCGAGTATAGAACCACAATAAGATTCATAAAGATCTGCACCCATTCCGGCAACGTCACCAACATTATCACCAACATTATCTGCAATTGTAGCCGGATTGCGAGGATCATCTTCCGGAATTCCGGCTTCTACTTTACCAACTAAGTCTGCACCAACATCTGCAGCTTTTGTAAAAATACCACCGCCGACACGTGCAAAAAGAGCTTGTGTTGATGCACCCATTCCGAATGTAAGCATTGTTGTTGTTATTATAACCAAATTATGTCCGTCATTTAATTCCGACGGATAAACACTGTTAAGAATTAAAAACCAAATTGATATATCTAATAGACCAAGTCCTACAACAACTAAGCCCATTACAGCACCGCTTCTGAAAGCGATCTTCAAACCGGCATTTAATGATTCGCGTGCTGCATTAGCTGTTCTTGCAGATGCTTGGGTTGCTGTTTTCATTCCAAAAAATCCAGCAAGACCAGAAAAGAAACCACCTGTTATAAAGGCAAAAGGAACCCAAGGGTTTTGAACATTTAATCCATAGGCAAGAAAAGCAAAAATCAATGTTAATCCTACAAAGAACAATCCAACAATTTTGTATTGTTGTTTAAGATAAGCCATCGCACCTTTACGCACATAAAGAGCAATAGTCGCCATCCTTTCGGTACCTTCACTTTGTTTCATCATCTGGCGGTAGAAAAGATAGGCAAATATTAAGGCGGTAGCTGATGCAATAGGAACAAACCAAAATAGACTGCTTTGCATAATTACTCCCTAATTAATTTGAGAATTTATAATGACCATTATTTGGTTTTAATTTAGAGTTGAATTTACGTGAAAGATTTTACCATTCAAAAAGATTTTTATTTTATTGATTACTCAAAAAATGTTGCCGCAAATTTAAGAAAAATAAAGATGAATTTGTCTTGTAAATTGGTTGTTTTGTTAATAAAAAACCGGATAGTACTTAAACCACCCGGTTTGCTTTTCTAAGAGGAGTATCAATGAGGGTCAACTTTTTGGCTGATATACGATTTTTCTGATAGTATCGAATTGAAGATATGGATATTCTTCCCGTAACCGTTCAATTGCATCGCTGGCGTTTACTTTGTTCGAACGGAGAGCTTTAAATTTCTTTCTGATGATATAATCGCGAACCGATTTTTCGTCAATTAAACCGCGACTTGATAATATTGAGTATATGTCGTCTGAGATCAATTCAGAAAGAGGATTTTTTTCTAATCTGTCTTCCATTTTCCCCTCCAATTTATTGTTAGGTTTAATTATTTCGTTACCGGATTACCCCTCATAATCCGGCTAAGCAAAATTGGATTGATTCTGAGTTCTAAATATGAATCGCAAGATGGAATCTCAACTGCACAAATGTGTGGTTTTTTAATTAAAAGGGATTTTTAAATGCACTATGCTACATGATCATGTAGGTGCAGAAAATTTGGGTGTAAGTTGGTGCAGGTTAAGGAAATTTTTGACTTAATTACTTCAAAAAAGGGACAAGCAAATCAAACCACAGACTTATTAATATAATCCAAATTTTATTTGAGACTTCTCTTTTTAATAAACTTATTTCTTCTTTTTTCTGGATAAAGAAATTCCACCGAAGCCGCTGATAATTGCAATATAAAAACCGAAGTCGTACCACCAGCCGGTGTTATCCGGTTCATAAATTTTTATTGCCGGGTTAAAAATTCCCACTACTAAAGATACAGGTGCAATCCACCCGTGCCAGACACCCATAAAAAATCCAGCCGGGGATTTTTCGCGCATTGATTCACTACCGGGCATACAACTACTTACAGCAAGAGCCAATAAAAGAATCAAAAAGAGCTTATTTATTTTTCTTCTGAACATAACTCACCACTATTTTATTTAATAATTACGAATATTAATCTGCGAATTAAATGATTCCTTTTCTTATAGCTTTAGCAACAGCTTCTGATTGAGAATGAACATGAAGTTTGCGGTAAATATTTCTAATATGATGTCTAACCGTATCTACACTAATAAAAAGTTTATCTGCTATTGACTGATAATTATTTCCCTCAGCCAAAGAAGTTAGCACTTCTTTTTCTCTAGCAGAGAGTTGAGAATCTTTATCTTCGGTTTGAACACTAACATTTTGTTGGAAAAGATTTATAACCTGACGTGCAATAAGAGAACTCATAGGAGCCCCTCCTTCAAAAGCATCTTTAATTGCTTCGAGTAAACGCGAAGGCGGAGTTTTTTTTACCAGATAACCACATGCACCGGCACATAAAGCTTTGAATACAGATTGACTATCTTCATAAACCGTTAGCATAAGAATATTCAGATCGGGTTTAATTTTTTTTGCACGCACAATACCATCGATACCGCTCATACCCGGAAGTCCGATATCCATCAATACCACATTTACATCCAAAGTTGGGATTTTTTTCAGAAACGATTCACAATCCGGAAACGCTCCCACACAACTATATCCCGCTGTTCCGTTAATTAAGGCGGCAAGACCTTCTCTGATAGTAGTATTATCCTCTATTATAGCTACTTTTATCATGCAATAATTCTAATATTACACAACAAAGGTAACTTTTTTTAAGCAAATTTTTAATCGGAATATTTTTTTAGAGGAAAGAAATAGTTTTGGCTAAATCAATTTTTTAGTTCGGTTAATCTTTCCAATAAATTTAACTACTGTCCCGTTTTCGTTTGATTCTATTTCAAGAGAACCATTTATTATTGTTGCCCGACTTTTCATATTTAACAACCCGTTACCATATTTTATTTCTTCGAGGTTCATCCCGCAACCGTCATCTTTAAGAATAATTTCGAGCATCTCTTTATTTATCGAAGCTTCCAGCGTAATCGATTTACATTTACTGTGTTTAATTGCATTATTAATCGCTTCTTTAAAAATCAGAAAAATATTCTGCTTGTAATCCATGGGAAGTTTTATACCCGTAACTTTATCCAGGTTTATAGTTCTAAAAGAAATTCCCATCGAATTAAAAAGATCGCTGTAAGAATCTTTAAGACGGAGAATAACATGATAAAGTGAATCGCGTTGAGGATTAACCATCCAAACTATGTCGCTCATATTATCTATAAGCATCCTTGCTTTTTCACTTATGGAATTAATTTTTTGTATTGAGTCATCTAAGTTAGACTTTAATCCGGCAGCAGCTAATTCGCTCAATATCGAAATCTCCGTTAGTCCGGAACCAACATTATCGTGCAGATCAGCAGATAGTTTGCTTTTTAATTTCTCAATGGAAAGAAGAGTTCTATAACGAATGGTTCCAATGTAATAGACAACAAAGGCAGCAAATAATATTACCAAAGAAATGAACCACCAGGTTTTCCAATACGGAGGTGAAATAAAAATATGAAGAGATGTCCCGATATTATTCCAAACCCCGTCATTATTAGAACCTCTTACACGAAAAATATATTCGCCCGGCGCGAGATTAGTATAATTTGCAACTCTTGTTCTTGAATCAACATAATTCCATTCTTCTTCCATCCCTTCCAAAAAGTATGCATACTGGTTATCTGTTGAACTTGTAAAATCGAGCGCGGAAAATTCAATGGATAAAAAATTCTGATCGTATGAAAGATAGAGTGAATCAATTTCTCCACGAATCGGTTCATTAAATATTTTTATTGAACTGATTACAATCGGTGGGATAAAATGATTGTCCTTAACGCTATCAGGGTAAAAATAGTTTAAGCCGTTAATGCCGCCAAAAAATATTTCACCTGTTTGTGATTTGAAATAAGCTCCGCCACTAAATTCCAAGCTTTGTAGTCCGTCGCTCAGATCATATTTTGTAAATACTTCTGTTGTTGGTGAATATTTGAAAATTCCATTATCGGAACTGATCCATAAATTACCGTTTTTATCTTCTATAACTCCATAAATTGCGGAACTGTTTATTCCATTCTTTTTGCCATACCTCGTAAACTTTTCTTTTCTTTTATCGAACTTATTCAAGCCTCCGCCGTAAGTGGCAATCCACAAGTTTTTTGATCTGTCTTCAAAAATTCCCATAATTCTGTTATCACTTAAAGAGGATTCGTCGCCGGAAATGTTTTTATAACAAATAAAATGTTCACTCTTCTTTTCAAATTTATTTAACCCTCCTCCAAATGTTCCAATCCATAATATGCCGTCGCTATCTTCAAAAATTGAATACACTCTATCGTCACTAAGACTGAACGGGTCGTCCGAAATATGTTTGAACTTTTTGAAGGATATTTTAGGCGGTAACTTTTCAAAAGGATCAATTTTATGTAATCCTCCTCCAAATGTTCCAATCCATGTATTCTTATCTCTGTCAATTAAAATAGATTGTACCTGATTGGCTCCTAAACTTAAACTGTCAGAGGGATTGTTTTGATAATTAATAAATTTTTGTTGCTGCTTAATGAAAATGTTCAAACCTCCGCCGAAGGTACCTACCCATAAAAATCCTCTTTCGTCATTTAAAATCGATCGAATATGATTGTCGCTTATTGATGAAGAATTTGTTTTGTCATTAAGGAAGTAATAAAATTTATTTTTTTCTCTATCCCACTTATTTAGTCCGCCTTTGTAAGTTCCTATCCACAAGTTTTTATATTCATCTTCACAGATAGCCCAAACAACATCGTCATTTAAACCTTTTTTGTTTTCCAGGTCTCTGTTTAGCTGTTTGAACTTTAATCCATACGGTTCATATTTATTTAATCCTTTTCCTAAGTGAGTTCCTATCCAAATATTACCCGACATATCTTCTAACAGTGAAAGGATTTCATTTTTTGAAATTGTAGTTGAAATATTAGGATTGTTTTTAAAGTTTGTGAACTGATTTTTAATTGGATCATAATTATCAAGACCACTACCAAATGTTCCTATCCAAATTGAACCAAAATGATCTTGAATTATTGATGTAACAAAATTACTCGAGATAGTATTTGGTTTATTAGAATCATAGATGAATTTTTTGAATGCGGCTTTTTCCGAAGAAAATTCTTTTCCTTCACGTAGCAATAAATTTAATCCTCCGCCATAGGTTGCAATCCAAATATTACCTTCTCTGTCGTTTATTAAATCGATTATCTGATCGTTACTAATGCTATTAGAGTTTTTTGAATTACTTCTAAAGTTTCTAAATGAAATGTTACCGTTATTATTAACAATTTTATACAATCCTGAACCAATTGTTCCGACCCAGAGATTATTACCGTCTTTTATAATCTTTCTAACTCTGCTTGAGTTGAAGCTATTTGCTCCATTTGAGTTAGTAATAAATTGTTCTGCACTTTCTGATTTTTTATCGTATCTGATTAATCCTAATCCCCATGTACCAATCCACAATTGATTAAAATTATCTTCAGCTATCGAAGTAATAGATTTCTGATCGTATCGTGAAAAAGGAAAAGGTAATTCAACATTTTTTTCTCTTATTTGCCGACTATTATTCAATTCTGATGTAATGTAAACTCTCTTAAATAATCCGGTTTTTCTATCATAACGATTAAGCACGCCATCTGTTGTACCAACCCAAATATATCCTTCCGAATCTTCAAAGATCGAAATTACACTATTATCTGAAATTGAAGTAGTATCGAGAGGATCGTTTAAATAAACACGGAAGTTATAGCCATCATAACGGTTCAGACCGTTAGCTGTCCCAATCCAGATAAAGCCCTTTTTATCCTGGATCATGCAGTATATTGAACTTTGAGAAAGACCTTCCTCAAGCTTTATCTGCTTAAATTGATAACCCGACTCCTGTGCAAAATATTTTGTTTGGGGTGAAAAAAGAAGTACACAGACTATAAAACAATATTTGAATGGATCTGTTTTCAATATTTTACAAATTCTTTTTGTTATCATAATAATAGGATTGATTAAAATCCACTGATTAAAATTAACACCAACATTTTAGTCCATGATACAAGTCGGAAGATGCAAAATGCTATTTATTAAGCAATATTTATTTTTTTTAACAAAACGTCTATTGGTGTTTTAGATCGAAACTTATATATTTACTTTGTATTAAGATTACGAGTCTTAAATGATCAGAAAATTGCTAATAGTTCTATTTGCTCTAATATTCTTAAACAGTTGTGATACTGGAATTGAGCCGGGGGAACCCATTGTACCCGGAGGATTCAGCGGAACTGTTACATTTACAGGTACATGGCCGACTGGAGTTAAAAGGACGCACTTAGTTGTATTCAAGAACCCGATTCTAAAAACAGAGGATTTTTTTCTCCCCAACCTTAGCTTTGTTGTCGACTCAATTCCTTACAGAAGTAAAACCTTTAGTTATAATTCATTAGTTAACAGTTTTGTAAATATTCTTCAGCTATGGCCTGGTGAATATAAATATGTAGTTGTTGCTCAGTCCAATACTCCGGAAATTTCCTTTCAACGAAAAGACTGGTGGGTTGTGGGAGTATATTGTTTAAATAACGATCAGACAAAACCAGCCAGTTTAATAATTCGCTCCGGACAAGTAACACAGAATATTAACATAAATGTTGATTTCAATAATCCTCCACCTCAACCGCCAATGTAAAACGAGAGATCCATGAAAATCGCAAGAAAGTTATCGGGCAAATTATTTTTCTTACTAATGATAATTACGACTATAACATCGAATGGTCAAACCGTATCGTTAAAAGGAAAAGTAATTAGCGATAAAGCTCAACCGGTTATTGGCGCCAATATAATTTTATCAGGAACAAATTTGGGCGATGCTTCTGATATCAAAGGAAATTTTGAAATAAAAAATATTCCGGTTGGAGTGTATAATATTGAAGTGTCATCAATCGGTTATACTAAACGAATATTACGAAATATTAAAATTGATCAGACAACAAAACCGATAACTATAGTATTAAAAGAAACAACTTACGAAACCGAACAGGTTATTGTCAGTGCATCTAAATATGAACAAAAATTAGAAGATATAACCGCAAGCACAACAATTATTCCGCCAGATTTTATTAACCGAAGAAATTTTATAACATTTGATGAAATGCTTAGATACATTCCCGGGGTTCAGGTTAATTTAGAACAGGTTAGCATCCGAGGTTCAAGTGGATATAGCAAGGGCGTGGGTGCGCGAGTATTAGTTGCAATAAATGGGATTCCACTTTATGCCGGCGATAATGGTGATGTGGTTTGGGAAATTATTCCTTTATCAGATATTGAAAGAGTGGAAGTAATTAAAGGTCCTTCTAGTTCTCTTTATGGTTCTTCTGCTATTGGTGGAGTTATTAATATTATTACAAAATCTATAGTCCAAAGTCCCGTTACTTACTTTAAAAGCTACTTTGGTGTTTATGACAAACCTGTTCATAAATTGTGGGATTGGGATAAGAAGTATAGAACTTTTTATGGCGCAGAGATAACACATTCCGGTTCAAGTGATAATCTTGGTTATACATTTTCACTAAAAAAATTTGATAATATGAGTTACCGCCAGAATGATTACTACAAACGTTATCTTGGACATATAAAACTTAGCTACAACTTTACACCCGATAATTATTTATTATTCTTTAGTAACTATCTCTATTCCAATCGTGGTAATTTTTTATACTGGAAAGATTCGCGTAATGCTCTTGTACCAAAAGATGAAGATAATGGTAATTATGTTTTGTCTAACAGATCTTTCAATGGTTTGATTTACCATCATAAGTTTAACGAACAATTTTCCGGTGAGATTAAATCTAGTTATTACAGAACTAATTTTGATGGATATGGACTGGAAGTAACAAGTTCTACCGCAAATTTTTTTCGTAATGAAGTATTAGCAAATTATAATCCTTCTGATAAATTTACAATAACAACCGGCATAGAAGCTTCTTATGCAAATGTGAAATCAAACATCTTCAAGAATCCCGAATTTGTTGGTGCCGGAGCTTATTTTCAGGCAGAGTATAAAGGGATTGAACGATTGATTGCAACATTCGGTTTGCGATATGATTTTATTAAAATCGATACACTTAGTGGTAAAAATGCAATTACTCCAAGGATCGGGTTAAATTACAAACTTAGTGACGAACTTATTTTACGCGGTTCAATTGGAACCGGCTTTAGAGCGCCGACTCCCGCTGAAGTATTTACTTCTACTGCTGTTGGTGGTGGCGTTGGTATAAAAGAAAATCCAAATTTAACTTCAGAAACCAGTGTTGCATTTGAATTTGGGATGCAGTATAAATTCAAAAGCAACATCAATCTTGATTTTGCTCTGTTTCAAACAGAGTATAATAATTTTATTGAACCGAACTTAACAAAAGAAGGTGACATCCAGTTTGTTAATTTACCAAAAGCGCGAATCCAAGGAATTGAAACTATAACAGAGTGGCAAATAATTCCTGACGAGCTAAAACTTACAATTGGTTATAATTATTTATGGGCACGTAATCTTAGTAAAAATATTTCGATGAAATATCGTCCGCGAAATTCTGTTTATACTCAAATAAAATATTCGCCTGGGCAATTTGATTTTGGAATCGACTTCCGTCATTGGAGCCGTATTGAAGAAATTGATAACCAACTTGTTGAACCACCTCTTGCATTGGTTGTTGACGGCGATAAACGTGTTCCGGTCTACGTTACAGATGTAACTATTGGCTATAATTTCCTTATCTGGAACATTCCGGCAAAAATTTATCTTAATGCCAAGAATATCTTCAACTACAATTACGTTGAGTTTATTGGCAATATTGCCCCAATTAGAAATTATTCTTTAAGTACCGAAATTTATTTCTAATTTTTAATTAGTGATGATTACATTCATTTTCTAATTTTTCGACCAGCTCACCTTTAAGATACTTTTCAACTGCTTGATCCGCGACTGTTTCATCTGTTAAAAAAGGTTTGATCCCGTTGTTTTTGAGATCTTCTATTACACGCCAGCCACCTGATTGGAATATAATAGTCTCAACACCACTTAATGCATTGATCAAGGAATGGTGTCCATGCGAATGACCTTCTCCATGATGATGCATATGCTTTTCGCCCATTGTGTGGTTTGTAAATTTATTCACAATGTAATTACGATTAATAATTTTGTTGTCCTCTACCTCGTAAATGATAAATCCATTTACTCTTCCGATATGCCCGGAAACATTAATCTGATTATCAGATGCGACTGCGATTTTCATTTTAACCTCCAATTATTTATTAAAACCTTCCTGATATATTTTGATAGCTTTACCTTTAAGAATCGCTTCAGCAATTTTATTTCGTGCAGAGTGAACAATTCGCCCAAAAGTAGCTCTCGAAATATTCATTTTTTCTGCCGCTTCTTCATGAGAATAGTTTTCAAGATCAGCAAGTCGAATAGCTTCAACTTCATCCGGATTGATTGTAATCTCCTCGAGCTCAAACATGGGAATGCCTCTTGGCTTAAAATAATATGCCGAGGGGTTACATCTTATTCTTCGCTTCTTAAATGGTCTCGCCATAAATATAATTATGAGCATATGCTCATAACAAAAATAATGCTATATCGCTTTTTTGTCAAATGTAATTTAGGGTATCTTTAAAAAGAGAAGCCCCTTACTAAATAAGGGGCTTTCATGGTGTGATTTTATATTTAACTATAATTGTCCCTCTATTATCTTTTCATAAAGATCTGCACTCAAATATTGAGGCGTGTAATTTATTCCATTTGCACTAAGATTTTTAACAAATGCTCTTAAATGGTTTGCTGATCCTTTCAGTAGATTATTATAGACAAATCTTATGTCTTGATTATCTACTGCAGCATTTGATAGTTCTTCAATAAGATCAATAATATCTACCTCTTCAATAATTGCCCCAACCTTAAGTGCTTCCGTAAACGAGGTTTTACCTTGTGCTAACAATTCTTGATAAAGTGATTGTAATTCAGCATTTACAAATATTCCACGCACATCTTCTAAAACCGGGTCTTCAATTGAATATTTATCCAGAAGTGCTTTAACGGAATTCATATGTGTTTGTTCGCTCCCGGCTATATTTTGGAAAATGCGCACATTGTAAATCGAATTCATCTCTGCATAGATGTCTCGCGCAAGTTTTTCTTCTTCGCGCATAAATATAAGACCTTCTTTTTCTACATCAGAGACACTTTCGAACGGGAATGAAGATAAATCGATTTGAAGATTTGCTCCGGTGTTATTCCTCAAGATTGGTTCGCTTAGTGGTTCAGAACTCAAACTTTCGGAACATTTAATAAATAAGAAACTAATTAGTATGATTGCTGTAATTGATTTTAAGTTGAATGATTTCATTTTTACCTCCTTTTTATGTTTTAAGATCTTTTTCAAACAACGTGCCATATTAAAATTTTCTCTTTAATGTAATTTTATTTTAAATGTTCGACTGCAAAGTTGAATGTTAATCACAGATAGTCGAATGATTTCATGAAGGTAATTTTTTATTTGCAATGATTTTTATTTAGTACGCCATGCAGAGATAAAATGTGATGAGATTAATAAAAAAAGCGTGAGGGTTACTCACGCTTTTTATCTGGGATTGTGGGGAGAGTTATTTGAGAATGTTATTTTCTACCGCCTCGATTTACGTTACCTTTTGGACCTGTACCATCATGTGCGCCTGTTCCAGTAGCGTTACCACCTTTTTTACCGAATCCTGTTCCGTCTTGTGGTCTTGCTGGATTTCCGGAACCATCTTTCTTGCCATAACCTTTACCGGATTTGTTTACCTGTTGGTTGGTTCCAAAGTTATCGCAGATTCCGTCGCCATCTGCATCAACCCAGTTTGTTTTTGCTCCAAAACTCTTACCATTTCCTGATGGTGTTGATTGAGCATAACCGTTTGATGTGAAAAGTAATGCTAAGAAAAGAACCGATGTTAATAATGCTAAACGTTTCATTTTGTACCTCCTTTTGTTTATTGAATAATGTTTCGCTTCTATTATATTAATAATTGTGCCAATTGATTATTTTGTTTTTTAGATCAAAAAACCGATTTTTCAAAAAATAAATTCGACCTTGTTGACTATGCTGTCGACCCGCTCGTCAACGATGTCGAAAATTCTAAATAAAAAGGAATGTTTTTATATGAACATCAACTGGATAAAAGAATTTCCCGCCGCTATTACTGTCTGCGATACAAAGGGAAAAATAATTGGGATGAATAATAAATCTGCTGAGGTTTTTATAAATGAAGGCGGATACGAATTGCTTGACAAAAATATTTTTGATTGCCACTCTGATAATTCTACGAGAATAATAAAAGAATTAATTGCAGAGAAGAAAACCAATGTTTATACGATAGAAAAAAACGGGATAAAAAAATTAATCTATCAAGCTCCGTGGTACGAGCATGGAGAATTAAAAGGTCTGGTAGAGCTTTCAATTGAAATACCTTTTGATATACCGCATCACAAAAGATAGATTTGATTAATCCTCTGTCTTCATATTTGTTGATGAATCTTCTGATGAATCTTTTCTAATAACTTCGACAGTAAAATTTGCTGCTACACCGGCAAGTGCGCCCACTGCAGTCAATACCGGAGCAAATAAAGCTCCAAGCACTCCAATCGTTACAGGGATTTCAATAAAAGTATCACCTTTATCATCTTTAATAATAATTCTTCGGGCATTTCCTTCTTTAATTAGTTCTTCAACTTTATTAATAAGGTCCTTTCCCTTAACCTTAAATTCGTTTACCATAATTCCCTCTTATTTAGTCTGTTATTTAGATGTAGAGGGAATAAGATTTGTTCCTTCTTCAATACTGCAAATATAGAATTGTGGGTCTTTATTAAATTTTGATTTATATAATTCTGCAACCCTTTTCTGAAAATCGTTAACATTATCATTATGAACCAAATTAATTGTGCACCCTCCAAATCCTCCTCCCATCATTCTTGATCCATAAACCCCATTAATAGTTGAAGCTATTTCAACCAAAAAATCAAGCTCTGGACAACTGACTTCATATAAATCTCGTAATCCTTCGTGTGAACCATACATTTTTTTGCCAAATGAAACGAAATCATTTTTATCAAGATCCTCACATGCTTTAATTAATCTATTATTCTCTTCAACAACATATTTGCATCTATTAAAAACAACTGAAGTAAAATCACTTTTGTACTTTTCAATTAATTCGATATCTGCATCACGCAGACTTTTAATTTCCGGATTATGTCTTTGTAGTATTTTAACACCTTCTTCGCATTCAGCTCGTCTCTTGTTATATTCAGAAGATGCTAAAGAATGACTGACCATTGTATTACAAAGTACTATTCGTAAATCTTCTCTTTCGAATGGGTGATATTCATACTCGAGAGAACGACAATCAATTTTTAATACTTTTTTGGACATACCAAAAATATTTATATACTGGTCCATTATTCCACATTTTACACCAACAAATTCATTCTCTGCTCGTTGGGAAAGTTTAACGAGATCCAATTTATCAATGCCAAGATTAAAAATATAATTTATTGCATAGGCAAGTCCGGCCTCTATTGCTGCCGAAGATGAAAGTCCTGCCCCAATTGGAATATCCCCTCCGAAAACACAATTTATGCCTTTTATTGTGTGTCCTAATTTTTTAATCTGATCAATAACACCTAATAAATAATTCGCCCAGTTTTTTTCTTGATGTTGAATATTTGAAATGGCAATCTGTAAACTATCATCAAAATCAATCGAATAAAAATAGCAGATATCATCTTCCCTTGGCGTAATGGAAAAATAAATTGCTTTGTCAATAGCGGCGGGTAAAACAAAACCCATATTATAATCTGTATGCTCGCCAATCAAATTAACTCGCCCCGGCGAACGAAAAGTCAACGGGGATTCGTTAAATAATTCTTTGAATTTTGTTTCAACTTTTTCTGCTGTATACATAATACTTCCCAAAATTTAATTAGTATTTTTTACTTTGATTATTTGTGCTGCAATGCTAACAGCTATTTCTTCAACTGTATTACTCTCAATATCTAATCCAATGGGCGCGTGAACTTTTTTTAATAAAGATTTCTTTACACCTTCCTTTTCCAGCTCACTGAAAATTCTTTTTAATTTTGCTTCGCTGCCCATTAAACCAATGTATTTAAGATTTTTTCCCAAAACTTGTTGCAGAGCTATTTTATCTGTTGGTAGTGCAGAAGTTACGATGGCCACATAAGAATATTCGCCTTCTTCAACAATACCTCCGACTTTATCATACGACGTGATAATAATTTCATTTGCAGATTTATTTTCCTTTATAGTTTGAACATCCGAACGATCATCAAATACAATTATATAAAAACTTAAAAGCTCCATTTGGTTGGAAAGTGCTAATCCAACATGACCACCACCAATAATATAAATTGTATCGCGAACACCTATGTTTTCTTCGTAGAACCATTCTTTTTCAGAAATGAACTTATAGGTGATATGTTTTTCATTCATCTTTTGGGGTCGTATCTCTAAACCTTCAGGTGAAAAAACCAATGTAGCCGGTTCTTTCTTTTCAAAAGAATTTATTATTTCATTAACATTTTTAAGATCTTTTGAATCAAGGGAGAGAGTAAAATTGGTTTGTATTCCTTGACATACAAGTCCTGACTGAAGTTTTTTTACTTTCTTACTATGGTGGAGTTTTCTATGTAATCTGATTTTCTTTTGTGATTTAAATAAAGACCGGCATTCATTTATCAAATTATACTCCATTTCACCGCCACCAATTGTACCGATGCGCTGATCATCTTCCGATACAGCAATCTTAAAACCAGCTTTACCCGGTGAGCTTCCCTTGGACTCAACAACAGCTGTAAGAATAACCCGTTTTTTTTGTTTTAAAGTATCCCTTACAAATTGCCAAAGTTTTATATCTTTCATGAAATTTGCTCTTTAAGATTAATGATTCTTTTAAAATCTTCTTGTGTATCGATATCTTCTAATATTTCAGGATAATCACATTCCCAGATTAATTTACTAACGTTAGAGTTTTTGCTGACCACTTTTAAGGAACTTGTATCATCTTCTTTGCAAACTAAATCAAATATTTCTTTCGATAACAAAATGGGATGCCCTTTTATATTCTTAAATGATGGCTGAATCCAGTTAAAGTTTTTTTGAATTTGCTGAAGAAAATCCTCATAAAATTTTAATGGCAGTGATGGTTGATCTACAAAATGGTAAATGACCCAATCAGAATCAGTTACACTTTCTAAACCCTTTTTTAGCGAGGTGAACATTCCTTTTTCATATTTTTTGTTATAAATACAAATAACTTTATTCAATCCTTTAACTTCGGCTTCAATTAATTCTTTTTTATAACCAGTTACAACAAAAACTTTTTCACAAACAGCGGATAATTTTTCTGCTATTAAATATATAAGCGATTTACCATTTATTTGAAGGGTTGGTTTAAATAAATTCATTCTTCCTGAAAATCCAGCCGCTAAGATTAATGCAAATATTTTCATTTCATCCGAAATAATTTTCTAAGTTGTTCAAAGGAGTAAATTTCAGGTTTTGAATTCCATTTTATCATTGCCGATGTGTCTTTCAATCCATTACCTGTAAGCATCAACATTACCTTGGATCTTTCGGGAATACTCCCGGACTTTAACATTTTTAAGTAGCCGGCATATGAAGCAGCGCAAGACGGTTCAATTAAAATTCCGGATTTTGTAGATATAATTCTTTGTGCTTCTAAAATTTCTGAATCTGTTACTGCAACAGCAAAACCATTAGACTTTTTTATAACATCAGCTGCCATAAACAAATTTCTTGGTGCAGAAGCACTGATGCTATCGGCAATTGTAGTTGCATTTCTAAATTTGAATGTTCCAGTTTTAATATAACGAACAAGGGCATCGCTACCTTGTGCCTGAACTGCAATTAAACGTGGATACTTTTTAATCCATCCTAATTTTTTCAAATCATAAAATCCCTTGAAAAATCCTGAAATAATAACGCCATCTCCAACGGGGACAAAAATAAATTCAGGCAATCGACCCTTTAGTTGAATAAACATATCGAAAGCAGCAGATTTTTTACCTTCGGTTGTAAGAGGATTATAAGCAGTATTACGATTGTAGATTTTTTTTACTGAAGAAATTTCAAGACAAATGTCGAAAGCATCATCATAACTTCCATCTACAAGGTATATGTTAGCTCCAAATAATTGTATCTGAATTCGTTTTGCCTCTGGAATTGCAGATGGAACAAATATATGCGATTTGATACCGAGCCGGGCACATATACCAGCAAGCGATGAACCAGCATTTCCGGTTGATGCTGCAGAGATTTCCTGTACTCCAAGTTCAAGTGCTTTAACTGCAACAAGTGAACTAGCGCGGTCTTTATATGACAGTGTCGGATTTCTTGTGTCGTCAAAAACAAGAACTTCTCTTCCTTCAATTAAAATATGCTGAACCGGATTAGAGTTTAGCTTAAGTCGCGATAGGATTGTTTTATCAGGATATTTCTTTATTGGCCAAAGAAACGGATAACTCCAGAACTCGCCCGGAGTGAGTTTTAGAAATTTTTCTTTCGAATATTTTTGTTTGATCTCAATGTAATTATATTCAATCGTCAAGACGCCTTTAAGAGGTTTATTCCTTTCGGCTTTACCACATTTAGGACAGAGATAAATAAAATTTTCTTCAATTTCTTTTGAAGAATATTTTGTATTACAATCGAAGCATTTATAGAAGTAATTTTTCATTTAGTACTATTATTTTCTCCCAAGGATTCTTCATCGTCCCGTCTAATCGGGACGATTCAGAATGACTTTTCAAATCACATTGTTAAACCCATAATGGCTTTAGCAGTGTGCAAACGGTTTTCTGCTTCATCAAATACAATTGAAATATCAGGGTTATCGAGTATTTCATCAGTAACTTCATTCCCTCTATCTGCGGGAAGTGCGTGCATAAGCTTTACATTTTTATCGGCAAGTTTTATTCTCCTTTCATCACAAATCCAATTTTTATATTTCTCAAGATTCCCTTTCATTTCTTTTTTGCATTCCTCTTCGTGCGATAGAAAATATTCTTCGTCATAATAACCAAATCCGCCCCAATTCTTAGGAATAACTATTTGTGCACCTTCAAAAGCTTCGTCCATATCGTTAGTGAACTTTAGACTTCCACCGCTTTCAATTGCATTCTTTTTAGCTTTCTCAACAATATTTTTGCTTAAAGGAAATTCCTTAGGATGTGCAACGGTTACATCTATACCGTAACGTGGAAAAAGTAGAATTTGAGTTTGCGGAACACTTAACGGTTTGGAATGTGTGGTTGCATATGCCCATGATATTGTTACTTTTAATCCTTTTGTATTACGACCAAATTTTTCGAAGATTGTCATCAAATCTGCTAAACCTTGAAATGGATGATATACATCGTCTTGTAACGACATAACCGGTTTAGTTGAGTATTGTGCTAATTCGTCCAAATATTTTTTACCAATACCATAAAAACAATTACGACAAGCAATACCATGTCCCATTCTACTTAAAATTATTGCAGTATCTTTAGCAACTTCGCCATGAGTAATTTGCATTTTATCTGGCGTCAGGTCGTGTGCATGTCCGCCAAGTTGTGTCATCCCGGCTTCAATTGAATTACGTGTTCGAGTTGACTGTTCAAAGAACATCATAAACAATGTTTTATATGGGAGCCATAGTGTAGGTTCTTCAGCATAAAATTTTTTCTTGAGTTCGAATGATGTTTCAAATACAAAGTCGAGTTCTTCTTTCGTCCAAGTATCTTCTGTTAAAAAATGTTTTCCTTTGAAATGAGATTTTTCCATAGCTTCTCCTGTATTATTTTTATTTTTTTTATTCAGTGGCACTCTGTGCATTCTCAGTGTACTCTGTGTAAAAATTAATTTCACAGAGTAACACAGAGGTTACTCGGAGAAACACTGAGAAACACTTATACTTTTTTTGTTAGTTCAAACGGGAACAATGAATAAAACTTTGTTGCTTTTACAAGGTCTTCCAGCACAATTTCTTCTTTCGATGAATGTGAAAGTTCCTCTTTACCCGGTGCAAATCCGATTGTTGGAATTCCAAAGATTCCCGCTGTTGCGACACCGTTTGTAGAAAAACTCCACACACCACATTTTGCTTTTCCTATTGCCGCTTTACTGGTTTTCATCGCTGTTTCTACATAAGGATGTTTTTCATCAAAATACCAGGTTGGATAATATGCTTCTGTAGAAAACTTTAATCCTGTCCAGCATTCTCCATCAACAGTAGGAATTGAGATCTTCGCATCACTCTTATGTTTCTTAATAATTTCTTTTAATTCTTTGATGACGCTTGTTTTATTTTCACCGACAGTCATTCTTCTATCAATATGAATCTGACAGAAGTCTGAAACCGAACACATAGATGGTGCTTTAGAAGTTATATTACTAACAGTTATCGATCCTTTACCAAGCGGTTGTTTTGGTTTTAATTTTTTGTCAAGTTTTTCAATATCAGCAACAATCGGCATCATTTTATATATTGCATTAATTCCTTTCTGATTGTGTGCCCCGTGAGCGGATTTACCGGTTGTTGTTATTTTCAATTCCATTCTTCCACGTTGACCGCGATAAATTTTTAAGTCCGTTGGTTCACCAAGTAGAACGAAATCCGGCTTTATTCCTTCATTCTGAATAATATGATAGAGCGGATAACCATCAGCATCCTCTTCGTATGCCGAGCCAACAACATAAAGAGTAAAAGGGAAATCATTTCCATAAAGTTTTTTTAGAATTTTCCCGGCGATTAAATATCCAGCCATAGCTGGTTTTTCATCAACAGCTCCGCGTCCGTAAATCTTTCCGTTTTCGATTACACCACCGAATGGCGGTCTAATCCAGTTTTCTGTTTCGGTCACTTTAACTGTGTCGATATGTGCATCATACATAATTTTAATTGGACCATTACCAATCTTACCGATTGCATTACCAAATGAATCGTGATAAGCTTCATCAAAACCGAATTCTTTCATTTTAGAAACAATGAATTCTACTATTTCTTTTTCTTCTCCGCTGTAACTTCTAATCTGTACTAATTTTTGAATCAGCGAAAATAATTCTTCCCTTTCCGCTGTAACTGCATTAAATAATTCGTCTTTCATTTTATTTCTCTCGTAAAAGTTAATTTTTAGAAATATTTCTATTTATAAATTAAGTATAATTAAAGATATTTACATCTGTTAACAGGAGATTTAGAATGTCCGACATAATGAAACCTCTTTCTTTCAATTCATTCTTAAACCAGATTGTTTCGGAAGAAAAAAAACACTCGAGTATTTTCGGAATAAAGCGAACCAACTTTGTTAATTCCTCTCCGATTTCAGGTATCTATTTTTTAAACAATTTGCTGGAATTGCCAATTGGCCCGGCAGCTGGTCCTCACACTCAAATGACACAGAACATTATTGCTTCTTATTTAACCGGCGGAAGATTTTTTGAATTAAAGACTGTTCAGAAAATAGACGAGTTAAAAATCGATCGCCCATGTATTGATGCCGAAGATGAAGGATACAATGTTGAATGGTCGCAAGAACTTAAACTTGAGCAGTCATACGATGAATACTTGAAAGCCTGGATTCTACTTCACTTTATAAAAAAATATTTGGGATTATCCGACAAATCCGAATCGGGTTTCGTTTTTAATATGAGCGTGGGTTATGATCTGGAAGGAATAAAAACCGAAAGGATGGATCGGTTTATTGAGCAAATGAAAGATGCGAACAAATCTGAACTGTTTACTATATATAAAAATGAATTGATAGAATTTATTAATGTGAAGATCCCCAAGAGTAGCAGCTTAATTGAATACGTTCACAACATATCTCCTTATATCTCTAATTCAGTTACACTTTCAACAATGCACGGATGTCCACCTAACGAAATTGAATCGATTGTAAAATATTTAATCAAGGAGAAGGGTCTGCATACTTATGTAAAGTTAAACCCGACACTTCTCGGATATGATTTTGTAAAAAATACTTTAGATCAACTTGGTTATAAAAACATTTATCTCGACAAACATTCATTCGATAACGATTTACAATGGAATGATGCTGTTTCAATGTTACAGAGACTACAAGAGTTTGCAAGTGAAAACGGGAAAGAATTCGGAATAAAGTTATCGAATACACTTGCAGTAAAAAACAAAAAGCAGAGAATGCCCGGCAATGAAATGTATATGTCCGGACGAGCACTTTTTCCTCTTACAATTAACCTTGCCTCCAAGATAGCTGAACAATTTAATGGTAGCATAAATATTTCTTTTTCTGGTGGAGCGTCAATAAACAATGTAAAGGAAATATTAGATACTGGTATTAAACCCATAACATTTGTAACAGAATTATTGAAGCCGGGTGGATATAATCGCCTAAAACAAATTGCAGATGAATTAAGAGAATTTTCAATTTCTGAAAACAAATTAATTGATTTAATAAAATTGAAAAAGTTGGCCGCTGACTCTCTTAATAACCCCCTTTACAAAAAAGAAACTAGAACGGTTGACTCAATTAAAGTTCCGGATAAGCTTGATACGTTTGATTGTTTTATTGCTCCGTGTAAAGTTGCTTGTCCCATTCATCAAGATGTTCCGGAGTATATACGATTAGTTGGAGAAGGAAAGTACGAAGAAGCGTTGCGAGTGATAACTGATAAAAACCCCCTTCCTCATATCACCGGTTATGTTTGCGATCATCAATGTATGTATCACTGCACACGTATTGATTATGATGAGGCGCTGAAAATCCGCGATTTAAAAAAAGAAGCAGCATTGAATGGTTACAATGATTTTATAAAGAATATTTCTTTCAATGAAACGAATAACAAAATCAAAGTCGCTGTAATTGGCGCCGGTCCATCTGGTTTGTCGGCAGCATATTTTTTAGCAAGGTCAGGTTTTGATGTAACCGTTTTTGAAAAGAATATGAATGCCGGAGGTATTGTTCAAAATGTCCTCCCGCAATTTCGTCTCCCGCAATCTGCAATTGATAATGATATTAAATTTATTGAACGGTTCGGCGTAAGATTTATCTTTGGTGTTGATGAAACATTCTCAGTAAATAAGTTAAAGAAAGAAGGATATAAATATATTTACATTGCTATCGGTGCTGAGAAATCGAACCAGTTAAATATATCTTCGGATAGAGAGATTCTAAATGCTATTGATTTCCTATGGGATTTTCATCACAACCCCAATATTTCATTAGGGAAGAATGTTGCTGTAATTGGTGGCGGTAATTCTGCAATGGATAGTGCTCGTGCTGCTAAACGTTGTAAAGGAATTGAGAATGTTTATTTAATATATCGTAGAACAAAAGAGTATATGCCGGCTGATCGCGAGGAGTTTGAAGCCGTTCTTTCAGATGGAGTGATATTTAGAGAGCTATTACTTCCATACGATTTTTCAAATGGAAGATTAATCTGTCAGAGAATGAAGCTTACTGAAACTGGTGCTGATGGGCGAAAAAATGTTGAACCAATAGACGGAGCTTTTGAAGAATTTGAGATTGATACTTTGATATCTGCGATAGGTGAAAGTGTTGAGACCGGAATTCTTGAATCGAACAAAATTAAAATGGCGCAAAACAAAGCAGCCGTTAATCCGTTAACAAATGAAACTAACATTGAAAACGTGTTTATCGGCGGTGACGCGCTTAAAGGTCCCTCAACAGTAGTAGAAGCAATTGCTGATGGAAGAAAAGTAGCGGACGCAATCTTAAAAAAGGAGAACATACATTACACTTCAATTGATTTTAATAAATACTCGCACGTAAATATGGACGAACTCAATATTATAAAAAGAAATGTTGAATGGAGCAAAGAAGGGATAACTAACGAAGCATCCCGCTGTTTGAGTTGTAATACGCTTTGCAATAAATGTGTTGATGTTTGTCCGAATCGGGCGAATGTTGAAATAAAAATTGATCACCCCGCATTCAGAGATATTAATCAAATCCTTCATTTAGATTCACTTTGCAATGAATGTGGTAACTGCGAAACATTCTGTCCACACGAAGGCGCTCCTTACAAAAATAAATTTACTTTATTTGAATCTTTGGAAGATTTTAATGAAAGCAAAAATGATGGGTTTGTAATAATAAAACAAAATGGCAAAAAGAAAGTTGTAATAAAAGCAGAAGGAAGGTTACAAGAACTTTCAACAGAAGGATTGGCTGAACTTATGAATAAGAATGGAGTCTTTGACAAACATTTGATAATGATTAAAAGTGTGATGGATAATTATTCATATTTGATTGTATAAACATCTTAAGACCAGGCATGTCCTATAGTTACCTTTTACAGTAATTTCATCTCTTCAACTATATCCGTAATTTCTTTTGGCGAAGGAAGATATTTTTTTAATTCCTTCGGTAGTTTGTTGGTAATTTTATAAGAGGCAACCCCAAAAGGCTGTTTACTATCGCGTAGGGCATATTCCACTATCAACCGGTCTTTATCTTTACAAAGTATCAAACCGATAGAAGGATTTTCATCTTCCAATTTAACTTTATCATTCAAAACAGAAAGGTAGAACTGCATCTTTCCGGCGTACTCCGGTTTGAACTCACCAACTTTTAGCTCAACTGCAAATAAGCATTTCAGTTTACGATGAAAGAGTAAGAGGTCGATAAAATATTCCGTCTTTCCAACAGTAACCTTAAACTGATTACCGATAAATGCAAAGTTTCCACCCATCTCAATTAAAAATTTTCTGATATTATTGATAAGTGCTGTTTCTAATTGATGTTCATTATGCTCTTCGCCTAATTCAAGAAAATCGAAAGTATATTCATCTTTAATCGCCAGCTTAGCTTGATGTTTTAATTCAACCGGTAATGCTTTATCAAAATTTGTTTGGTTGAGCAAATATTTTTGATATGACTTGTTTTCAATCTGGTGAATAAGAACATTCTTAGTCCAGCCGAATTTCTTAGTCATTTTAAGATAGAATTCTCTTTCTGAATTATCCTTGCACTTTTCAAATATAATTACATTATGTGCCCAACCAATTTCTCGCACCATTGGTGCGAGTTTTAAATTGTTTGAATATTCCGCATAAAAATTCCTTATTCGCCATAGATTTGCAGCAGAAAATCCTCTTATTCCCGGAAATTCTTTCTGAAGATCAGAGGAAAGTGTTTCTACAACTGATTTACCCCAACCAAGTTCGTTTTGCTTTTCAACTATTTTTTTGCCAATATCCCAATAGAGTTGGATTAATTCTTTATTTACTGCTCGATGCGCATCGTATTGAGCTTGATGAATTCTTTCTTTGACCTCAACAAAAAATTTCTTGTATTCGACTTTATCAAGTTTCCCTTTCATTTTTATTTCTCGACTTCTTTTGCAGACTTTTCAACCGCATCAATAATCTGCTTATATCCTGTGCAGCGACACAAATTCCCGGCGATTGCATCTTTAATTTCTTCTTCTGTTGGATTCGGATTTTCAAGCAACAGAGCATAAGCCGACATAATCATTCCCGGTGTGCAGAACCCACATTGAATTGCACCACTCTTCAAGAAATTCTCCTGAAGCGGATGTAGCTTCCCGTCCTTTTCAATTCCTTCAATCGTTATTATCTCTGCGCCCTCACATTGCCCAGCAAGCACAAGACATGAGTTGACTGCTTTACCATTCATAATAACAGTGCATGCACCACACTCTCCAATTGAACAACCTTCTTTTGTCCCGGTTAAATGGAATTGATTTCGTAATAAATCGAGTAGCCGCAAATTTGGCTCAATAACCGCCGTAACACTATTATGATTTAATGTAAATCGTATTTCCATATACTCACTTGATAGAACGCAGATGACACAGATTCAGCTGATTAACGCAGATTCATCCGCTATAATCTATTTAATCAGATTTGATCCGCGTTCTATTTCTTTAAATAGTTGATAGCATACATGTTGCACAACTGGGATTTTATATTCGCTCGACCAGCGAATACCGGACACATCAAGAATTTGTTCGCCAAGTTTAATTGCAATTTCTTTTATTGAGTCATCATTTAAAATCTTTCCTTTGGCAAACTGTTCTACATCATAAAACCTTGTACCGATAGGAGTAACCGCACCACTTGCAATTTTCAAATCGTTAATAATTCCATTAACCGATTCAATAAGATATGCTAATGAAATTCTGCTAATTGTAACAGCTCTTCTTCTTCCAAGTTTATAAAAATCTCCAACGTATTTTTTAGATGGCAACGGGATCATTATATGAGTTACAACTTCGTCCGAGTTTAATCTTGTTCCATAAGGTTTAACAAGAAAATCCTGAAGCTTCATTACTTTTTCTGAATTATAAGATTTTATTTTTATCTCTGCATCGTAAACAAGTAAAGGTGCAACGCTATCTGCACATGGTGCATTATTAATAAAATTTCCTCCGAGGGTTGCCCGATTTCTTATTTGTGTGCTTCCAATTGTCTTGGATGCCTTAACCAATAATGGAAGATTTTCATTCAGAATTTGATTGGATATTATTTCAGAAAATGTAATAGCTGAACCAATTGATATAACATCATTATCAACTGATACTGACTTTAATTCCTTTACATTATTTATATCAATTAGCCTTTCAATATTTTTGAATCGCGGTGATTCAATATGAAATCCGGGAAGAATATCGGTTCCGCCAGCTATAATTTTAGACGAACCGTTATTATTATGAAGAAGTCTGCACACTTCATCAATAGAGCGAGGAAGCAATATTTCTTTAACCGGGATCATGATGTACTTCCTCTTTTCAAACTTTCGGGATATAATTTTTTTCTGAGAAGAAGTTCTTCAATATTTATCGGCAAATTATAAAACCTTTGTCCGGTAGCATTTGTAATTGCATTTGCAATTGCAGCGGCAGTGAGCTCAAGTGTCGGTTCACCAAGAGATTTTCCGCCCCACGCTCCAAATTTATCTTTTCCTTCGACAAAGTAAGGATGAATATTATCGATATCTTTACTTGTTGGAATTAAAAACTGATCAAAATTATTCTCTCTTATTTTTCCTTGATGAGTAGAAATTTTTTCCCACAATCCATAACCAGCACCTTGAGTAACTCCACCGTAAACCTGTCCCTCGGCGCCTAATAAATTAATTACTTTCCCCGGATCGTGAACAGCCCAAATGTTATTAATATATACTTCGCCTGTACCAATGTTAACAGAAACCTCTGCAACCTGACAACCATAAACATATGTAAAGTAAGCTGAGCCATGTCCGGTTTCTTCTTCCCAATGAACTTTTGGTCCGGCATACCAACCAATTGTTGAAAGATTAACACCTTTTGAATAAGCTAATTTAACAAGCTCTTCAAAAGTGATTTTCTTTTTGGTTTTACCGTTATATGTTACCTTACCATTTGAGAAAAATATTTCTGATACGTTTTTCAATTTCCATTCTTTAGATAATAATTTCGTTAATCGATTTTTTAATTCATCACAAGCATTTTTAGTAGCGCCACCACCCATTAAAGTTGCGCGTGATGCAACTGTAGGACCACTATCGGGAATACGTGAAGTGTTTTGTTCAAGATAAATAATTTTATCCGGTGATATACCTAAGACTTCTGCGGCAACAATCGAAAAAGTTGTTTTTAACCCCTGACCATTTTCAGCCAAACCAGAGAGTAAATAAACCGTACCATCGGGTTGAATTGAAACGTAAGACGCTGCTGCATCAATTCCTTCTGCACCTAATGAACATCCACGATAACTTAATGCAAGTCCGATTCCTTTGCGCCACAATTGATCAGGATTAATAAAATCATTTTTACTGAGTATTAAATTTGGGCTTGTAAAAGAAAGTGTTGAAACTTTTTTCAACTCAACAGACTTTTTATTTTCAGCCCATTTTTTTTGAAAGGAAGAAACATCAACAGCTTTTTTAAGTACTTTATGAAGTGTTACTTCGTGATCAGATAATTTTTGTCCGCTTGCTGTTTTAGAACCTTGCTTAAATCCATTTATTTTACGAATCTCATAAGGAGTTTTACCGACTCTCACAGCTATTTCATCCATTAAAGATTCAATTGCAAAAATTGGTTGAGGCGAGCCAAAACCTCGCATTGCACCAGTATATGGATTATTAGTATAAACAACTCGAACATCTGTTTGAACATTTGGTACTTCGTATGGTCCGGTTGCCTGAACAACAGAACGCCAAGTAACAAAAGGACTCATGGAGGAATATGCGCCACCATCAGCAAGAAGATCAATTTTCATTGCTTTAATTTTGCCATTCTTATTATATCCGATCTTATAATTAAGGATATAAGGATGGCGCTTGTAAGATTCTATTATTGATTCTTCGCGGTTGTACTTAATCTTAACAGGTCTTTTTAATTTAATTGCAGCAATTGCAGCACGTGCCGAGAGGATATTCATAGTATCATCTTTGCCACCAAAAGAACCACCAAGTTCTGCTTGAACAACTTCAACTTCATTTAAGGTGCAACCCAAAACTGATGCAACAACTTTTCTTGTAGTAAATGGATTTTGAATACTCCCGATAATTTTTACTTTCAGATTTCCTTCGCCGGGAATTGCTGTAACACATTCCGGTTCGATATAAGCATGCTCAATTAATTGTGTCGTATATGTCTGTTCAATTATTTCATCACTTTGTTTAAATCCTTTTTCAATATTTCCTTTACGGAGTGGATAGTGCGTAATCAAATTTGTTTTGTATTGCGGGTGAATAAGAATAGAATTGTCATTCAACGCGGTGACCGGATCATCCAGAACCGGTAATTCTTCCAGATCGAAACTTACTTGTTTTACAAGCTGCCTAAGAACTATTTCATTCTCGCCCACAATCATTGCAACTACGTCTCCGGGAGTGACAATTTTTTCATAGCAGAAAATTGGTTGATCTTGTTTTATTGGACCAACTTTTTTATTTCCAATGATATCATTATGTGTAATTATGGCTTGAACAGCGGGATGATTTTCAATTTTAGAAAAGTCTACTCTTTTTATTATCGCATGTGATACATCGGTTCTAACCATAACACCATATAACTCGCCTTCAAATCGATAGTCATCAGCATATTTTGCCTTGCCGGTTACTTTTCCAATTCCATCTTGACGAATGACCGGTTTACCAACAATATTGAATTTCTCTTTCGCCATTTATTTGTATAATGAAAATAATTTCATGCCTTGTTTATGAATTTCTTTGAATGCTTCTGTATCATCAACACCTACAAGTTGAAAATCCTTCATCAAAAAATTACCATCCTGAACTACCGACTTAACATTTCGTTCTAAAATACCGTAGATAAAATGTCCCCAAAAATTTGTTTCATTAATAGGTGTTGGCGGGATATAATCCCATATTATGAAATCTGCACGATCATTTACGGTTATAGAAGGGAAGTCATCAAAATATTTTTTAACAAAATTAATCTGATCAAAGTATGATTTAATGAACAGACTAAAAGAATCTTCAAAACTATTTTTTTGATTACGCAATAAAAGAAAATATTGTTTCATCGATTTTGCAACATTAGCATGCATGCCGTCCGTTCCAAACAATACCGGAATTAACTTGGGAACTTTTGAATAAACAGGAAGTCCAACGGCATTATTCATATTCGAATCCGGATTATATACCAATGCACTTCCGCTTGCCGCAATTTGATAATATTCTTTTTGAGTCAGGAATACACCGTGTCCCAAAATACTCTTTCCATTAAGTAATTTATTTTTTATAAGACGTTTTACAGGTAAATGATCGGTGTATTGTTTACTAAGTGTTCTGTCACTTTTATCTTCGCACAAGTGGATATGAATACCAAGATCATATTCTTCAATAAGCTCAGACGCTTCTGCTAATGTGTCATCTGACAATGTAAATGAAGCATGAAGCCCTAACAATGATTTAAGATTACTGCTTGAATAGTTTTTTAAAAAATTTATATTTTCTTCTAATCCGGCTTTAGAAAGGGCAGCTCCGTTACGATCAGTAGTTTCAAAACATAAAGCACCTCTAATACTACTTTCAAGTAATACTTCGGCTATTTTTTCAAGACTTCCATCGGTTGCATTAGGAGATGAATGATGATCAAAAATATAAGTCACACCATTTTTTATTGCTTCAATAACAGCCATACGCGCTGATGCTTCCACCATGTCAAGTGTAAGTTTTTTATCTAAGTCCCACCATAAATTTTTCAGTACATTTTGAAAATTGTTCATTGGCTTTTTATTTGGTAGTCCTTTTGCGAGTCTGGAGTAGAAGTGATCGTGGAAATTCACAAGCGGAACGGTTAATATTCTACCCCCGGCGTTATATCCTGAATTGACTGTGTTTAATTTCTTATCAATGTAATCACTGAAATTTCTTTTAAATATTCTGGCAATCTTACCATGTTCGATTTCAAGATCGCCGAAAAATGGGACAACACTATTATTATCAATACGGCAAATCCATGCATTAACAATTTTAAATGAATGTTTTTTTGCCATCTTACTTTACCAATATAAATTTTCCGTGATTATAGTTTTCAGTTACCGGATTATCAATATCAAATATTTTTTCACCTCGTAAAAATGTTTGATCTACAATTGCATTAAATATTACCCCTTCAAAGGGAGTATACTTGCCTTTGCTATGCATCTTAGAAGATTCAATTTTCTGAGAGCTCCACAAATCAATCAGACAGAAATCGGCATCGTAACCGGGTTTTAGATAACCTTTTTTTTCTATCTTAAAATATTCAGCAATATTTGGGGAAAGAAGTTCTATTGTTTTTTTAAGTGTTAGTTTACCTTTTAAAAAACCTTCGCTAAAGAGAAACGGAACCCTATGCTCAACTCCCGGAATTCCGCCGTAAATTTCCCAGAAGTTTTCTGATGACTTCTCTTCAACAGGATTACAACCAGCGTGGTCTGTAACAACAAAAGAAATTAATCCCTCTACTAAACCTTTCCATAATGCATCAAGGTCTTTATCACATTTTACGGGCGGAGCTGTTTTTAAGAAATTTCTTATGTTAAAATTTTCAAAATCCTTTTGTGTAAAAAATAAATAGTGAGGACACGTTTCGGTTGTTAAATGAAGTTTGGATGTCTTTGCTTTTTTAATCTGCTCCAATCCCAATTGTGAACTAAGATGCACTACATGCGCTTTACAATTTACCTTGCGTATAATTGATATAAGTTTATCAATTGCAAAAGCTTCTGCACGAGCATCACGACTTTCGTAGTAAGCTTTCCAATCGTTACGGTTGGCATTTTTAAGTTTTTGTTCCCTTGCGCGAACAAGTTCTTTATCTTCTGCATGAACTGCCATTGGTTTACCGGTTTTTTCAATTACACGGGCAGCATATTCCATTTGTCGTTCCGATAAATCCGAATAGGTATCCATTCCGGAAATCATATAGACTTTAAATCCAGCTACACCGGCTTCAGAAAGTTCAATTATATTTTTCTGTACTTCATCTTCATTAAAATTTTTTCCGGAAACACCACCCCAAAAGCAATAATCAATTATACTTCTTCCCTTTAGTGCAAAAAGTTTTTTATTAAAATTCTCAATTGATGTAACCGGTGGAATGGAAGTACACGGCATATCAATAACCGTAGTTACTCCTCCGGCAGCAGCAGCTTTTGAACCGTGTTCAAAATCTTCTCGGAATTCAAACCCGGGAGTGTCAAAATGAACATGTGAATCGATTGCCCCGGGAATTGCAAGCAGAAATGTTTTGGGTTCGTCGGGTTGTGTAAATTCCCGAAGTAAATAATCCCGCCTGGTTTTTTCTTTTATATCTTCCCAATCAAAATATTTTTCTGTTTTCGGTTTGATCTCTACAATTTTATCATCGTAAATTATATCGCAAAGCTGGAGTTTATTATCAACAGCAGAAAGAAATACATTATGAATTATATTTAATCCCGAATTCATTTTTACACCATAGTAGCTCAATTTTAAGAATTATCACAAATTCTTAATTGACTCATTCTATACCACTCCGACTTGTTGATTAAATTCTTCTATCAATTTATCCCAGTGTGGTACAATAGAAAATCTTTCATGCCAATAATTTTCATCATACCATTGTGCGTTCAACTCTTCAACATCTTTACCCTGTTGTTCTACCCAAGTAAAATATTTTAGGTTATGTATTGCTTTCTTATCGTAGTAACTAAGCTCTTTAAAGTAATCAATGCTCTGATGTTTAATTACGGATGTCCAGTCAACCTCTGCTTGTTTCTCCGAATATTTTCCCCATTGTTCATTCATTTCTTTAAGTCGGGAGTTATATAAATCAACGGAATCTGTAAATATTGTGAAAATTATATCGTTATCATTCATCTCATAATACTTAGCAAGTTTAATCGCAGAGAGAAGATTACAAATAGAAGAAATTCCAAGTTCATTTAATTTTTCTACTTTACTTTCTTCAACACCAAGTGAAGCCAAGAATTTTTTACCATCGAGTTCATTAAACACTCTCAATATTCTTAGTGTTTGTTCGTCATCAATAGCAGCAACGCAATCTGTATTTTTAACATTGTGAATCCACGGAACATGTTTATCTCCGATTCCTTCAATTCTATGTCCGCCAAATCCGTTCATAAGTAAAGTCGGGCATTGCAAAGCTTCCGAAGCTACTACTTTAATATTTGGCGATATTGTTCTTAGATAATCACCCGCACCGATTGTCCCGGCTGAACCGGTTGCACTTACATAACCACTCAGACGGCTGTTTTCATTCTTAATCTGATTAAAAAGTTTTTCGATTGTATAACCTGTAACTTCATAATGCCAAATACAATTTCCAAACTGATCGAATTGATTGAATATTAAGTACTCATCACTCTGAGCTTCAAGTTCATGACATTTATCATAAATTTCCTTTACGTTACTTTCGCAGCCATGAGTTGCATAAATTTCCGCCCCCATATTTTTAAGCCATTCAAAACGTTCACGACTCATTTCCTCTGGTAAAATTGCAACAGCATGAACATTAAGAAGAACAGAATTAAAAGCTCCTCCTCTGCAATAATTTCCCGTAGAAGGCCAAACTGCTTTGTGATATTCGGGATTAAATCTACCTGTAACAAGATATGGTACAAGACAACCATATGTTGCACCAACCTTATGTGCGCCAGTCGGGAAATATCTTCCAACTAATCCAACTATTCTTGCTTTTACACCGGTAATTTCTTTAGGAATTTCTAAAAAATTGATTTCTCCAATTCCTCCACTTACCGGATCATTCCGCCAGTTTATACGAAAGAGATTTAATGGATTTGTGTCTTGTAAACCAACAGATTTTAATTTTGTCTTAACTTTTTCTGGAATAGATTCAGGTTTTTTCAACTGTTCAAAGGTGGGTAGAACAATATTTTTTTCTCGGCAGCGTGTGACTGTTTTTTGAAGGTATTCTTCGTTTTCAATTTCCCACTTCCAAGTACTCATCAACTTGCCTCACAAGATTTTACTTAATACAAAACAAATTTACCTAAAACGTTTATGATTTGAAACTTATTTTGGAGCTATCAATTATTGGAATGAAGCCACATCAATACTTTTTCGTTTGTGATAGGTGCATTATAAAAAATCTCTTTATCAGGTTTATATGCTTTCATAGCATTTATTATAGCGAAGTAACCGCCTATGCCATACATGAAAGGTGGTTCACCTATAGCTTTTGATTGAAGTGGTCCATAAGGATTTGGAACGTCCTCCAGAAAATGAATTATCAATTCTTTCGGTACGAAATGAATATCAGGAACTTTATAAGTTGACAATGCATCAGAAATAAGTTTTCCTTCTTCATTATAAATAATTTCTTCTAAAGTCATCCAGCCAAGTCCTTGAACGATTCCTCCTTCTGCCTGACCACGGTCTGTAACCGGATGAATGCTTTTGCCAAAATCATGCACGACTTTAACCGAATCAATTACATAAGTTCCTCTTAAACAATCAACCGTTGCTTCTAATAATGCTGTACCATAAACATGATATGCAAATGCATTCCCTTTCATTTTCTCCCGGTCGAAATAGATATTTGGCGTTGCATGATGCACTTGTGCAGATAAACTTATTCTCTTTACATAAGCATGGTTTATCAACTTTGTCCAATCAAGATCTGTTTTTGAATTGTTTAGATAAACAACTTCATCCTTTAGCTCAATTAATGATTGATCATCGGCTGACAAAACATCTTTTGCAACTTTTTTAAGTCGTTCTAAAATCAAATTGCATGCATCAATAGTTGCATAACCATTAAGATCGGTTCCTTTACTTGCGGCAGTTGGAGATGTGTTTGCAATACGGGATGTATTAGTTGTGTCAATTTTAATTCTTTCTGAATCAATCGAAAAAATATTAGAAGCAATTCTGACTAACTTTGCATTAACACCTTGGCCCATTTCCACAGCAGCAGTACTAACTCTTACACTTCCATCGGTATAAACATGAACAAGGGCACTTGCTTGGTTCAGAAAAGTAGTAGTAAAAGAGATCCCGAAACAGATTGGCATAACAGCGATGCCCTTTTTGTAAATCTTATTTTCTTCGTTGAACTTTTTTACTCTCTTAAATTGTGAGTCAAAATCAAATTTATTTTCTGCTTCCTCATAACATTTTATTGCCCGGCAATTTTCTGTTTTTTGTCCATAAGGGAATTCATCGCCTTCCTTCAATAGATTTTTCTTTTGTATAAAGGAAGGATTAACTCCCATAACCTGAGCAGCTTTATGAATTGCTGATTCAATTACAAACATTGCCTGAGGTCCGCCAAAACCACGGAATGCGGTGAATGGTGGAAGATTTGTACGGCAGCAATAGGCGGTTGCTTTTACATTCGGAATAAAATAACTATTAGTTGAATGAAATAAAGTTCTTTCTAAAATCGCTGTGGAAAGATCAGCCGCTGCACCAGCATTCTGAAAATAAAAAACCTCGTAAGCTAATATTTTACCTTCCTTGTTCAGTCCGATTTTGAAGTCGGATGAATATGGATGACGCTTCCCCGTCATTCGCATATCTTCTTGTCTTGGCAAAATAATTTTTACAGGTCGATTTAATTTTACAGCCGCAAGAGCAGCCATTACAGCCCATGCCGTCGCCTGATCTTCCTTTCCACCGAATCCACCGCCAAGTCTTGGAACATCCACTTCTATTTTGTTCATCGGAATATCGAGAACTCTGGCTGCTGTTTTTTGAACAGCAGTGGGACCTTGCGTGGAAGATATAATTTTTACTCCCTCTTCTACAGGAATGGCTAAAGCTCCCTGAGTTTCTAAATACAAGTGCTCTTGAGAACCAGATTCAACTTTTCCTTCCACTACATAATCACAACGATCCCAAGCTGAATCAATATCACCAAGAGAAAAAATTCTGGGGGGAACAATTAAATTTCCTTTTTCAAATGCTTCACGCGGATCAAAAACAGGTTTTAGTTTTTCATATTCTGCTTTTATTTTCTTTGCAGCTTTATGCGCCGTTACTCTATCTTTTGCAATTACTAATGCTATCGGTTGACCAACATAGTGAACTTCTTTACTAGCAAAAAGCTCTTCATCCGGGATTATTCCTCCGATCTGATTTTCTCCCGGTATGTCCTTAGCTGAAAAAATATCTATTACACCATCGACTTTTAATGCTTCCGAAAAATTAAGTTTTAGTATTTTACCATGTGCTATAGAAGAGTAAAAAACATAACCGAATAAAGTTCCTTCTGGCGCAACAAGATCATCAACAAATTTAGATTCACCGCGTACGTGTTGAATTGAATCGTGGCTTCTCATTATAGCACCTCATCCATAATTTTATCTGGAAAGAGTTTCAAAAAGTGGGCTTTAATTAATTGACCCAGGAGTAAAGTTTTATATTCTTTTGATCCTCTCGCATCTGAAATAGGAGATATTTCCGATTTAGCAATTTCAATCGCTTGTTTAATAACAGATGAATTCAACTCACGATTTATTATAAATTCAGAAGTTGCCTTAAGCAATAAAGGAATTGGCGCAACGCCCCCGGCAGATATTAATGCCTTTTTAATTTTATTTTTTCCCATAACAACTGAAATAGATGAGTTTACACTTGCTATATCCAAATATGTTCTGCGCGAAACTTTTTCGTAATTAAAAAGGAATTTACTTGGAGGGATCGGGATGGAAATTTCTTCAACTATCTCGTTTTTCTTTTTATCCAGTTTTTTATAACCAAGATAAAATTTATGCAAGGGAACAGTTCTTTTTCTATCCTTATCTTTCAGATGGATTATGGCATCTAGTACTAATAAAATATTTGTAATATCTCCGATAGGCGAAGCATTAACTATATTACCAGCTATTGTTGCTCTGTTTCTGATTGGGAATGAACCAAATAATCTCAAATCTTCTCTGAGAAAGGGAAAGTATTTTAAAATTATCTTTGATTCTAAAAATTCTTCTATTGTTACTGCTCCACCAATAAAAATTCTATTCTGCTTTTTATGAATTAATTTAAGATGGTCTGTTTCAGAAATAAAAAGATTATCCTCTTCCAGCAAAGATTCCCACTTCTGAACATAGAGGTCGGTTCCGCCGGAAATAATGTTAACATTATCAATTTTTTGCCTTTTAGATACTTTTAACTCGCTTTGAAGTTTCTTAAGCTTCTTAGGAATTTCAAGAAAGTATTCGGGAAGAATTTTTTTATCAACAAGATGATTAAAGGGATTGAACTTTGAATTACTATGACTTTTCAGATAATTAATAGTATTCCGGATTGCTCTTTTAATACCAACGTAACCTGTACACCGACATATATTACCATCCAGCGAAGCGATGGCTTCGTCAATATCATAATTTGTGTTATTGACAAAATAATTTGTTAAAGAAATTATAAAGCCCGGAGTACAAAAGCCGCATTGAGTTCCACCTTCATCAATAAATTGTGACTGGATAAAATTCAATTCACTATTGTTATTTAATCCTTCTATAGAAACAACATGTTTTCCGTTTACGACAGCAATCGGCAATAAACACGAATTAACTGTTTTATATCTTACTTTACCATTAATTAAAGAACCCAGCATAACGGTGCAAGCGCCACAATCACCTTCGCGACACCCTTCTTTCGTTCCGGTTAATTTTCTTTGATTTCGTAGGAAGTCCAATAATGTTATGGATGGGTTTACCTGAACAGAGATAAGTTCGTTATTACAATAGAATGAAATTAGTTTTTCCATTATGTATACAGTGTACTAATTATAGAATAGTACAACCTTTATGGTAAAACTAATCTATTTTTATCAAAGAGTGAATAGCTTAAACAGTCTGTTTCCTTGTTTTGAAAAACATTAATCCGCCAAACAGAAACATAATTATCCCCCACCAAATATTAGGGTGGATTTCCCAAAGAACTGTTTTAGCTTCAGGAGGATTTAATAATTGATAAACTCCGGTCAGAAAAATTATTCCCCCCATAACAAGTAAAATTAATCCAACAAAGTACCATATCGGTTTCATTTAATTTCTCCTTACCAGAATAATATGTTTAATACAATCAATACAACTAGCGAGATAATTGCAACAAACTCGGGACGTTTAACAAAGGGCAAATGAGCATCGTGTTTTTCTTCGGTTAACCCTTTAACCAATCCAACAAGTTCCTCTTTTGGTTTTTTCTTTGTAAAGAAACTTATTACTATCGTAAGAACAAAACAGATGAGCCATGCCCACCAAGCACGCCAGAAATTTGCAGCCATATCGCTCTGTACCGAAGACATGGTTATAATACTTTCATTGAACCAGTGGAACTTAACACCAAGCCACATTAAAAATGATGACAGCATACCAACCACCAAACCCCAGAACGCTCCGTTTGGAGTTATCCACCAAATGAACATCCCCAAAAGCATCGTAGCAAATAACGGAGCATTAACCCACGAGAATATTGCTTGCATATAATCCATTATACTCGGAAAACTTTTTGCCCAGTATGCGGTACCAAGAGAAATTATTACTCCAACAACTGTTGAAACTCTTCCCATCCATAAAAGATGAGAATCAGAAGCTTTCTTATTTAAAACTGATTTATAAATATCGTACGTCCATACAGTATTAAATGCACTTATATTTCCAGCTTGACCAGCCATAAATCCGGCAAGTAATGCTGTTACTCCGAGTCCAACTAAACCACTTGGATAGTATCTTGCAATTAAAAGTGGAAGAGCCGAATCATAATTTACTTGTCCACCATCTTCCAATAATTTAAAGCCGCTATTTGGATCATTCGAAAGAGCTATGGCAATTAATCCGGCAAGTATCACAATAAATGGTAATGCCATTTTAAAGAATGACGCTAACAGCGGAGTCATACGCGCTGCTCTTAAATCTTTAGCAGAAAATGCTCTTTGAACAACAAGAAAGTCAGTTGTCCAATAACCGAATGAAAGTACAAATCCCAATCCCAATACAATCCCCGCCCAATGAATAAGCATTCCGTTTTGAGTGGGATCGCCGGAAGTTGACCACAGAGTATTCATTGATTCAGGTAAACGATTTAAGATTTGATCCAAACTTCCTATTTCAATTATTCCTAATATTGAAACAAGAAACAACCCAAACCATATCAAAAAGAATTGAATTATTTCTGTAAAGATTGCTGACATTAAACCGCTGAGTGTAACGTAACCCATAACTGTTAATGCACTTGCCCACATACTAATATCCCAATCCCATCCAAGGAAAGTATGAAGAACAAGAGCCATCGCATAAAGATTAATTCCGGATACAAGTAACGTCATGATAGCAAATGCAATTCCATTCAATACACGGGTCTTTTCATCAAATCTAAGTTTCAGATAACCGGGGATTGATTTTATTTTGCTACTGTAATAGAACGGCATCATATAAATACCCAGAAAAACCATAGCCGGAATAGCACCTATCCAATAAAAGTGCGCGACATACATTCCGTACTTAAAAGTATTACCGGTCATTCCAAGTAATTCGAGCGCACCAAGATTGGCTGATAAAAACGCGAGACCCGCAACCCATGAAGAATTTTTTCTACCGGCAAGAAAAAAGTCTTCTTCGCTTTTTGTAAATCTTTTTAAGTACCAGCCAATTCCTAAAACAAATGCAAAATAGATAAGGATAATTATCCAGTCTATAAATGTTAGTCCGATAGATTGCATAACGATGCCCTTATAATATTATCGGAAATGATTATTTTTTTGAGGGATTAGACTTTCTGCTTGATTACTCTGAAATCTTTTCTTTGATTCATTGGAAATAAAGCTTAAACGGACTTCGGGGAAAAGTCCTTCTGTTACAACTTTCAATTGAAAATTAAGATCTTCTTTTTCGTTTCGTTTGATTGTGTTGAATTGCTCTTTTGGATCAAGTGTTATTTTTAACATGAATACTTTGGAATAATTGTTTGAAATCACTTCTTAGGACACGAGCAAGTTATAAAATCGAAAAATATTTTCCTAATACATGAATCAAATTAAAAAAAAATTTTTTTCTTGCTTAAATCAAAAAAAGTGTTAGCGATTAAGATTCATTCACAATTGTAAATTCCATTCTCCATTCATTTTTCTGATGCGGTTGCAATATTCCACATGCATTATTCTCAATTGCCATAGCGAGTGAGTCGCAACAAGAATTAGTTGGCTCAAGTGCAATTGTAAAATGTTTGTTCGGGTTGTTTTCCGGCCAACCTCCGTAACAAATCCATATCCCCAAATAAGGAATTAAATTACTATCAAAGCTAATTAAAAATGATTCTCTGTTTTTTATTTTGTGTAATGCTGCCCACACAGGTTCTTTCAGCTTTTGTGAAAAACATTTAATGGCTTTACCAAATTTTTTTTCAGGGACTTTAGAATAATCACTCGTTCCATCAATCAGAGGCCAGTCAATAATATCACCTCTTTTACCAATTGACTGGTCGTTAGCCCAATAAAGCAATAGTTTTTGAATTTCGTCTGTTAAATAAATTTCATCTCCTTCTTCAATATTTAACAACGGATGAGCAGCCCAGACATACGGCAGCGGTTCTTCTTCATTATTTTCTACAGTATAATCTATCACAAATCGATTTTCTTCAAGGTGCACTTTTTTGGTAAATGAATAATTCCAATTTATTCCTTTAGCGGTTCTGATTAATGTTTCATCATCAGTAATTTTATAATGCCATGGTTTGGACCAGAGTTGCCCGTGATCCGGGAAAGAAATAGTTGAACCTAATTTTGTTTGAATTGTACATGCCTCAACTGTGGGAAAACATTCATCGAATCCGCTTACATCATAATTTTGAAACGGCGCACCGTGATATGCTTTTTTGTATCCCTTACCTTCATTTTGCGGATCGAGAAGAAAATTTGTTCCTGTTTTTTTGTTTATGAACTTGATCATCTTTCCTCCGATTTGAGGAAGAAAGACAACCTTTATGAAATCGTTTTCAAGAGAAATATGTTCTAAATTATTTTCTTCAAAAATTTTTAGCATAAACCCTCCGAAACAATTTTCAAAAACTATTTTCAGTTGAGTTAATCTATTTTACATTTCCGAATAATCAATTAGCATTAATTTCATAATCTTTTGTCAGTATCAATCCATAGCTTTCGTTATCTCTAATAAGTATAGAAGGTTGCGGATATTTTTTACCGTTAAGATTAACAATTATCATTGGCCAGTTTGGTGATTTAGTAAGCACTTCGAAACCGTTATTATTTACAATCATGGTTTCTTCAACTTTAGCACCTGTAATAATTGGGTTCCAAGCGAACGCCTGATTCTCTTGAACCACTTCTTTAATTCCCGGATAGATTACCCACTCGCGATCGTCGTACCCAATAGCACCACCCTGATGATGAAGCATCCATTCATTTTCATATCCAACCGAAGCATACCATTCTTTCATTCGCTCAAAGATTTCTGAAGCGGCAACACCCGGCTTAGTAAATTCCTGATAATGTGCATTAACAATTGCCGTCTTTTCCAATTTGGTTTTAAGTTCGGTAGGTAATGGGCCAAAGTGAACAAAGCGAGTAACTGCAATTGGCATTCCCCATTTTTCGGCACAGATATTTATCATTGCATAATTTTCGAGCACTGCTCCACCGGGGAGTGCATGACGGTAATTATAAATTCGATCGTCAACCGCTGTTAATAAAACTGTCGGGAGAATTTGACGGTCTCGCAAAGCATTCGCAGTTATAGTTTCAATTTCGAATTCATTCATTCCCGGTTTTATTTTCATACAGACTTCGGCTACTGCTTCAGTAGACATTCGTGCAACATACGAATAGCGGATAATTTCATAATCATTCATTGAGAAACGGAGCGGTTTAAATTTATCCGCGACATTAACAGTGCCGGGGTAATCAATATCGCTTCCAATTTTCCCGAATTGTTTAATTATCTCACCCCGAACATCTTTAACTGGATTGGCTTCGTACCAGTTATATTTAATTAATTCGTAACCAAGTTCGTTTAAGGATTCATCCATCATTCTTTGGGCTTCAGCGCCATTGCAGATTAAATATTTTTTCCCGTTTTTTAATATTAATAGAGAAGAGGCACCAACATCTTTATTTAACACAATTTGATTGTTAGCCAAGCCAGCAGTTATCCAGTAAACATTCCTTACTTGCGTTAGCAGAATCCCATCAAGTTTATTTTCACTCAGGAATTTATTAACACGAGTTAGCTTTTCATCTATCTCGGCTTTATAGTTAAAGTCGCGTGCAGTCTTTAAGATTATCTTTTTCTGTTCTGATTTTTCCGGGACAGGTTTTGTACACGAAAGGAAGTTAAAAGCAACAAAAGCAATAAGGATTAAAAAATAGTATTTCATTTCGAACTCCTGAAATCCTTTAGGCAAAATAATTTTATTTTATATTTATAACCACCTGATATTTCACGAATTTATTCCCGTCCCCGGGAATTTTTATTATAAGCTTTCCATTGATTTCCTTTGCCCCTTCAATAGAACTTATTAAATCCTCATTAATTACACCAAGCTTATATTCTCTTCCGGACAATCCTTCTAAATCTAATATTAATTTATTTTCATTAAATCTTTGGCTAATAATTTTAAGTCCTTCATTCGTTGCACCGATTGGAGTACTTTCATCTGGCGAATAAATTTCTACCGAAGGTTTATACTTTACAACTACTTCGTGTTTATCCTTGATAGTAAAAGATGATTTGAGCTGGACTGCTTGCTCGTGTTTTATGACTTCAAAATTGATCGGTTTGTTATCCAACGTCACGGAATTTATTTCAGAACCGACGAATAAATCCGGCATAAAATCAAAATTAATTTCATCACCACCAGTTTTGACTATGCTAAGTCTCCATTCACCATTTGTCATTTTATTTTTAATATCAACCTTACTTTTTCCAAGCATAACATTATTTACATTCAACCACTCCCATTGCATAGGAAGTTTGGGGGCGAAGGTAATTTTATTTTCAAGTGGGTTAACATCTAATCCAATTAAGCCATTCATAATTGGGAAGATATAACCGCTTGTACAAAAACCCTGATTGTGGTAAGCTTCGCCAAGTTTTGTGTTGATATCTCCTGAAAATACTTCGGGAAATATTCCAAGTCCGTAATCGAAAGCATGCTGATAAGTGTTACGAAGAAGCGAATAGGCAGAAAGATTGGAATGATATTTATACTGAGCTGCATTGGCAAATAAAGAATTAAATCCCCATACTGTTCCATAATTATAATTAGTCGGTTCATACAACGATGACTTATCAGATAGATTCCTTACGCCCCAATCAGTGATAAGATCACTTTCATTGAAATTCTTTACAGAGCTTTCACATCGTGCTTTGTTAAGTAAATCAAAAATCATAATTGATGTAGGGAAAATATTTTTATCGCGAACCTGATTGCCATCATCGCTTGCACCAAAACTGTAATATCCCAAATCTTCCATCCAGAAAATTTTCTCAAGCGAATTGATTGCTTTAGGTAGTAATTCTGCTGAAGCTTTTTCCATTTGTTTATCACCGACAAACTTTGCCATTAAATTCACTTCTTTGATTCCTTGAGTCCACAAACCCTGAGTGTACATATCATTGTTTATTCTAACGAGTGCACCGAATTCAAGAACACCAAGTCCGGCACCTTTCAGATCCATCAAACCATCACCATTGCTGTCTTTACTTAAACACCATTTATATGCCTGGATAATCGAGTTCCAACTTTTTTTAATAAACTCTACATCACCGGTTTTTCTAAAATAATTTCCAATCGCAACTAAATACCACGGAGTTGTATCTGCGTGATTATATCCATAATGATAGTCGTTCCACCAGTCAATTAGTCCATCGCTTTGGGAAAGTTCGTGCGCCATTTTACCAACATCAGTTACTTTATCATCTTTAGATTTTTTTCTTATCGGAAAATTTTCCTGACGCTGCCATTTCTGTGTAAACGTAAGAGCATCTTTAACTGTTTGATAATCTCCGTAACTACTTATTGCAAGTGAGTTAATAAAAGCATCGCCGCCGAAGTACCATGAAAATCCGGGTCGTCCGCCACCGCCGCTCAAACCATATCCAGCAACCAGTCCTTTGCCAAGTGTTGGATTATCAACCATCAAATTTCTTAAAGCAACTTTACCGAACTCGAATGCAAGGTTTAATTTGTTGTCAGGCGTTACAATTTGAACAGTTGATTCACGAAGGTTTTTGTAATAAGAAAAAGTTTCGTTGTAATATTTTTCTATGTTCGATGTTAAATCATTATAGAGCGCTTTAACAGAATCATATTTGGTATTAACCGGGCTTCCGGCAATAACAATCGGGTAAAAATTTTCATTTGCATTATTCGGTTCAACGGTAAATTTGAACTGAATCGGGTTATCTGCAAACATGTGTGCCGGTGGTGCTGCCATTTGTTCTGCCATTGGTGAACCGCATAAAAAGATGCCTCTCCATTTAGCTTCTGAAATAACATACGCTTTAACACCATCATCCCAGTAACTGAATTGACCGCCAATACCTCCGGGCCATTGCGGCTGCATAACGGGCATAAATCCGGGCACGATTGTAAGAGGAGTGGTAGTGTAAACATCAAGAAGTATAATTGCACCGGGTTTATTATGTGGAACAAAAATTATTTCTTTGACCGTGAAGGATTCATAGACGAACGTAATTATAGTTGCTTCGGGAGTAACGGAAATATCTCTTACAATATCTTTTGATAAAATTGGTTGTGTGGTTGTTCCGACAAAGAATTGCAGATCGAAATTACGTAAAACTTTCCATGGCCAGATCCACATTTCGAATGATCCGTTTTCAAAACCCATGAGCGCAGCTTTCGATCCGATCTTATCCATGTACTGATGAGGTTGAGCCGTGCGTGTTAGTGTTAAGTCGTTTTTGTTTAGCTCGAACTTAGGTGTTTGAGCGGATAGAGATAATGCTAACCATAATATTAATACTATTATAGAAGTGATGTGTTTCATTAATTGATCCTCTTAAATAATTTTTGATGGCACACAGATTTAACTGATGCAACAGATATAAACTGTTTTATCTGCTCTTATCAGTACGATCAATTTGATCTGTGTGCTATTGTTTACTATACTTTTCAATCAACACTCTCGCCATTATTGAATCCCAGATATAATTGGGTGGAGAGTTTAGTACTTCATTATCGGGACTGTAAGACTCCCAGAAGTTGTGATTCTTTTTTAATTGTGTTGTAACTGAAAGCATCATCTTATCAGCAAGCTGATTTGCAATTTTATTGTATCCATATTTTTTCAATCCATCGAGCACCATATAATTCCATAAGAGCCAGACCGGACCGTTCCACTTACAGCAGTAATCGACATAAGGCGTGTACCACTCGTCATCCGCAGCTAAAGTTGGAATCCCATACTTACGCCAAAATTTATTTTTATCGAGTAATTTCTTAACAAGTTTTTCAGCTCTCTCTTTAGGTGCAGCTTCTGCCCATAATGCAAGAAAGCCGATAATTTCTTCGCGTCGTAAATCGCGAGTCATAAATTTGAAAGTGTGGTCTTCTTTGTTTACCGAGAAATAAAATTCTTTTTCATTATCCCACATTCTTTCATTTACCAATTTAGAAGTCTCATCAGCTTTCTTTTTCCATTCATTCGACTCATCAATTTTGCCAAGCTCTTTAGCTATTTCCGAAAGTGAGCGCATCTCTTTAATTACCATCAATGTTAAGTCAAGACATTCCAGCTCATCGGATATATCTTCCTTATCAACATCAAGGTAACGTTCGGCACTAACCTGAAATACTGCGTTATACCAGTCGCGCACATTTTCAATTATTCCGTACGGTCCCCACTCAAATGTCCCGTCTTTGTCGAGATCACGGTTTGCAATCAGCCAGTATGTATACTTAACACCGCTGCTATAGGCGTCTTCAAGAAATTTTTTGTCCTTACTAACTTTGTAAATCTCCCAATTGATCCAGCTAAAGAATGGTGCAGATGTAGTTGACATATCACGGTTTAATACTTTGCTAAAGTGAGGGTAGTCCTGTAAACCACGCGGACCGTGACGATATGCAATCAAGCCATCATCACGTTGTTGTTCCATATAAACATACTGAGAACCTTGAGCGGATTGTGGATCGAGATACGCATAGGCAAGCATGCTTAGTGATTCATGCAGAACCTGATGACCGTGTCCCCAGCCCCACAACGGTTGACGTGAAAAAACATAGAAGTTGTAACTTGTCTTTTCCGTTGGCGGATAAAAACAGCCCCGTGCTAAATTGAACGAGCTTAGGTAAACAAGTTTTTCATCTTCTGTTTTAAAATTTATTCTTGGAATTTTTGAAAAGAGTCTAATATTATCATCAACATATTTCTGAAGAGGTTCTCTTTTTAATTTCTCGATTTCGCTCGCCAGTTTATTAACATCTTCTTTTTGATCTTGCCAGCCACGGGAATACCGGACATTAATTTCCTCTCCGGGTTTGAGTGAAAATTTTCCATGGAGAGATACAAAATTTACATATCCTTCTTTTTTATGATTAAGCGAATCATTTCTATTCTTTGCATAAAAATCGGTTTTGATAGTAATATAAAACTGTTCCATTCCACCGTTATAACCGCCATAAGAATAAGGAGTGAAGCTCGCAGTAAAAATATCGCGTGTGTCGGTTGGATAAGGAGCGTTTTTATAGAGCGAACTGATCAATCTGTATTTTGATTCGTAATGATTTGTAATGTAAGCCTTATATTTTTCATCGTAACCTTTTATAAGTAATGAATCGTTTCCTAATTCCAGTACCGGATATAACTCAATATTGTGAGGGAGCTTATCATCATTTTTAATCTGGAGATTTACAAGTGCAATTGATGAGCTGTAAACAAAAAATGTTTCCTGAACTTTTATTCCTTTGAAAGGTGAATATTCCATTATCGCCATATCCGGGAATGATGTAGTAACAACAGGTTTTTCAAAATATTCTCCGGTATTCATTACAACAACCTGACCAACTTTCCAAATACAATAGAACTTACCGGCTTGATCACCCGAATATGTTATTGGTGAGCAATCGGAATAATAATCCATCTTGTAACCTTTGTCACCATATAGTCTGGATCGTTCCATTGCAGCAGTGTAAGTGGTGTAGAGAGGATCGTTTTGTTTTGCATTTATTTTTATATACTTATCGGAGACATTCAGTTGTTGAGCTATTATAGTATTTGTAAATAAAAAAAGTAAGAAAATATATCTCATATCTACCTCTTAATAGAACGCAGATTCCGCAGATTAAGCGGATTTGCACTAATAATTTTTTAAGCGTTCTACTCTACTGTTATTTTTATTTTTTGTAAATCAGAATCCTTAGATGAAGAACCAACCATTAAATAATGATCTCCTTTATTGACAACAAAACCTTTCCCTTCAACATACCTTTGCAATACTTCGGGAGTGATTTCAAATGTAACGGTTTTAGTCTCGCCTGATTTCAGAAACACTTTTTCAAATCCCTTTAAAGTTTTTATTGCATCATCCTCCTTGATTCCTTTCCCTTTGACATATAGCTGAACGACTTCCGCTCCATTTCTTTTTCCTGTATTCTTGATATCAACGCTAAGCTTTGCGGATTCGCCAATCTTAATTTTATCTTTGTCCATTCTCAAGTTATGAAATTCAAATTTTGTGTAGCTTAATCCATATCCAAAAGGATAAAGTACTTCGCCATCAAAATATCGATACGTTCTTCCCTTCATATCATAGTTTCTGAAATCCGGAAGTTGTTCTACTGACTTATAAAATGTAACGGGTAGTTTACCTGATGGATTATAATCACCAAAGAGAACATCCGCAAGTGCATCACCCGCAGCCTGACCTCCATACCACGCATCAATAATTGCGGGAATATTTTCTGCTTCCCAATTAACACTTAACGCGCTTCCATTAAGTAGTACAAGTACAATTGGTTTGCCAAGCGCTGCAATTTTCTTAATTAACCTTTGTTGTGACATCGGAAGATCGAGTGATGTTCTATCGCCGCCTGAGAACCCCGGAACGCTCAACTCTAACTCCTCTCCTTCTAACCGAGGCGAGATACCCATGCACATAATTACAACATCAGATTTTTTTGCTGCTTCAATTGCTCGCACTTCCTGATCTTCATCCGGAACAGACCATAGTAATTGAACCATTGAATAACGATCACTCGAGTAATAATCAATTCTTATTTTATATGCATTCCCCTTTTCCAAATTCAGTTCAGTGAATCTTTCTATTGGACCATGATCACCTTCATATTTAGCAATTAACGAATCCTCGAAATAAATATGAAGCCCATTAAATCCCGATCCGCCTATTTTGTATTTACCGGATTTTGGCGGAACAATGTATCCGCTCCACCGGATTGAAAAATTATTCTGCTTCACTTGTTTGAATGGATTATTATGAAACCACCAGAAATCAATTTTATCATCAATTTTTTTTATAACCGGCTTACCTTCAAACCTTGCATTGTCAAATATTTCTGCATTCAACCCTTTTCTGTTTTTGGAAAGATCTGTAAAAAGAAAATCTGTCGGGATTACAACCGCATCAGTCATCCCATCAATTATATCGCAACCTTTTTCATAATAAATTTTTGTTCCTGACTTTAGCTTATTCTTAATTCCTTCAAGCGGAGTGACTGCCTTAGATGGAAATCCATTATAATTGCCGAGTAATACTTCAAAGTTATTTGCATTCGGTCCTATTACTGCAATACTTTTAATATTTTTATTGAGCGGCAGAAGATTATTTTCGTTTTTCAGAAGAACGATTGATTCGCGTGCTGTTTGAAGTGCTATCTCTTTATGTTTTTTAGAATCAACCACATCAAGATTTAATTTTGAGAATGGAACCATTTCAGGCGGATCAAACATTCCAAGTTGAAACCGTGCTTTAAACAATCTCTTAAATGCTATATCAATTTCCTCTTCACCAATCAGTTTTCTCTGATACGCATCGAATAATTTTCTGAATGATACGCCACAGTTAAGATCCGTTCCGGCTTTAACAGAGATTGCAGAAGCTTCCGCCGCATCGGCTGCTTGTTTGTGGAATTGCCATATATCCTGAATTGCCCAACAGTCCGAAACTACATAACCATTAAAGCCCCATTCTTCGCGCAAAATTTTATTCAGTAGCGGATCGTTGCTGCAGCATGCATTTCCTCTAAAACTATTATATGCACACATAATCGACTGAACATTTGCATCTTGAACACTCATCTTGAATGCCGGCAGATAAGTCTCACGTAAATCATACTCGCTTACTTCTGCATTGAACGAATGACGGTCGGGTTCGGGTCCGCTATGCACTGCATAATGCTTTGATGTAGCGACTACTTTTAAGTAATTGGGATCATCACCCTGTAATCCTTTAATGAAGTTAACAGCAATTTGTCCTGTTAGATAAGGATCCTCTCCATAAGTTTCTTGTCCGCGTCCCCACCTTGGATCGCGGAATATATTAATGTTAGGCGACCAGAAGGTTAAACCCTGATACAATCCCCGCTGATTCTTTGAAATTGCATCATTATACTTTGCGCGCGCTTCGTCGGAGATTGCGTTACCAACAACATGATTCAATTCTTTATTCCATGTAGAGGCAAGACCGATTGCTTGAGGAAAAACTGTTGCAACTCCGTTGCGCGCAACACCGTGCAGACACTCATTCCACCAATTGTATTCAGGAATTCCGAGCCGTTCTATAGCCGGTGCGTTGAAAACCATCTGGGAAATTTTTTCCTGAAGTGTTAACCGTGATGCTAAGTCGTTTACTCTTTCTTCAATCGGCAAGGACGGATTTTGAAATGGAAAGATATAGTTAGATTGTGCAGAAACAATTTCACAAAATAAAAAAAGTAATATTACTTTTTTCAATTATCCCTCGTATAATTTTATAAAAATTTATTCTCTGTCAACCATTTTTCAAGTAGAAAGAACCATTGCTCATCAAGAAATTTATTTTTCATTGTGAATCCGTGTCCCCCGTTTTGAAAAATGTGAAGTGCTGAATTTACATTTTTCTTTTTTAGTGCCTCATAATATTTAAGACTGTTTTCAACCGGAACTGCTTTATCATCCGATGCATGGATAATAAATGTCGGCGGTGTATTTTCTGTTACGTTCAATTCATTTGAAAAATAATTTGTTTGTTTTTCTGATGCATCTTTTCCTATGAGTGCATTTTTAGAACCCTGATGTGTGTAATCATTCTGCATTGTAATTACAGGATAAATCAATATTGAGAAATCAGGACGTAAATTATGTTTCTTATTTTTTCCGATAAATGAATCATTAAAATGAACCGAAGCAGATGCTGCGAGGTGACCGCCGGCAGAAAATCCCATTATGCCGATTCGGTTTGTATCGATTCCAAATCTATTGGCATTATCTCTCAAATAATTAATTGTTTGCTGCGCATCGGACAATGGAACGACTTCTTTCCTTTCCATAACTGCATCGTCTGGTAATCTATATTTAAGTATGAATGCAGAAACTCCTCGTTCAGCATACCAGCGTGCGACGTATTCTCCTTCGGAAGTAATTGCGAGTCGAACATAACCGCCACCGGGACAAATAACAACTGCAGTACCGTTTGGTTTATCCGGTTTCCAGTATTCAAGTGTTGGATAAGTAACTTTGCTCACTCGAACTATTCCATCAGTTCCTAATTCAGAACGCTCGCGGTTCACTGTGTCGATCATATAGAGCGGTTTATCCGGCCAGAGATTAATTACTTCCCTAACTTGAGCGTGGAAAGGAATAGAGAGAAAAATGAGAATAAGAAAAAATAATTTTTTCATATAGATACCTTAAAAAAATTTCACAGAGCTACACGGAGAAGTCACAGAGTTTCAAGATCTATTAGAAACCGTGCGACTATCCCTGTCCATATATAAGTTTTATTCCATCCGGCTTGATAATCATCAGCACTGTAAAATTCCCAGAAGTAATGATCAACTTTCAACTGATTCATGATATTATCAAGTACTTTTTCTGCAAGCTCTTTCGCAAGTTCTTTGTAACCGTAATCGATCAATCCTCTAAAAATTAAATACTGCCACTGAACCCATATTGGTCCGTTCCAGTAACCGATCGGATTATAATAATCGTCTTTTGCAGATAAAGTTGGAACTCCAAACCTCCGCCAAAATTCATCTTTATTAGTAAGCGACTTAATCAATTTTTCAACCTGTTCTTTACTTGCAACACCCGCCCACATCGGTAAAAATCCAATTATCTCTTTGATCTTCAAATCATCTTTCTTTCGGAAATTAAACGACCGATTAATTTTGTTAACGTTGTAATAAAATTCTGTTTCATCATCCCACAAATATTTATTAATCAGAGCGCTCCTCTCAATACTTTTCCTTTCCCAACCGGCAGCTTCATTTTTCAATCCAAGAATTCCAGCCATAGCAGCGAGTGATTTCTCTTCTTTCACAAGCATTGAATTAACATCAGGACCTTCAAAATTTGAAGCCCATCCAACTTTATCCCATACCGCAACTCTTGCATCGCGTACACTTTCAAGCTCTGCATGTCCGCCCCAGCTTGCTAATCCGTAATTGTTTGAATCTCTCCGCGAAGCGTACCAATTGTAAAATTTCTTTCCGCTCTCGTATGCTTCGCTCAAAAATTTTTTATCACCCGTTATCTTATAGATTTCATAATTGATATAATTGAACCACGGCGCGCTGCTTGTATATTCTCCGTTATGAATTATCTGCTCATTTAAATACGGACCCGTTCTATAATTGATGTAACCGTCCGCGCGTTGGCGTTCCATGTAAACTCTTTGCGAGTTCATTGCACCGACCGGATCCATAAATGCATAAGCGAGCATTACAAGACTTTCGTGAAATACCTGTCCGCCGTAGCCCCATCCCCATTTCGGTTCACGTGAAAAAACATAATAGTTGTAATTGCTTTCACCTTCAGCTTTCATCATACATTGACGAATCAACGAGAAAGCATTCCAGTAGAGTATCTCCTTATTTTTGTCGGAGAATTTTATAACAGGAATTTTGGAATATAGTTTTTCATTCTCTGAAATCATTCTTTCCAAATCAACTTTCATCAACCGATCACTGATCACCGATAACTGATCACTATTATTCCCTTCCTCCTTCAATCCTCTTACAATTCTCAATTCCTTTGATTGACCCGGAACAAGGTGAATTGATTTTTGAAATGCTATTACCGAAACATTGTTCTTACTTACTGAATTATTCAGCGTCTTAAGCCAAAATGATTTCTGTAAAACCTGGGATGTATCAGCGGTTTTATGCTGCAAGTACCTATAAGAACCGTAATTATCCGGTGACTCTGAAAATGAAAAAATACTTTTCAAATTCTCTATGTATGGAATTGAGTGCTCTTTCATCCATCCATCACGGTTCTTTTTATGATTGAATATAAACAAATAATCCTTTGACGTGTAATCCAACTTACTGATTGTTCTTAATTCGAAATGTGGATAGACAGTTAAATCAATATTGCGGTTACTTTCATTTGTTATCTTAAGACTGTGAACCGTAAACTGTGAACTGTAAACAACAAACATTGCTTCAACACGGACATTCTTAAGCGGATAGAAATTAAATTTAACCAGATCGGAATATGATGCAGTAATAACAGGTTCTTTATAAAATTCTTTCAGCAAATAACGAACTGAGCTTCCTGATTTGAACGCATAATAAATATTTCCGCCATCTTTCGATTCAAACCCGATCCCCTTTTCAGGATCGAACCAGCTAAGAGAATAACCCTGATCGAGTTTATAATTTGTTCTTTCGGTTGCAGATGCATAAGCTGTATAAACAGGAGAATCTTTTGTAGCATTAAGGTTGGATAAAAAATGCTGCGCATTAATTGAAATGGATGAAAAAAGAATCACAAGTAAAATTCTTCTCATCAGACTCTCCATTATCAGAAACTTAGTTGTTTGTTTTTATCCAGGGTAATTTATCAAGATCCACATTACCGCCGGATAATATCAAGCCGACTTTTTTATTTTTGAATTTTTCGGGATTATCCAGAACAACACCAAGCGTTATTGCGCTCGAAGGTTCTACAATAATTTTCATTCGTTCCCATATTAGTTTCATTGCACGTATCGTCGATTCATCCTCAACTGTTATTAGCTCGCTCAAATATTTATTTAGTATTGAATAAGTTTTATCGCATAGTTGTGTAAGAAGACCATCGCAAATAGTTTTAGGATTGACTGACGGATAGATAGTTTTATCGCGTAACGATCTGTATGCATCATCAGCGCCTTTTGGTTCTGCACCAATAACTTTTGTATGTTCAGAAAAATATTGTGCCGAAAGGCACGTTCCAGATACAAGTCCGGCACCACCAACTGGAGAAATTACATAATCGAGATCGCCTACCTCTTCAAAAATTTCTTTTGCACATGTTGCTTGTCCAGCTATTATAGTATAATTATCATAAGGATGAATAAACGTTGCGCCAGTTTTGCTAACAATCTCTGCAGCTTTCTCCTCACGCGATTTAACTGTTGGCTCGCTAAAGGTAATTTGAGCTCCATAACCGGCAACAGCTCTCTTTTTGATTTCAGGTGCCGTAATTGGCATTACAATATAAGCTGGAACATTCTTCATTCTTGCAGCGAGCGATAGTGCTGCAGCGTGATTTCCCGAGGAGTGCGTTATCACACCTTTTCCCAATTCACTTTGTGGAAGGGAAAGTACTGCATTGCTTGCACCGCGGAATTTGAATGCGCCCACTTTCTGTAAATTCTCGCATTTGAAGTAGAGCTTGCAGCCGAACATTTTATTCAACGATTCGGAAGTAAGTAATGGTGTTTTATGAATCTGACTTTTAATTCTTTCGTGTGCTTCTAAAATATCCTGTTTGGTTGGTTCGTTCTGCAGCATTTTTGATCCGTTATTTAATGTGGTGGTACATTTAGTTATAAAAACATTTTAGTGCAAAAAAATCAATCTCCTTTGAATCGCTCATAAATTTTCTTGGTTAACCAATTTTTTACATCATCTTTGAAATCAGAATTAACCATTATTTTATCAAATATTTCTTGGTTGGCATCCATTCGGTCGATCAATGTCTGAATAAATACTTCATCAAAAGCATATTTAAAATTTTCTATTGGGTTGTTTCTTGCTCTAATTTTTAGTTCTTCATTTTCATACAATGCTTGTTCAATTTGTTCAAAATATAATCTGTCCGCATCAGTAAAATCAGTTCCATATTTTTCATTAAGAAGATTAATAATATTTGAGAGTTTATCTTTTTCTTCTTTCTCGCGAGAAATGCCAGCTTCGGTTACTGGATCAAGTTCGTGTTTCCCTTGTACTTGTAATACTAAATCACCTTCAGCAATTTTTTGAAGTCGGTAATATTCGAGAGCAACCTCATTGTCTAATTTCAATCTTTCTGTATAGTCAACTTTAGGAAGCTTCGTTAATAAAAATCTGCCAAATGAATATAGTTTTTCCAATTCAACATCTTGGAATGGAATAATTTGTGAAAGAAATGAATAAATTCGAGTAAATGCAGTTAACGACTTCTTAAACTCATCTTGTTTTTCTTCATCCAATTGTTTAAACCGGTCAACAGCCGGATCAATATAAGCATATAACTTTGCTTGATCTTTAACCGACGCACTTCCCGGTTTGTAAAATACCTTTGAAAAAGCATCAACTTCTGATTGATAATACACTTGTGCTGCATCTGTTTTACCCTTCAAATCGTAAAGGTGATTTGGATCAGTTGTATCGCTCATAGTTGTCATTTCATAATACGGCTGGAATGAATCAATAATAGTTTGTCGGTCATTTGCAAAATCCAAAACAAAAGTATCTTCTTTACCCGGGTAAATTCTATTGAGGCGTGATAAAGTTTGAACTGCTTTTACACCGGAAAGTTTTTTATCAACATACATTGTATGTAATAACGGCTGGTCAAATCCATATTGGTATTTATCTGCAACAAGAAGAACCTGATATTCATTAGTGGCAAATTTCTCCGGTAACTCTTTTTCACCAAATTTATTCAGTTGCGCTTCTGTTACACCCTCTGGAAATAAGTCATCTATTAAAGTCCCGGAAAAAGCAACAAGCGGTTTAATACCCGTATAACCTTTCTCTTTTATGTACTCTTTGAATTCAATATAATATCTTAAAGCATGTTTTCTAGAAGCGGTAACAACCATTGCTTTTGCTTTACCACCTATTTTCTTCATAGTAATTTGGCGGAAATGTTCTACCATTACTTCGGTTTTCTGAGCAATATTTGTGGGATGTAGTGAGGCAAATCTTCCAATAGCTTTAACTGCTTTCTTTTTGTTTAATTCAGGATCATCTTCAATTGTTTTACTAAATCTATAATAAGTTTCATAAGTAGTATAGTTTTTAAGAACATCAAGTATAAAACCTTCTTCAATTGCTTGTCTCATTGAATAAAGATGAAACGGTCTCGGTTTTCCTTCTTCATCTTTAGTTCCGAATACTTCTAATGTTTTTGCTTTAGGTGTGGCTGTGAATGCAAAGAATGAAATATTCTTTTGTGGTCCTCGCTTTTGAATGGCTTCCCTTATATAATCTTCTTCATCTTCTGAAGATTGCTCAATTTCACTTTCTATTTTTTCTGATTCATCAAGAGAAAGATTCTTGCCAACAAGGGCTTCAACCATTTTGCGGCTTGCTTCTCCGCCTTGACTGCTGTGTGCTTCATCAATTATCACAGCATAATTTCTATTCGGAATTTCTTGTAAATGATTCAATGCAAAAGGAAATTTTTGAAGTGTTGTAATTATTATATTAATACCTTTTGTTATTGCTTCAGCTAATTGTTTTGAATCTACTTCAATTCTTTGAACAACACCTGTTTTATGCTCGAACTGATAAATTGTATTTTGTAATTGCTGATCAAGTACATTTCTATCAGTAATTACAATCACCGAATCAAAAATCTTTTTGTCAAAATCATCATAAAGAGATGATAAACGATAGGCTAACCAGGCAATAGAATTACTCTTTCCACTTCCAGCGGAATGTTGTATTAAATAACGATGACCGCTTCCATTTTGTTTTGCGTGGGCAATAAGTTTTCTAACTACATCAAGTTGATGAAAACGAGGAAACAGCATTGATTCTTTATAATATTTCCTACCTTCTATTGTGTATTCTTCTCGTTGAAGATGGATATATCTTCCTATAATTTCAGTCCAACTATCTATTTCTAAAATTTCTTCCCAGAAATAGGCAGAACGATATGTTGTGTAATCTTTTGCTGGTGGATTTCCTGCACCGTTGTTATATCCCTTATTGAATGGAAAAAACCTTGTTGATTCACTTTCTAATTTGGTTGTAAAATAAACTTCATCGGGATCAATAGTGAAATGAACTATTGCCCTCTTTTTGAATTGGAATAATAATTCTTTTGGATCACGACTTGTTTTGTATTGTTCAATTGCATCACTGACTTTTTGACCAGTGAAATGATTTTTTAATTCTATTGTTGCAACAGGAAGTCCGTTGAATAAAAGTACTAAATCAATACTTTTATTGTTCTTCTGCGAAAAATGCACTTGCCGTGTTACATAATGTTTATTTAAGCTGTAAAGTTTTTGTGTATCGGGGTTAAGTCTGCTATCAGGTTTGAAGTAAGCAAGTTTGAATTTTACACCGCTGTCTGTAATACCGTGCCTTATCACATCAAGCATTCCACGTAATTCCAATTCCTTTACTAATCGTTGAATGAATTTATTTTCGGTTTCATCTGCATAAAAAGATTTTAATAATTCCCATTCTTTAGGTTGAGATGTTTGAATAAATTCAAGAACGGTTTTTGTATCTAATGCATTTTCTCTATCAAAATCATCTGCATTGCCTTGCTTCCATCCGTGATTGGTTAGATGTTCTATGATGGCAGATTCGAATGTAGATTCGGAAATTATGTTGCTCATTGTAGCGACCTGAATTATTCTTAAAATGTCATCCCTTCGGGATTTTTTTGTGAATTATATTCCATTCGTCTATAATAATTTCACGCCTTCGGCGTTTTACACAAAAATATTTCGTTATCACACATTCTATAATCATTTCACTATAAAAATTTCACGCCTTCGGCGTTTTCAAAAAATAATTTTGTTGTCATTTCTATAATCATTTGGCGTCTATAATTATTTCACACCTTCGGCGTTTGTCTTAAAATCAATTTTTTTCTCTATAAAACTTTTACACCTTCGGTGTTTTACGCAAAAATATTGTGTGACCATACATTCGACAATCATTTCACGTCTATAATTATTTCACACTTTCTGCGTTGCTTTTGAAATAATATTTGTTTTTCCTTTCTATAATAATTTCACGCCTTCGGCGTTTTGCTCAAAAATATTTTGTTATCAAACATTCTATAACAATTTCACGCCTTCGGTGTTTTGATCAATATAATTTGGCCATCATTTCTATAATCATTTCACATCTATAAAAATTTCACACCTTCGGCGTGACATTAACTATTTGTTTTTTTTATCTTTTTAATTCCGAAGCGTTACATTTAATATAATTTGTTCAATATTCATTTCACGCTTTTGATGTTATTGTAAAAATTATGTGATTTTGTATTCCATCTTTTCAATCCCGAAGGGATGTTATTATTATAAAAATTAGAGAATGAAATTATTTCAAACCCCAACGGGGTGAAATTATTCATTCCATTCGAACAAATATTTCTCTTCATATTTTATTTCAAATTCTTTCAAAAGATTTAAATATTCTTCTTTGAATGATTTTACACGATGATGTGCTTCTTGATTTAAAATATAATTATAAATATTATATAATTGGCTGTGTGAATATGAAAACGCCCCATATCCTTCTTGCCAGGAAAATTTACCCCGAATATATTTTTGTTCATTTATAAAATTTGTTGTGTTGTTTTTTACATCGCGGATTAAATCTGATAAACACATTATTGGTTTTAGACCAATTAATAGATGAACGTGGTCGCTTACTCCGTTTACGATAATCGGTTTTTGATTTTTATTTTTTATGATTCCGGCAATGTATTTGAATACTTCTTCTCTCCACGGCTTTTGGAGGAGGTTTTGTCTTCCTTTGACGGCAAAAATTACGTGGATGTATATTTGGGTAAATGTTCCGGGCATTGTTTATGTCATCCCTTCGGGATTTTGTTGTGAATCATTTTCTATTTGTGTTATAATAATGTCACCCCTTCGGCGTTTTCAAAAAATAATTTGGTTGCCATTTATATAATCATTTCAAGTCTATAATAATGTCACCCCTTCGGTGTTTTGCAGGTATTTTGTCATCATGATTATAATTTCACACCTTCGGTGTTTCGTTCATTATACATTATCAATTACTTTAATTTTTCCTGTAACAACTTCTGATATTAACACTGTTCTATATTCTTGTAAAAGTTCTATTTCTTTTTCTGTCCGTTTAATTTTTTCATCTATCCGCTTCGTCTCTGCTTCAATGTATTCTACGATTTGTTGTTGTTCCTCTATTTTTTGAGGAACACAAACGACCTTTTCTCGGACTAATGTTCCAGTAATCAAAGGTTGCGCATTTTGGTTAGCTAAGGAATTAAGGTTTATTGATTCTAAAAGAATAGAAATGAATTTATGATCAAATCCTTCAAATACCTTTGCAACAAGTGCATTATCGCTAATCCACTTTTTCCCGTCAACCAATCTAACATTACCACATTTAGCTCCAACTCTACCAATAATAATATCTAACTTATCCGAATTAAAATTTTCAGAGTAACCCATTATTCCATTGCCACCGTAAACAGGGTAAGTGCCTTCAAAATCAATCTCTTCTGATTTAATTCCATCACCACTTTTAATACTTAGAACATACTTCAACTTCTTCACTTCCCAATGCTTTGGTAATTGATAATTGTTAATTGATAATGGATAATTGTCAATTGTCAATTGTGAATTATCAATTGAAAGAAGGTGTTGTCCGAGGACATAGTGATTTATCACCGCTGTTCGTTCTTCTTTGTATAGTTCAATAAGTTTTTTCTTTTTCTCAATCAGCGAGTCAATCTTTGAAGTTTTGTCATCAAGAAAATTGGCAATCAATATTTGTTCGGAGAGAGGGGGAAGAATTACTGGTAAATTCTTAATCTTAGTAAGGTTTAAGTTTTCTTGAGTATTTTCACTTGAATAATATGAGATATAGTTTTCCATAAATGAAAAATAATATCTAATAAAGCTAACTATTAAAATCGAATCATTTGCAATTAACCCAAGTATTGCTTGATTAACAACAGCACTGATATTCAATAATGTCATTTTACCAAGAGAAGCAAAAATACTAACAAGAATAGTTCCTTTTGGTATAATTTCAAGATTATAATCATTAATAGCTTTCAAAGTAATTTTTTTTTCTGTCTGAATTAATATTCCATTACTTTTTGAGATATCTGAAATTGAAACCCAAGGGATCCCTTTCTCGTTATCCCAATAATCTACAATACTTGTACTGGGTGTACCGCCACTAACAATATGCTTTACTGAATATTTGAGTTTAGATATTTCCCAATGTTCCGGAATTTCACCAATCCATTCAATGCCGCTGGGTTTGTAGTTTTTATAATTCATAATTGATAATTGACAATTGATAATTCTTAGATGATAATTTCATTTTGGATTTTCTAAAAGTTTTTTTCCTTTATTCGTAATAATGTATTTCTGTTTTGGGCTTTGGGGTTTATCAGGTATTGTTGGAATAATAAAGCCGCTTTCTATCATTGGTTTTAAAAAGTTATTTCTAAAACGGGTTCTGTTTTTTTGTTTTAGTGCTTCCATAATTGTTACTATATCAATTTCGTTTCGTGCCAATAACAATATCAAAGTAAAAGCATAACTTGGTACAGACTTGGGACAAGCTTGGGACAGTCTTAGTACAAGTTCATTAAATTTGTCCCGAGTTAATCCTATTTTACTTAACACATCTGATTTTACAGATTCATATTTATCTTGCTCATCAGCTTTAGAAGTAGACTTTTCTTCTCTTTCTTTAATAAAAATTTTATGAATCTTGAAGGTGGTTTTAAAGTAGGAACGAGCTTCATCTGTTTCAAAAATAGGTTTAGGAGATTTATTTTTTTCAAGAGATTTAATAATTGTAGGAATACCGGTTGCCCTTCCTTCCGTAAGATGAAGTTCTTTTAAGAATTCGCCTATTCTTCTATTTCTATATTTGCGAACATCAAATTGAAGTTTATTTAACTTTTCTTTGTCTAATGGAGGAAGTGGGCCCGGGAAACTAATAATATCAATTTTTGATGGATAAATTCTTACTTCAATTGGCGAGTTGTTATCATAACCGCGATGATAAACAGCATTACAAAGAGCTTCTTCTATTGCATCGTATGGATAATTATAAAATCTGTCGGATTCAGCTTTCTGTGGTGATTTAACAATTTTTTCTTTTATCAAATTATTTTTTAAATATTCAAGCGCACTTCTCAATTGATTGTGAAGAGGTCCCGTAAAAGTTTTTTCAGTATAATCTGAACCACTTTCATCAGTTAAAGTTATTATTTCAATTTTTGCTGATGGGAAAAAATTTTGTGGGTCTTTTGCAAAAAATAGTAATCCAACATTTTTAGGAATCAGATTTTCATTTCCACCTTCAGCAATGTTCATTCTTCTTGCAATTTCATTAATCGTTAGTTTTGTAATCTCTTTTTCAAGATCGCTTCCAATTTCATTTAAGAATATTTTGATTGTGGAAAGATCAAAGTCATTAACTGTGGAATTATGGTTTACCCTATCATCAAAAGGTATTTGATTTGCCATTGCAAGCAATTCACGTTCTTCATCTCTTGTTGGTTGAACTGTAGATGAATATCTTCTTATGTAATAGAAGTAACGGGAATTTTCTGAAAGTGATTCCGGAGCTTTGTAAGGACGATTACTTCCACCCGGACACCAAAGGATTAAAATCTTTTTGCCTTGAAAATCCACAGGTTCAACAATTGGAAAATAGTTTGGGATTATTCTTCTGCAGATATTATTTAATTCTTGCTGTATTGAATCTATTTGACTTAATTGCAATCCCAAAGGCGGCAATGTAGGTTGACCGTTCTTTTCCGAAACTCCTAAGACAATATAGCCACCACCCCAATTATTAAAATCATTTGCAAAGGCACAAATTGTTCTGAGTGTTCTTTCTGGATTCCAACCTTCGCGGAATTCAATTCTTTCCCATTCAACTGTTTTGCCGTTTAATAATTCATTTATGTTAATTGGAAGAGGCATTTTATTAATTGATAATTTATAATTGACAATTGATAATCATTTTTTTGATTTTGTTGTTTTTATAATGCTTGTAAGTATTTTTAATAATTCAGTTAAATCCGAACTTAAGCTTTCGAATTCTTTTACAGTAATATAATCTGATTTATGAATTAGTTGTAACCAATATTCAGTTTCATTAGCTTCTTTTAATGCAACATTTAATTTATGTATAAATCTGCTGTTGATTATGCTTGCTCTGACTCTCTTATTAAAGCACCAATTGCAGTTCCCGAACGCAAAACTTGCTTTGATATTACATATTCTTTTTTCTTCTCAATCAAATATTTATATAATTTTATAATTCTTATCGCAAATTCAAAAGATTTATTTTTAATTACATTTTCCTTCATCCCAATTATCCACTATCAATTCTCAATTATCAATTTCAAGCTGTTTCTCGTTTCTTCCTCCAGTTTCATAATTTCTTTTCTTATTTCTTCTAAACTTCTCAACGGTTTATACTTATAAAAATATTTTGTGAAGTTGATTTCATAACCAATTTTGGTTTTGCTATGATCAATCCAGGCATCTGGCAGATGTGGCAAAACTTCTCGCTTAAAATACTCTTCTACATTTTCTTTGAGTGGTATGTTTTCATAATCTCTTAGTTCAGGGTCCGGAACAGCTCTACCTTTTTTATCATGTTCAATTTCACCCATTTCATTTCGTTTAGGTCTTTCAACAGTAATGCGAGTGTAGCCAAAATCTTCATTATCAAAAATTTTACAATATTCATTTTCTTCAAATGCTTCATAGATTTCTGTTATAAACTTTATTTGGTCTGGTTTGCCGTTTTTACCATCGCCAATTTCTTTTCTTTTATTACCAAGACTTCGCATCATTTTTACATAGAAGGGATTATTCTTATCCCCGGTTTCCCAATCATTTCCGCTTGCATTTATAAGTTGAACTTTACCTTTTCGCTTTGGTTCTTTTCTATTTGTTACAATCCAAATGTAAGTTGCTATACCGGTATTGTAGAAAAGCTGATCGGGCATAGCGATGATTGCTTCGAGCCAGTCATTTTCAATAATCCATTTACGGATTTCACTTGGACCACTTCCCGCACCACCACTGAATAAAGGTGAACCGTTAAAGACAATTCCAATTCGGCTTCCGTTTTTATCATTTTGTTTCATCTTGCTAATCATATGCTGCAAAAACAAAAGTGATCCATCACTTATTGGTGGCAACCCGGCACCGAATCTTCCGGCAAATCCTTTGTTTTCATATTCATCCTTTATAAACTTTTCTGCTTTTTTCCAATCAACACCAAATGGTGGATTGCTAAGCATATAGTCAAACTTTTCATCTTCCAAACCATCCCGACTAAAACTATTTCCAAATTTTATGTTAGAAGGATTTTGCCCTTTAATCAACATATCAGATTTACAAATAGCATAAGATTCAGGATTCAGTTCTTGGCCAAATAATTCTAATCTTGCGCTGGGATTTAACTCGTGAAGATATTCATCAGCAACCGATAACATTCCACCGGTTCCGCAAGCCGGATCATACAAGGTTTTTACTATTCCTTCTTTTCTCAAAATGTCTTTATCATTAGCAAAGAGAAGATTAACCATTAATCGAATTACTTCCCTTGGTGTGAAATGCTCTCCGGCAGTTTCGTTAGATATTTCAGCGAACTTACGAATGAGTTCTTCAAAAATGTAACCCATTTCCATTGGGTCATTAACTTCAAACTTATCCCGTGCATCAGCAAAATGTTTTACAACAAGGTAAAGCAAATCATATTTATCAAGATTATCTATTTGGTCTTCAAAACGGAAGTAATCAATAATTTCTCTTGCGGAGATCGAAAACCCGTTAATATAATTTCGAAGGTTTGCGGCAACATTGTTATGGTCTTTTGCGAGTTCGGTAAAATCAAATTTACTGTGATTATGAAATTTATATTTAGCAATTCCATTTAGTATTGGTTCAAGAACTTCTGGTTTTTTATCCTTGTGTTTTTGATATGCCTCAAGTACTTGTTTTTTAGTTGGTTCAAGAACGATATCAAGTCGCCTTATAACTGTAAATGGCAAAATTACTTTCCCATAATCTGCTTGTTTATAATGACCGCGAAGTAGGTCCGCAATAGACCAAATGAAGTTAGCTTTTTCTCTAAAATTATTCATTATCACCTTATTACTATTACAAAATTTGTAATCATAACTTATCTATTTTTCTCCACAATTTAATACCTATTAAATTAGTTCATATCTTAACCGCTATCCTAAAATTTAATTACTTCTATATTCTAATTGAGTTCCAGAAAAAGTTAACATGTTTGGAAACGATTCCATAAACATTTTTAAGATCTATCTGCTCATCTTTAGAAAGATGTTCTGTGCGTATTAAAAAGAGTGGAGCGGTGAATTGCTCTGCTAAAATTTCTGGATCATATTTCTTTGCAATGTTATTCTTAACCATTTCCGAAAAGATTAATCTGCAAATGGCACGTAGCTCGTTCACATATTCGGTTACGGATAATTCCAATGAGCCGACTTTAGTGAATTGTTCCATCAGAAGCAGCCGGATGAATTTCCTTTCGTTTGGTGTGTTCCAGTAATCGATAAGACGCTTTGCAAAATCCTGGAGGAATTTTTCCGGGTTATCAAGTTCATCGAGAAGTTCGTCATTTAGGATCTTTGTACTTAGCGATTTTGATTTGAAGTCCGAAAGGATTGCAAGAAAGATTTCCTCTTTCGATTTGAAGTGGTTATAGATAGCGCTTTCTCTAATTCCAACAGCGCGAGCAATTTGCCTTATTGATGCGCCGGCGTAACCATTGTTAGAAAAGTAATCGAGCGCCTTTTCTATGATTAATTTCTTTGTATTCGGGTATTTCATTAAAATCTCTTAATGAACGCTCGTTAATATACCGAATCGATTCTAAATTCGGAAGATATGGCTAACAAAAAGATTAGCACGCAAATTTATCAGCCTTTGGCTGAGTACGCAAAGAAGGCGCAGAGCTCGCAAAGTCTTTTCTCTGCGATCTTCGCGCAAACTCTGCGGTCTCTGCGTGAAAATCTTTAAAAAATTCATAAATCCTACTCAGTAGCTCATCGAATCAATCTTTACTTTTCCTCTGAAGATCCAGTAGATACTTATAGTATACGCAAGCACAAACGGAATACCGATAATTGCAACAATCAGCATTATGTTAAGCGTCTTCTGTGAAGATGCTGCATTATAAATTGTTAAACTGTATTCGGGATTTGGATTGCTGAGAACAATATTCGGGAAGAGTCCAACTGCAAAGAGAGAAAGCAGTGCAACAATACTTGCACACGACGATAAGAACGCACGGAAATCTCTGCCATGGAAAATCTCACGTGGTATATTGGCAATTGCAAGCATATTCAAAACTGCAATTATGAAAAGCCACGGTGCTTCCTTAAAATGTTGAACCATGTGAGGATAATAAATTAGCGTGTACATTGTTGTAGTAACATAACAGATTACAAAGAATATAATTGTATTGTTTACCCATCCCCTAATTTTATTATGTAACTCACCTTCTGTTTTCATTACAACATAAATTGAACCGTGCATCATAAAGAGTGCAACGGTTGTAATTCCGACTAACACTGTGTAAGGATTAAGAAGTGTAAAAAAGTTGCCGGCAAATTCTTTCTCTGCATCGATTGGAATTCCTGTTATAATATTTCCGAGTGCAACACCCATAAGCAACGCAATCAATATGCTCGATACGCTGAACGCAACATCCCACATTTGTCGCCACCATTTCATCGGCTGTTTGCTTCTGAATTCAATTGCAATTGCACGGAAGATTAATCCGAACAAAAGCAGAATAAGCGCAATATAAAATCCCGAAAAGACGGTAGCATAAACGTGAGGGAACGCTGCAAAGAGAGCTCCGCCACCTGTTACAAGCCACACTTCGTTTCCGTCCCAGACCGGACCGATTGAGTTGATCATTATTCTCCGTTCGGTATCGTCTTTAACAAGAAGGTGAAGTGCACCTACACCAAGATCGAAACCGTCAAGTATTGCATATCCGGTTAATAAAACTCCAACGAGTATAAACCAGATTGTGTTTAAGTCGAATTGAAATTCCATAGCCAATAATTTTTTATTAATGATTAATTTCTGTCTAATGCTGCTTTCTGATGCTCATATTCAGACGGAATCTTTTCTGCTTCCTCAGGACCGTGTTTTATTTTTTCATTAAGCAGATAGAGAAACAGTACAAACAGAAGTGCATAAACCAGTGTAAATAGTATTAATGAAAACCAAACATGATTGGCTGTGACAACTTTTGATAAAGCTTCAGAAGTTCTAAGAAGATTATACACAATCCATGGCTGACGTCCCACTTCGGCAGAAATCCATCCGAGCTGATTAGCAATTTGAGGACCGAGCACTGAGAAAACGAATATCCAGAGGAGCCAACGTTTTTCGAATAATTTTCCGCGCCACATCAAGAATATCCCAATTACACTCAAAGCAATAAGTACAAATCCGATAGCTACCATTATATGATATGATTGAAAAACAATATTAACCGGTGGTCTGTCTTCCGGCTTAAAAGCGTTTAATCCCGTCAGTGGTTTCTTGCTATCACCATAAACGAGATAGCTTAGCATTCCGGGAATCTTGAATCCAAGTTTCACTTCCTGATTCTTATCGTTTACCCAGCCGAAGAGATAAAGATCTCCGATACCCGATGAATCGTAATGCGCTTCGAATGCGGCAAGTTTAGCCGGTTGTGTTTTACTGATTCCCACAGCACTCTGATGTCCTGTAAACAATTGAAAGAGTGATGCAAAGAGTGCGAGTCCGAGTGCAATCTTAAAAGATGATTTTGCAAATTCGAGATGCTTTCCTTTCAACAAATAATATGCGCTAACACTCAATACCAGAAACGCACCGGCAAGCCATGCACCCGAAAGAACGTGTGATAATCTTTCCATTGATGAGGGATTAAAAACCATTCCCCAGAAGTCGGTAATTTCTGCGCGAGCATTTATTCCTTCGCCAACTATATGATATCCGGCCGGTGTTTGCTGCCAACTGTTTGCAACAACAATCCATACGGCGCTAAGCATCGATCCGAATGAAACCATAATGGTTGAAAAGAAATGCATTTTAGGACTTACTTTATTCCACCCGAAAACGAGAACGGCTAAGAATCCCGATTCGAGGAAGAAAGCAAAGATCCCTTCGGCGGCAAGCGCGCTTCCAAAAACATCGCCAACAAATCGTGAGTAAGTCGCCCAGTTTGTACCGAATTCAAATTCCATTACTATTCCGCTTGCAACACCCATTGCAAATGTTAGAGCAAAAATCTTAACCCAGAATTTTGTCATTTGCTCATAAAGTTTGTTGCCGGTTTTTAAATACATCCCTTCCATTATTACTAGTAAAACGCCTAAGCCAATACTTAATGGTGGATAGATATAATGAAATGCAACTGTAAACGCGAATTGAATGCGGGAGAGAATTTCTACATCCATGAGATGACCTAATTTTCTTTTGTTACAAAATTAAAATAAGAAATAAATAAAAGGAATGGAATATGGAATTAGTAATAAAATAGAACGCAGATTAACACAGATTAAGCAGATTATCGCGGATTAACATTAATAAAAACACATGTCAAAATTTTTAGTAATCTTATTTCAGGTCTTCCAGAATTGCTTTTAACTTTTCGAGTGATTTTTCCCAATCATTCATTTTATTCCGTTCTCGTTCAATAACATCTGCCGGAGCTTTTGCAACAAACCCTTCGTTGGAAAGTTTTTTTCTAACTCCGTCAAGCGAGCCGGAAATTCGTGCAATCTCTTTTTCGATTCTTGCACGCTCAACATTAAGATCAATTAATCCTTCGAGTGGAATAAAAATATCGCAACCCTTTACAACAGCAGAGGCGCTTGCTTTTGGTTTTTGAATATTTGGATCAACAACTAATTGGTCTATCTTTACTAGAGATTTAATATACCTAATCTGTTCATCAGTAATTTGATCTGTTTTCAATAGCACGTTGATAGCTTTAGATGGAGGAATATTCATTTCTCCCCTGATGTTTCTTATAGCAGTAATTATATTTTGCAGAAACTCAACATTAGCTTCCGCGATTTCATCAACCAATATTCCATAGAATTTTGGAAACTCCTGAATTGATATGCTATCACCCGGTTTTCTTTCATCAAACAACTGCCAAATTTCTTCAGTGATAAAAGGCATGAACGGATGAACAAGTTTTAGCATCTCTTCAAACAATGATATTGCTCTTGATAACAGCGCCGATTTTACTTCCTCCGGTGCATTATACAATCTGAACTTTGATAACTCAACGTACCAATCGCAGAAATCATTCCATACATAAGAGTAAATTATCTTAGCAGCATTGTTAATTTCATATTCATCAATAGCTTCTGTAAATTCTTTTATTGTTTTCTGAAAACGCGATATGATCCATCTGTCTGTAAAATCCAAATGTTCATCAACAAGATCTTTGCTTACCTTAATATTCTGCGCATTCATTAATAAAAATCTTCCGGCGTTCCAGATTTTGTTAGCAAAGTTTCTTCCAATCTCACATTTATCAGAACTGAACAACACATCTTGTCCTAACGGAGCAATATAAATCATAGTGAATCTCAAAGCATCAGCACCGTATTCTTCAATTAAATCAAGGGGATCAGGTGAGTTGCCTAATGACTTACTCATCTTGCGTCCCTGAGTATCGCGCACAGTACTTGTGAAGTAAACATCTCGGAAAGGGATTTCATTTTTAAAGTGCATTCCGGCTATAATCATTCTTGCAACCCAGAAGAAAATAATATCTGGTGCCGTAACAAGAAGGTCTGTTGGATAGTAATAATTTTGTTCTTCTTCTGTTGTAAAAACATCTTGTGCCCACAACCAGCTCGATGCCCAAGTATCGAGAACATCATCATCCCTGTACCAATTTTCAATATCCTGTGGTGGTTCAACTTCGCAATAAATTTCTTTTGTTTCTTTATGATACCAAACCGGGATACGATGCCCCCACCAAAGTTGTCGAGATATACACCAGTCTTTAATATTAGTCATCCAGTGTTCGTAGGTTTTAACCCAATGCTTTGGATAAAAATTTACTTTACCTTCAAGAACAACATCAAGAGCCGGTTTAGCAAGTTTTTCCATACGCATAAACCATTGTTCCGATAGATAAGGTTCTATTGGAACATTACCACGTTGGGAGTAACCAACTTTAGTTGTATAGTCTTCAACTTTATGAAGCAAACCAAGCTCTTCCATTCTTGCAACAACTTTATAACGTAGATCGAAACGATCGAGATCGCGGAATTCTTTGGGTACATTTCCATTAGAAGTTGCGTCCTCATTGAATATGTTAATGATTTGCAGATTGTGACGTAATCCCATTTCATAGTCATTCACATCATGCGCCGGTGTTACTTTTACAGCGCCAGTTCCAAACTCTTTATCAACATATTCATCTGCAAATAGAGGAATCTCTCTTGCTACAATTGGAAGGAAAACCGTTTTGCCTATTAAATGTTTATAACGTTCGTCTTCGGGATTAACAGCAATGCCGGTATCGCCAAGCATTGTTTCCGGTCTTGTAGTTGCAACAATAACATATTCAGTAGAATCTTTGATAGGATATTTGAAATACCAAAGTTTTCCTTTTACTTCTTTATAAAAAACTTCTTCGTCGCTGATAGCAGATTTTGAGGCGGGATCCCAGTTTACCATTCTGTATCCGCGATAAATCAAATCTTCCTTATAAAGTTTAACGAAAGCTTCTATTACTTTACGATAATAATGGATATCCATTGTAAAGCGTTCTCGTTGCCAATCGCAGCTCACACCAAGTTTCCGGAGTTGCTTAAAAATTATACCGCCGTATTTTTCTTTCCATTCATAACAGTATTGTAAAAATTCCTCACGGGAAATATTGTCTTTACTGATTCCTTTCTCTTTAAGCATCGCAACAACTTTTGCTTCGGTTGCAATTGAAGCATGATCGATTCCGGGAACCCAGCATGCATTATATCCCATCATTCTCTTATAACGAATGTAGATATCCTGAAGCGTGTTGTTTAATATGTGACCAATGTGAAGTATTCCAGTAATATTGGGTGGAGGAATTACAATAGTATATGGTTCTTTATTCTCATCAATTTCACTATGATATAGATTGTGATCGTACCAGTACTTGTACCACTTATCCTCAACATCTTTTGGATTATAAGTTTTGGGAATTTCAGAAAAATTCTTTACTGACATTTATTTCTCGAATATTTGATAATAATTAAGTGCAAATATAAATAATCCTGATACTGAATGCTCTACCATTAATTAATGTATGTCCGATTATTTGTTGTCTTTGTTTGATTATGATAATGCGGGAAATTTATACTTATTCGATGGTCGGAGTGTTTTGCGGGAAATCAATAATAAATTCAGAAACTTTTTCTGTTCCGTTCTCCAGTTTCATAAGATCTATATTGTTTTTGTATTCATTAAATATTTCTGAATTACTGAATAGGCGATTTACAATTACCGGCAGTTTGCTGACGTTCTTTTCATAAACACCCAATTTATTTTTAACAATAAAATCTACATTCCCTTTTTCCTGTTCCCATATATATGAATTTACAATCGGAATCTTTCCGCTTAATAAAATTTCCATAAAAGTAGAAGCCCCGCATTTTGTAATAATAAGGTCTGAAATACAAATCAATTCATAAACAAAATCCACAAAACCATAAACAACCAAATTGTTCCACCCGAATTTCTCTTTTATATTGGTTGCCTGATTAAAGAGTCGTTTGTTTTTCCCGCATACGATTATAACTGAATAGTCACCCCTATTTTCATACAAACTGTTTAGAATTTTTTTCCCTTTGGGAATACCATCACCGCCACCTAATATTAGCAGAACATTTTTATTCTCAATATTATACTGACTTTTTATTGACGAGATCATTTGTAAAGACGGTTTGACAGAAAATTTTTCGCTAAGAACAAACGGAAAAACATTTAATCGCGATTCTTCAATTCCATTTTTAATGCAATAGTTTTTTAGCTTTTCGCTAAAGACTATAAAGTTTTGATCTTTCTTAAGAAACCATAGCGGATGGGCGGTAAACGGATCAGTAACAACAGTTATAACCGGAATTTTATAACCTAATTTTTTTATAGTAGCAAAAACCGGTTTGATAAGAAAGAAATGAAAGAGCACTATTTTATCCGGTTGATACTCTCTGATTATTTCTCTCATATATTTTGTAATATTGATTGATACAAGAAAGGAACTGATGTGAGAAATAAATTTAAGCTTGTGTGTTAAATAAAGAAATTCATAAAACCATTTTGCTTTACTCTGTAAATGTCTGTATCCATCTTCTATAATAAATTTTGCAATCCATTTTGTTTTGCCGAATCCGTCAATAAGCAATGTTTCGGCTATATCGCTTTTATATTTACCGATATAATTTGCCACAGCACTTGCCGGGGCTAAATGACCACCACCCGTTCTCAAGTATATGAAAAGTAATTTCTGTTTTTTCATAAGTTATTCTATCTAAGAACCGGAGATTGAGAGTGGGTCATCTTTCCGATTTTTAAAACCTCAATTATTTTATACGTACCGAGTTTTCTTGCTTTAAGAAAACCAGACCATGCCATTTCTGCAAGAATTCCTTTGTGCAGCAAATCGTAGAGCCATTGATCTGTATATTCCGGATTCATTTGTTTAATACCCGCTTGTATTTCAAACAACCAGAGCCGATTAAACTTTTCTTGTGAACCTATAGTTGGCGACATGACAATTGGCAGACCAAGTCCAGCATAAAAAGAAAGCTCGCTTGGTTTTGTCCAAAGAACATCAGTTTCGTGCATAGCATTATTAAACTTTTCAAAGTATTCTTCCATTGACTCAGAGTAAATAATTTCGATTTTAGAATCGTCGTTTGTTATTTGTTCTTTAACCGATTGGAAATATTCATTTACATTTTGTTTTGTTCCGGCAATAAGAATTAATTTTACTTCATCATTCAGTATTCTTTTCTTAAGACTGAAAGCTATTTTACCGCCAATTTCCTTTAATGCACCGGCTCCACCCACAGCATACGAAATTGTCAATTTACTTTTTAAACTGTCCTGATAATTTTCTTCTCCAATAAAATGTTCGACATTTTTTTCATGTCGGCCTCTAAAAACTTTTCGTGGATCAAGATTGATTAATCTTCTTCCTAAATCTTTTTTGAGAACCGTCATGTTTTCATCACCGATTAATTCTGTTGGCAATGGAAACCCGGTAATGAAAATTCTTTCATCCGGTACGCCGTATGCTTTTAATCTTTGAGCAGCTTTACCGCAAGGCGCAAAGTAATGGATTTTACTTTCCCATGGTTGACGCGCTACCCACACGCGATTTAAATCAGCATCACAAATAATACAGTAAACATTCTGAAAACCTTTCATATCGGCAGCAATTGCAGACGCATAAAAGGAAGTTACAATTGGCAGATTTTTCGTTTTAATTTTTTCGAGCATTGCTGCGCATAAACCTTTTTTTATGCTTGATTCAAGCAAGTCAACCTGAAATGTTGCGTTGGATAAATCACGCATCGGATAGTAAGAAGGAATATGAAGCAGTGCATCTAACAAATTAAAAATCGGTTTACCTATAATCGGAATACCTTTAGCGCGGGACATAAATTCATAAGCGCCTAAAACCCGTTTCCATAATTTCTCTTCGTTTTTTGATGCGGCATCTCCGCTGCCGACTGTTATAATTTTTTCTTCCGCAATATCTCTTAATGGGAAAACAGCACGATGGTGACCGTATCCCATAGTAGCTGAAATTACCCATGCTTTTAGTTTTTCATTTGTAAGGTTCATTCGAAATTATTTATCCGGTTTTTGTAAACAATTACAATCTATAAGAAAATTTATTCAGAATCTTTTTTAAGAACAAATAATAGTTTTAGTAATTTCTTTGCAACATTTAACACAAGCAAAATTTACTTAACAATAATTTTATACAAAATCATGAATTAATATCCGGCAAAGTATTATTTTTGTCACTCAATTTTTAACAAGTAGGATAAAAATGAAAAAACTATATCCATATTTTGTAGTGATATATATGTTTGTCGGGGTTTCAATCTCTTTTTCTCAGACAGAGCAGAAACCCAAATTAGTAGTGGGAATTGTCGTTGACCAAATGCGGTATGATTTTCTAAGTCGTTTTATGCCATTCTATGGAAAAGGTGGTTTTAAGAGATTAGTTGATGAAGGAAGTAATTTTACTTATGCTCATTTAAATTACGAAGCGACTAAAACTGCACCAGGACATGCATCAATTTATACAGGTACAACACCATTTTACCACGGAATAATCAGCAATGACTGGTATGATAAGAAAAGCAAGAAATCTGTTAACGCTGTTGCAGATCCGAATTATAAAAGTATTGGAAGTAATGGTGTGGATGAACCGTCTTCTCCGAACAAATTATTCTCTACAACTATCACGGATCAGTTAAAGCTATCGAACAATAACAATTCGAAAGTGATAGCAATTTCCTTTAAGAATCGTGGTGCGGTTTTACCGGGCGGACATTTTCCAAACGGAGTCTTTTGGTATGGTACTAAAACCGGAAATTTTGTTAGTTCTTCATACTACATGAACGAATTGCCTAAATGGGTAGAAGATTTCAATAAAAGAAAGCTCAGCGACAAATATTTAGAGAAGGGTTGGCATTTATCTCAACCTGTTAAAAATTACTCGATCAGTGCCCCGGATGAATCAGAGAATGAAGCTGATGTATTTAAAGAAGGCAAAACTTCTTTTCCACATTTATTTAATAATGTAAAACCGGAAGATAGATATTCGGTTTTAGCAAACACTCCACATGCCAATGATCTTGTCGCGCTTCTGGCTAAGGAAGCGTTGATACATGAAAAACTTGGTAAAGGTAACTACACGGATTTTTTAGCAATCAGCTTTTCTGCAACCGATTACATCGGACATTCATACGGAACAAATTCTTTTGAAATTCAAGATGCATATATAAAACTGGATTCTTTAATTGCCGATCTTCTTGTTACATTCGATAAAAATATTGGCAAAGGTAATTATCTTTTATTTTTGACTTCTGACCATGGTGGTTTGGACACTCCCGGATATTTAACTAAGAACAATCTTCCGTCCGGTGGATTAGGAACAAATGATTTCAGTAAAAGTGTCCGGTCATTTTTATCAGCTACTTTTGGCAATGATAAATTAATCGAAAATATTTCTAACAGACAGATTTATTTTAACAGGGAAGAAGTTGAAAAAGCCGGACTCGATATTAATCTGCTTCAGAAAAAAACAAGAGATTACATTAGAGATAATTTTCCTGTTATATCAACAATTTACACTCGCGACAACCTTGAAGGTTCTAATGCAACACGTGAACCACTCAATCCGACACTAAATAGTTTCTATCCGAATGTAAGCGGCGACATACTCTATTCATTGAAGCCCGGTTACTTAACCAACATGCTTTTGCAAGGTACTACTCATGGTTCTGAATATGCTTACGATACACATGTACCAATAATTTTTTATGGCTGGCGGATACCAAAGCAAACTATAAATACTCCGGTTTACATTGTGGATATAGCTGCAACCGTTGCTGATTTATTAAACATTGCAGCACCAAGCGCTTGTATTGGAATTCCACTGATCAAAAAGTAAATTGATTTAATTACATTACCGAAAAGTTTTTTCTTTTAAAATGTTTTGGTGAAATTCTTAAATCAATATAATGCGCTACAATTTCACGAAGGTCAAATTAGTTTAATCTAATTTGGGTATATGGATTTGCTATATTCTACCAAGTATTTTATCCATCACAAAACTTGTATATGCTCCTGTTTCACCTGTACTTGGACAAATCCCTTTGCCTAACAAGTCATTTACAACTAATTGAATAAGCGGTTGTGCAACATGCGGAGGATGTTCAATTCTAAATTCTTCCGTTTTATTTTCGACTAAAAGTTTAATCGGTTCATCAGCAAAAGTTGAATAAACTATTTTGCCTTTTGATCCAATAATTTCGGTTTCATCAATATTCTGATAAGATGTAAACGACCAGATCCCGCTGCCAAGAATTCCGCTTTCAAACTTGAAAGCAGCAGAAACGGTATCTTCGGCTAAATAAAGTTTGGATTGATTAGAAGTGCTTCCCGATGCATCGATTATTTTCCCAAGAAAGAATTGAATAAGATCAATCATATGCGAACCGAGATCGCAGAAGTAACCGCAGCCGGCAATTGAAGGATCGACTCGCCAGTTAGATGGATCCGTATCTTTTTCTGACGGCTTCTGTAAAAACTTTATTGAGACAGAACTGATTTCCCCCATGCTTTTACTTTCTAAAAGAGATTTTACTTTTAAGAATCGCGGTAACGCTCTTCTGTAATAGGCAACAAACAGCGGAACATTATTATTGCGGCAAGCATCAGCCATTTCAGCACACTCGCGGTAATTAAGCGCCATCGGTTTTTCTACATACACCGGTTTTTTTGCCGAAGCTACGGCTAATGTATATTCTTTGTGTGTTGATGGTGGAGTTGCAATATAAACTGCATCAACATCCGGATCATTAATTAATTTATGAGCATCATCATACCATTTAGGAACATTATGTCTTCTTGCATAATCTTCAGCAAGTTTTCCATTACGCCGCATTACTGCGATGAGCTCTGAACCTTCTGATTTTTGAAAGCCGGGTCCGCTTTTAACTTCGGTAACATCCCCACAACCAATTATACCCCAACGAATTTTTTTGTTCATTCTGCAATTAAATTTATTTGGTCAAGTTTGTATACTATTACCTTTTGAAAAGTTGAATCGTTTGCGGCATTAATCATTGCATCAGCAACGGTCTCCGCTTTAATTGGTCTATACTTCCTAAACGAAGGAAATATTTTAGTCAAAATATTTATTAACGTAATCCCAATCTTTTCCCAAAATCTTGGTTTTTCTCTTTTACCTAAAAGTGCCGATGGCTGGAAAATAATAATTCTTTCGAACGGCATTTGGGATACCTCATAATCAAGCGAACCTTTTATTCTTAGGTAAAAATTAGGCGAGAACCGATTTGCCCCGGCAGAAGAAACAAGCAAATATTTCGGAACCTGATTTTCAGCAGCAGCTTTTGCTATTTCATATTGATAAGTATAATCCACCAGATATTGTTTCTCTTTACTTCCGGCTTGTTTTAATGTTGTACCTAAACATGAGTATAATTCATCACCCGTTAAGCTATTTCCCCATTTCTCAATTAAGTTAAAATCAACTATATGCTCTTGAAGTTTTGGGTTTATTATTCCCGTAGATCTTCTTGTAAATACTTTTACTGTGGAATAACGTTGGTCATTTAATAATTTGCTTACAAGGTGACTTCCTACTAAACCTGTTGCTCCTACAACAATTGCTGTTTTAGAGTTTAGATTTGTCATATTTCAAAAAGCAATTATTTTTTAATAATGATTAAAGGAAGAATATTTATGTTAATCAAATCAAATAATTTTTTTAATCAATTAAATAAAGGTAGTTCGGGAGTTTAATAACATAACCGGAATATCCGCCATGGAAATCACTCAACTGATCTCCGATATTTGCAATTATGTTAAAACCTTTTTGTGAAAGTTCTTTTCGTTTTGCAAGCTTGAAGTCGGCTGCTGTTAAATCCCGCTCATTATCTTTACGAACAATCACTGTATCAAATTTTGAGTATCCTTGATCAATAAGATTTTTTAACGTTGCGTCATAAGAATCATAATTTCTACCTGAAATAAAAACAACACCAACATTACGAGCGATTAGATAATCATAAAATCTTTTAGTCTGTGGAATAGCAACAGCATCAGATTTTTTTAACCATTCAAGCCAGATATCATAATAATAGCCGAAGTCAATTTCTTTTATATGTTCATAGTTCGATAATGAAGTTTCATCAATATCAAAAATAACAACTGGGTTTTCCGGCAATTTTATTTTATCCAAATGTTTAATTGCCTCATCAATAATTTCTTTACACTCCTTCTCATAATTACTCGATTCGTAATATTTCTGAACTATTTTCTTGGCTTCACCAAGATTTAATATTTCATTGGATTCTGATCCCGAACATCCAATTAAAAAATTTATAGATAGAAGAAACAATAAGAAGTTTTTATTTCTCAAAAGGAAATCCTATCCATGATTTATAAAATATACTTACTTAGATCCCGGTTTTTAACAATCTTGTCCAATTTTGCATTCACCATTTCTCCGGTAATTTCAATTTCGGATTGCGGCATTTTATCGGGTACATCAAACAAAATATCTTCAAGTAAAGTGGTTAGAATTGTATGTAGTCTTCTCGCACCAATATTTTCAACCTGATCATTAACTAACGCCGCAGTTTTAGCTACTTCTTTTATTGCAGAATCTGTAAATCTAATTGACACCCCTTCAGCGCTTAAAAGTGCTGTATATTGTTTAAGCAAAGCATTCTGTGGTAGTGTGAGAATTTTAATAAAGTCTTCTTCTGTCAAACTCTTCAGTTCAACACGAATCGGGAATCTTCCCTGAAGTTCCGGTATAAGATCGGAAGGTTTTGATACATGAAAAGCACCGGAAGCAATGAACAAGATATGGTCTGTTTTGACAGGTCCGTATTTTGTGTTGACTGTTGATCCTTCAACAATCGGTAATAAATCTCTCTGCACACCCTCGCGCGATACATCAGGTCCTTGCTGACTCTTAGCCCCGGCTATTTTATCAATCTCATCAATAAAAACTATTCCGGATTCCTGAACACGTTTAATAGCTTCTTTCTGAACAGCTTCCATATCAATTAACTTTTCGGCTTCTTCCTGAGCTATTATTTTTTTTGCTTCTTTTATTGCAGTTTTTCTTTTTTTCTTTTTCTTTGGAATCATACTGCTGAACATTTCTTGCAGGTTCATAGACATATCATCCATGCCCAATGGTCCAAGTACTTGCATTCCAAATGCCGGAGTGGTTATATCAAATTCAATCATTCTATCATCAAGTTCTCCGTTGCGCAGTTTTTCCCTCATCCACTCTCGGGTTTTTTCGTTTTGTAATTCTTCTGTTTCGCCGTTTTCTTCTTTAACAGAAGACTTTTTTAATGGTGGTATTAATTGATCCAGAATTTTTTCTTCTGCCATTCTTTCTGCTTTTTCCTGAACGGATAAAGTTTTTTCTGAACGAACCATTGAAACCGCAAGATCGGTTAAATCGCGGATCATTGATTCAACATCACGACCCACATAACCAACTTCGGTATATTTTGAAGCTTCAACTTTTATGAAAGGTGCGCCGGCAAGTTTGGCAAGACGCCTTGCAATTTCCGTTTTACCAACTCCGGTTGGTCCAATAAGAATAATATTGTTGGGCATAATTTCTTCTTTAATTCCCTCTTCAACCTGCTGACGTCTCCATCTGTTTCTCAAAGCAATTGCGACTGCACGCTTAGCTTCATTTTGCCCTATTATATATTTATCCAATTCTTTTACAATTTGTGTAGGTGTTAAATTTTTCATTAGATCGCCATTATCCATTTTTTTCTTCCTCATTTAGAAATCTCTTCAACTGTTATTTTATCATTTGTATAAATACAAATTTCTGCTGCTGTTTTTAGTGATTCTTCAACAATTTCTTTTGCTGAAAGGTTACTGTATTTTTTTAACATTTTGGCGGCGGCAAGCGCATACATACCACCACTTCCAATTGCAACAATATTGTCTTCGGGTTCAATTACATCACCGGTCCCTGAAACAATAAAAGCTTTTTCTTCAGAAATAATTGCAAGCATAGCTTCAAGACGGCGCAAATATTTATCCGTCCGCCAATCTTTTGCAAGCTCAACAACGGCTCTCGATACATTACCGCTGTATTGTTCAAGTTTTTCTTCAAATCGTTGTAAAAGTGTAAAAGCATCTGCGGTAGAACCGGCAAAGCCACACAGAACTTTTCCATTCAATAATTTTCTGATTTTCATGGAATTATGTTTCATCACGGTATTACCAAGGGTAACCTGTCCATCACCACCCAAAGCAGCTTTTCCGTCTTTAATTACACCGATTATTGTTGTTGATCTTATCTTCATAAAATTTCTCCTTTTCTTAAGGATACAAACCTTTATTAAACCTGACAAAAGGAACTAATCGAGGAACAGATTGCTGATACTTTTTATACTCATCGCCAAAAATTTCGATTAATTTCTTTTCCTCGTATATTGATCCGACGTAAAAATAAATCGTAATACAAATAAACATCACCAAGTAAAACAAATCCATTGTTGGTCTTAAACCCAAGAACAGAATTGAAAACAAATAGATTGGATGTCTGACCAACTTAAAAGCTCCTTCTTTTCTAAAAATCTGCTTTTCATCAAGATCACCAATATTATAATCCCCATTAAAATATCTTTGAACCTGGGCATATCCAATAAACTCTTTCAAATCCGTTCCCTTAACAGCCCACATTAAACCAATAAATGATAGAAACTGAAGTGCAAATGTAATAATATCGAAGGGATAATGTAAGTCGTAAACAATTATGTCCGGTTTAGGTGAAACAAAATAAAAAAACGCGAAAAGTAAAAGCGAGGATAAGTTGTAAAACAACCGATAGAAAGCAATTTTAGCGCCCATCCTTTCAGCAAAATTCTTTTTTATCTTAAGTGATGCTAACCACGTGTGTGAAAATGCAAACAATAAGAAAAGTAATACAATAATAAAAACATCTACAACAATCATAATTGCTTTCTGAGGCGTGCAACAGGAATCATAAGCTGTTCTCTATATTTGGCAACAGTTCTTCGTGCAATATGAATTCCTTTTTCCTGTAGTATGCTTGCTATTTTGTCATCGCTATATGGGCTATTCTTGGGTTCGTTATCGCAAATTTCTTTTATAAGTTCTTTAATGTGCTTATTTGAAATTTCATCACCGCTATCAGTCGATAATCCCTCGCTGAAAAAGTATTTCAATTCGTGAATTCCTTGCGGACTTTGAACATACTTGCCATTAACAACACGGCTAATTGTAGAAATATCCATTCCTATTTCATCTGCAATATCTTTGTAAATCATCGGTTTAAGAAATTTGGGACCGCTTTCAAAAAATTGATATTGTTTCTCTAATATAGATCTCATAATCTTCATCAAGGTATGACGTCTCTGCTGTAATGATGCAATAAACCATTTTGCGGATTCAAATTTTTCTCTTAGAAATTTATGCGTTTCCTTTTCTCTTTCGGAGATTTTTCGTTTGCGTTTATTTGTATTAATCATTTCCAGATATGTCTTGCTGATGGTAACGGACGGGACACTTTTATCATTAAGCGTAACTATATAGTTATCTTCAACTTTTTCAATAATAAAATCCGGTGTAACCTGATTCATCTCTTCAGAATCAATATTACCCTCTCCCGGTTTTGGATTTAATTTTTGGATAATATCCAGAGTTGTGCGCAGAGTTTCTTTTGACAAATCCATCAACTTTTGAATATTATCATAACGTTTGTTAACAAAATCTTCCCAATGCAAGGAGAGAATTTTTTCTGCAAGGAATGAATAATAAGGATCAAAAGAAGAATTTCTGATTTGAATTAACAGACATTCCTGTAAACTTCTTGCGCCTATACCAACGGGTTCAAAAGTTTGAATGAGTCCTAAGATTTTTTCAGCATCGGCAATTGTAACATTTGTTCCTTCAAACATATTTACTTCATTAACTAATTTTTCCAAATCAGCTTTGAAATATCCATCGCGGTCAAGGCTGCCGATAATATTTTCACCAAGAATCATCTGATCTTCAGTTAAATCGAGCATGTGCAATTGGTCTATCAAACTATCGCGCAAACTTTTTCTTTGGGGAGCTATCGGATGAACTTTTTCCTCATCGTTGCTTCTGTTAATTCTTTCAAATTCGTAATCGATTTCCGAGTCATTCATGAAATCTTCTAAATCAAATTCATCTTCTTTGCTGTTATAAACTTCTTCCTCTTCATCAACAGTTTTATCTTCGGCTTCTTCGGGATTTTCTTCAAGCTGATCCAACGACATTTCTTCTTCCAAGCTTTCTTCAAGTATTGGATTCAGCTCTAATTCGGTTTTTATTCTCTGTTCCAAAGCAAGTGTATTTAACTGAAGCAATTTCTGATATTGAATTTGCTGTGGTGAAAGTTTCTGTTGTAATGCTAATTTTTGTTGTAGTGATAACATAATAATTACCTGTTTACCAACTCTGTTATTTTTGAATACCACTCGTGGCCGTAAGTCCTTTCGAGTGCATCACGGCAAAATTCTATTACTCTCGTTCCGGTTTTTATTCCTTTTGTCATTGCCGGTATGCATTCTTCGTATTTTTCAAAACGAATAACATCGCCACCAAACTTTGAAATTCTAATTGGGAATAAATGGCACGAAACCGGTTTTGCAAAATCAATTTTACCATCTCTGTATGCTTTTTCGATTCCGCATTTTGCAATATCTTTATCATAAGTAACAAAGACACAAGCCCTGTTGTTCAAACTTCGTGTCATTAATTGACCTGACCGGTTCATCCAAAACCCATTTTTATTAATTTCTTCTAAGTGCTCTTTTGGTAAATACTCTTTAATAATTGGTAAATATCTCTCAATTATATCAACTTCTTCTGCTGTGATGGGTGCACCAAACTCACTTTCCATTGTACAGCATGCCCCTTTGCACTTCTCAAGATCGCAAGTAAATTTAATATCGAACACCTCGGTATTAATCATAACATCATCAATCTCTACAAATTCCGGTTCCATCTTTGAAGATACCCTGAAAATCGTGGAATAATTTTTGTTAAAGATACAAAATTTTTGAGCTACTAAAAAAGCCCTTTCATGTTAGGAGAAAGCGTTCATAATAAATAATTTACGATGGTCTATAAAATCCCTTTTGTAAATGAATCTAAGTGGAAAAACAATACTTATTACAGGTGCTTCATCCGGAATAGGCAAAGCTCTTGCGATTAAACTCTCTAATGAAAATCTCAATTTATTACTTGCAGCAAGAAGAATTGAGTTACTGGAAGAAATCAAAAAGAACAAGGAGAATCAAAATTATTCAATCCATCTACTGCAATGCGACGTATCCAAAAAAGAAGATGTAATTAATGCATACAAAGCGATTAAGGATAAATTTGAACATGTAGATATCGCTATTCTAAATGCCGGCTCAGGTCATTATATGAAAGCATCCGAATACAATTCAGAGTTTGCAGAAAAAATATACGGAACAAATCTACTTGGAATTATCTACTGGATTGAACAGTTATTACCCGACTTATTAAAAAGAAAAGATGGTATTATTGCCGGTGTTTCAAGTCTTGCCGATAACCGCGGGTATTCCGGCAGCAGTTTTTATAGCTCAAGCAAAGCAGCCGTTACTAATTATCTTGAAGGTTTGCGTCTGGAACTTTATCCTTATGGTGTAAAAGTTATAACTATCAGACCGGGATTTGTAGATACACCCATGGTAAGTAAAAACAAATACAAAATGCCGTTCTTAATGTCTGCCGATAAAGCTGCTGAAATTATTTTAAACGGAATAAAAAAAGAAAAACGCGTCATACAATTCCCTTGGCAAATGGTATTACTAACCGGCTTAATTGGAATTTTACCGGGATGGTTGTATGAATCCTTAGCAAAACACTATTACAAAAAAATCAATCAAAAATAATATGATTAAAAAAAGTTATAAACGTTTAACAATACTTTTAATTGCTTCAGTCTTTATTTTTATTAACTCATGCAGAGAAGATTATTTAATAGAGCCGGAAGAAGAGGCAAGAGGTCAGGTTGTAAGTTTTACTCAGACCGGTACCTACAGCACTTCATTTTTACAGTTCCTGATAACACCGCTTGCCGGAAGTTTACCAATCAATAACTTTTTGCGGTTCGATGTTGAATCGTACAAAGTAGTTTATAGAACAAAAGACTGGAATGGAAATTTAGTTATAGCATCGGGGGCAATTTATATTCCAAAAGGGAAAAGTGTTTTTTCATTGATTAGTCTTCAACATGGAACACAAACCAAAAGAGAAAATGTTGCGTCGGTTAATCCCCTTACTGCTATTGATGGTTTAATTGCTGCATCGCTTGGTTATTTTGCATTAGTACCTGATTATCTTGGACTAGGCGAATCAAACATTTTTCATCCTTATCATCATCAAAAATCATCGGCCGAATGCGTTATAGACTTTATCAGAGCCGGAAGATCATTTGCCAGAACAAAAAATCTAAAATTAAATGGACAAGTTTTCCTTGCCGGTTATTCAGAAGGTGGTTATGTTACTCTTGCCACACTTAAAGAAATTGAACAAAACTACCGAGGCGAAATTCCTGTTTTTGCTTCAGCACCTATGGCTGGTGCTTACGATCTTACATTAACAGCAAAGACAATTATTCAAAAACAAAACTATACGCAACCTTCTTTTCTTGCTTTCTTCTTTGCCGCTTATGATAAAATTTACAGATGGAACCGACTTACCCAAATTTTTAACTCTCCATATGGCGAAAGAATCCCGATTCTGTTCGATGGAACAAGAACAACATCAGAAATAAATTCGCAACTTCCTTCGTCAATTAATCAACTATTCAGACAAAATTTTATCGATGGATTTCTAAGCGGCACTGAATCCGAAGTAATTTCCGCTTTCGAGTCTAACAGTTTACTCAACTGGACTCCTTCTTCTCCAATTAGATTTTATCACGGTGACAATGATGAGTTTGTTCCATATATAAACTCGGTTAATGCAAGAAATTATTTCCGTTCTAAAGGGGCTAACGTAGAATTGGTAACAATTCCTAACGGAACTCATTCAACATCAGTACTGCCAAGTATAATCGGAGCAATCGAATGGTTCGAAACAATGAGGATAAACAAATTATCCGAACAATTAGCAACAAAATAAAATATTATTTATAACAACTCATTTAACATAAAGAAGATTTGTTAGGAGCCACACAATGTTCTGGTTGAAAATCATAAAGGATATTCTAAAAATATTCAGAGAAGGTCAGTCTCCCGCTCAAATTGCCGGCGGTTTTGCTCTTGGTTCTATACTTGGTTTATTCCCATTCTTTACTCTGCAAAGCATTCTGATGTGGATTATCATAGCAATATTAAATGTAAATCTTGGAGCTGTATTTCTTGGACTAACTCTTTTCAGTATTGTTGCCTTTATATTCGATCCCCTTTTTCATTGGATTGGTTTTCAGATTTTAACACAAGTTGATTCATTAAAAGAATTATGGACTACACTTTATAATGCGCCGATTGCACCTCTTACTAACTTTAATAATACTGTTGTAATGGGAAGTTTACTTTGCGCACTCGTATTAGCTTTTCCGGCTTATTGGGGAATGAAAATTCTAGTTATTCAGTACAGAAAACATCTTTATGCAAAAGTTGAAAAATGGAAGATTTACAAGGTTATAAAGCAAAGCTCCATTATAAGATTGTACACTAAAATTCGTGACCTGGGAGGTGTGCAATGAGAAAACATTTTATTTTCTTTTTACTTATACCCGCGCTTGTCATTTCCCTTTTAGTATATCTGTTTATAGATGATTTTGTAGAAAAACAAATTGAAGAAACAGGTGAAACAATATTTGGTGCTAAAGTTGAAATAGAAAATCTTAAGGTGAATTTTTTCCCGCTTGGTATCCAGTGGTCTAAACTTCAGGTTGCAAATCCTTACAATACCTGGACTAATTTATTTGAAACGGGTAATGTAAAATTTCAACTGGACATTAATCAGTTATTAAGGAAGAAATACATTATAGAAACCATCGAAATTTACGATTTGGGAATTGGTACAAAACGAAAAACAAATGGCGAGCTTCCGGAAAGTAAAAAGAAAAAATCGACTTTGTTGACAGCTGAAAGAACTTTTAGAAAAACCGCAGATGATTTTATAAATCAGATTAAGCAAACCACACCCATTTTCGATCTTGCTAAGCTTAAGGGTAATTTTAATCCCGATAGCTTAATTAAAATACTCGACATAAAAACTATTGGCAAACTTGATTCAATAAAACAGCAAGTTATACGCGCATCGCAGCAATGGAATGCCACAATTAAAGACCTTGAAACGAGTAAAAACAAAATTTTAGAAATCGAAAACAAGATAAAACTGATTGACCCGGCACAGCTTAATAATGTCCAAAACATTACTAATGCTATTCTAACTGTTGATAATTCTATTAAAACTATTTCAGATATTAAAACAACATTTGAGAACCGTTACCAATCAATAAATAATGACATTAATACTATTATAATATCCGTTGATTCGGTTGATGATTATGCCAAAAGAGATTTTCAACACTTAAAAAAGATGGCGCGCTTACCAAGTATAAATACACCAAGCATAGCACAGCTATTGATCGGTAACGAAATGTACAAACGTGTTAGCAATTATTTGGGTTACGCAGATATTGCCAGACAAAGCATAAAACGTTATCAACCAGAACCTGAATTTCAAAAGCCCCCTCGATTTCAGGGACAGGAGATAAAATTCCCTTCACCCAAAGCTTATCCAAAATTCTGGATAAAACAAATTATTATTCAGGGAGGGAATAAAGAAGGATCTCTATTTGTCGGTAAAGGAGTAATAAAAAATATTGCTGATAATCAAACAATAACCGGTCAACCGACAACAATTGATATAGAAGGTTCTTTAACAAATCACAGATCTGTTAAAATTCAGGGATTAATTGACCGCAGAAAAGATATTTACTTAGATGAATATACCGCTGCATTAAAAGGAGTTCCCACTTCCGAAATTGAATTAGGTAAAATTGATTTTCTACCTACCAAAATAAAAAATGCACTAATGAATTCTTCTATCAAACTCTCCCTTCCGGGCAATTCATTTGATACAAGCATTGAGATTAAATTTGCCAACGTAAACTTAGAATTTGAATCGGAACCGAAAAACATTTTTGAAAGTATTGTCAGACAAGTGCTTGAAAGAGTTAATAGCTTTGATGTTAATCTTCGAATGTGGAATACAAAAGGATACATTGATGTTGCTCTTGTCACCGACCTGGATAATCAAATTGCAAAACGACTTCAGGAAGTGGTTGGTGAAGAATTATTAAAATTACAAAACCAGCTTAAATCCAAATTCGATTCATTTATTAATCAAAAAAGAGCAGAGTTTGAAAAATATTACACCGCTAAGATTAATGAAGTAAAAGAGCAATTAAATTTTTACCAGACACTAATTAATGATCAGCTAAGCTTTGTTGAATTAAAGAAAAAAGAATTAACCGAAAGATTAGAAAAGGAAAAATCTAACTTAATTGAGAACAAGATTAAGGATCTTTTCAAGAAATAAACTGCAACACAATAAAAGAAAATTACTTTGTTAGAAAATTCTAACCATGAATTTTCTTTCTTCTGTTTGATGATCTTCTGCATTCTTCGGAACAGCAGTAATCATTTTCTGTCTTACATTTATCGCATGTTATTAGAAGTGTATCACAATCCTGATTATGACAGTTTATATAATATGATGTTGGCTTTCCACAAAAATAACACTCGCCAATATGTTTTAATTCTTCTTTAGTATTAGGCGTAATAATTCTTCTCTCATCAAAAACAAACACTGAACCTTCCCAATACTTGTCCGGAAATTGTTTGATGTAATTCCAAATACCGCCATCAACCTGATAAACATCTCTGAAACCTTTTTCTACCAGATAGGCAGAAGCTTTTTCACATCTGATTCCGCCGGTACAATATGTAACAATAGTTTTTTCCTTAAATGATTCTAATTCGTCAGCAATTTTTGTCCAGTCGCGGAATGTCTCCATCTGAGGAGTAACTGCGTTTTTGAATTTACCAATTTTGCTTTCGTAACTGTTACGGGCATCAATTATTATAAATTCTTTTCCTGATTCATAAAATTTGTTAAGTTCTTCTGGCTTTAGTCTTTTGCCCGTTTTCTTAAGATCAACATCTCCAAAACTTGCATTCACTATTTCGCGTTTAATTCTAACATGAATTTTATTAAATGCGTGTTTATCATATACATCTTCTTTAAACCAGATATCAGAAAATTCAGGATATCTTTTTATTTCCTCTTTATATTTTTCAATATTCGCTGTTAAACCAGAAACAGTCCCATTTATCCCCTCATTAGAAATCCACACCCTTCCGAGGATTTCATGCTCTTTACAAAACATTAAATGATCTTCGAGAAATTTTTCCGGACTTTTAAACTCAATATATTTGTAAAAAAGAAGTACTCTATAATTCATTGTATCTTTCAATATTTTTTTCAAACAAAGATAATAAATCCTATTTATTGCTGAAAATCAGGAATTTATTCGGAAATCAGTCCAATGTGGGGTTATTCTTCCTACCCAATTAAATAAAGCATTACTATATTTATAAACAAAATTAGGATTTTGATAAAAAAATGGACGAGCCGAACATTAATATAGGGATCTTATCTGCTTCGGAAATAAGATTCGAGCTTTATGGTGATTTTAATTTAGCGAACATTAATAAAAAGCAGAGTGGTATTTTTTCTGCCGTTTTGGATAATAACAGAATAAAAATAATAAAAGATGGTAAGGAAGTAATATCTTCTAACGAGATAATTTTTACACCGGAAGATATTGAGATAGAATCATTTTTACTGAGGGATGTTACCATTGGTAAACAATTTCACTGGGAACGTAAGGAAAACCAAAGATTCCGTGGCATACTCAAAATTATTAGAGAAGATAATTTACTTACGGCAATTAATGTCGTCCCATTGGAGGAATATTTAATAAGTGTTATTTCATCAGAGATGAGTCCAAACAGTTCCATTGAATTGTTAAAGGCACATGCAATAGTATCGCGTGGATGGTTATTAGCTCAGTTAGATAAAAAGAACAAGAATAAAAAAAGTAAATCAATAAACGAAAAAATATCGGATACAGAAATTATACGATGGTACGACAGAGAAGAACATCTGAACTATGATTTTTGTGCAGATGATCATTGCCAGAGATATCAGGGCGTAACCAAAATAATAAACGATAATGCTTTAAATGCAGTAGAATTAACCCGCGGTTTAGTTTTAATTTACGATAACAAAATATGCGATACGCGTTACTCAAAATGCTGTGGAGGGATGACGGAATCTTTTGAGAATGTATGGGAACCAATCAGACATCACTATCTTTCGCCGGTTGTTGATTACAAGTTTGAATTGGATGGTGTCGACTACGACTTAACTAATAATAAAGTTGCAGAACGATGGATAAAAACTTCGCCGCATGCGTATTGCAACACCACAGACCCAAGAATACTTTCTCAAATACTTGTTGACTTTGATAAACCGACAAATAATTTTTTCCGTTGGAATGTTGAATACAGTCAAGATGAATTATCCAACATTATTAAAGAAAAAAGCGGTATCGACTTTGGTAATATAATTGATCTTATCCCACTTCAACGCGGCTATTCAGGAAGAATAATAAGACTAAAAATTATTGGTGATAAGAGAGAACTGATTATCGGCAAAGAATTAGAAATAAGAAAAACTTTATCAAAAACACATTTATACAGTTCTGCGTTTATGATTGAAAGAAAAGATATTATAAATGGAATCCCTCAAAAATTCATTTTCTATGGTGCCGGCTGGGGACACGGAGTAGGTCTATGTCAAATCGGCGCTGCCGTTATGGGTGAAAAAGGATATAAGTTTGATGAGATTCTCATCCATTATTTCAGAGGCGCAAAAATCCAGAAGATCTACTAATGAAAGTCCTAATTACATGTTTATCCCATAGTTGGGGTGGTTTAGAAATGTATTCAATTCTAACTGCCAAACAACTAATCAAAAACAATATTGAAACCGAGTTGTTATGTTACATAAATTCATCTGTTTATAAAGAGGCACTAAAAGAAGATCTACCAATAATCACCACTAACTTTAAAAACTATTTTCAGATTAATTCTTATTTAAATGTTGCCAAAACATTGAAAGAAAAAAAATTTGATATCATTCATTGCCAGGCATCTAAAGACCTCTGGTTAATGGTTCCGGCACTTAAATTAGCTAAACTATCTACACCCTTACTTCTTACAAAACAGATGGGTTCATACATTATTAAAAAAGATTTTCTTCATAAATGGATTTATAAACGCGTAAATGGTGCATTCGCAATAAGTAAAGTAATTGCAAAAAATTTAGTTGATACAACACCTTTAACCGAAGAAAAAATCAAGTTGTTACATAATTCCATTGATACCGAAAAATTTAATCCGTCCGTCGTCGACAGAAACAAGGTTCGTAACGAATACAATATTCAAGAAAACGAAATATTAATAGGAATGATGGCGCGCTTTAGTCCCGGCAAAGGGCACGAAGAGTTTATATTAGCAGCAAATGAGCTTTCAAAAAAATACAACAACTTAAAATTTATGATAGTCGGCGAACCAAGTAAAGGCGAAGATAATTATGCGGCAGAAATAAAAACATTGGCTTCATCTTTATCTGTTATCGACAAAATAATTTTTACAGGTTTCAGGAAAGATACACCTGAAATTTTAGCAGCTTTAGATATATTTGTATTTCCTTCACACGCTGAAGCATTTGGCATTGCTTTAGCTGAAGCGTTAAGTATGGGAGTTCCATCAGTTTGTTCTAATTCTGATGGAGTGCTCGATATCGCTGTAGATAATGTAACTTCTCTTTTATTTGAAAAGAAGAACTGGAGTGATTTAAAAGATAAACTGGAAATTTTAATAAACAATGAAGGACTACGAAGAGAGTTTAGTATTGCTTCCCGGAAAAGAGCAGTTGATTTGTTCGACATAAAAATTTTCACAAATAAGCTTCTCGGTTTGTATAATTATTTTCTATTTATGAACCAGAAGAACTTATCAATCAATTGAAAATCACAGAATAATTTTTAAAAGTAAATGACTTTTCTTAATCCAACTATATTATTTGGTCTTTTAGCTGCATCCATACCAATAGTTTTACATTTCCTGAATCTTAAAAAGCTAAAAAAAGTTGAGTTCAGCACATTAATTTTTCTTAAAGAGCTACAAAAAAGTCAAATCAGAAAAATAAAGTTGAAGCAATGGATTCTACTTCTATTAAGAATATTGATTATCTCGTCACTTGTATTTGCTTTTGCCCGCCCAACAATTAAAAACGATTGGCTCGGTTCGTCATCAGCTAAAACTACAGCCGTTTTTGTGATTGATAATACAATAAGTATGTCGATTACCGGGGATAGAGGTTCATACCTTAATCAGTCAAAACAACTTGCCAAAGAATTATTAAAAAGTTTCAATAACGGGGATGAGATTGCTGTTTTACCTTACATCCATGAAGACAATTTCATTGTTAAGCCAAGTTCCGATTTTAGAAATGTCTTAAAAGAAATTGATAATATTCAAATATCTCATACCAGAAGAAATTTAAACGAATCTTTAATCAAAGCCGGAAGAATTTTATTTGAGTCCAATAATTACAACAAAGAAGTATATCTTTTTACGGACTTACAATTAAACTCATTTTACTATAACGAAGGACAACTATCGCGTTTAACTGAATTATTCAGAGGAGCTAAATTCTTTTACTTTGACTTAAATAAAAAATCACCAATAAACATTGGTATCGATAGTATTAAACTAAACACACAAATATTCGAAAAGAACAAACAAATAAATTTCAGCGCTTCAGTAAAAAATTACTCGGAATCAAATCGTCTCAGTTCAATTGTTTCTCTTTTCATAAACGATAAAAGAAGTGCACAACAGAACATTGTTTTTAATAGCAAAGAAACAAAAGAAATTTATTTTGAAACCACTTTACAAGATACGGGACTGGTAAACGCCTTTGTAGAGCTGGAAGATGACGATATGATTTTTGACAATAAAAGGTTCACAACTTTTTATGTCCCCGATAAGATCAATATTTTGACGTTATATGACACTTACGAAGATTTGCAATTCGTACGACTAATACTCAATAATAAACTTATAAACAATTTTCAAATAACCGAATTGAACGTTTTACAATTACCATCACAAAATTTAAAAAACTATGATGCAATTGTACTCGCTGCTATTCCACGAGACAATGATATTGTTCAATTGAATAATTTCATAAACAGCGGTGGCGGATTATTATTCTTTCCTCCATCAAATGTAAATGTTAGCTCTGTACAAATCTTTTTCAATAGTCTGGGATTGCCAAAGCCGGAGATGGCGGTGGGCAAAAAAAACTCTTTCGACTTTTCTACACAATTTGAAAAAATTGATTTTATGCACCCGATCTTTTCAAATCTTTTTGAAGACAAATCAAAAACAAAACTGGACTCCCCTGAAATCTATTACTATCTGAAATTCTATTCGGGGATAAAGGGTAAAGATATAATCTCATTATTCGATAAATCTTCTTTCCTGAGTGAATATAAAATCGGTTTCGGGAAAGCGCTCATCTTTAATACTTCACCAGTGCTAAGTTGGAGCAACTTCCCACTTAAATCAATTTTCCCGGCTCTCTTGAGCAAAAGCGTTTTGTATCTATCTTCTAAAAACAAAGAAGAAGGAAGTATCCTCTGCGGTGACGAAGTTTATATTTCCAAACCAGCTTCTAAACAACTCAAAGTTCTCTATCCCAATAACAACGTTGAATTGATCAATCTGGATTCATTAAGAACCCAAAACTATGTTCGATTTACAAAGACCAACTCAACCGGAACGTATCGTTTTTATTCAGGCAATAAACTTATTGACTATCGTTCAATCAATCATGACCCGAAAGAATCTATAATTGAGTATCATTCTTTTGCTGATCTGAGAAATTATTTAGAAAAAGTTGGCATCGAAGAAGAGCTTATAAGATTAGATGACAATCAAAATTTTTCAAAGCAAATTTACAGTTCAAGATTTGGAACTGAATTGTGGAAATATTTTATTATTGCAGCATTGATTTTTGCCCTGATTGAAATGTTTGTATCAAAAAGTTCAAGAAAAGATTTAGAATCAAATAAGAATTAAAAACCGGAAGAATTAAACATCCTTGGTACCCAACATAATAGAAATCAAAAATCGACCAAAAGAAAGAGCTATTTTAATTGCTCTTTCAACCGGAAAATACAAAAGAGATCAGGTAGAAGAACATCTTGATGAACTGGAGTTGTTAACAGACACTGCCGGGGCAGAAACAGTTTTTAAAATTTTACAGGATAAAAGTCACCCCGACCCGGCATTTTTTATTGGTAAAGGGAAAGCGGAAGAAATTGCCCAGTTAATAGAACTAAATGATATACAGCTTGTAGTTTTTGATGATGACTTAAATCCCACGCAAGTAAGAAATTTGGAAAAGCTGTTTGAAAGAAAAGTGTTGGATAGAAGCGGACTTATATTAGATATTTTTGCTTCACACGCCAAAACCCGCGAAGCTAAAACTCAGGTTGAGTTAGCTCAATTACAATATATGTTGCCAAGATTAACAAGGGCGTGGACTCACCTTTCCAAACAATACGGCGGAATTGGAACAAAGGGTCCCGGTGAAACACAAATTGAAACCGATAGAAGAATCATCAGGACAAGAATCAGTAAGTTAAAAGAAAACCTCAAAAAAATTGAAGCACAACAAATCACCAAAAGCGCTTCAAGAAGTAATTTTATTAACGCAACACTTGTGGGTTATACAAATGCCGGTAAATCAACTTTGCTTAACTTATTAACTAATGCCGGTGTATTAGCAGAAGATAAATTGTTTGCTACGTTAGATTCTACCACAAGATTATTCGAAATAGAGAAAAACAAAAATATTCTTATCAGCGATACTGTAGGTTTTATCCGGAAACTTCCGCACAATCTTGTTGCCTCTTTTAATAGCACTTTAAATGTTGTTAGAGATGCGGATCTAATATTACATATTATTGATGTTTCGCACGAGTTTTTTGAAGATCACATTAAAGTTGTAGAAGATACATTAAAAGAATTAGATAGTAATAACAAACCTCAATTAAAAATATTCAATAAAATTGATTTACTTAAAGAAAGACATATAATTGATTCTCTTTCAAATCACTATCCAAACTCTATTTTTATTTCGGCCTCTCGAGGAATTGGTATAAGTAAACTGCGTGAATCTCTCATAAATATTTTTGAAGAAAACTTCCAAACACATCAAGTAAAAATTCCACATGCCAACTCTAAATTAATTTCCAAAGTTTATGAGCTTGCAGAAGTGATTAATGCCAAATATGATGAAGACTTAGTAATTCTGGACTATAAAGCAAACAGCAGAAATCATAACTTAATAATGAAAATTATTTCAAATAAAATGTGAGGTTTTATGAACAGAACGAATTTGGTTTCTCTAATAATTCTCTTTTTAATAGGGACTTCTGCACTCTATTCGCAAGTTCAAGGTGGGACTTTCTTCGTGGATAAATCAACCAAAGGATTTAATCTAAACGCAAACGAAGGAAAGCGGGAAACAATTATTGAAATTAATTTCGAAAAACCATTTCCGGAAAAACCAACTGTATTGGCTTCTCTTAGTTTAATTGATTTACAAGGTGATGTTTTGGAAGTGGAAGCTAATACGAAAGTGAACCAAAAACTCGAAACACGTGGATTAAAAATAGCCGTTGATGTAACCGGAGTTTCACGCGATGGTTTTGTATTAAAAGTTGTTGTGTGGGGAAATACAAAAGTTAATGCTGCCGGAGGAAGCTGGATAGCATTTAAATAAATTGTAATCTGTTTATAATATGCAAAAGGAAGTATTATGAAATTAATTATTGACGGTAAATCCTTAACCTTAGATAAGATTGAATTCTTTTTAGAAAAAAATCCTAAAGTTGAATTATCAAGTTACTCCAAAAGAAGAGTCATAAAATCCCGTAATTTAATAGACGAATGGGTTAGCAAAAATGCTACTATATACGGTGTTACGACAGGATTCGGAGGATTTTCAAGTGTAACTATTCCAAAAAAAGATATTGAGAAACTTCAGGAAAATTTGATTATCAGTCACACTACCGGTGTTGGTGAAAACCTGCCTCCATTTATTGTAAAGTTGATGATGTTATTACGTGCTAATGCGCTTGCAAGCGGATACTCAGGAATTCGTCTTGAAACACTTCAGCTTTTACTCGATATGATTAATAATAATATAATTCCTGTTATTCCATCACAAGGATCGGTTGGTGCAAGTGGTGATTTAGCTCCGCTTTCACATCTTGTTCTTTCTATGATTGGAAAAGGAGAGGTTCAAGTAATTAATAATGTTATGGAACTAAGCGCTAATCAGGCAAAAGTAGTTTCATCAAAGTCAGCTTTGAAAAAATTTGGATTATCCCCTGTAAAGTTAACTGCAAAAGAGGGCTTGGCATTAATAAACGGAACACAAATGATGACAGCATTCGGTGCTTACATTTGTATTCAAGCAAAAAAATTAGCGAAGCTTGCGGATATATCAGGGGCACTTTCCCACGAAGCTCTCAGAGCAACTGATCGCGCGTTCGATCCACGTGTTCATAAGTTAAGACCTTATCCGGGACAAATAGACTCTGCAATAAATATTTTATCATTAATTAAGAATAGCGAGATAAGAGACTCACATTTACAAGATGATCCGCGCGTTCAGGATTCCTATTCTATTCGTTGTATCCCACAAATTCATGGAGCTTCAAGAGATGCGATAAATTATGTTTGTTCAAGAATCGAAATTGAATTGAATTCCGTTAACGATAACCCAATTATTTTCCCCGAAGATAAAGATTACATTAGCGGCGGAAACTTTCACGGACAACCTTTAGCATTGGCACTGGATTTTATGGCAATTGCATTATCTGAGCTTGCCGATATTTCCGAAAGAAGGATTGACCGACTAACAAACGGTTCGTCTGAAAAACTACCTAAATTTCTCGCTAAAGAAGGTGGATTAAATTCCGGATATATGATAGCTCAGTACACTGCTGCGGCACTTGTATCTGAAAATAAAGTATTATCTCATCCGGCAAGTGTAGATTCAATACCAACTTCTGCCGGCAAAGAGGACATTAATTCAATGGGTTCAATCTCAGCGCGAAAATGTTACCAGGTTTTGAAAAATGTTCAAAACGTTATTGCTATAGAAATGTTACTTGCTGCACAGGGAATCGATTTTCTCAAACCACTAAAGTGCGGAATAGGAACTAATGCTGCTTACAATACAATCAGAAAACATATTCCATTTCTTAAGCGGGATAGAATACTAAAAAAAGATTTGGATAAAATTCTTGAGCTTGTTATGAATAACAAAATATTAGAAAGTGTTGAAAAGGTTGTTAAGTTGAATTAGTTTCTTTTGACGCTTCATTGTTTTTATTTGGCAATTTTTCTTTGTAAATACTTTGTTTGCCAAGGCGTTCTTTTCTATCGATCCATTTATCAAGTTTCGAAATAAACAGACCAAAAAGCGCAAGTCCAATCAATATTAAAATAGTTACAAGAATAAATACTATGGTATAAAGACTCATAGATATTTTTATTTAATATATAATATTTTGTAAAAATTATTAAATAAAAAAGAAATTACTAATAAATACATTTTGCATTTTATTATAAATAACAATAACTTTATAAAAAGAAGTATCTTTCTTTTGATAACATATAAAGATATACTAATCCCTGACAGATTTCGAGAATCCACTATTCACAGAGAATTTCTGGCAGATGAAACAGAAAGTGACCGTGCGAGAATAGTATTTTCAAGTCCATTTAGAAGATTACAACAAAAAGCCCAAGTTTTTTCATTAGAACACAACTCTGCAGTAAGAACTCGCTTAACTCATACATTAGAAGTAGCTCACCTAGGTAGATCTATTGCAAAAAAAATACTTTTTGGATTAGATAAAGAAACCAAAAATTCTTTAGGTCTAGAAAATATTGATAAAGAACAATCTTTTATTGATATTGTTGAAACTGCTTGTCTAATGCACGATATCGGTAATCCCCCGTTTGGTCACTTTGGAGAACAAGCTATTAAGAAATGGTTTAAAAAAAATATTCATTCAGATCTTAATAAAAGTTTAAAAAGTCAACTAAAAGATAACGAAGACCTTATAAAACAAAATAAAGCCATATTTACGCAAGATTTAGAGCCCGATTTTATTGAGTTCGATGGTAATGCACAAGGATTTAGAATAGTAACAAAATTACAATGGAATAGGGATGAATGTGGTTTAAACCTTACGGTAACTCAAATTGCTGCATTATTAAAATATTTAAACTCCCCAAAAGAACTCAAAAAAGACAAAAAAATTTCTAAAAAACCTGGATATTTTTTTTGTGAGAAACCAACTTTTGATAAAATCTGGGAAAAACTTAAATTACTACCCACCCAACGTCATCCTTTAAATATTATAATGGAAGCTGCTGATGACATCGCTTATTGCTTAAGCGACATTGAGGATGGTATTGAAAAAGGTATTATTAATCACGCTTTCTTCATTGAAAAATCTACTGAGGAATGGAAAAACATTTTATCAAAGTATAAAGTTAATGATGAATTTTATTTGAGTATTATTGAAAAAACAAAGAAAAATTATCCTCAGAACAGATTCTATTTTAATTTTAAAATTGCTCTTACAACTAAATTAATAAATTATGCAGCTCAACAATATATTAAGTTACAAGATAATATTTTGAAAGGGTCAGAACAATGTTCCCTATTTGATAACAAATCACCAGAATCTTTATCATTGCTTGCATTAAAATCTTTCGCAAGAAAATACTTGTTTACAACAAAAGAAGCAGAAAACATTGAACTCGCTGGCTACTCCATTATTACTGGATTATTAGATAAATTAAGAATTTTATTACAATATTCTATGGATGATTTTCAACTTGTATTAAAAGATGAATTCAAAACGTCTTTAGGCTATGACACTGATCTGGAACGTAGACTTGTTCATAAATTACCCAAGAAATATATTGAACTTTATAGATATTGTATAAAAGAATTAACTAATTATGAAGCTAACTGTAAATATGCTTATGAATGGTATTATAGGGCGCATCTAATTGTTGATTATTTATCAGGGATGACTGATAATTTTGCATTAGAATTGTATCAACTTTTAATGGGTATTAAAGTTGGAGACTAATATTTTACTTGAAACTCATCCATATTTTATAACAAAAAAAATTGTTGACATGTATTCGAGTCAAATTAAATTCACATTTAGTAAATATATATACATACCACAAACCACAATAGATTCTAGAATTAACTTTGACATAGATGGGAATGAGTTTAGCTGGCAAAAGTTGAAAGAGCTGATTAACTCATTAAAGAAAGGACAGGAATTATCTTTAACATCAAGAATTAGTTTCGCAAACGGAAAGATTTTTCACATACCGATGATTGATTTTTACACCAATAACTTTGAAGATATAATTAATTCATTACTAGAAAACTTAACGAATGAGATCTTGGATAATTTATACATCTTTAATAGCGGAAATTCTTTTCATGCATATAGCACATATTTGTTAAATGAAAATGATTGGATAAAATTTATGGCCAGATTACTACTTTTAAATAAGCCATTAAATAATTGCATAGTTGACTATAGATGGATAGGACACAGACTACTGGCCGGCTATAGTTCCTTAAGATGGAGTTGTAATACTGAAAAATCAAAATCCTATCCAACTTTAATCTATAGTCCTAATCGAAATCAAAAGTGTGGTTTAAGTGAACCCGTGCAATAATAGAATAATCTCGGCAAAAATTTAAAAGAATACAAGACAGTAAAATATAGTTTTTAGTATTATCTTATTTTTTATCCCTTTATTACTCTTCAACTCTTTCTTTTTACTTTGGGCAAATTCAAACCAAATTCTTAAGTTAACTCTACCGAAAATCAACATAGGAGTAAATCATGTCAATTGTCCTCGACGGTTCAAGTCTTACAATTGAAAAATTAACTGCAATAGCACGTTACAACGAAAAAGTTGAGTTATCTCCACAAGCACTTGAGCGTATTAAAGTCTGTCGCTCAATGCTCGAAGAAAAAATTAATGCACATGAAATTATGTATGGAGTGAATACCGGAATAGGTGAATTTTCGGAAGTAGTTTTGAACGATGAACAGGTCAAAGAATTTCAGAAGTATCTTATTTATAATCATGCCGCCGGTATTGGAGAACCCGCACCAATTGAATATGTCAGAGGTGCAATTGCCGGCAGAATAAATGTCCACGCTCATGGAATGAGTGGTATTAGACCTGAAATTACACTAACACTTGTTGAAATGCTTAACAAAGAAGTAACTCCTGTAGTATGTCAAAAAGGTTCTGTTGGTGCTTCCGGTGATTTAGCGCCAATGAGTCAAATTGCATTGCTGATGATGGGCGAAGGAGAAGCTTACTACAAAGGAGAAAGATTGCCGGGTAAAGTTGCATTTGAAAAAGCCGGTATTAAAATCCCGGGGCTTCAGGCAAGAGACGGACTTGGAACAATTAATGGTTCAAATTTACTTACTGCTATGAGCGCAATTCATTTATACGATATCAATCGTTGGCTTAAGCAAGCTGAGATTGCATGTGCAATGACTCTTGAAGCTCTTTATGCCAACCTCAAACCTTACGATGTCAGGCTTCACGAAGTGCGTGGGTTTTCAGGCGCAATAAGAAGTGCAAAAGCTATATCAAAATGTATTGCCGGCAGCGATTTACAAACCGGAAAAATCAAAACAAAAGTTCAGGATGCTTATTCAATGCGTTCTTCTCCTCAGGTAATTGGTGCAGCACATGATGCAGTCCGTTGGGCAAAAGAACAAGTAGAAATAGAATTAAATGGTGTTGGTGATAACCCAATCTTTATGCCGGAATATAAACTTACATTAACAGGTGCAAACTTTCAGGGAACACCTGTCTGCTTGCCGATGGATATGGTTGGCGCGGCAGTTACAATGGTAAGTGTTTTATCAGAACGAAGATTAAACAGATTATTAAACCCGGCATTAAGCGTGGGACTACCGGAATTTTTAACAAAAGGCGCGGGAATGTTTTCCGGTTTAATGCTCAGTCAATATACAGCAGATACATTAATTGCCGAACAAAGAATTCTTTCGATGCCGGCATCAATTCAATCTATACCAGCCGCAGCAGATCAGGAAGATTTTGTTTCCATGGGGATGAATACAGCAATTAAAAATGGACAAATATTAGATAACGCTTACGGAGTTTTGGGAATTGAGTTTATTGCGGCTGCTCAGGCACTCGATTTCAGAAATTTTAATCATGGTAAAGGTGTAACAAAAGCTCATAAAGTGGTTAGAAAATATGTCGAACATCTTGATGTTGACCGCCCCCTTTATCCCGATCACACTAAGATGAAAGAAGTAGTTAAAAGCTGTGAAATATTAGAAGAGGTGGAAAAGGAAATTGGCTCGCTTGAATAGGGATTGAAAAAATAATCTGTTTACGAAGAGGCAGTCTCAAAAGTTTTTATATTAAATGGAACACAGATAAACACTGATTGAAACTGATTCACACAGATTTTTTTGAATAATTACTTTTGAGACTGTCTCTTTTATTCCTTAATTAACTCAAACTCTTTTTCGATACTTATAGTTTTCTCTTTATAATCATCCGAAACATTAAAAACAATTTTATATTTACCTTGGGTTGAAGAAGAATCTAACTGCAATTGTGTTTCAATAAGCAAATCAGAAAATTTTTCTTTGGAACGTTCATCAATCAATCCTTCTGATATATTTTCTATCCTCTTACCATCCGGTGTAATTAAATCTAATGTATAAGAAAGTTTAACCAAATACTCTTCCCCCGATCTGTTTTGAGTAAAACCTTTCACCCGACAAGAAGCGTTTAATTCCCATCCTTCTTCAAGTGAGTAAGTGAATGCCTCGGGAGAAAAGAGTTCAAACTTTTCCTCTTTACTTGAACAAGCAACAATCAATATTAACACAACAATGTAAAAACTATATCTTTTCATAATCACCATAATATTAAACCGCCAAGCACACAAAGTATTCGAAAATTCTCGAGTTGTATTATTTCTTTGTGCTCTTGGCGGTAAAAAAGTTTATTTCTAATTATTCTTCTTAAAATCTTCCATAAAAGCAACCAGATCTTCAACACCCTTCTTCGGGAAAGCATTGTAAATTGAAGCTCTGATTCCGCCAACACTTCTATGTCCTTTTAATCCATCAAATCCTTTCTTTTTTGCTTCTTCAATAAATTTCTTTTCGAGTTCTTCATTTGGCAAACGATAAGTAACATTCATCAACGACCGATCTTCAACAACAGTTGTTCCTTTATAGTATCCACCGCTTGCATCAATTGCATCATAAAGAATTTTAGCTTTTTCCAAATTGCGTTGATACATTTCATCAAGTCCGCCCATATTTAAGAGCCATTTAAATACCAATCCGGCAATATAAATTCCAAAGGTTGTTGGAGTATTATACATTGAATCGTTTTCAACGTGAATTTTATAATTCAAATAAGTGTGCAACGAATCTGAACTTCTTTCAAGAAGGTCTTTTCTTATTATAACCAATGTAACACCGGAAGGACCAATATTTTTCTGAGCGCCGGCATAAATTAATCCATACTTATTAATATCAATTTTTTTATGAAGGAAATCTGATGAAGCATCGCACACAAGGGGAACATTACCAACTTCCGGTTCGGTTCGCCATTGAGTTCCATAAATTGTATTGTTAGAAGTAAAGTGAACATACGAGGCATCCGGATCAAGTTTTAGTTCAGATTGTTTTGGTATGCGGACAAAATTTTCGCTTTCTGTTGATGCTGCAATATTAACGGTTCCGACACGTTTTGCTTCTTTAACTGCTTTTTTTGCCCATGAACCGGTTACAATATAATCAGCTTTGTTTTTAGGAGGCATCAAATTTAACGGCACCATAGAAAATTGAAGAGTTGCACCGCCCTGTAAAAATAAGATGGCGTAATTATCTCCGATATCTAAGAGCTTCCGTAAATCTGCATCCGCTTCTTTAATAATTCCATCAAAAATTTTTCCGCGGTGGCTCATTTCCATCACACTCATTCCACTTCCTTTATAGGAGTATAAATCCTTCTGTGCTTCCAATAATACTTCTTCGGGTAAAATAGCAGGACCAGCGCTAAAATTATAGATTCGTTTTTCCATTTTTCATCTCCGTTTTTTTCTTAACTAAATCATATGTATTAATAAACCATCCCTAAGTTTTGGTTCAAACCAAGTTGACTTAGGAGGCATAGTTTCTCCGGCATCAGAAATATTTATTAGGTCATCAACAGAAACTGGATACATAGAAAACGCAACTGCGGCTTTCCCATTATCAACAAGTTTAATCAATTCTTCCGTGCCTCGTATTCCGCCGATGAAATCAATTCTGTTATCTGTCCGAGGATCTTCTATTCCAAGCACCGGATGTAATAAATAGTTCTGTAAAATGCTTACATCTAAATTATCACCAACAGTATTAGCTTGTTTTACATTATCATTTGGTTTTAGAAGATACCACTTTTTATCAATATACATACAAATCGATCTTGATGAAGGTGGTGTTGCCAAGTCTGTTTCTTCTACATTGAAATTTGTTTTTACTTTTTCAAGAAATTCATCTTTGGTTAATCTTTTAAGATCGTGAACAATTCGATTGTAAGGCATTATCCTTAACTGTTCTGCCGGAAATAAAACTGCAAGAAAGAAATTATACTCTTCGTTTCCGGTGTGATTTGGATTTTCTTGCTTCTTGACTTTCTGAGTTCTACTTGCACTTGCAGCGCGGTGATGTCCATCGGCAATGTAAAGGTTCTTCACTTGCGCAATCGCATTAATTATTTCATTATTTACTTCAGTAGGCACTATCCAAACCTGATGTTTAATTTTATCAGGTGCTGTAAAATCATATACCGGCTGAGATTTTTTCATAGTATCATTAACAATCTTATCAACTTCGGGAAGACCGCGATAAGTTAAAAACACCGGACCTGTTTGTGCTTCGGTAGTCAAAATATGATTTGTGCGATCGTCTTCTTTTACTTTTCTTGTCTTCTCATGTTTTTTGATAACATCATTATCATAATCTTCTACAGAAAATGTTGCTGCAAAACCAACCTGGGTATGATTACCCATTGTAAGTTTGTAAATATAAAAATGTGGTTCCTGATCAGTTAATAAAGGAGCTTCAACTTTCAAGCGAGATAAATTTTCTTTGGCTTTCTGATATACTTCTTTTGAATAAACATCAACATCAGGAGTCATTTCAATTTCGGAACGTGTTACTCGGAGTAAACTAAGTGGGTTACCCTTTGCTAATTCAGCAGCTTCTTCTTTATTAACTACATCGTAAGGAACACTTGCAACCAAATGAGCAACTTTTGGGTGTGGTCTTAGCGCACTGAAAGGACGTATAATTGCCATTTAATCTCCAGAAAATTCTAAAATTGTGTGATGAAAATTAGCACTTATGCGTATGATTGTAAAATCAAATCGGTGACAATAACTCGATTTATGAATACAAAAATGGGGTGAAAAAATAATTTGTTTTTATCACCCCAAGAAAAAAGGAATTTCATTGAAGCATTTTAATCATAACACCAATTTCTTCCACCATTTCGTTTGTATTTCCGCTAAATCCAACACTTTTGAAGCGTATATTGCCATTCCCGTCAATAACAAATTTTGTGGGGATTCCGGACACCTTAAAAGCTGAAACTACTTCATTTTTTTCATCCATTAACACATGAAACGGATAATTGTTCTTTTTAATGAAATCGGCTGCATTCTGCTTTTTATTCTCAACATTTTCCCAAGTATTGACAAAAAGAAACTTAGCTTTTCCGGTAGCTTCGTATTTTTCTACGGCTTCTTTCATTCCCGGAAACGAAGAAAGACACGGACCGCACCATGTTGCCCAGAAATCGACTATAACAACTTTACCCTTAAAATCTGATAGCGAAACAGTTTTACCATCTAAATCAGTTAACGTGAATTGAGGTGCCGGGACATTGATTATTTCTTTTTTGAGTTTGGCAATAATTTTTTCATTAGCAGCATCTTCAAACTTCCTGAAATACGCATCGAATCCGTTCTCTACTCCACCGGTTTTCAGATAAGCTTCTTTGAGCATTTCTTTCATCTTGGAAGTATTCACTCCTTTTGAAAAGAATTCTTCGAGTTCTTTTCTTGCCAAATCAAATTTTTTGTTTGCCATTAATGATTCAGCATACCGTTCGTTGATTTCTGGTTCTTCTTTTTGATTTAGTTGAACAGCTTCCGTAAATGCTTTTTCTGCTTCAATAAATTTATTTTGCTTAAATAAAATTGCTCCATAAGTATCTATTATCATAGCAGCGGAACGCTTTCGTGCGTTTTCCCATTCGGCTGTTGAATACAATTGCGGTCGTTTACCTTTTGGTTGAGTAATTTCTTCCTTTGCTATTTTAATTCCTTTTAATGCTACCTCTTCCGCTGTTCTTAGATCATCTCCTTTTTCATACAATTCCCAAGCAATATTATTGTAAAACATAGAAGAAGCATCTTCGAAAGAATTAAGAAGCTCTACTGCCTTATTAATATTCCCTTGTTTAACTAATTCTGAGAGTATGTTATTATAAATGTTGGCTAAATACTGATTTTTGGGATACTCTTTCTCAAACTTTTTTAGAAATTCAATTTTATCTGCAACGTTTTTTAATTGTAAATATTCGCTGAACTTAAATGCAGAGATATATTTACCATTCGGATATTTTTCTTTGTATTCTTTTTCCAACTGTGTAGCTTTATCTAAGATTCTGTTAGCTCTGTAAAGACTCAAAAGTTTTATAATATCATCTTCACTGCCTGAGTTTGATTTGGCAAATTCTTCAATTTCTTTATCAATAATTGCAGAAGCATTTTCTTTATCAACATTTCTAACTATTGACAAATAATAAGTAATAAAATCTTTTTTGCTCGACGGGTATAACTCAAACTCTTTTCTTAATAATTTGTATGCTGTTTCATAATCGGGATCGAGTTCAAATGCAGTAAACCATGAGGAATATCCGGTTGCAAGTCCACCGAATGTTCCTTGTAAATAATTTCCGTTTTTGTCAAAAAGATGAATTTGATAGAGCTTTTTATCATTCGTATCAAATCCTTCTTCGCCCTTAAATCTGATTACAACGCCGGTGGTTGTATCTGATGGAATAAAACTTCCTTCCCAAACATTCCCCTTTTTTACAAGATTATACTCTTCCGTTATATCAATAAATTTGCTGTATTCCGAAACGTAAGCTTTAATCCACTTAGAATTTTCTAAAACAGTATTTTGCGGATTATAAGTAATAGTAATCTTTGTGCTTGGAGTTGGTTTTTGCGGCAGATAAGAGAAATTAGTTTCACCCGCAAAAATTGATAAACTGAAACTCAAGAATGTAATTAATAAGAATAACTTAGCTCGAAGAACTTTCATTTTTTACCCCATTTTATTTGTGAAAGCGACAATTCTTAAATTTTAATATCGCCGATTAAAAATAGACATTATAATAGAGAGCTACAAGACAGAATTAGGGAATTAAATAAGTATCGATTTTGTTTTACAATCAATAAAAAGGAATTTATATGCAAACAGAAACAAAATACTTTTCTCCTTCAGAAGCAGTAAGAACTTTACCGCTTGTAAAAAAGATTGTTAACGATATTTTAAACGATGCGTCTCAACTTAGAATAATTTCATCCGACATAGCGATAAATGCCGATAAAGATCCCGAGATAATACGTTTGACGCACAATATTGAAGGATATCTTAAAGAACTTGAAGAAATAGGTTGCTTTTTCAAAGATTGGAATTTCCAATTAGGACTTGTTGATTTCCCATCCATTATAGATGGTGAGGAAGTTATGTTATGTTGGCGGAGCGATGAAGAAAGTATAAAATTTTACCACGGAATAAATGAAGGATATGTTGGAAGAAAACCTATCCCGGACAAATATTTAAAATAAAAAAGTCCGCATCTTGTACGAGCGGACTGTAAACAAATTCGAACCGATTAATTTTTTTGTTCTTCAATTCTGTAAGTGTGAGTAATCTCAACAGCTTTTTGAAGCATTGCTGTTACACTGCAATAAGTTTTTTGAGAGAGTTCTATTGCTCTTTCAACGGCTTCTTTTGGAATATTTTTTCCATAAAAAACATATTCAAGATTAATTTTAGTATAAACCTGTGGGTGAGTTTCCTGCATCTCGGCAGAAATATTCATCTCAAAGCCATCTAAGTCTATTTTTTTCTTTTTTAGAATAACAGCAACATCGCTCCCGGTGCATCCGGCTAACGCAAGTAAGATTAATTCTTTTGGTCTAATTCCGGCATTACTTCCTCCAAAATCTTCAGGTCCATCCATAACAACCCAATGGTTAGAATCAGTCTTGCCCATAAATGTTACGCCCTGAATCTGTTTTACGATTGCTTTTTTAGTAGCCATTCTTTCTCCATTTTATTTTTTTTCTTTAATTATATGATGAAAAAATGATAACAAAGTTTCATGTAAATTATGAAAATTTTTAAACGCCTATATCTTCATACCAGAGTTCAGGTTTCTCTCTAATAAAATCTTCCATTAGCTTAATACATTCCGGGTCATTTACAATTTCCAACTCAACGCCACAAGAGCGAACGTAATCTTCAGGTCCCTTAAAATTCTTGTTTTCTCCAATAATTATTTTGGGAATTTTGTATAGCAACGCTGTACCACTACACATATCGCATGGTGAAAGAGTTGAATATAATACAGCACGTTGATAATCTTTTGCGGTTAATCTACCGGCATTTTCAATACAATCCATTTCTGCATGAAGAATTGCGCTTCCCTTTTGAACACGTTGGTTATGTCCTCGTCCCACAATCTTCCCGTCAATAACAAGAACGGAGCCGATTGGAATTCCACCTTCAGCTAATCCTTTTTTTGCTTCTTCAATTGCAGCTTGTAGATAAATGTCTTTCATAATTCTCTCCAGGTTAACAGTTTTCAGTTTACAGTTAACAGTTTACTGTTTGAGTATAAGATTTTTATTAAATATTAACTTCCGGATTTTTTAATCGATTTTATAAGTCCACTTAACATTTTTTTTACTTCTATAATTAAAATCATATTTCTGGAATAATCAGGTTCACTTATAAAAGAAAGATCCTTTGAAAGCCTTAGCTCATATTCCAGTTCACTAATTGAACCAAATGAGATTTGAAGAAACCGATTAAAATCCGCTTTGCTACCTCTTCCAGCTCCCTCTGCAATATTTGTCGGAATGGATAAAGCAGCTCTTCTCATTTGTCCAGCTAATCCAAATAATTCTTCTTTCGGGAATGATTTTGTCAGTTTATAAATTTCTAAAACTATATTATGTGATTTTTTCCATACCATCAATGATTTATAGTCTTGCATTACATTCTTCCCCCTTTTTTATTTTCCTGTTAACTGTAAACTGTCAACTGAATACTTCAGATCATTTAGTACGGATAAAAGAAATAAAACAAAATTGAAAAACCAAAGAAGACCCACATACCCGTAGATACCTCTTTAATTCTACCAGCAATTAACATTGTCAATGGATATAAAACAAATCCGGCTGTCATTCCAATACCAAGATTATAAGTAAAACACATCAAAGTTATTGTAACAAAAACGGGTATCGATTCAGCCAGACTATCAAATTTAAGATTAGTAATCGGACTAATCATTAACATACCAACAATAATAAGCGATGATCCATAAGCATAAGCGGGAATGGCTGAAAAGAGTGGTGCAAAGAAAAGAGCTATAAGAAATAGAACAGCTGTAACAACCGAAGTCAATCCCGATTTACCACCCGACTCAATTCCAGTTGCAGATTCAATATAAGTACCTGTAGTTGTTGTTCCAAAAAGTGCGCCGGCAATTGTTGCTAAGGCATCGCATAACATCGGTTTTTCTATTTCCGGCATATTTCCATTTTCATCCAGCATCTTTGCTTTGTAACCTAATCCAAGAAGCGTCCCCATTGTATCAACAAAATCCATAACAAATACAACAAGGACAACTGAAATGAATCCCCAACTAATTGCACCAATAACATCAAGTTTTAGAAAAACGGGGCTAATATCTGGCGGCATACTTAAAATCTTCTCAGGGAAAGGAGTTACATTAAGAATAAACCCAATTAATGCTGTAGTTAAAATTCCGATCAAAATTGCGCCGTTTACTTTTTTAATCATTAAAACAGCAATAAGCAGAAAAGAAAATATACCAAGCAGAACAGAAGTATCTCTAAAATTTCCCACATGCACGGGCGCGCCCGGAACACCAATTTTAACAATTCCTGTTTCGTTTAATCCGATAAATGCGAGAAACAAACCAATACCTACGGCAAAGGCAATCTTCAAATTTTCAGGGATAGAATTAGCAAGCCAGCTTCTGACTTTTAAGAGTGTTAACGCGGTAAACAAAACCCCGCCTATAAAAATTGCTCCGAGTGCTGTCTGCCAGCTATATCCTAAAACATTTACAACAGTGTAAGCAATAAAAGCATTTTCGCCCATGTAAGGTGCAATTGCAAATGGACGCTTTGCATAAACACCCATCAATAGTGTACCGAAAAAAGCACTAAGAATCGTAGCAACCATTGAAGCTCCAAACGGCATACCGGCAGCTTCTAAAATTTTTGGATTTACTATGATGATATATGCCATAGTAATAAATGTTGTTGCTCCTCCAATTACTTCTTGCCTTACGGTTGTTCTAAGACGATCAAGTTCAAAATATTTTTTGAACATAAGAAGACCTCATCTATTTGTTGGTATTTTTATTCACACCAATTCAATCAAGTCAAATTTATTTTCTGAATAAATAAAGAATTACCGAAATGATAATACTCAGCAGAATAGATGTAACTAATGGGAAATAAAACGTAAAGTTCTTTCCTTCAATTTTAATATCGCCGGGTAGTTTACCAATAAAAGGAATTTTATCCCAAAAACTAACAAACACTCCGGCAATAATGAGAATTATACCGGTAAGAATTAAATATTTGCCAAAGGAATGGAATTCATTCATAATAAAAAGTGTTTGAATAAATATAAAAAAATCACCACAATATGTATAGCAATTTTTATCTAATGATTTAGCTTATTAGATTAGAATAAAAGAATAGGGATATATGATACAAACACCAGCTTCAAAACATATTGATATAATTGGATTTCCAATGGATTTAGGCGCCGACCACAGAGGTGTGGACATGGGACCTTCTGCGCTTCGAATAGCCGGAATTCAAAACAAGCTTATTAACCTTGGATATACTGTTTCAGATTTGGGAGATATTCCAATACGTAATCAGGAAATTCAGCAAGTTAAAAATCCTAAGCTCAAATATTTAGATGAGATTGTAAAGACAACCGAAATACTTGCTAAGAAAGTTGAAAAATCACTTTCACATAATCACTTCCCATTGTGTCTTGGCGGTGATCATTCAATGGCTATAGGAACAATTTCCGGAATATCTGCTTTTTGTAATAAGAAAAATATTGAACTCGGTTTAATCTGGATTGATGCACATGCAGATTTAAATACAGAAAAAACAACTCCTTCTGGTAATATCCATGGAATGAGTGTGGCTGCATCTCTTGGATATGGAAATAAAAAACTGACGAACCTTTACGGATTTTCTCCCAAAATTAAACCCGAGAACGTTGTAATGATTGGTTTAAGAAGTGTTGACCCGGGTGAAAGAGAACTTATCAAAAAGCTCAAACTAAAAGTTTATACAATGACGGAAATTGATCGCAAAGGAATAGGATTTTTAATAGATAAGATTCTCAAAGATCTGAAAACACGTGTTCAGCATATACATGTAAGCTTTGATGTTGATAGTATCGATCCGGTTACAGCACCGGGTGTGGGAACACCCGTAAGCGGTGGACTAAGTTACAGAGAAGCGCATCTATTAATGGAATCAATTGCTGAATGCGGTTGTATGTCGTCTCTGGAAGTCGCCGAAGTTAATCCAATACTCGACAACAAAAACCGAAGTGCAGAAATTACTTCTGAACTGGTTGCTTCAAGCTTGGGACTAAGAATTATTTAATTCTGTTAATCAACTTAGTATTGTTAGCATTATCGGGAATAATTATATTCGAACCATAAATTGAAAACTTGGATAAATTTTTATTGAAACTAAAAACCCTCATACCGAAATCTGAAGCAAGAAAAATAGTTATCAACAGAAGAAGTGAATTTACTCAGGAAGATATTAAATCCAAGACAAAAACTATTTTCGAGCGTTTTACTTCGACTGATGATTTTGTAAATGCTAGAAAAATTCACACCTATATCTCCACGCGCCCGGGAGAAATTGATACCCGTAAACTTGTTAACTACATGATTGAATGTGGTAAACAAGTTATTGTTCCAAAGTTGAACAAAAAAACAGGAAAATTTCAGAGAGCAAATTTTATAAGCTGGGACCACATGACACTAAACAGCGAAGGATATCTTGAACCAAATGTTGCTATTGATGAAGACCTTAGCGATATTGATTTAATAATTGTTCCGGCTGTTGCTGTATCAATTTTAGGTCAACGTGTAGGATACGGAGGTGGTTATTACGACAAACTTCTTAAAAGTACTTTTGCTAATAAAACAGTTCTTGCATTCGAATTTCAGGTTTTCGATTACATTGAATCTACCATACATGATGTTCGAATTGATAAAATTATTACCGAATTAAGAACTATTAACACACGCCCTCCAATTCAAAGACATTCTGAGCTATTATAATTATGGAAGAAAACAATTTCCCGGATATCTTCGATGAAAAATATGAAACTGAACCACCACAAAATAGAGAACGGTTAGAAAGATCCGGCTCTGATTTTATAATTGCCGGGGTTTGTTCCGGAATCGCGAATTACTTCAAGATAGATCCGTCAATTGTCAGACTACTTGCTATTATCAGTCTTATCTTGGGAGTATGGACAATTGCTTTTTATTTATTACTTGCCTACTTAATACCCTCCGAAAGAAATCCTAAAGAATTAACCGAAGAAGAAATTACCAAACAGAACAAAATTAATTTACGAACAATCATTAGCGGCATAATGATTTTTAGTGGAATCTATTTCGGATTTTCATCATTAGGATTTTTCAGTCCCTGGTATGTGTTATTTCTAAACAATCTATTTCTAATTTCACTGGTTGCTATTGGATTGGGCATATTTTTATTGGATAAAGATAGAGTGAATAAAACTGAAGTCAAAATTATTACTGCTAATAAATTTCATAGAGCTAAAGAAGGAAAAATTTTTCTTGGTGTTTGCAGTGGTTTTGCAAAATATCTTAACTATTCTGATGTTGTCACAGTGAGAACTATCTTTATAATAGCTACTATGCTAACATTGGGAATAATGTTTATGGGGTATTTAATAATAGCAGCTTTTACAAAGTATGAAATTGAATAACTATGCTGACTTATAAAAAAATATTTAGTATGACTTTAATACTTGCCGGTTTTTTAATTCTAATTTCGGAATTCATTTATCTACCTATAGATATTACCTGGATTATTGGTGCTACATTTATACTACAAGGTCTGTTTTCTGTTATTAAATCATTAAACAACGACAGAAGAGATTTGCTGTTTCTTTTTACAATATTGTTTATGATTGGTATAATCTTCATTATCAAGTCTAATTTTAATATAAGAGAAACAAGAGAAATTGTATTTACCTCCATACTTTTAATTTCCGGTGGAGCATTTCTTATGTTATTTATTGAAAACAGCAAAGAAAGAATTTTTGCCCTGGTGGGTGTAATATTTTTTATTGTAGGATATCTTTCAATTAACCTATTACGAGACTATGGATTAACAAAAATTTCAAATTCACTTGCAAAAACAGCAGAAGATTTTTGGCCGATAGTACTTATAAGTTCCGGATTAATTCTGTTTCTAAATAGAAAGAAATAGTTTTTTGTTTATTTTTTAATTACAAATGTTCCTTCCAGATAACTATCCACAGAAGGTGTTGGCGATCCGGTGCTCGATTCGATTGTTACTCTAATTTTATCTATTTGCTCTTTTGGTAAAAACGGGAATGAAGAGAGTCTAAGGTATTCGCTTGAATTAGGAGAATAAACACCAAGAGAATAAGATTGATTTTTACTTACAACCCATACCTGATAACCTTGATTAGGAGGCAGAGCGCGTGCATTCTTAAATTGTATTAAACCTTCTTTCTGGTCGAATGCGAGGAAAACTCTTGCCGAAGCTTTACTATTAATTTCTATTGGCGACAGGTTCACGACAACAACATCTTTGTTATTAAAAAATTCTATCAAGGACATGTAATTACTTACAAAATTATTGGAAGCCGTGAGATCACTTTTCATTGCTGTAATAGTTCTCTCCAAATCGGCAACTTTATCATTAACTTCTGCAACACTTACATAGGTATAATAACCGACTATAGTAAATAATAATAAAGTAAGAATCACAGCAAGCCACCCGGCTAATCCGCCGGCTGGTTTTTCCTGTGGTTGAGGTGGTAAAACCGGTTGTTGCTGCTGCTGCGGGAATAGTGTCTGTGGTTTTTCCGGCAATACACTTTCTATAACCGTTGACCCATGCTTTTTTTCTTCAGTAATACTTTTGTTTATAAATTCTCCCTGAGTAACTCTTGTTGCTTGTTTTGGTTTTAAGAAACTCAAAGTTGGTTTTGAATCCTGAACCATCTCCTCGCTAGGTGCAGTTGCAAAAGTATTTCCCAGTCTCGTTTTATTTGCCGTAAAAGTTGGTGGGGTTGCAAAAGTCTGAGTAGATTTAGTTTTCTCCTCTTTGATTCTGGTTTTGATTTCGTCCTTTAGGCTTATCAATTTTTTAGCAACATTATCTTTAATTAAAGGATTCGGTTGCTCGAGATCAAGAATAACGGGAATCATTGCAACAATATTTTGTAAATCACCAAGTTCATCTTTTGGTAATTCTCCGCCAGAAGTAAAATAGTCCTTAAATTGAATAAAGTTTTCTTTATCCATACACCCGACGGCAAATGCAGCAATCATTTCTTGTATAGGATCATTTGCCATTCGATTACTCCTTAACCAAAAAATCTCTTAAGCTATGCAATGCATTCATAACTTTACTTCTTACTGTTTCTACAGGAACATTTAATTTATCTGCAATCTCATCAATAGTATATCCTTCATAGTATGCAAGATGAAGTACATACTTCTGTGTATCGGTTAATTTTGTAAGGGACTTTTCAATCTTTGGTTTTAAGCTAAGAGCTGTTTTTAAATCCAGGCTATCCATTTGTTCCGGAAAGGTCGGCAAAATAAAATAATCTTCGTATGCATCATCATAAATCTCGCGTGTATTGGCAGAAGCCCTTTCCCTTCTAAGTGTATCGACAGCAAGATTGCGTGCCAAAGTAACCAGCCAACTATAAACTGAACCGCTCCTGAAATTAAAATGATTTATCTTACGCCAAATTATCACAAAGACTTCAATAAGAATTTGTTCTGCTGTTGCTTGATCTGGTGAAATTTTTTTAATTATGGTGTAAAGAAGCGGTGAATAGCGGTCGTATAATTCTTCAAGCGCCCTGGATTCAAACTTGGCGATTTCCTGCATCAGTTCTAGATCGCTTAAGTCTTTGAATTTACTCAATTTATTCCAGTTTTTTATTTTATTGCAGTCAAAGGTATAATTAAGGTCATTAAAAATCAATTTGTCATTTAGCGCCCAAGCTTTAATCGTTTATCAAATCTTATTTATCAACGCAAAGACTTTTCTGTAAGTTTAAGAAAATCAACTAACAACTTTTTATTATATTTGCAGCACTTTTTAAAGAGAATATTAAATATGACATCGAATGAAATACGAGATCAATTTTTAAACTTTTTCAAAAACAAAGACCACAAAATTGTGCCCAGCGCACCGGTAGTTCCACATGGTGATCCAACCCTTTTATTCACAAATGCCGGGATGAATCAATTTAAGGATGTTTTCCTCGGTACAGGTTCGCGCGATTATAAAAGAGCTGTAGATACACAAAAGTGTATTCGTGTCTCCGGAAAACATAACGATTTGGAAGAAGTTGGTCACGATACATATCATCATACATTTTTCGAAATGCTTGGCAACTGGTCATTTGGGGATTATTATAAGAAAGAAGCAATAAAATGGGCGTGGGAACTATTAACAGAGGTATGGAAACTTCCAAAAGAAAGATTATGGGCAACTGTTTACCGAACCGACGATGAAGCCGCTGAATACTGGAAAAGTGAAACCGATATTAAACATGATCATATTTTACGTTTCGATGAAAAAGATAATTTCTGGGAAATGGGCGAAACAGGTCCTTGCGGTCCCTGTTCAGAAATTCATATAAATCTTAGTGATGATTATGATAACCCCAAATATGTAAATGCCGGCGATCCACGTTGTATCGAAATCTGGAATCTCGTTTTTATACAATATAATAGAGACGAAACCGGCAAACTAAACGAACTTCCGGCAAAGCATGTTGATACAGGAATGGGATTTGAACGAGTATGCGCTGTTTTGCAAAAGAAAAATTCTAATTACGATACAGATATTTTTACACCAATTATAGCAGAGATAGAAAAATTAAGTGGTATAAAATACGATCCTAATTTACCGGCAGACGACAAATCGGTATCCGGATTGCGTAATGTATCGATGCGCGTAATCGCAGATCATATCCGCACATTGACATTTGCAATTGCAGATGGAGCTACTCCGGGCAATGAAGGTCGTGGTTATGTTCTAAGAAGATTGCTAAGACGAGCTTCTCGTTACGCAAGAAAACTTAATTTGAACGAACCATTCCTTTATAAATTAGTTGATGTTGTAGTTAAGAATTTTTCTAATGTCTTCCCCGAAATAAAAACAAACAAATCACAAATAGAAAAAATTATAAGAGCAGAGGAAGAAAGTTTTAACGCAACACTCGACCGTGGAATTGAATTATTCGAAAATCTCATCAATAAATTAAAAGCACAAAACAAAAACACTATTTCGGGAGATGATGTTTTCAAACTTTATGATACATACGGATTTCCGGTTGACTTAACAGCAGTGATGGCTCGCGAACAAGGTTTTACAATAGATGAAGCGCGATTTAATGAATTAATGGATGAACAGCGTGAACGTGCACGTAAATCAACTAAAGACAAACAATCATCTACGGCTACTCTTATCAATTCAGTTGATGATTTTGAAATAGTCTCAGATAAACCAACAATATTTACAGGTTATGACGAATTAAAATCCGAAGCAAAAATTGTGGGCTTAAAAAATTCCGGAAGTCAAACTTTTGTTATTCTTGATAAAACTCCATTTTATGTTGAAGCCGGCGGTCAGGTTGATGATTCCGGAAATATTTTTGTTGGCGATACTCACTTACCTGTTATTGGTCTGAAAAAAATTAATAATCAGGTGATCCATATTCTGGATAATTCTGCTAATATTAAATTAGAAACCGGAATGAATGTAATCGCATGTGTTGATGAAAAACGTCGCTGGGATATAATGCGTAATCATTCCGTTACACATTTTCTCCACCGCGCATTAAGAGAAATTTTAGGTCAGCACGTTCAGCAATCGGGTTCCTATGTTGGACCGGAACATCTAAGATTTGACTTTAGTCATTATGAAAAAGTTAAAGAAGAAGAACTTGCTGCTATCGAATCTTTAGTAAACGAGAAGATAAGAGAAAATTTACCAATGATTCATCACCGCGACACTCCATTTGAGGAAGCAAAGAAAATGGGCGCGCTAATGTTCTTTGGTGATAAGTACGGTGAAAAGGTTAACGTTGTTCAGTTTGGTGATTTCACAATGGAATTTTGTGGTGGTACACACGTTAAGAATTCATCCCAAATTGGACTTTTTAAGATTGTGTCAGAGTCTTCTATTGCAAGCGGAATCAGAAGAATCGAAGCAGTAACAGGTGCCGGCGTTGAAAAATATATTAAAGATCAGCAATTGAAAATTGTGCATAGCGATTTAAAAATTATCGAATTACTTGAAGAGAAAAAGAAACTTGAAAAAGAATTAGCTGAATTAAAACTAAAAGAAAAACTTGGTGGCATTGATGCTATAGTTAATTCGCCGATAAATGTAAACGGAATAAATTTATTCAAAGGGAAAGTTTCTGCTTCTAATATGGATGAGTTAAAATCGATGGGCGATGAAATACGAATCAAAATTAAATCTGGCATCGGTGTTCTTATATCTCAAATAGATGATAAAGTTGGAATTGTTGCGGTGGTTTCCGATGACCTGATAAAAGATAAAAAATTAAGCGCTGGCAATATTGTTAAAGAAGTCGCTAAAACTGTTGGTGGAAGTGGTGGCGGAAGACCACATCTTGCAACTGCTGGTGGAAAAGATGTCTCTAAAATTGACTATGCTTTAGAACAAACTGAAAAAATAATTTCGCAAATATTATAATCACCAATTTACTGTACACAAAGCTAACGATGATTAAGGTATGGATTTAATTGCAAGTTTTTTCTAATCGTAATATTCTGAGTGGAAAAGAAAAAAGACACTAATTGAACTGATTCATACAAAATAAATTGACATCTGCAATTACTGATTGCATTGGTTCAATCCGAGTAACATTTTTAACAAAACTAATTTTTCTCGAACAAATAAAGTTTTCCATTCTCTGGTCTCAAATCTATTTTCCCCTTGAAGCCATTTTGAAGTAAGAATTCAACTAATACTCTCATAAAAAAACCATGAGAGACAACAAGAATTTTTTCGTAACCGCTTTTTTCTATTTCATCAACAAATTGTTCTATACGCTTAAGTGTTTGTTTTCTTACTTCAGGTTGCGAAGGATGATTTTTATGCCAAGCAATTCTACCGCCTAAATGCCAAATGAACGACGGAAGTTTAATTTTACTTTTTGTAAAAGGTGCCACCGGCACTTCAATAATTAAATCAGAGTATATTATTGATCCACTATATAAATGCTGTGCTGTTTCAACCGCTCTTCTTATAATGCTGCAATAGCAAATATCCCAACCGGTTAAGTTTTTCTTTGTTGAATCAATAATTATTGGAGAGGTTTCATACCTTTCCATGGCAAGTGAAAAATCTTCTGCGCTCAGATATTTATTTTCCTTTCTGAAATCAACTTTATAATGTCTTACTAAACCAATGATCATCTATTACACTATAGCTTTGAGCATAAAGATAAAAAATATTTATCTCTTATGTCATTCAAGATCTTTCATTAAATATATTTTACAGTGGTAAAATAAATGATATGCTAAGCGGGATTAGCTTAAAAAATTCCGAAGAACCAACAAAAAGTATGTAGCGTGTCTATTAATTAAAAACATTCTTAATAAGTTTTTGCTTTAGCAACCAATTTAAAACTAACCGCATTTTGTAAAATATTATATTCATTTCTTAACACATAACCACCGGCAAGAAGTTTTCCTTCATCATCAAAAAATCCGTCTATTGTTCCTTCAAGATCTCCAAGCGAAGTTTTCTTTAGCGAAAAATTCAGCACTGCGTGTTTATCCATTACTGTTCCGAGAAAATTAAATGTTAATCCGTTCCAATTCCCGGTTCCCGATAACGACATTTTACCATCGTGATACATATATAAAATAACAGTCTGCATTTCCTGATAATTCGTTTGATACTCCCCCGAATAATTAATTTTTTTCTCGGGTTCAATCGGATTTTCTGAGCTGCAAGCATACAGCCCGGCAATAATAAAAATGAGTAAAACCTTTTTCATAAATCACCATTAAATAAATTTTTTAATAACGGCTTATTACAAATATCGCCGTTTATTTACTTTTGGTTTATTATCGTTGGTATGAATGAAAAGTTTAATGAAACTTGAACTGAGAATAATTTTTACTGTATAAAATTTTGGTGAGTGTTAAAAAGGAAAAGTTGTTTAGATGATTTTAAAAATATTTTTTTATAAAACAAATTTCTTAGCGCTGTATGAATTAATTAATAAACGAAGAGATGAACTATCCGATAAGCAAAAAAGGTAGACTCGTTTTTCTCGGATCTTTCTAAAACATCTGTTCTTATATCAATGTAAAGTTGAAATAACAAACAACAAAAAATTTTTTACAGCAAACCGACAAACATCCAATTATAATTATCGAACAAAGATGAAATATTTTTAGTCCCCAAAAGATTCTGACACACTGTACATTTGATCGATAATATTCTCTTAGAACAATTGATGATTATCGCATCATTTGTGTTTGGCAATCACAAATCATTGATTACTAATAACTACTTAATCCAGACTGACTTAATATTCACAAATTCTTTTATTCCATAATGTGAAAGTTCTCTGCCGTAACCGGAGTTCTTTACACCTCCAAATGGCAATCGGGGATCAGATTTAACCATTCCATTTATGAAAACAGATCCGGATTCAATTTCAGTTGCAATTTCTTTCGCTTTTTGAATATTTCCGGTCCAGATAGAAGCTCCCAATCCAAGTGGTGAATCATTGGCAATTCTGATAGCATCTTCAACATCTTTAGCTTTAATAAGAGAAGCGACTGGTCCAAAAATTTCCTCGTCATAAGCAGACATCCCTTTTTTCAAATTATCTAAGATTGTTGGTGCATAATAAAAACCTCTCCCGGGTAAAATTTTTCCGCCGGTTAAAATCTTTGCTCCTTTCGAAACAGATTCTTTAACAAGAGCATCAAGTTCATATAAAAGATCTTCGCGTGCAATTGGACCCAACTCTGTACTTTCATCCATTGGATCGCCAATTTTCACTTGTTCCATAGCTTTAATAAATTTATATGAAAACTCTTCATAAATATTTTCAACAACAATAAATCTTTTGGCCGCAATACAACTTTGACCGTTATTAATTAATCTGGCATTTACTGCAAACTTTACAACCTCATCTATATTCACATCATCCAAGACAATAAACGGATCGCTCCCACCTAACTCGAGAACAATTTTTTTCAATTCTCTACCGCATGCTTCGGCAATTTTTCTGCCGGCCGGTTCGCTGCCGGTAAGTGTTGCTGCTTTTATTCTTGGATCTCTTATAATCTCTTTAACTGGTTCAGAGCCAATCAACAAAGTCTTAAAAACATTTTTAGGAAATCCGGCATTCAGAAAAATTTGTTCGATTGCCAAAGCACACATCGGAACATTGGATGAATGCTTAAGTAATCCAACATTTCCTGCCATTATAGAAGGAGCTGCAAATCGGAACACTTGCCAGAACGGAAAATTCCATGGCATAACTGCAAGAATAACTCCAAGCGGATCAAATTCAACATAACTTTCTGAAGCATCTGTTTCGATAATTTCTTTCTCTAACATTTTTTCTGAATAATCGGCAAAGTATTCACAAACCCAGGCACACTTTTCAACTTCAGCAATAGATTGTTTGATTGGCTTACCCATTTCAGTCGTTATTATAAATGCATATTCATCCCTCTTATTTTTCAGAACCGAAGCAACATTTTTCATTAGTTTGGATCTTTCAGAAAAATCTGTCTTCTTCCATTTTATAAATGCATTGTGCGAATCATCAATAGCTTTTTTTATTTCTTCTTTTGAAAACTCGACAAATGTTTTTTCGATTCGCCCTGTTGCCGGATTAATTGTTTGGATAGGCATATAACTCTCACTTTTATGTTTTTTTATGTCATGCGTATTCTGTATAAACAGAAAAACAAAAAGAACTTCTTTTATAAATTAATTATTCTGAAGCAAATTTACTTACTAATGAATTTGAAATGGAAAGGATATTAAAGAAATTATTTTAAGGCGATTCTGATTTCTAAATAAAACTTATTTTAGTAAAAGCATTTTGAGTGTTTGCACTTTATTTTCAGTTATCAGTCGATAGAAATAATAACCACTCGGCAAATTTTCTGCGTTAAAACTAACAGAGTAATTTCCGGGAGTTTTATAAGAGTTAACAAGTTCGGCAACTTTTTCCCCCAGCATGCTATACACAGCCACAATAACTTTACTTTCTTTCTTTATTTGAAATGGGATGGTTGTATGTGGATTGAAAGGATTCGGAAAATTCTGTAACAAAAGATCCTCGGAAATTGTGTTCTCATCTTTTGTTATCGATGTAACATTTCTCTGAACCAATTCAAATGAGTGTTCATCGAAAACATTTTTGTCATCTGCATCAACAATTCTTAATAAAGCGTTGCATGATTTGGTTAAATTAACATTCCAGTTGTGCTTCTTAATTACGGCATTAATATTACCAGCAATTTTCGTCCATGTAGCTCCGTTATCTGTAGATAAATTTATATCAACTTTATTAATTCCTTTGCTTTCCCAGGTAATATCAACATTTGCCGGTAATTCAATAATTTGTCCCGGAGCGGGTGATAGTATTGAAAGTTGTTTTGAAACCGCAACTGTAAATTTTGACTTGAACCCCAGCTTATTTAAGTCTGCTGTTGTTAAAGTAATCTGATTCTTATCCACGTCAGAAAGATAAATACTTGCCGTCCATTCTCCCTCTTTTGGATTTTTTAGTTCTAATTTGCCCGAGTAATCAAATTGGGGTGAACGTAAATTATTAAATTTGGAGAAGATGCCACTTCCATTATCAGTCGGTTCGAACATAATTTTTACTTCATCAATTCCACTAAGATCATCTGTGACCGTAATTTTATAATCTAGCGCAAGAACTTTATCCGAAGAACTTTGCGATGAAACTGAGAAATCAAAATAAACAAGTGCGGGTGGTTTATTATCAAGTGTGTTTACGACAGTGAGAGATGAAACAAATCCAATTTTTTCCAAATCTTCCTTTTTATAGGTTATACTGTTTTTCTGATTATCAGACAATTCAATTTCGATCAACCACTCACCTTCTTTAGCATTCTTAAAATCAAGCCAACCTTTAATTTCGTATTCTGTTTTGTTAATCTTAGACAATCTTTCAACTTTATTTCCACCTCCCTTAACAGGGATAAATGAAATAATAATTTGATCGATACCACTCAGGTTATCCTTTACAGAAATTTGGTATTCGAGCAATTGAGAAGAGCTGTTCAAATCTATCTTTGTCGGAGAAACACTGAACCCAATTAGTTCGGGTGGAATTAAATCTTTAGTATCTTTTACCTGGAGAAAAAAAGGTAAATTTTTTGCACCTAAATCTGATGAAGAATAAACAACCTGATTACCGGCTCCGTCTTTCAACGAAATTCGTGCATTCCAAATTCCGATTGTCGGATTTTTTCCAAAATCAACCGAGCCAGACAAACTAACTAATTTGCTTCCTATTTTTCTGAACGTTTCTGATTTACTATTACCATTCCCCGGTGTTAAAAATTCTACGGTTACTTCATCAATACCACTAACGTCATCTGAGGCGTCTACAACAAAATTTATTGTTCTTTCTTCAGAAGCTAAATCAATTTCGTTTGGTGAAAATGAAAATCCTGTTAATTGAGGTGGTGTAACGTCTTTCGTTTCTGTTATTGTCAAGAAAGATGGAAATCCTTTCACGCTTAATTCGTTTGAAGAAAAACTAATTTGATTACCTGATTTATCTTTGAGAGTTATACTTACATTCCAAACTCCAACATCGGGATTTTTTCCAAAATCAATTGTGCCGGATAAACTGGCTGTAAGTCCAGAAAGTTTTTTAATTGTTTCTGATTTCCCATTTCCTTTCCCCAGTGATGCAAACTCAATAGTTGCTTCATCCAATCCACTATTATCATCACTTATTTGAAGTTGGTACTCCACTGCAAGCGTTTTAGATAATAAATCCAGTTGTGTCGGCGAAAAATTAAAAGCATTCAGCGAAGGAGGAGTTGTATCAACTATCGTGTTTTCTATTATTTCAAATGTGGAACTGAAACCAAGTGCTATTAAATCGCTACTCGATAACGTTACTTTATTTTTCTTATTATCTTCAAGATAGATACTTACATTGTAAATACCGCTTTTAGGATTCTTCCCGAAATTTATTTCATCGGAAATAGTAACGTTTTGTAAATCGATCTTATTATACGTTTGAGATTTACTTCCCCCTCCCTTTTCAGGAGAAAACTCAACGCTGATTTTTTCAACTAAATTTTGAGCATCACTGACTGAAACATTAAAAACAACTTTAATGTTATCGCTTAGATTTGCTGATTGAGGTGAGAAAGAGAATGAGTTCAATACCGGGGCATTATTATCCTGGGAATAAATTATTAATGTCGGAAGAAGGAAAATCAGGGATAAAATGAAACGCTTCATTTTATTCCGCCTTTCTTATGTTAGGAAAATTACCCCTTTTGTGCGCCCGTGAGATATAGCTAATAATATATTAGCTAACGATTCTGAAGTAAATCTAATGTTTATAATAAAATATGTCAATGATTTACTTAAATAATTTCCCGGACAAGTGCTGAATTGAGTTTAATCACATTTAACAAATAATAAAAAACACAAAAAATCGTAACTTTTTTCCATCCGAGAGTTCAACGATTAAGAATCGAAGAAACATAAAAAACCAGCAATTTAACTTCAATCCGCTAAAGAGTAATTAAAATCATCTCTAACCGGTTAAACCATGGTATGTTATTAAATCATAAAGAATATATCTGCTCTTTCGACAAAGAAAGAAATTTTTTGTAAGTTTTAGATGAAATTAATCTTTCTCATCACAATTGAATGTTCTTTATGGGAAAAGCAAATCCAAAAACTTTCGTTCTTGATACAAATGTAATTCTGCATGATCCAACATGCATCCATCATTTCCAGGAAAACAACATTATCATCCCTCTTTCCGTAATTGAAGAACTTGATCATTTCAAGCGTGGGAATCAGGTTATCAATTTAAATGCACGTGAATTTGCTCGTACATTAGATTCAATTACCGGTAATGAAATTTTTAATGGCGGCGTTTCACTTGGCAGAGGCAGAGGAAAGGTAAGAATAGTAATAACAAAAGGTCTCTCTAAGGAAATACATGATGTTTTCAGAGAGGATAATGTTGATCACAGAGTATTAAGTGCTGCGCTTGATGCACAAAAATCCAGCAAAGACAAACAAAAGATTATTCTAATCAGCAAAGATGTAAACCTGAGAATGAAGGCAAAAGCTCTTGGCATTCCTGCTGAAGATTATACTACGGATCGTGTAACAAATGTAGAAGAACTTTACAGTGGAAAAGAAGTCTTGGAAGATTTTGATGATGAGGTACTCCAGAAATTATACATTTCTCCTTTCGAAGTTCCTGCTAAACAAATAATAAAAAAAACAAAAACCGACGCTGTGCCAAATAAATTTTATATAATGCGTAACAGCAACCGGTCTGTTCTTTCTGTTTTATCTAACGACCTCGAAAAGTTCAAAAAGATTGATAAGGAAGTTGTTTACGGCATTAAACCTCGTAATGCCGAACAAACTTTTGCCGTTAATGCTTTATGTAATGTTGATATTCCTCTTGTATCAATGACGGGCAAAGCCGGCACCGGCAAAACATTATTAGCTCTTGCAAGTGCTTTACAGGTGAGAAAGTTTTACAGACAAATCTATGTTGCGCGTCCTGTCGTTCCATTAAGTAATAAAGATATTGGTTACCTTCCGGGTGATGTTGAAAGTAAACTCGCTCCTTATATGCAACCACTTTGGGATAATCTTAAAGTCATACAAGACCAATTCCCGGAAACCGATAAAAATTATCAGCTAATTAATAACATGATTAAGGAAGAAAAACTTGTCATTGAACCATTAAGCTACATACGCGGAAGAAGTCTGCAAAGAATTTATTTTATTGTTGATGAAGCGCAAAATTTAACTCCACACGAAATAAAAACAATTATTACACGTGCCGGCGAAGGCGCTAAAATAGTTTTAACCGGTGATATTTATCAGATAGATCATCCTTACCTCGATTCGCAATCTAACGGATTATCTTATTTGATTGAGCATTTTAAGGGACAGCGACTTTACGCACATGTAAATTTGGAAAAGGGCGAGCGATCAGAATTAGCTGAACTTGCGAGCAATTTATTATAATTATAAATTTTTCATTATACATTCTACATTAATGGAGTTTGCTTCTTTAGGCAGCGCTGCCTAAGTTTTCATATGGAATCAAACAATTTTGTGTTAATGCAAAATCCAAACAAACCAGCCAATTTTTACTCTACAAAAATTTACTTTTATTCTGTCTCAGTGTTACTCTGTGAATCCTCCGTGGAACTCAGTGAAATAAAGAATTACACAGAGAGACACAGAGAATACACGGATTATCAGAGAGAAAATTTATGAAAGACTTTTTATTCAAATCATTCGAAGAGATGACAGAAAAGGATTACGAAACTATTGGTTTCAAATCCGGATTAGAAATTCATCAGCAGTTATTAACGGATAAAAAATTATTCTGTCGATGTCCTGCCGGTCAATACAGCACAAAATATCATGCAGAAATATTAAGACATATGCGCCCAACCCTTTCTGAATTAGGTGAGTATGACGGTACAGCATTGATGGAGTTCAAAACAAAAAAAGATATTATTTATAGAATCAATCGCGACACTGTCTGTACATACGAAATGGATGACACTCCTCCGTTTCTAATTAATGATGAAGCCCTTGATATAGCTTTAGAATGTGGACTTCTGTTTGACTGTTCAATCGTTGACGAACTTCATATTGCAAGAAAACAATACCTTGATGGCAGTATACCAACCGGATTTCAAAGAACAGCAATATTTGCGCTTAATGGAAAAATCCCTTACAAGAACAGAACTATTGATATAGTTCAGATGTCAATAGAAGAAGATTCTTGTAGAGAAGTATCCGATCAGGGTCATACACGTGTTTACTTAACCGACCGACTTGGAATGCCTTTGATTGAAACCGTCACCGGTCCAGATATGAAAACTCCATTTGAAGTTGCTGAAGTAGCTGAAATTTGCGCTAAACTTGTCAGAAGCACTAATAAAGTCAGAAGAGGTATTGGCACTGCACGCGAAGATGTAAATGTAAGCGTAGAAGGTGGAACTAGAATAGAAATTAAAGGTGTCCCAAAAATCGGAAGAATCCCTTTGCTTACATACAACGAAGCGATGCGACAGTGGAATCTCTTACGTCTTCGTGAAGAACTTCATAAAAGAGGTATTACAAAAGATACATTTGAAGCTTCATCAGATATAACTAAAATTATAAAGAAAGCTCACTATCAACCTGTACGTAATGCAATAGAACAGGGGCTTAGAATTAAATGCGTTATTCTAAAAGGTTTTGTCGGATTACTAAACTGGCAGACACAAACCGATACATATTTTTCTAAGGAAATTTCTGATAGAGTGAGAGTTATTGCTTGTTTAACATCAATACCAAATATAATTCATTCTGATAGCCGTGGAGACAATCTTACATCTTCTGAATGGCAAAATATAAAAAAGAATGTTGGAGCTTCTGATAATGATACTCTTGTACTTGTCTGGGGTAATGAACAAGACTCCCAGACAGCCGTTAACGAAATTATAATTAGAGCTAAAGAAGCAACCATTGGTGTACCTTCAGAAACACGACAAGCATTAAGAGACGGAACAAACGGATTCGAAAGAATTTTACCCGGTGCAGATAGAATGTATCCAGATACCGACCTTCCGCCAACCAAAATTACCGAAGAACGTTTAAAGTATATCAGAGAAAATCTACCAGAAAAATTTTGGATAAGTGAAAAATGGTATAAAGAATTGGGAATTCCGGAAGATACAATTGAAGAACTGTCGATCTCAAAATTTGCAAAGCTTTTTAAGTTCCTTGTTAATGAATGGAATATTGATCCTACTCTTGCTGCAGTAGCATTAATTCAATTTCCGAAAAGACTAAAAAAAATGAAGATTGATGTTTCGTTTATAACCACTGAAATGATGAAAGATATTTTCTGTGCATATAAAGATGGATTGATCTCACGACAAGGAATTTTTATTGCGATGCAAAAATCAATCAGTAAAGGGAAGTTTTATCCCGAACTATTACCAAGACCATTAACGACAAACGAAATTGATGCAATAATTGAGCATACTAAGAGTGAACTAAACCAGATTAATTTAATAAATGAAGAAAAGAAAAAAGAAGTATTGCTTGGTTTAACCATGAACAAAGTAAGAATGAATGTTGAGGGTAAAATAGTAAACGAAAGAATTTCAAAATTGTCTTAGCGGATTCTGCGTTTTCTTTGCGCTCATAGTGTGAATCATCTTACAAGGATTTACACGCAGAGGACGTAAAGCTTAACGCAAAGAATGCAAAGGGAAAAATTATGGCAGAAGATTACAAAGGTTACAGGGGCAAAGCTTTAAGTACTCTTAAAAACTTTGGCGCTCAGGTTTGGAGCGATGTAGAAATTAAAACCACAAAAGGAAATTTTAAGGGCATAATACTTCCCCGGTCAGAAACAGCCGATCCATTTCATATTGTTATAAAACTTCGTGTTGGATATAACATTGGAATAGCAGCAGATAATATAATTAATATTAAAATTGAAGGACGAAAAGAAGCTCACTACAAAATTCCAGAAAAAGATTTCCCGCGCGATCCATCTAAACCAAATGTAAAACTTCTGGGGACCGGTGGAACAATTGCATCACGACTTGATTACAGAACCGGTGCTGTTATCCCGGCATTTTCGCCGGGCGAACTTTATGGCTCTGTTCCGGAACTTGCAAACTTTTGCAATCTTGAAACTGAAAAACTATACGGTGTCTTTAGCGAGAACATGGGTCCTGAACAATGGATTGGAACTGCTCAAGCAATAGGAAGAGAAATTGAAAAAGGGATTGACGGAATTGTAATTGGTCACGGAACCGACACAATGCATCACACCGCTGCTGTGTTATCTTTTATGGTTCAGGATTCACCGGTGCCTATTGTAATGGTGGGCTCGCAAAGATCGAGCGACCGCCCATCTTCAGATGCTGCACTTAATCTAATGCATAGTGTTAAGACTGCAGCCGAAAGTGACATTGCAGAAGTAATGGTTTGTATGTTCGGTCCTACATCGGATTATTATGGATTACTCCACAGAGGAACACGCGTCCGCAAAATGCATTCGAGTTACCGCTCAACCTTTCGGACTATTGGTGATATTCCGATTGCAAAAGTCAGTCGAGAGGAAATTACACCACTACGTCAGGATTATAAACGCCGTCGTAAAGACCGCAATGTCAAAATCAATACCGCATTCGAGGAGAAAGTAAGTATTGTATATTATTACCCAAACATGAAACCGGATATTATTGATTCACTAATTGATAACGATTACAAAGGAATTGTTATTGCCGGAACCGGTCTTGGTCATGTTAACAAACCTTTATATCCATCACTTAAACGTGCACACGAAAAAGGAATTGCAATTTATATGACTGTGCAGACTTTATGGGGATTTGTACAAATGTACGTTTATGATACCGGTCGTGATATGATGGAGCTGGGTGTAATACCCGCAAGCTAACATGCTTCCGGAAGTAGCATACATGAAATTATGTTGGGCATTAGGACAAACAAACGATCCTCAGAAAGTCAAAGAGATTATGCTTACACCAATTGCCGGTGAAATCACAGAACGTGAACCGAGTAATGGTTATCTAATTTACCAAGGTGGTTTGCCGGAGGTTGAAGAGTTTATTGCCAAGTATGTGAAATAATTCTTCGGATTATTTCATCCTGAACGAAGTGAAGGATCTTATCAAAGGGTCATCCTGAGTGAAACGAAGGATCTAAGCAAAGAGTCATCCTTAACCCGATTTATCAGGTGAAGAATCCAAACGGATGGTCATTCTGAGCAAAGCGAAGAATCTATTCAATAGTAGGTTATTATAATTTTAGTTGAGTAATTCATCTACCCAAGCTTTAAATCTATCCATGTATTTCCATAACATTTCAATATCTTTTTTTAAATAAATATCCCCGGAATATGATACTCTGTTTTTATGATCAATAATATGTTTTAGTTGAACTAGCGCTTTTTTCTTTTTTTCTGATTGGGCGATTAGATCTTCAAGAAGCGAAATTATTTCATAATGATTATCACCTTGAATTTTAATTCCCTTGTACTTGATGCTTATCGCATCTGAATAAGCTATGGCAGAATGAACTATCAATACTCCGGCTGCATTATAGTAATCGTATTCATATGCAATTTTAGCTCCCTCATAAAAATTTTTAGCTACTTCAATAAAGTCTTTGTAACGAAAAGAATCTACTCTCTTTCTAGGACTTTTATTACTCATTTAATAACCGATTGATTGATTTACCAGAAATTACTATACCTTCTTTAACTATATCATTAATAGGTGATTTTTTCATTTTGGCGCGTTGCTTAAATTCTTTTACCGAAATATAATAGGGTGCTAGCGTAACCCCACAATCATTGCTTAATTCGTCTCTCAAAATATTTATTTCGTTCTCAAGTAATTTTTTATTCTCAGAACTAGAAAAAACAATACATATGTCAAGATCGCTTTCAATATCTTCCTCTTGGCGCGCAACACTCCCAAAAATTATCACACTAATTGCGTTTTTTGACAGATGCTTCTTTAACCGTGTTTTTATCAATGTAAAAAATTGATTCTCTTGTTCTAACATTGGTAAAAGTACTTTTTTAACGAAATAATTATTGAAGTTGAGTGTAAAAAGATGATCTCTGCCACCAATCTGACGCTTAACAATTTTGAGGGTTGCTAAATGGGTGAGTGCACTAAGTGTTGCCGGAGCGCTTAGACCTGCTCTCTTTGCAATTTCTCTCCCAGTAAAACCATTTCTTGTATAATGTAATTCCCGAATTACGGCAATGTTCGAATACGTTGAAAATATTTCGTTTAATGGTTTATGTATTACCATAATGTATGTAAGGATATGTTTACATATGTAAAGATTTCCTTACAAAGGTATAAATAAGATTATATAGAATCAAGAATAGTCATCAATATTACGAAACGCGAACCGAGTAATGGTTACTTAATATATCAAGGAGGTTTGCCGGAGGTTGAAGAGTTTATCGCCAAGTACGTGAAGTGACCTAACGGGTCATTCAGAGCGAAGCGAAGAATCCTCTATCATTGAGCAAGTCATAACTTACTTTTGCTTTAAATTCTCCGGCTAATTTAACAGTTGTTTGACTACTTTTTTCGCCGGACGAACTACTAATTAAAAATAATAGAAAAAATTCCCACCGACAATACATTGTTCTATTCCCACCAAAGTTCTATTTTTGCCCAAACATTATTAAATAAGGGGCTTAAGATGAAGCGACCATTTTCATTTTATATTCTTTCCTTCTTTTCTTTTTTCCTTCTTTACTTTTCCATCTACGCTCAAGAAGATTTACTCTTACGATTTCCGGCATTAAATAACGACGGTTCCAAAATTGCTTTTTCATATCAAGGCGATATTTGGACTGTCCCTTCAACCGGTGGAAAGGCAACACGTTTAACTATTCACGAAGCTTATGAAGCAAATCCAAAATTCTCTTATGATGGTAAATGGATTGCATTCTCCGGCAACCGTTATGGCAATAACGATATATTTGTCATGCCGACAGAAGGTGGCGTACCAAAACGTTTAACATATCACTCGGCTCCGGATAATATTTCAAGCTGGACTACAGATGGAAACATAATTTTCTCTACAACTCGTGAATTCAACCAGATTGAAAGACCCCAAGAAGTTTATTCAATTTCTGCTAAAGGCGGAACTGAAATGCGTGTTCTCGATGCCGTTGGTTTCGATCCGGCTTACTCACCCGATGGAAGATTCCTTGCGTTCGTCCGCGGTGATATCAATCCTGTTTTTCGTGAAGACTACAAAGGTCCATCAAACAGAGACATCTGGTTGTACGATACAAAATCAAAAACATTCTCCAAGCTTATCACTAACGAAACAAACGATATCATGCCTCAATGGGGTGATAACCGAACACTTTATTACTTGAGTTCTATAAGTGGTAACTATAATATCTATAGAATAAAAATTAATGATAACGGCAAAGTTGTTGGTAAACCGGAACAATTGACAAATGTGAAGGATCATTCAATCCGTTACTACTCGCTCTCATACGATGGTTCTTCAATAGTATATGAACAGGAAAAAAATATTTTTTTAATGAAAACAGCCGGTGGAGGCGCAAAGAAAGTTGATGTATTTATAAGCGCAGACGACCGATTCGATCCGGTTGAAATCAAAACTTTCAATAATAACGCAAACGCTTATGAAGTATCGCCTAACGGAAAGCTGCTTGCATTTTCTATCCGTGGAGAAATATTTATAAAGGAAGCAGACAAAGATAAATCGAGAAGTATTAACGTATCAGATTCCCCTTACCGCGATTTAGATTTTGCATGGTTAAGCGACACAACTTTAATATTCGCCTCTGATCGTGAAGAGAATAATTATGAATTCTATCTTCTCAAATCCGCTGATCCAAAGCAACCAAACATTTTCAAATCGCTGAAACATAGTATAGTCAGACTCACAAAAACCGATGACGATGAAAGCTCCCCAACTATTTCCAATGACGGAAAGAAAATTGCTTACATAAGAGGTAAAGACGTAAAAGAATTTGTTGTTGCTGACATTTCCGCTGATGGGAAACTGAGCAATGAAAAAATTCTGCACAAAGGATGGAATGCACCGCAGAATGTAACATGGAGTCCTGATGACAAATGGCTTGCTTACTCGCAAACCGACCTCTATTTCAACGAAGAAGTTTTTATTCATGCTGCAGATAATTCGATGAAACCGATTAACGTTAGTATGCATCCACGTTCAGACGGAAATCCATTCTGGAGCGCTGACGGTTCAAAACTTGGTTTTACTTCTGAAAGAAATAACAGAAACACAGATATCTGGTTCGTATGGTTGAAGAAAGAAGACTGGGAAAAAACAAAACAAGATTGGGACGAAAAAGAACCCGCAACAGATAAACCTGCTGCAGCAAAACCTGCTGATGATAAATCAAAAGAGACAAAGAAAGATGAGCCAAAAGTAAAACCAATTAAAATTGATTTTGATAGAATTCACGAACGAATTGTTCAGGTTACAAACTTCCCCGGCAATGAAGGCAATTTGATTATCTCTAAAGACGGAGAAACATTTTTCTACACAGCTCAAAGCAGTACTGCAAAAGGAAGAGATCTCTACAGCATCAAATGGGATGGTAAAGATCTTAAAGAACTTACCAAGGGTGGTTCTAATCCTATTAATGTTACTATTGATAAAGAAGGCAAATACCTTTATTATATGAAACAAGGCGGTTCATTAACACGACACGATATTAAAGCTGATAAAGCAGAAACACTTCCTTATTCTGCAAAAATGAAAATTGATTATCCTGCAGAACGCAAACAGATTTTTGAAGAAGCATGGCGTGCAATCCGTGATGGTTTTTACGATCCACAATTCCACGGACAAGATTGGAATGCGTTAGGTAAAAAATATATCGACTTGTGTCTGATGGCTTCTACAAACAACGATTTACGTGATATGTTTAATAATATGCTTGGAGAGTTAAATGCCAGTCACATGGGATTTACAGCACCGGAAAGAGGCGAAACACAGAAGGATGCAACCGGATTACTCGGTGTTGAATTGATGCCAACAAGCGAGGGGATGAAAGTATTGCGTGTAATTCCGGATTCACCGGCAGATAAATCTACAAGCAAACTTTTTGTTGATGATGTTATAACTGCTGTTGATGGTAATAAATATAATCCCGAAAATAACTTCTATGAACTCCTTAATACAAAAGCTGATGAAAAAGTCTTACTGAATGTTAAAGGTAAAGACGGAAAAGAAAGAGAAGTTGTAATTAGACCAACAGCTTCATTGCGACAATTGTTATATTCAGAATGGGTTGCCGAAAGAAAGAAACTTGTTGATAAATACTCGAACGGAAGATTAGGATATATTCATATTCAGGGAATGGATTTCCCGAGTTTCGAAGTATTTGAAAGAGAATTAACAGCCGCCGGATATGGAAAAGACGGATTGGTAATTGATGTTCGCTATAATGGTGGCGGTTCAACAACCGATTACCTGATGACGGTTCTGAATTACAAACAACACGCTTATACAATTCCCCGAGGTGCAAGTAATAATCTTGAAAAAGATAAACTAAAATACCGCGAGTACTATCCGTTAGGCGAGCGTCTCGTATTTGCTGCGTGGACTAAACCATCAATTGCTCTTTGCAACGAAGGAAGTTATTCTAACGCAGAAATTTTCTCGCATGCATATAAAACTCTTGGAATCGGAAAGTTAGTTGGTTATCCAACAAATGGTTCTGTAATTTCAACCGGTGGTAAGGGATTAATTGATGGTTCATTTGTCCGGCTTCCATTCAGAGGGTGGTTTACTAAAGCAACTGATAAGAATCAGGAGCTTGGTCCGGCAGTGCCCGATATTGTTTTAGAAAATTCCGTTAATTGGATTTCGAAGGGTGTTGATGAACAATTAAAAGCAGCTTGCGATGAATTGCTAAAACAAATCGATTCGAAGAAATAAACATTTCATTCGGTCCCGGAGGAAATAATTCCTTCGGGACTGAAATTATCTTCCTCTTTTAGGAACTGCCCCAAACAATCAAAGTATAACAAAAACACAATCCAGCTTCTTATGTGAAATACTTATTCTTAATAATTTTATTCTATTTCTCTTCATGTTTTGCACAAGCTAACAAATCAATAATTGATACTGCAAAAAAATCTAACTCAAGCGATACTCTAAAGCAAATAATCTTAAGCAAGGGAAATGATACAATCCCTCGAAAATCTCTTCTGGAATTAAAAACCGTTCTTACACAAAATTTTTATAATATCAACAAATTCAACATAGAATTAAGGAATGAAGAGGACTACGAATATTTTACACAAGAAGAATTATCAAGCGGTCTTAGTAAAAAACAATTGATCGCGTATAAAAAGAATAAAGAAATGCTTTTGGGCATATTACAGAAAAAATATGATGATGCGTGGTATTATAGAGTAAAAAGTTTAGGTGAACTCATCGGAATACCGGATTGGGTAATTAAGATGCTTCAGTTTAGTCTTTTATTATTATAAAGTCACTGCGGTCTCCGTTTTGAAACGGAGATTGTGGTTATTAACCCTTTCTTGTGAATTAAATTTACCACAATTAGCTCTTCTCCCGAAAGAGCTTCCGCAGTGACAATACAAATATTATTGTCTAAAACAAGAATTAAAATCCAAAAATTTTTCTATCCCTTTAATTCGCATCAGGTATTTGATGAATACTTCTTTGAGCTCTATTTAACATTCTTTCAATAAAAAATTTTTCTTAACAATTTCTTATCATTTGCTTAACATTATCTTAATATTGCTTCTTTATAATAGTATCAAAAAAGGAGTATTTATGTTAGGATTATGGTTTGCAATATCAGGATTAATTTTTGGAAGCTTATGCTCTATAACAGCCAAGAAACAAGATCGATTTCCGAAGAACTGGTTTTTAATTGGATTTGTTTCCGGACCAATCGGTTTGATATTAATTAATCTTTTACCGCGTTTGAAAAGTGAGCTGGAAAATGAGCGTCCGGTTTTAAGTATGGATGGAATTTAATTTCAAATTTGCCATTCTATCTCGAACCACCACTTTTCAAGCATATCTCTGTCAAGTTTAACAATTCCCTCTAATGTTACTCCGGTCGGTGGCGGGAAATATGCTGAAATTTTGCTGAAAAGAGTCGATCTGAAAGATTCGGATACACGTTCAATTAATGCGAGTAAAGTAAGCATGTCACTTTCCGTTGAAAGTGAGATAATCTGTTGAAGCGAATTATCCCCACCGTTTTCATAGTCGAATTTTTTGATTTCACTTTTCAATTCTTCAGGAGCATTAATTCTATAAGGTGTGCCCGGATGAGAGTTTGGTCTGATATCACATGTGTAACCTTCGTCAATAAAATATGTTCTTCCTTTTTGTTCAATTTCAACATAACCGTAATCAACTTTTATTGCGACAATTGAATTATCATCTATAGATATTTCAAAAGTTCCGCCTCGGTCCTGAATAACCGAATGATCAACTTCAATTGAAAGATAAGGTATTAAGCTGCTGTTAATAATTCTGATATTACCTTTAACAAGCTTAATTCTGTTCTGCTTGTCTTTTGCTTTTTGGAGAATTAAAAAAGAATTAGCATCTACTTCTATTCGGGCTGTATTGGGAACATTAATTACTGCTTTAGAAAAACTATCTGTTACAAGACTTTCATTTTCATCCCACCGTTCTGAAACGCTTATCTGTCCATTAATTATAACATTTCCGGTAATTGTTCTAACTTTCCACGGAGAGTTAATAAGCATAAAATCATACACAAAATAACCAACCACAATCAAAACTAAAGGCAACAAAGTAAGAATCGTTTTCTTAGGATCCAGACTAAAACTCGGTGCAATCGGAGCAGAAATTTTTGTTGTAAAAATTGATTTAGTCACACGACTTTTTCTAATAGCACCTCTTGCATTCTTAAGAATCTTTTCTTGTTTAATCTGCTCTCTCTTTAATTTTCTGATATTTACTTTTGGCTGAGGTTTTTCTTCGGCCAGATCTTCAACAGCTTTTTTTAACAGTTCCTCAGATAAGATTGTTATTATATCATTTGGTGGTTCAACTGCATAGGGCATGTTTTTCAACTTATCGAAGAATTTCTTTATCCGCTTGTACTCGGCAAAACAATTGTTACAGCTTTTAAGATGAATTTCTATTTCTTTTTTACGGTTTTCATCCAGCAATTCATCTACAAAGTCGTGTAAACTTATTTTAATCTCTTCGCAATTCATAAATTCAAATTCTTCATAAGTTGTTCGCGGATATCAAGCAATTTCGATTTGATTTCATCTACGGAAAGATCTTCAAGAAAATCTTTTATTTCATCATAATCATATCCTTCAAGATCGTGTAAAACGAAAATTACCCGATCTAAGTTTGGAAGATTCATAATCAGGTTTTCAATTTTTTCATGCTCGTGCGCATAAAGTGTTTTACTCAAAATCGGTTTTATTGATACTCCCGATTTAGAAAGTTCTTTCAGCGAAGCTTTTATCGCAAGACTTTTTAACCAAAGGGCATAAGATTTTTTTGGATTGAAAGACTTAATCCCTTCCCAGGCAATCAGAAAAGTCTTTAATGTTATTTTCTTTGCAACATCAAAATCCGGGTAAAGACGGTATGAAATAGTAAAAACATTTCTTAGATTAATTTCGCATAGATCGAAAAAGGCGTTCTTTCTTCCCGCTTGTGAAAGTTCAATCAGATATGTTACGTAGTTAGTGTTTTCGTTTTCCAAAATGAACGCTAATTTGTTATTGTAAACCGAATTCCGTTTTGATCTGCTCTTGCAGTAACCCGGACAACAGTTCTGCCGTTTCGTCCTATTTCTTTACCGGTTGCTACAAAATCTACTCTGTTTGATCTTACAGTCGCACTAAAATTCCCGGCGCTCGTAGTTCTTAACTGTCGGGGAATAGCAAATCTTGAATATACTCCTCCGCCACCACCTTGTTCAGCGGGTTTTTTATAATGCTGTTGTGCTAAAAGGGCTAAGTCATTCAATGTGCTTATTAATTGGTCTCTGTTTGTTGTTTCATAATAGGTTCTTACGACGGAAAATCCGGCAACAACCATTAATCCGACAACAATAACACCAACTAATATTAACAATATTTGTTGCGAGCCCATTAACTTTTCCTATAATCAATAAAACAGATTAATTTTATAAATATTCTCGTAATATGATAATTATATTTAAATACTACTTCAAGAAAAAAAGTAACAAAGAGATTTATTATTTCTGATTATTTATCATAATTTTTTTAACAATTTATTTACGAGTTATGACATTGTCTTATTTTCTTTTTACGGATAGCTATTTGAACAATTCAGCAACAATAATTAGGTTGTAATACAGTAACAGGAAAGAAGATTATATGAAATTCAATCTAAAGGAATTTTCACCGAACTTAATTAAATAAAAATCAGCGGGAACTGTTCAATAATAAACATTTTACTCACCATCTCGTACAATTTGTATCAAAGTAATTTCATAAAATAATTAACTATAAATACCCTGAAGCACTTTATTAAAATGTTGTTTTTGCTCATTTTACAGTCATAAAATTCTGGTTATTATGATCAGTTCGAAATATGTCCCGATGACTTTTTATTTTGTAGCACTTGCCGCTTTAACAATCCCCGCATTATATTTTCATAGTTTACCCGAGCAAATGGCTTCACACTTTAACGCAAGCGGTATTGCAGATGGTTGGATGTCTAAAAGTTCTTACGTCCAAACCTATTACATATTATTAATAGCAATTATTTTTCTTTTCATGGGAATAAATTTCTCATTAAAGAAATTTCCAGACAGCATGATAAATATTCCTAATAAAAAATACTGGTTCGACCCAGCACGGAAAGAAATGGCTATAAGAACAATCAAAAATTTTATTTACCTGATGGGAATTTTAACAATTTCTTTTATTACGTTAATATTTATATCAGTCTATCGAGCGAATATCAACGGGACTTACAGTATCGGAAATTCCTTGTGGTTCTACCTAATTATGCTTATTACCAGCACATTATTTTTTATAATAAAGATATATTCATACTTTAACAAAACAGACAATCATTAATCCGGATTTATATGAAAAAATCAAAAAAAATCTTTTTGTTGGCATGGTTATTTTTAGCATTCAGTCCTTCGCTTGTATTCTTACAAAGTTTGCCTATTATTCCAAAACCAGTTTCGCTCGAAACCCATGATGGTGCATTTATCATTAACAAAAAAACATCTGTCAACATTTCAACAAATAACAAAGAGTTAATTAACCTATATGAATTTATTAGCAGTTCTATCGAAAACGTAATTGGGTTCAAACCACTTTTATCTGATAACAAGACTAACACAATCAACTTTATTCTTGATTCCGGAATCCAAAACGATGAGGGTTATAAATTATCTATTACAAAAGAGAAAATTATAATAGTTGCTAAAAATGGTGCCGGAATATTTTATGGAATTCAATCACTAATTCAATTATTCCCGTTAGAGAAATCAGACATAATTACTATTCCATCAATTTCAATAGAAGATTACCCTCGTTTCAAATGGCGAGGAACTCACCTTGATGTTTGCCGACATTTTTTCCCGGTCGAGTTTGTTAAAAAATATATTGATATTCTCGCCGCATATAAAATCAACACTTTCCATTGGCATTTAACTGATGATCAGGGTTGGAGAATTGAAATTAAACAATATCCAAAGCTTACTCAGATCGGCTCTATGCGAAAAGAGACTATGGGTGATGGTAAACCTTACGGAGGATATTATACTCAGGAACAAATACGCGAAGTTGTTGAGTATGCAAAACGAAAGTACATAACCATTGTTCCTGAAATTGAAATGCCGGGACATGCTTTAGCTGCATTAGCTTCATATCCGGAATATTCCTGCACCGGTGGTCCATTCGAAGTTGAAACAACGTGGGGAGTTTTTGATGATATCTTTTGCGCCGGAAAAGAAAGTACATTCGAATTTCTTGAAAATATTTTGACAGAAGTAATTGAATTATTTTCCGGTGAAATAATCCACATCGGAGGTGATGAAGCTCCAAAAACCAGATGGCAAAAATGTGAATTATGTCAGTATAGAATGAAGAAAGAAAATCTTAAAGACGAACATGAACTTCAAAGTTATTTTGTTCAGCGAATAGAAAAGTTTTTGAATTCGAAGGGGAAAAAAATTATTGGCTGGGACGAAATATTAGAAGGTGGTCTTGCACCCAATGCAGCGGTAATGAGCTGGAGAGGAACAGAGGGGGGAATTGCTGCGGCAAAAATGAAACACTATGTTGTTATGTCACCCGGAACTTATTGTTACTTTGATCATTATCAGGGATTGAGCGGCGAACCTAAAGCTATTGGCGGCTACACCCCTCTCGAAAAAGTTTATAGTTACGAACCTGTTCCCGATGATTTAAACGATGAAGAAGCAAAATATATTTGGGGCGCACAAGCTAATATGTGGTCGGAGTATTATGAATCAACCGATCATGTTGAATATATGCTTCTGCCCCGGCTTTGCGCACTCAGCGAAGTTGTATGGACACCAGCTTCATTAAAAAATTATGACGACTTCTTAAAAAGAATGGCGGTGCATTATAATATATTATCAAAGAAAGGTTATAATTTCAGAGTTCCACCACCGCTTATTGAAACCGGAGAATTAATTATAGATTCTAATCAAAAGATAGAGTTAAACTCATATGTAAAATCAGCAAAAATTTACTATACGCTCGATGGATCTGAACCCGATACTAATTCTCTTAAGTATTCAGAACCCATTACAGTTTTTTCTCCTACAATACTCAAGTCTAAAACTATAATGTCCAACGGCAAAAGCAGTCCAACATCTACTGTTATGATTAGTCTTATTGATAAAACTATTAATGGATTGCACTATAATTATTATGAAGGTGATTGGGATTATCTGCCAAAGTTTTGGGAGATGAAACCGGATAAAAAAGGAAAAACAAATAATCTTAGTTTAACATCTATCGAACATCGTGAAGATCTTTTCGGAATAGATCTTTTTGGATTTATCAATATCGAAAATTCCGGAGATTACATTTTCTATCTTGTTTCAGATGACGGAAGTAAATTATTTATAGACAATCAACTTGTAGTTGATAATGATGGATTACACGAAAAGAAAGAAGCTACGGGTAAAATATATTTGGAAAAGGGCAAGCACCCCTTTAAGGTTTTTTATTTTGAAAAAAAGGGCTCGCAATATTTAGGTGTTGAATACGAAGGTCCCGGTATAAAAAGAAAACCAATTCCGGCTAATGTTCTTTATTTTGATAATTAAACTGTGATACTAAAATACTTTTTTCTATGAAAAAATTTTTTTACTTCATTTTATTTTTTGCTACCATTCTTTATTCGCAAGAGAATAAAAAAATAGCTTTCTTCATTGCAAAAGATTTTCCTACTGCCGATATACCGGCTTTAAGCGAAAAAGATCTTTTAAGTGTTACATCAAATTATAATTCACAAGTATTTTCTGATATACTCTCATTAAATAACAATCTTAACACTGATAATTTTTCTTTACTTGTTTTGCCCTATGGTTCCGCATTTCCAATGGATGCATGGCATACAATATTAAACTTCCTGAACAACGGGGGAAGCATTTTGAATATTGGCGGTTCTCCGTTTTATCAACCAGTAATTAGAAAAGACTCATTGTGGATTAAAGGACCCCCCCAACAGACATTTGCCAGAAAACTATTAATAGGTCCCTCTGAAAAAATAGAAGTAAACTACGAATCATTTTATAATGTAAACCAAATCATTCCATTAAATAATTTTGCGTTAGAAAAAAATGATATCCCAAATCCCTCTATTGTTTATGAATTGACATATCGATTTACGACTCAGAAAGATTTTCCGGCAGAAGATGGTTCTTCCGGTCCACGCGAGGCAATAGTTAGACCACTTGCTCATATATTTAATAAGAATGGTTACCCGTTTGCAGCTCCAATAGTTGAAATCGATCGGTTACAGGGAAATAATGCCGGGGCAAGATGGATTTTTTATACAAATAATGCTAAACCGTCAGTCGCATTAATAAAAAAATTAATTGACCGCGCTCTTCAGGGCGCAATTGAGTTGACTGCTAACCCTGTGTTTGCTTCTCTTAAGAAAGGTGAAACGCCCCTAATAAGAGTTAATTTTTTCAAACCAAATAACAAATCTGTTACACCAATCAAAATTAGTCTCCGTGTATTAGATGAAAAGAAAAAATCCATTCTTAATAAAAAATATGATTTGACAGGAATAAATGATTTTAAAACTTCCACAATTTCTCTCGATGGATTAAATAATTTATCAGAGGGTTTTTACTCTGTAGAAATTGAAACGGAAGATATCAACAACCAACCGAACAAAATTACTACCGGTTTTTGGGTGTGGAATAATAATTCCAAAATTGGTCCTACTATTTCAGTATCAAAAGATTGGTTAAGAAAAGACGGAAAAGTATTCCCTGTTATCGGCACTACATACATGGCATCAGACGTACACAGAAAATTCTTGTTTGAACCAAATCCATTTGTTTGGATGAAAGATTTTGAAATGATGAAAAGGTCGGGAATTAATTTCATTAGAACCGGTTTATGGAATTCGTGGTCAAGTGCTATGCTCGACAGAGGAGCTGTTGATGAGTCTTTTTTACGAGCCCTCGATGCTTATGTAATGACTGCTATAAAACATGAAATGGTTGTGTGTTTCAATTTCTTTGCTTTTACCCCACCGCTTAACGGAGGAACTAACCCATATCTTGATCCAAAAGCACTCGATTGGCAGAAAACTTTTATTACACTTATTACCACAAGATATAAGAATGTTAACTGGGTTCATTACGATTTAATAAACGAACCTTCATATTCTCCGCCAAATGATATCTGGAAAAATTCACCAATTGGCGATTCATACGAAAAATCCGCATGGCAACAGTGGATTAAAAATAAATATGGATACTCAACAAACGAACTTACAAATAAATGGCGTGATGCTATAGGAGATATTTATCAACCTCCAACCGAAAGTGAATTATATTATAGAACCTACAAAGAAGATAGACGCCCACGCAAAGCGATTGATTTTAATCTTTTCTCTCAGGATATAGTAACAAGATGGGCTGATACGTTAAACAAAACAATTAAAACGATTAGTAACACACTCGTAACACTTGGTCAGGATGAAGGAGGCACTTCAAATCGTCCATCACAACAATTTCATTACACTGCAATCGATTACACTTCTGTACATACATGGTGGCTTAATGATGATTTGTTATGGGATGGATTAATAACTAAAGTACCAGAAAAACCAAATCTTGTTTCGGAAACAGGATTGATGAGATTGGAGGATATTGATGGTGAGTTTTGGCGAACTCCATCTTTAGCAAAAAATTTACTGGATAGAAAATTTGCTTATAGCATTGCATCGAAAGGCGCCGGATTTGTTCAATGGGCTTGGAATATTAATCCGTATATGCCGATTGACAACGAATCTGTTATCGGTTTCTTCAGACCGGATGGCACAGCCAAAATTGAGATTGAAAGTCTATTCAAGTATGTAAAATTTTTTAACACAGCTCAAAATTATATTGATGATTATCAACCCTCAGAAATTATTATTGTAATTCCTCATACAAAAATATTTGCCGGAAGAAAATACGGCGATTTATCAACAAAACGTTTAGTCAGAACAATAACTGATCATTTTTCTGTTACCCCATCATTAATTTCGGAATACAAACTAACACCCGAAAGACTTTCGAAAGCAAAATTGGTTATAGTTCCTTCTGCAGAATTTATAAACGATGAAGCAGCAAAAATTCTTTATGATATATCACAAAGAGGAACAAAAGTTTTGTTTACCGGTTCACTCGAAGGAAATGCATACGGAGAAATTTCCGAAAATATTTTGAAGTTGGGATTTGTGAATAATTCTGTTCCTGTTTCTTTATTCGAAAAATATTTCTGTCCGGATAATAATAAAGAAACAATTGTTACATTCGATAATCAGCAGAGTGAGTTTATTAAAAAATCGGCAGCCGAAAAACTTTATTCAATTAATAACATCTATCATGAACCTCTCCCCTTTGAACTGGCACGTGAAAAAGAACCACTCATCGAATTACTTAAATATATCTTCGATATTAGTAATGTTAAATATCAATTTGGTGCAACACCAATCTCAACCAATCTTCTTGAAATGGAAAATCACTTTCTTGTTGTTCTTGTTAACGAGTCATCAACTGATATAAATAAAAACTTAAAAATCGATAATTTTTCTTCGAATGTATTAATCAAAGCCGGTCAGAGTAAATTGCTTCTTATAGATAAAAAAACCGGTACTATTATTTCTGAAACAGAATAACAATAAACCATTTATTTGTAATTACACACAACCGGAACAAAAATGAATTACAAAAAGAAATTCATATGCTCTATCACGAGCTTACTAATAATTTTTGCAAATGTTCTATATCCGCAAAAAAATCTGACAAAGTACGTTGATCCTTTTATTGGCACCGGTGGACATGGACATACATATCCGGGCGCAACATTACCATTTGGTCTTGTACAGCTAAGTCCTGATACCGGAATAGAAGGTTGGGACTGGTGTTCAGGTTATCATTACTCTGATAATTCAATAATGGGATTTAGTCATACACATTTAAGCGGAACCGGAGCCGCTGATTATGCAGACATTTTATTAATGCCAACCATTGGTAAAATAAAAATCATTCCGGGAAGTAAAGAAAATCCGGATGAAGGTTACCGTTCCCGGTTTCAACACAAAAATGAATTTGCGACACCCGGTTATTATTCTGTTTTATTAGATGACTATAATATAAAAGTCGAGTTAAGCGTTACGGAACGTTGCGGATTTCATAAATACACTTTCCCTAAATCCGATTCAGCAAATATTATTATCGACTTAAAACATGGACTTGATAACGACAACGAAGGGTATATTAACATAATAAGCTCAACCAAAATAGAAGGATTTAGAAAATCGAGTGGCTGGGCTAAGGAACATTATGTTTATTTCTATACCGAATTTTCAAAACCATTTCTTGAATACAAATTATTCAAAGAACAAGATAATTATCAGCATGGCAAAAGTATTTCCGGCAAAAATGTAAAAGCCGCTTTACGTTTTAATACAAAAAAATCAGAAGTGATATTTGTAAAAGTCGGTATCTCTGCTGTTGATATTGATGGCGCAAGAAAAAATCTTAATAAAGAAATACCTGATTTCAGTTTTACGAAAGTGGTTAATGACGCAAAAAAGAAATGGGAAAAAGAATTAAGTAAAATTATTATAGAAGGCGGAACCGAAACCGAGAAAAAAATTTTCTATACCGCTCTCTATCACTCACTAATAACACCAAACATTTTTAATGATGTTGACGGACGTTACTATGGAATGGATCGAAAAATTCATACTACTAATGAATATACTTACTATACGGTTTTTTCTCTCTGGGATACTTTTCGTGCTTTACATCCGCTATTAACAATAATCGATAAAAAAAGAACTGGTGATTTTGTTAAAACCATATTAGCCAAATATAAAGAGAGCGGATTATTACCGGTGTGGGAATTGGCTTCAAATGAAACATGGACAATGATCGGTTATCATTCCATACCGGTTATATTTGATGCTTACATGAAAGGCATTAACGATTTCGATTACGAGTTAGCGCTTGAAGCTATGAAAAAAAGTGCGGAAAGAGATCAACATGGACTAAAACTTTACCGCGAACGTGGATTTATACCAGCCGACAAAGAAAATGAATCAGTCTCAAAAACCCTGGAGTATTGCTACGATGACTGGTGCATTGCACAATTCGCTAAAAGTATTGGTAAAGAAGCAGACTATAAAAATTATAATTCACGCTCTCTCTTCTACAGAAACCTATTTGATGATTCAACAAAATTTTTCCGCGGGAAACTTTCGAATGGAAAGCGGATCGAACCATTCAACCCAAAAGAAGTAAATGCAATTTATACAGAAGCATCTGCATGGCAATATAACTTTTTTGTTCCACACGATGTTAAAGAGCTGATAAATCTTCATGGCGGCAATCAGAAATTTATAGACAAACTTGATCGGATGTTTAATGAATCAGACGTGCTGGAAGGAAGACATCAACCGGATATTACGGGGCTAATCGGTCAGTATGCACACGGAAACGAACCATCGCATCATGTTGCTTACTTATATAATTATGCCGGCGCACCCTGGGAAACTCAGGAACGTGTTCGATATATTATGAATAATTTATACACAGAGAACCCGGACGGGCTTTGTGGTAATGATGATTGCGGACAGTTATCTGCCTGGTATGTTTTCAGCGCTATCGGTTTTTATCCTGTTTGTCCCGGTCAAAATATTTACGTCTTCGGTTCACCATTATTTGATAAGGTTACAATAAATCTGGAGAATGGGAAAAAATTTGTAATAACAACCAAGAACAATTCCGCAAAAAATATTTTTATCAAATCCGCTTTGCTAAACGGCTCTGATTTTAATAAACCCTTTTTAACTCACCAACAAATTATGGAGGGCGGTTATTTAGAGTTTACTATGGATATGTTACCAAATAAAAAGTGGGGTGAAAATCCGGAAGGTTTGTTCTCGACGAGCCCGGAAATGGTAGAAGTTGAAATGCCAAATATATTAGCTGAGTCAGAAGTTTTTCATAATTCTCTGAGTGTAACATTATCATCAAAAACAAAAGATGCAAAAATTGTTTATACGTTGGATGGAACAGAACCCAATTCAAACTCTGCTGTTTATTATACACCAATAACAATCAATGAAACGACGACTTTAAAATGTATGGCTGTGCTTCCGAATGGACAAGCGAGTTCAATTACATCAAGTTCATTTATAAAATCAAAGTATCCAGCCGCAACTTATAAAGTGCCATTTGATGAAAGATACACCGGTGGCGGGAATATGGCGCTAACAGACGGTCGTTATGGAACAACAAATTTTCAGAATGGCGAATGGCAAGGATTTGAAGGTGACGACCTCGAGGCGGTGATTGATTTAGAAAAAGAAACTAACATTAATAAACTTTCCCTTACCACTTTAAATGATCCAAATGTTTGGATTTTTATGCCGCGTAAAGTGATCTTTTATATTTCCAATGATGGAAATAACTTTACAAAGATTGCTGAAATAAAAAATGAATTACCGGTTGAAACTTCTCAATTGATGATAAAAAAATTCACCACAGGTTTAGTTAAAGAAACCGCGCGATTTATAAAAGTTTATGCAGAAAGTGTTCGTTACTGTCCTCCCTGGCATAAAGGCGCTGGTTACAAGTGCTGGCTGTTTGTTGATGAACTTGAAATCGAATAAATACATGAACTTGAATTGCTCCCTTTTTGTTGTTTCAAAGAAAAAATGGAATTAAAATGAATAATCATGTAGCATTAATAACCGGCTCAACAGATGGTATTGGTAAACAAACCGCTATTGATTTAGCAACACAAGGTTTTCAAGTTATAATACATGGAAGATCAAAAGAAAAATGCGAAGGAGCATTAGAAGAAATTCATCACCAAACCGGTAGTAATTTACTATCGTATGTTTATGCTGATTTATCATCGTTAAGTCAGGTTAATAAACTTGCGGAAAAGATATTAAATAATTACTCACAATTAGATGTTCTTATCAACAATGCCGGCGTTTATATGAAAGAACGCATTCTTACCGAAGACGGTTATGAAACAACATTTGCCGTAAACCATTTGGCGCACTTTTTATTAACTAATAATTTATTGGAATTATTAAAAAAGAGCGATGACGGAAGAATTATAAATGTAAGTTCTATTGCTCATCAGAACGCGCATCTTGATTGGAATAATTTGAATGGCGAAAAATCATTCAGCCCTTACGGCGCTTACTCATTATCTAAACTTGCAAATGTTTTGTTTTCGAATGAACTGGCAAATAGATTAAAAGGAACAAAAGTAAAATCATACTCGCTGCATCCCGGTGTTATAACTACAAAACTTCTTAGAGCGGGATTTAATATGTCAGGTGCTTCGGTTAAAAAAGGTGCGGAAACTTCTGTTTACCTCGCTTCATCAAAAGAGGCAGCAAAATTAAGCGGGGAATATTTTATTGATTGTAAAATTGCAAAACCTCATCCAATTACGCATGATAAAGAAACCTTGAAAAAGTTCTGGAAGATTAGCGAAGAGACGGTAAGTTCCCATAGTATATTCATAAAAAAGTCTGAATGAATATTGCTTCCTTGAAAAAGACACAAGCTGAGTTCAATTCTCAAAAACTATAACTAGATAAGGTTTAAAATGTCCTGATAAACTATTAATGTAAAATTATTTGAAAAACACAATTTCTTTTTATTTGAAAAATATTTTATAAAAAAACCGTGTTGTTTCTATTGTTAGTTAAAGATAGTTTGCTCAATACGATCATCTTTTGTAAATTGAAATATGATAATTCATAATGAAACATATCCTCTATTTAAGGGTCCGGAAATAGCAGATACTTTTAATCCGGATGCACGAATAATATTAAATTGCGGTGATACACTGAACTTCCTCGAAACTATTCCAGATGACAGCCTTAAGTTGATAATAACCTCTCCCCCTTACAACCTTGGAAAGGAATATGAGAGTAAAACTGCTATTGATGCTTATTTGGACTTTCAGGATCAAGTAATTGAAAAATTAGAGAAGAAATTGCGAATCGATGGAAGTATTTGTTGGCAAGTAGGAAACTTTGTTGAAAATTCCGAAGTCTTTCCCCTTGATATTTTATACTACAGTCACTTTAAAAAATATGGCTTGAAGTTAAGAAATCGTATTATTTGGCGTTTTAATCATGGCTTACATGCAAGCAAACGATTTTCTGGTAGATATGAAACAATTCTTTGGTTCACTAAATCTGATAAATATACATTTAATTTAGATAACGTTAGAGTACCATCAAAATATCCAGGAAAAAGACACTTCAAAGGCCCAAAACGAGGACTCCCTTCTGGAAACCCACTCGGGAAAAATCCATCAGATGTATGGGAATTTATAAAGCAAGAATGGGAAGAGGAATTTTGGGATGTCCCTAATGTAAAAGCAAATCATCCAGAAAAAACTGTTCATCCATGCCAATATCCAATTGAATTAATAGAGCGTTGTGTTCTTGCTTTAACCAATGAAGATGATTTTGTATTCGACCCGTATTGTGGGGTTGGCTCAGCACTAATTGCTGCTTTAAAACATAACCGTAGAGCCATAGGTGTTGATAAAGAACCAGAATATATATCAATTGCAAAAGAACGGATAGAAAACTTTTATACAGGTAAACTTAAAATAAGACCTTTGGGAAAACCTGTTTTTGAACCAACCGGAAAAGAAAAAATATCACAAATCCCTCCAGAATGGAAAAGCAATAATAAAGACAATGGGAATAAATAATGAAAATCGTTGGTATTTATTCTTTTAACAATGGCAAAGAAACAATAGAGAAAAAATACCCTCACCTATTAAAGGAGGTTAAACAAGTAATAAAAAAGGTTAACGCCCAAAAAGCAAAGACAAAATTAAGTAGAGAAAAAACAATGCCGGGTAAAATGTTATTTAATCCCAAGGTATTGAATAAAACTTTCAAAGATGAATTTTCTAAGTTCAACTGGAAAAATCAAAGAGTTGTGTGTGAATATCCTATGGAGTTTTACCTTCCTGCTTACAAACCAGCAAAGCTCAACAAAGGTGCATTTCGTGAAATGGACTTTATTAAGGAAAAACTTGGTATCGAAGTGCAATTCGGCAAATATGCTTTTATGGTATACAATGTATGCGCAAAGATGACTATTTTTAATAACTTTGGTTACATTGATTCCGGAATAGAAATCGTTCCCATAAAAAAATTTGCAGATCAAATGTCTACCGGAGTTTCCTACTTCGAGCAGTTTGTCTGGGACTTAGAACACCGCGGTGTATCAAACATTGATATTCCTGTTCTAATACTCGGTATTGATAAATAACTTTTTAAAATTTTTATCAACTAAAACATTATCCCAAAATTTAATGACAGATCAAATCCGCTATAGTTTTCTCTTGTTCCTACGGGTTCCTTAAAGTCAGAGCCAATATTATACCCAGCCATCAAACCAAGTCGTACCCAGTTACTCAAGAAAGCATCGATTCCGGCGCCAACTTTAGAACCAAATACCGACTGCACTTTTGTTTCGGAGCCGATTTTTACACCAAGCATAACTTTGTTTGATGAAGAATGTCCCATATGCGCACCAACAAGAGCAACAACAAAAGGTCTTACATTTTCTGCAAGTGCAACAAAAGCCGGATAGTATCTTGCACCGGCAAGAATAGGAATAACTGTTGCAGCTTTCTGTTCAATACCTGTCATACTTACACCTTTAAAAACTTCTGCATTTAATATACCGGCGTTCAGCTCAAGCGCCCATTCATCAGTTATCCAGTAATTATAATAAAAGTTGCCCATAATATTTGCTTCGGCATTTACTTTAACAGTAAGTACAGTTGCTTCTTGTTGATTTAACATTCCAAGTCCAAATCCAACACTGTGTTTTCCTTTTAATGGTACTAAATTACAAGTTGAATTATCCTGAGCAGATATAAAACCGGAAGTAAAAAGAAATAAAACTAAAAGAAAAGAAATTACTTTTTTCATGTTATCCCCTCTGAAGGTTATTTATTAAATTTAACTAACAACACATTCTTAATTAGTTGTTAATTAATGTCTTATTAATAGTTAACGGCTTTCGCTTTTATCCGCCTTAAATTTTACTTCGTATTTTTTCAAATATGTATTTTGATAAAGGTTGAGCGACATTTTAACACCCGGCGCCCAGATATTATAGTTCCCCACACTTAATGTATCTATTTCATAACTCTGAGAACCACAATCCCCCAGAAAATTGTCAATCGATTTTAATGCTTCTTTTTCTGTATCAAAGGAAAGATCTGCTTGTATCTGGTAAACACCTTCTTGACCGGCAATAAATGTTGTTCGGCTTGTCTTGGTTTGGTAAAAGATACATTTCATATCCGGATTACTTAAATCCTGATGTACAGGTTTACCGTACGTTTTAATTACATCATCAATTTTCTTTCCTATCATTTGACAATATTTAACCTGTTGTGCAGAATAGTTCGACGTGATAGCCACAGAGATAATAATCAAAGAAAATAATTTCATTTTACTTTTCATGATTTTCTCCCTGATCTATTAATAGAAAAAAATTATTTTCTACAAAGAGAAAACAGTAAAAGAAGTATTTAAAGGAATTTTAATTACATGCCGCATTATAAATTTCTTATACGGCAAAATAGATTCCGCTTTTTTGTGTATAATCTTACAATAAATTTAGAAGATTTTCAATCAAATATTAAATCTCAATTCTTGTAATAACACCGTGAAGTTTCTGGTAAGGTAGTTCGAGGAATTGAACAAAATTGGATGAAACTCGTTTAATAAAAGCAAATATTTTTAGCCATGGTTTCTTTGCTTGTATATCGTCTGCTCCATAAAACATTACTTTTGAATCAATATCTATTTCTTTCAATATACTCATAATGTCAAGTTTTTCCATATAACCAACCTGAATTTCCAATCCGGATAATCCTTCTGTTATCTCAGGGACAAATAATTTTTGCACTCCGAAAGGTTTATCCATTGTCGCAATAGATATAAGAATATTGTGTTCATAAATTATGTTTCCCCTGATTGTAGAGTGAACCATGTAGGGAGGAATCATATGTAAATCTTTAGTAAAGTACAATGCGGTACCGGGCAAAACTTTTCCGGTTTCATATAATTGGTTAAAACTCTCTATATATGTGTCGATTGGTAGAGAGCGGAAGGAACGGTAAACTGCTTTGTTCCCGGAAATCCAGATTCTTATAGTGAGAAATGGAATTGCAGCAATCACAAGAGACCAATAACCACCATGTGGAATTTTTGTAAAGACCGCTGCAAGAAATAAAAAGTTTATCAATAAATTTAGAACGGACAATGCTACTTTTAACTTGTTATTTTGGAAGGAAAAAATCGCAAGCATTAATATCGAGCTGATAGTCATGGTTCCCATTACTGCCAACCCGTATGCAGCGGCAAGATTTGTCGATGCCTTAAATAACAAAATCATAAAAATTACTGCGATCAATAATCCCCAATTAACAAAACCAATATAAATCTGCGATTTAAGATGCGTAGAAGTGTATTTAACTTTGAATAACGGGAAGATGTGGGTTCTAATTCCCTGATAAACAAGGGAGAACATTGCACTTATCATTGCCTGAGATGCAATAATAGTAGCGAGCAATGTAAGAATTAAAAACGGAACATATAAAAATTCCGCCTGGGTTCGAACCATTTCGAACAAAATGTTTTTCTGAAAACCATGATGGTATGCAAACGCACCTTGGCCGAAATAATTAACTACAAGTGCAAAGAATACAAAATACCATGCGCGCCGTATCGGTTCGCGACCAAGATGACCCATGTCTGCATAAATCGCTTCGCCACCGGTTGCACATAGAATAACTTCAGATAAAACAATAAATGCCGCAAGTCCATTATCAAGCATAAATCCAATTGCATAATGTGGGCTTAATGCAGCAATAACATCAAGATTACCTATAAGAGAAACAGCTCCGGAAACAAATAATGATGAGAACCAAACCACCATTATAGGTCCAAAAGAAGCAGCTACCTTGTCTGTCCCTTTCGATTGAAACGAAAAAAGAATAATTGTAATCACAATCGTTATTATAATTACAGTATTTTGGTGAATGTGTCCTATCCCGGGTATTAATTCCAAACCCTCAACGGCTGAAAGAATACTGATCGCCGGAGTAATTACACCATCACCCATCAAAAGCGATACTCCTAAAAAACCAAGTAGTGCAACAAATGCAACAGACTTTCCTTTCTTCAAATAACTATTCAAAATTTCCTTAAGCACAATAATTCCGCCTTCACCTTTCTGGCTTAAGCTCATAGCAAGAATTGCATATTCAATTGTTACAAGAAAAACAAGTGTCCAGAATACCAGCGATAATATACCCAATACATTTTCTTTGGTTGCCGGTGTTACAAGAAAAATTACTGTAAGTGTATAAATAGGACTAGTCCCAATGTCACCAAAAACCAACCCCATTGCCTTGATAATTTCTCTTACATTAAAAGGCGCTGATTCTTTTGAAGTCATTTTGATATGAATTGTTGTTATTATTTCGGGTTATTATCAACCGAAAAGAAGTGAATATACCAGATAACCAACACTCAGAGTAACACTCAATCCAAGGAGTACCATTAAAAGGTAAAAGGAAAAATTGTTTACTTTACTTTTGTCTTGTGTGTTTTCCATTGTCTATAACTCTCTAAAATTATTACCGTCAAAAATATGAAAAAGCAGCGAATAATTTTATAACAAAGTTATTATTATCTATCGCCCCGATTTTTATATCAAGCAAGCTTTTAACTAATCCTAAGTTCTACTTTTCAGCAACTCTTTATTAAAATTTATTATCTCTGCAACATTGTTCGAAATCTGCTCTGTTTTAAACAAAATGTTCATAAACAGAAGATTCGTTCTCACTTTAGAGTCACCTCTTTTTATTCTTGCAACCTGATTCTTATCAAGTTTTTTAATAGACTTTTTGATATCATCAATTTTTTCCTGAAGGTCTTCGAGTTTCGAAAGATCTTTTTTGGAGAACTTGCTGGCTACAAGGTCGAATTCAGAAGTGATCAGGTTTCTCAGTTCTTTAAAATCTTCTTTCTGATCTTTCACAAATCCCGAATGATTATTATCCACATGATCATAACACATTTTAGAAATATCTTTTAGTGAAGCGGAAATATCTCTTATAGAGGAAACTGTTCTGCCAAGATTTAAATCATTATTAGATAAGGAATCGTCTATCAGCACTGCACCTTGCATAAGTTTACCCATTATTATTGCGCCAAGATCATCCAGTTCTTTCGATTCCTTTACTGCTTTCTTAAGTTTTTTTCTGTTTTCATTTATAAACCCACCGTACACATCATCATATATATTATGAGCATTCGACAGAAATTGTTTAACATCGTCAACAAGACTATCCAACAAAGCTGTTTTCTCGTTAGAAACTATTGATGCTTCTAACTTTGCTGCCTTTTCTTCTCTTTTAGAATGATGCAGATTAGAACGAACAATTAAAAACAGAGCTAACGCAACAATTGCTATCGTAACCGGTAATCCTCCAAAATACATTAACAAGCTCAAAATACTTGTACTCATAAAAGCAAGAAAAGCTGTAAGAAACCATCCGGCAATAACAGTCAATACACCGCTAACGCGATAAACAGCGCTTTCCCTTCCCCATGCCCTATCTGAAAAAGATGTTGACATTGCAACCATAAACGTAACATAAGTCGTAGATAATGGAAGTTTATAAGCTGTGCCCAGAGAGATTAAGCTGCTTGCAACCATCAAATTTACAATTGCACGTATAAAATCAAATGCTGGTTTATCGCGCTTATCAAACTTTGATAACGGTGTATCAGTAGTATTAAAACGCCTATCTAATTTTTCATAAATACTAGGCGGAATTTTATTTTTAATAACTTGACCAAGATTAATAGAAAACCTAACTATATTTCTTGCTAACAAAGAAGACTCGAATTTTTCATAACCTTCAAACTGACGACCTAAATTAATTTCTGTTTTTGTAACAGTACGTGCTTTCTTGTTAAACCATAAAGTTCCAACCATAACCAAGCCGGCTGCGATCAAAATAAAATTATTGGCTTTTGCCGGTTCAAGTAAAGCATCCATTGTTATCTCAAGCGGATTAGTGCTTTGTGATGCTATCTGATAAGAAGCCAAACCGGCAAGAGGGACACCAATAAAGTTTACAAGGTCGTTTGCAGCAAAAGCAAGTGCTAGCGAGAAAGTACCTATAAGAACAATTGGTCTAAGTATGTTTAACTTAGTAAACCATAGAAGCAACTGAAGAACTATCATCCAGAAAAGGAAATTTAAGGAAAGAACTGTGAGCGTGTGTTCATAAATCCATTTGATATTTTCCTCAGTTAAAAAGGTTGTTCCTTTTGCACCTTTTACAAAGATAAAATAAGTAATAGAAGTAAGCGCAAGAGCTCCCCATACCGCTCCATATCGCTTAACTGTTTTCTCATAATTAAATGTGAAAAGTAAACGGGATAAATATTGAACTAATGCGCCGGCTATAAAAGAGATAACTACCGAAAGAAGAATTGCAGAAAAAATTCCTAAAGCTCTTGCGGTATTTATATAATCACCTAATTGCTCAATTCCTTTACCAGCTTGACTTAATTTTACTAATCCCAGAACGACAGATCCGCCAAGTAATGATGAAACCAATGATACGGTTGTAGATGTTGGCATTCCGAAAGTATTAAATAAATCGAGTAATAAAACATCTGTAAACATCACACCAAGAAAGATTACCATCACTTCATTTAAGGTAAATTTTGTGGGATTAAAAAAACCGGATCGAGCTACTTCCATCATACCGCTTGAAAAAAGAGTTCCAACGACAACACCAAGACTTGCAACAATTAAAATTATATGTCGAGGAGCTACTTTAGAACCGAGGGCTGAATTAAGAAAATTGACTGCATCGTTTGCAACACCTACAACAAGGTCTGATGCGGCAAGAACAAATAAAATTATTACAAGAACAAGGTAAGTTTCCAATCAAAAGCTCCAGTAGAGTTTTACTTTATTTTTTTCAATTATTTCGATGTGCGAAAAATAAAAAATCATGGCTGTTAAATTTAGAAATAATCGTGGTTTTTTGATGTCTAACTCCCCGTTTCCAATGTTAACAAATTGTTAAATCTTTCGAAAACATTAAAAAAACACAAAAAAATTTGTTTGAGATTTCAATCAAGATGATTATTTTGCCCACAATTTTAAAGAGAATGGATGATTGATAAAACTCCTAAAGACGACCTCGTAAGAAAATTAACACTCACCGCGGCAATAATGATTGTTGCCGGCTCAATGATCGGTTCAGGTATTTTCAGAAAACCTTCCATAATGGCAGAGCAACTCGGCTCGCCCGAATTATTAATTTTTGTATGGATTGCTGCGGGATTAATTACCCTTATAGCTGTTCTTGTAAATGCGGAAATTTCTGGTATGATTGATTCTACCGGTGGTCAGTACATTTATTTTAGAAAAATGTATGGTGATTTTACTGCATATATGTATGGCTGGTCAATTTTATCTGTCATTCAAACAGGAAGCCAAGCCGCTATCGCTTACGTGTTTGCCGAATATCTTGGTTACTTTATTAAATACCCTCAGCTTCCACAATCGTGGCAAGAGTTTTCCATATTTATGCCTCTTGTAGGAAAAATTTATCCTTTTGTCGATTTCGGAACCAAAGCCGTTGCTATTTTATGTACTGCGTTCCTTACAATTGTAAACTATTTAGGAGTGTTTTTTGGAGGAATTGTTCAAACAATTGTTACCTACATAAAAATAATTACTATTCTTCTGATAACATTTTTAATTTTACTCTTAGGCAACGGAAGTCTATCAAATGTCTATACCGGCTTTGCAATTCCTGAACATGTTTCAAAAAACTTATTCAGTCTAATTGGACTTGCATTTGCAGGTGCATTCTGGGCTTACGATGCATGGAATAATATCACATTTGTTTCAGGTGAAGTGAAAGATGCTAAAAGGAATGTTCCGCGTGGACTTATTTTTGGAACACTAATCGTAATGTTTGTTTATGTACTTATTAACATTGCATATCTCTATGTTTTACCTATTGATGAAATGGCTAAATCGCCCCTTGTTGCAGCAAGTGCCGCAGAAAAAGTATTTGGTTCAAGTGGAGGAATGATAATTTCTATTGCAGTAATCATTTCTACATTCGGCGCACTAAACGGAAGTATATTGGCAACCGCACGTGTTCCGTTTGCAATGGCAAGAGCTAAATTATTTTTTCATAGTCTTGGTAAAGTTCATCCTAAATATCACACTCCACATGTTTCACTTGTTGTTCAAGGCATCTGGTCATGTATTCTTGTAATGTCCGGTTCTTTCGACACAATTACGGACTATGTCATTTTTGCATCGTGGTTGTTTTATATGCTTGGCGCATTTGGGGTCTTTATATTACGCAGAAAAATGAAAGAAGAAGAAAGAACATATAAAGTATGGGGCTATCCTTACACACCGGCAATTTTTGTGATATTTTCTTTCTTCTTCCTTGTAAACACAATTATTTCAGATACAAGTAATGCTATGATGGGTTTTATTCTTATCGGCTCAGGATTTCCAATGTATATTTTCTGGAAATACCACGAGAAATTCAAAAAGAATTAAATCCCAAACTCTTCCTTATATCTTGCAATTGAATCCTTAATTACTTTGTATGCTTCTTTTTTACCAAAGAACTTTTGTACAATAACGTGCTTATGCTCAAGCTTCTTATAATCTTCAAAAAATCTTTTTAGCTGAATTGTTGTGTGCGGTGGCAGATGCTTCAAATCGTCAATATAGTTTAACGATATATCGTTTTTTGCAACAGAAATAATTTTATCATCTTCTTCGTCATCATCTACCATTCGCATTAAACCAATAACTTTCGATTCAATGATACACAGAGGATCAACTTCGGCAGAACATAATACAAGAATATCAAGCGGATCTTCATCATCACAAAAAGTCTGAGGTATAAAACCATAATTAGCGGGATAATGAACCGCCGAATATAGTACCCTATCTAATTTCAACAAACCACTTTCCTTGTGAAGTTCATATTTAGATTTAGAACCGAAAGGGATTTCGATTATAGCATTAACAATTTCCGGCGCGTTCTTTCCATAATCCACATGATGCCATGGATTAAAACGTTGCGGTACAACTCTCTTAGCTTTCAATTAATTTCTCCTCTAAATTATTTTTTTAACATTTCATCTCTAATTTTTCTGTACGGTGTATTTTCATTCCAATTAGGGAAAGTAGAGCCGTTGGCAATCTTCATACTTACATTATAAACAAATTGAAGTTGTTCCATCATTCCATCAATATTCCAGTTTTGAGGATCGTAGTTATCTGTTACTTTATGATAATTTTCTTTTATCCAATTACCGGCAACTTTTTTCATATAATCTTTTGGTTCAGTCATATGCTCGTCGCCTGTACTCACATAAACAGCAGGAACACCAACTTTGGCAAAGTTAAAATGGTCAGACCTAAAATATGAACCCGCCTCAGGATTCATTTCCGGCATTAGTGTTTTACCCATTTTATCTGCTTCTACTTTTATATAATTATCAAGTTCCGATAAACCGAGTCCAATAACAGAAAAGTTTTTGGTAGGACCGAAAATATTCAAACCGTCAAGATTAATTGCCGCAACAGTTTTTTCTATCGGGACAAGAGGATGCTTAACATAATAACTAGAGCCAAGCAAACCGAATTCTTCCATTGTAATTGCAAAGAACACGGTCGAACGCTTCGGTTTTTCGGGAAGGTCCTTAATAGCTTTAGCAATAGTAAGGATTCCGGCTACACCGGTTGCATTATCAACCGCACCGTTAAAAATTTTATCGTCTGTTGTTAATGTTGAATCGTATCCTAAATGATCCCAATGCGCCATATAGAAAACATATTCATCAGGACGTTCGGAGCCCGGGAAGTAACCCAAAACATTGTTTGATGTATGATATGTAAGTTTGTTTTTCAAAACTATTGATGTCGTTAAACCAAGTGGTTTCGACTTAAATCCTTTTTGTGCAGCCGTTTTAAGTTCCTCTTCGAGGTTCAAACCGGCAAGCGTAAAGATTTCTTTTACTTTATCGTATGTAATCCATCCTTCAAACTTAGGTGCTGAACCATTTTTCTTTCCATCATCAACAACTAATTGCGAGCCCATTCTTCCATTTTGAACAACACCCCAAGGATAACTTGCGGCACCATCTTCGTGAATAATTAAAACTCCCGCAGCACCTTGTCGGGCAGCTTCTTCATACTTATAAGTCCACCTTCCATAATAAGTCATCTTTCTACCCGTAAATAATTCTGCATCGCTTGTTGCATAACCGGGATCATTAACCATTACAATTACAATTTTATCTTTTACATCAATTCCTTCATAATCATTCCATCCATATTCAGGAGCAACTATTCCATAACCGGCAAAAATAATTTCTTTATTTATTACCTCTATTTTATTCTCTATTCTTTTAGTCACGGCAACAAAATCATTACCATGATTTAGAGTAACATTTCCATTTTTACCTCGTATTACAAGTGTTTTAGGGTATTCCGGCGAAATTTCAACAATCGGTATCTGTTGTAAATAACTATCTCCATTTAATGGAAGAAGTCCAAGCTTTTTATATTCATCAACCAAATATGTGATTGTAACTTCCTCTCCCTTTGTTGTTGGTTTCCTTCCCAAGAATTCATCTGATGAAATTTTTTCTATGTGTTGAAGTAATAACTGCCTATCGAGCTGAACTTCAGATGACTTTTTTGAACAAGCTGAAAATATTACTATTAAAGCAAGAGCATATAGTAAATACATTTTTGTTCGCATGTTATTCCCTTTCTTATTACAAAATAATTTATAGTGCTAATTGGTATTTATTTTTGATAATTCTATTTTCACAACATCTATTATGATTTTTGTGGGTCTAATTTTATAAAAGTTGTAATGAGAGTAAAATGAAAAAAACAATTTTACTAATATTTATTTCGATCAATTTATTTGCTCAGTTCGGTTCTCAGGATTCAGGCGGTAAACTTTTGCCCGAACAAGCTTGCTATGATGTAAAATATTACGATATCAATCTAAAAATTGAGCCGTTAATTAAAGAAATAAGTGGAACTGTTACTTTGTCTGCTACGGCTCAGAAAAATTTTCATAGAATGATTATCGATCTCGATACAACTTTTACTATTAATAATATTAAACTACTTAAACCCGTTTTTAATTCCATTTCCTATATTCATCAAAACGGAAAAATTATAGTTGATTTTAATAAAGAAATAAAATCTAATGACGAAATTGAGCTATCTATCACATACGGTGGTTCCCCTCGAATTGCAAAACGACCTCCATGGGATGATGGATTTTTATGGCGCAAAACAAAAGATGATATTGACTGGATTACGTTAACCTGTCAGGGTGGCGGCACGGACATCTGGATTCCATGTAAAGATCATCCAAGTGACGAACCGGATTCTGTTTCTATCAGTATCACATTCCCTGAAAATCTAGTTTGTGTTGCAAGCGGAAAGTTTGTTTCATTAATTCAAAATAATGACGGGACTAAAACAAGCAAATGGTTTGTTTCAACTCCTATTAACAACTATAATATTATGTTTTACCTTGGTCCTTATAAACCAATCGAATATGATTACACAAGCATAACCGGTGAAAAATTTCCTTTTACAGTTTGGGTTCTTCCTGAAAATTACGAGAAAGCAAAAATTCACTCTGTTCAGTTCTTGCAACACATGAGAGTAAACGAGGAATTGTGCGGACCATATCCTTTCCGTGCGGACAAATATGCTGTTGTTGAAACTCCTCATCTTGGAATGGAACATCAAACGGCAATTGCATATGGGTTTGGTTGGAAAAATGATCCCGACTTTCCGATTGACTGGTTACATCATCATGAATTTTCACACGAATGGTTTGGTAATCTTGTTACAGTAAAGGATTGGAGTGATTTCTGGATACATGAAGGAATCGGATTATATTTACAACCACTTTACCTAGAAAAAGTGTTCGGGAAAAAAGAGTACATAAGTTACCTAAGAAAGTATAAAAAAATACAAAATAAAAAGCCGGTAGCCCCTCGCGGCGAACTTACAAGCGGCGAAGCTTATACCGGTGATATTTATAATAAAGGCGCATGGATCGTTCATACATTGCGTTATTACGTTGGTGATGAAGCGTTCTTCAAAATTCTGAGAAGATGGGCTTATCCGACAGAAGAAATGGAAAAAATTAAAGATGGAAGACAATGCAGAAATGCTGATACAGATGAAATAATGAAAATTGCCGAGAATATTTCCGGAAAGAAATTAGATTGGTTCTTTGAAGTCTATTTAAGGAATGCACCTCTTCCTAAACTTCATTATAAAGTTGAAGGTAATAAACTCTTGCTTTGGTGGGAAACAATAAATAATCTTCCGTTCTATTTACCCGTCGAGGTTAAATCGGGCGACAAGATTACAAGAGTTGAAATGAATACTGGAAAAGGAGAGTTAACACTAAATGATATTCAGAATTTCATAATTGACCCTGATGAATGGATTCTTATGGAAGTCAGCCGGTAAAAAACATATTTAATGTTTATAAACAAATGTTGAAAACAATAAGGAAATTAATACTATGAATGAAATTCTTATTCTTTTACTGATTGGTTTAACCGGAGGATTAGTAAGCGGAATTCTCGGGATAGGCGGAGGAATTGTAATAATTCCTATGCTTGTCGGTTTTCTCGGTTATTCACAAAAGCAAGCACAAGGAACTTCGCTTGGGCTTTTACTTTTACCAATCGGAATTCTTGCTGTAATGAATTACTACAAAGCCGGTTATATAAACATTAAAGCTGTTGGAATTATGGTTATTACTTTTGTAATTGGTAGTTATTTATCTTCTTTATATGCAATTTCTTTACCGGAAGGGACTCTAAAAAAAATATTTGCTGTGTTCCTTTTTCTTTATGCTCTTAAACTCTTCTTTGGTAAATAATTTTATAGGAGGTAGAAATCTTTTCAAAGCCGGTTTCTCGAACATTTGCAATTTTACTTGCTTTGCTTGTTACATTTCTGTGGTCAACATCATTTGTGATAATCAAACTTGGGCTTAAAGATATTCCTCCTTTAACTTTTGCGGGTTTAAGATACTTTATTGCTTTTGTTTCCTTGCTGCCATTTGTTTTTCGTAAAGACAAACTTGCAGAAATAAAGAGTTTCGATAGAAAAATATGGCGCAAACTTGTTCTGCTCGGAATAATTTTTTATACGGCTACACAGGGAACTCAATTCATCGGTTTATCATTACTTCCATCTGTAACCGTTAGCCTTTGGTTAAATTTTACACCTATCATTGTTGCGCTTCTTGGAATTGCGTTGCTTTCAGAAATTCCAACTAAACAGCAATGGATAGGAACTATTTTATTTATTGTTGGAATAATTGTTTACTTTTTTCCGGTTGCCTTATCAGGCGATCAAACTCTTGGATTGATTGTAATGACAATTGGTGTTCTCGCTAATTCAGGTTCGGCAATTTTAGGACGCGATATAAACAGAAGCGGAAAACATCATCCTCTTATTGTGACTACTATTAGCATGGGCGTAGGATCAATTTTACTTTTGATAGTAGGAATTACATTCCAAGGACTTCCTACTTTAAACATAATAAACATTTTTTATCTTCTCTGGCTCGCCATTATTAACACAGCATTTGCATTTACATTGTGGAATATTTCGTTAAGGACTTTGACCGCAATGGAATCGAGCATAATTAACGGAACAATGCTTATACAAATTGCAGTTTTAGCTTGGATCTTTTTGGGTGAAGTGATAACAACCAAAGAAATGATTGGAATGGCAACTGCCGGCTTAGGCGCTCTGTTGGTTCAATTAAAAGTTAGATCATCACAAAAATAATTTTTCTGATTAACACAACGACAAATTCTGTTTATGAAATCATTTTTATTTAATGACAGAACACGAAAGAACAAGGATCAAACAGACTTTCACGAATAAAATCATCCGCGATAATTTGTTTAATCTGTGTTTATCCGTGTTCTATTAATTATTAATCTTCTACAATTGCCAGAACGTCAGAACGTTGTAATATCTTCAATGTCTTTCCGTTAGTTTCAATTTCTTCGCCACCATATTTAGCAAAGAGTACTTTATTTCCTTCTTTAACTTTTTCGCGTAAATCTTCATCTGTTCCAACAGCTAATACAGTGCCCATACGTGGTTTTTCTTTCGCAGTATCGGGAATATATAGTCCAGATGAAGTTTTTGTTTCTTCTTCCAATGGTTCAACAAGTAATCTGTCATCGAGCGGTTTAATTGTCATAATTATTACTCCTTATTTTATGTTCAATAATGAATTTATTTTCGGAACATCAAATCCAACAATGGGACGGTTATTTATCAAAATAACGGGGACACCTCGTTGTCCTGTTCTTCTCAACATATCTTCTGCAGCTTTCGGGTCACGAGCTACATCAACTTCTGTAAAACGAATATTCTTCTCTCTGAAATATCTTTTCGCACTATTACAGAATGAGCAAGTTGGTGTTGTAAAAATAATTACTTTTGGTTGAGTTGGTTTTTGCATAATCCACCATTTTTTTATTTGGATATGATGAGAATAAGCACAAATCGATTCAAAAATTTTTGAATCGTCCGCTGTTTTTTCTCATCTAACTGATAAACAAAAAAACTAAAAAGGAGATAAAATGTTAAGAACAAATCTAACTCACGTTCTATCTGAACAGGAACATGCAAATCTTTTACAAGAAAATGAAAATGTCATGATTTGCTGCGGAAGAATGGGTCCTATGTGTATTCCTGTTTACGAATCTATGGAAGAATTAGAAAATGAATATAAACACGTGAAATTTGCTGATATGGAGTTTGATATTCCTGATGCAAGAGTAATCAGAAATTTACCTGAATGCCGTAGTTTTCAAGGATTACCTTTTGTTGTTTATTATAAAAACGGAAAAGTTGTTAAAGCCACAAGTTCTATTCAATCAAAAGAACAGATAACAGAAATTTTGGATGAACATTTTGGTAAAAATTAATTTTTAATTGGCCGAGAAAAAAATGCAAAATCATTATGATGTAATAGTAATAGGTGGCGGAGCTGCTGGTTTAACCGCCGGTATTTATTTATCCAGAGCAAAGGTTAATACTCTTATTCTAAATGAAGGAGCTATCGGTGGTCAGATGGTTTTAACACACGAGATTGCAAATTATCCCGGTATTGAATCGATTAGCGGATATGAACTCGCTCGTAACATGAAATCACAAGCTCAAAAGTTTGGCTGCACTATCAAAAGTAACCTTAAGATTACAGAAATGGATTTGAACAGCGATACAAAAAAGGTAGTTGTAAATAACAAAGATGTTTATACTGCTTACGCTGTTATAATCGCTACCGGTGGAAAATCCAGAACCATTGGAGTTCCCGGCGAAGAAGAATTTAAAGGAAAGGGAATTTCGTATTGTGCTACTTGTGATGGAGACTTTTTTCAGGATAAAGAAATTATTGTTGTAGGCGGTGGTAACTCGGCGCTTGAAGAAGCTGTATCTCTTACAAAATATGCATCAAAAGTAACAATCGTTCATCAGTTCGATCACTTCCAGGCATTTGAACACTATGTTGATGAAGCAAAGAAGAATCCTAAGATTAACTTCATTATGGAATCGAAAATAGTTGAGTTTATTGGTGACGAAAAACTTACAAAGGTTAGAATTGAACATCAAAGAACACATGAAATAACAGAAATGAATATTGATGGCGTCTTTATTTTTATTGGCTATGTCCCTAATACCGAAAAGTTAGAAGGCATTGTTGAATTAAATGATTGGAAGGAAATTGTTGTAGATAAAAATTTAGCTACAAACATACCGGGTGTTTTTGCTGCCGGAGATTCCATTGCAAAAAGATATCGTCAGGTTACAACTGCTGTTGCCGATGGAACAATTGCTGCTCTAAGCGCCGCCGAATATGTAAACAACTTAAAAAAAGAATTGGTATTGGTTACAGCTAACTAATAAGACTATTTGCAATTAATAAAGCATCTCAATTAGTTTTGTTACTAAAGGGATGCTTTTTTTATGAGCTTTAGAATAACTGCCATAGGTGAAATTTTATACGATATTTATCCGGACCAAAAAAAATTAGGTGGTGCGCCGTTTAATTTCATTTATCATGTCTGGAAAATCCTTGGTAAAGCAAACTTCATTTCCTCAGTGGGCACTGATGATAACGGAAAGGAAATCATAAGTCACTTAAAAACAATTGGCTTTCCTACAAATCATATTTATATTGATAAAAACTATCCGACCGGAACAGTTCTAGTAACTCTTGATGAAAATAGAACACCAATCTTTACAATGAGCGGATACAACTGCTTCGATTATTTTGTACTCGATCATAAATCCGTAAAACTGATTGAAGAAGAAACCGATTTATTATACTTTGGAACATTCGGACAAAGAAATGAAACCGCACGTAAAACAATACAATCAACCTTTGGAAAGAATATAAAATATTTTTGCGATCTAAACCTTAGACATGAATTCTTTACAAAAGAAATGATTGAAGAATCTTTGCGAACAAGTAATGTGGTTAAGATTAACAATAACGAAATGTCTGTCTTGCAATCGTATTTCAATTTATCAACCGACTTAAACACAGCAATAAAACAACTCATCAACAAATTTAAGATTGACCTTCTAGCGGTAACACTTGGAAAAGATGGTGCGATAGTATCAAACGGAAAATACTTTAACAATTATAAAACAGAATCCGCAAATGTAGTTGACACGCTCGGTGCGGGAGATGCATATTCAGCAATATTGTGTATTGGTTATTTGTACAATATGGATCTGGAAAAAATAAATCGTATTGCGAATCAATTTGCGCTCGAGATATGCATGATAAGCGGAGCTCTGGCAAGTGATGAAGTTTACGAAAAGTATAAACTGTTGATTCAGACAAATGAATGAAATTATTTCTTCCCTGATTTCTCCGGTGGTTTTGCCGGAGTTAAATCAACTTCAATAATTTCAGGAAGTAAATTATACATCGCTCCGGTAAACATATCTGTCAACATTCCAGGAATAAATCCGTTCAATGCATTTGCCCAAAACCAAAAAGAAATTTTACGTGTAATTTGAGTTTCGTATGCCTCGTGACCTTCCAATTCTAGTTTGATAGTATGATTACTGCCTCTATCAATATTAATTTTTTGTGGACTTGTTCCAAACTTTTTACCATCCACTGTTATTTTTGCATTTGCCGGATTAGTTTTTATTTCTATCTCTTGAGTAGTTGTATTTAAAACTGTTGCACAAGACGTTAATAATATTAAAAGACACAGAAGCAATATTGAATTATATAAGAATCTCACAATTCAATCCCTTTTTAATATATTATCGAAAAATTTCGGTAGAATTTAACCCCTAATTTTACAGCCAGTAATTATGAAAATTTCTCAAAATTTATGCATTTAACCGATTTCCTTTCTAAATTTAACACCAAAATTCTCACTTATAACTAATAATTTGCAGAAGGAAATAAGAATGGGAGTAAATGAAAAACTGGCAGAGCTTGCTCAGTTTGTAATAAGCGGCAAACATCTCGAAGCTCAGAAAATCACACAGGAACTGATAGATGAGAAATGCGATCCTCAAACAATTTTAAATGAAGGGTTAATGAAAGGAATGGAGGTTGTCGGACAAAGATTCCGTGATAATCAAATGTTTGTTCCACAAGTACTTGTCGCCGCAAGAGCAATGAAGACTTCCATGAAAGTTATTGAACCTCTTATGCTTGCCGGTGCCGTTAAATCGAAAGGAAAGGTAATGATAGGAACTGTTAAAGGTGATGTTCATGATATCGGGAAAAATATTGTTGCAACAATGATGCAAGGCGCCGGCTACGAAGTAATTGATATCGGAACAGGCTGCGATGTAAATAAATTTTATCAGGAATACGAAATTCATAAACCTGATTTGATTGGAATGTCGGCACTTCTTACAACTACCATGGTTAACATGAAACCTGTAATTGATCATTTTAAAAACAAAAATGTTAACGTGCCTTTTATTGTCGGAGGAGCTCCACTCAATCAAAAATTTGCTGACGAAATTGGTGCTAATGGTTACGGTAGAGATGCATATGATGCAGTGAAGATAGCTGATCAACTTTTAGCAAGTTAATCATTCATTACTCCAATAAAAATATTCAGATTTACACCGGCTATCGACTTAACTTTATTTATGTTAAAATAGCTGGTGACACCTATTCCAAATAATTTCCAAACGATGTAAGAAATTTGCGACTCCATAACTAGACCTAAAAGCTTACTTTTTGTAGGCGATCCGAACAAACCATTTGATTTGCTGTAAGTTGTTTCAGCTAATCCACCAGTAAATGAAATTATAATTCTCTCCAGTGGAAACCGATAACCAACCAACAGCCCTAACTCCATTAAGTCATCACCAAGTACTTCCCCATTTGCCCCAAATTTAGCTGTAATAAGAGTGTTATCAATCTGAAAATTCAGACCAACATTATATCCTAAAGAAAGAGAGTTTATTCCTATACCGGTGTTTAACCATGAAAAAGTTTTAGTTGAATCCTGTGCCTTAATTGGTGTAAAAACCGATATAAAAAACAGAATAGAAAAAATTAACTTTTCGATCTTCATAAAAAGATCTCACAACATTTTGTAACTAACAAACATCTCCCACCAGTTTTGCATTTCCTTGGAATAATTTCCGCGCAATAAGAGCATGTGGTTTCCAAGTGGTTCTTTTAATAAATCGGAAACTTTATTACCGCCGTGTAACTTAACCAACGCTTGTGTTCTGCAAAGATTTTCATCTGCACCCGATTGAATTATCTCTGCATTTGAAATCCAAAGCTTGTCGAGATTTTTTCCACCTAATCTGAATAGTGTTGCTTTTCCTTTAGAGAGCTCTCCTTCAATACCAACACCAAGACCGGATTCAAAGTGAGAGCGAAGTTTATAATTCTCAACCATTCCAAGAGGTACAGTACAATGAGCAAGCCATAATGAGTTATTCTGCTCATCGATGCGCGCCGGATTTGCCATCCATGGAATTTGATCTGTAAGATAATTTGCCCAAATCATTCCTATTGTTGAAATTATATCTCCTTCACAACCGGCAACAATGCCATAATCATTAAGCTTTGACAAAGCGAAACAACCGGTGGTTTTTAATTCCGTTACAAGGTCGAAACAACGAAGTGAAAGTGAATCAACTTTATGTTGCTCTACAAGTTTTTTCAAAGCTAAATAGACTTTTACAACATTCTTTAAATCCTTTTTTGTAGGTTCTTTAATATTCGCTGCTTTATTAACAAATGCATAATACTCATCTTCAATTTCTTCATCTGTAATTTGTGGAATCAGATTCTTTAATTCATCAAGCGATAAATTGACAATTTGCGGACCCCAGTAGTTTTTAATTGTTTCAGTGTTTATAGTACTCGCAATCAACCAATCCGATGGGTCGCCAATTAAACCTATTTTTGTTTTTTTTAGTTTATGATAGATTTCAAAATATTTAACGGTTTTTTCAACTTCTTTCCAGCAATCCTTATCGGAATTTTCATCCAGATAAATTATCCGGGCATTAATTCCTTCTTGTTTCAACCGTGCTAAAATTTCAAGTGAGGCTGGAAGCGAGTTATTCCCAGGGTGAGTTAGCAATATTATTGGTTCGTTTTCAAAATGTTTTTTTCTTTCAAGAATCAGTCTGTAAGTATGTTGCTCCGTTCCACCGGTTAACGGAAAAAATAAAAATGGAATTGCTCGGTCAATATAGCTCTCATCAACACGACGTATTTCCATTTGAGCTAAAGCAGTTTGTTCATCTTTTGCTATCTCATCAGGAGAGATAGTTGTAATAAAACTAGAAACAGGAATAAAGCCATACTTTATGTTTGTTTCTTCCATAAAAGCTCCAAATTTTATATCATTGGAATAGAACCTTTCTTCGCAATTACTAATGAAGCTCTATCATCCTTAACCGATAAAAGCACATCTATCGAAGGATCTGATTTCCATATAATTAAATCAACACCAAAAAAACTTTTTTCCTCAAATTTATTTCCAAACTTATTTAACGCAATTCCCTTTAATTGTACAAAGACTTTTTTTGCATCATTCTCATTTCGTTTTCCATTTGTAACAGACTTAAATGTAAGTTCGTTTTTTGTATTAAACGAAAAAGAAATTCTTAAAGAATTCGGTTCAAGCCAGTCATAATAACTTATTGATGTGCCTCGTTCACTTGTTCTTTCCTCCCACTTTGCGTTTGGATAAAGGGATTTGATTTCTGTAGTAGTAGTTCCAAAAGCAAGTGAAAGAAACTTGTCCAAATCGAACTGAGCATTAACATTTATATATGTAATTAAAATGAACATCAAAATAATTTTTTGCATAGTGGTTTCCTTTGTTTATGTAAATCTATTTTTTCATTGTTACTCAAAACAATTTATTGAGGTAATATCATAAAATCAATTCATCTTTTTGAATCCCGCTATTTTTTCCGGTTGCTTGCCATACAGTTCAAATACAATTATTTCGTTTTCTCCTTTCTTTAACCAGGGAGCGGGACAATATAATCTCTGTTGCGGACCAACATTCCAGTAGCGTCCAAGATTGTGCCCGTTAACCCAGACACATCCTTTCTGCCATTTGCTCATATCAATAAATGTATCGCCGGTTTCATCCAGATTAAATTTACCTTTGTAGAATTTAGGTAAACTAACTGAATCAATATTGGTGTAATTTAGTTTCGATAAGTATTCATTCTCCATTGGAAGCGGAAACACTTCCCAGTTCATTAGCGTAACACCGCTTAATGTTACGCGCTCTGTTATTCCTTTTCTATCGATTAACTGCTGACCAAAATTAATCCTTCCCATTCCTTCTACTAAAATTTCCAAAATTGGATTATCGGTTTCTGTTTTTGGTAAAACAATTAAATTTTCCTTTTTAGTTCTATCTATAGTTCCAATATATTTTCCATCAACAAAAACTAATCCGTAATCATTCAAATCGGTAACCTTCAGCGTTCCGCTATTTGGTCCTATCAATTTTGTTCTGTATAAAATGAATCCGAAGTTCTGATCAAACATCTCCATCGGTTTTGGCTGAACAGATTTAATCGGTGCAGGAAGGTTATCAAACAGATTTGCTGATTGTTCCAATTTAATTTCCGGAATTTCAATAAACTTAATATTATCCGGCACTTCGGGCAGAATCGTTCCTTCCGGTTGATATTTAGAGAGAATCTCGCGTATGTCCCAATACTTTTGTGTAGGTCGCCCGGCTTCATCAAGTGGTGAATCGTAATCGTAACTTGTTACATCCGGTTCATACTTATCGCTAAAATTTGCACCGGCATAAAATCCAAAGTTTGTTCCTCCATGAAACATGTATAGATTAAATGATTTGTTGTTCTCAAGCATCCATTGCAATTCTTTTTTCTGACGTTCCCAATCGGCGCTTCCCCATTTTTCATCGCGCCAATGTGTAAACCATCCGCACCAGAATTCTCCACACATGTGAGGAATATCCTTCCGAAATTTATCAAGTTCTTCAAATGCACTTTTCGGATTACCACCAAAGTTAACTACCGGGACAGCATCCTCGAGTGTTCCGCTTTCTAATAAGTAATGTGCGGGTCCATCAGATGTAAATAGTTCAACATCGAATCCGGCTTTTCTAATTATTCGTTTCAATTCTTGCATATATTCTCTATCATTACCATAACTGCCATATTCATTTTCTACCTGAATCATAATGATTGGTCCGCCATTTGTTATTTGCAGATCTTTCAATTCCCCGCCAAGTCTCATCATATATCGCTCAACTGCTTTAATATAATTTTGATCCATACACCTAAGTTTTATATCCGGCTGTTTTAATAACCACGCTGGTAATCCGCCAAGATCCCACTCAGAACAGACATAAGGACCGGGACGAAGAAGAACTTTCAATCCGAGCGATTGAGCAATACGAATATATTCTGCAATATTAAGGTTGCCGGTAAAATCAAATTTACCGGGAGTAGGTTCATGTTCGTTCCAGAAGACATAAGTACACACTGTATTTAGTCCGGCTGCTTTTAATTTTGTGAGACGATCTTTCCAATATTCTTTTGGGATTCGATTGTAATGCATTTCACCAGAAAATATTCTAAATGGTTTTCCATTCAATAAAAATTGATTACCTGAAACAGAAAACGTTTGAGCTCGTATCGCAGATAATGAAATAAGAAAGGTGATAATAAGAAGTAATATTTTTTTCATCTTTATCTCAGTTTATGGTTTACATTGATTTCAAAAGAATTTCACGTATTAGATATAAAAAATCGTTGAGTATGATATTTTATAATTAATTTCTCAGCGAGCTTTGCGTAATCCCGGCGTTCTCTGCGTGTATATCTTTAAGATTCCTAAAGCCACTTCTTTCTCAAAACACAAATTCAAAATAATGAAAGAATCTCTTTTATGTTATCAAGAATTTTTTCTGCACCAGAAAAATTGGAATTAATTGTAAGAGGTGTGGGTACTATATAGCATTTTAGTCCGGCGGCAATTGCTGAACGCAATCCTCTTTCAGAATCTTCGATAACAATACATTCTTCTTTTTTCATTCCGGATAATTGAAGAGCTTTTAAATATGGTTCTGGATCAGGTTTTGTGTTTTTTACATCTTCGCTCGTTACAATAAAATCAAAATATTTCAGAAATCCTGTTTGCCTATGTATTATCTCAAAATGATCTTTGCGTGAACTTGTTACTATGCCCATTTTAACTCTGCCATAGAGTTCTCTCAGAACAGGTTCGGCTCCGTCAATAATTTCAATTTCTGTTTCAAGAAGTTTGCTGTAAAGTTGGTTCCGTTCGTTTCGCAATTCAGAGATCGTTTCATCGCTATAGCCGAGTTCTTTTGCAAGATGCCATGTTCCGTGTGATTGTTTTAGAAAATACTCGACGTACAATTCACTCGTAAGATCAATTCCTACTTTTGCAAATGTAAGTTTAGAAGCTTTATAGTAGAGTTTCTCGGTATCTACAAGTATTCCGTCGTTATCCCAGAAGATTGTTTTTACCATTTATAATTTACCCGGAATTTTTAATGGAAAACATAAAAAGAAAAGGGATGCTATTCACATCCCTTAACTATAAAAATCATTTCAAGATTCTTTTTAGAAATTGACAACCGCCATCAGATAAAACCATGTGGCTGTGTCCTTACCTCTTTTTTCCTTAAAGATATCACCGGCATTAAAGAATGAAGCGCCTCCTTCAAAAGTAACATTTTTGTTATAACTGTAAGAAGTAACAAAATCCAGTTCAGTTCCAAAGGAGTTTGATTTGCTTCCACTTAATAATATATACTCTTTCATCGAATTGAATAAATGAAAATTAAGATTCAACTTTAGATCTGTAATTGGTGTAAATCCTATTTTACCAAGCAGATCTATTAGTCCCAATCCGTAAGTATCGTTCGGAAAGTTTACAAAATAATCCATGTAACCAAAAAATTTGTGTCCGGTTCCATATAAGGAGGTATATGCATTGTAATTATTATCTGTGGAATTATTGTCTCCGCTTGCAATATCAATCTGTGCGCCAAGCGTTGGTTTTAGCTCCGACCTAAAATTATAATCCGCGCTAAATGAAAAAGTATAAGCGCTAATATCCTGTTCTCTTCCGCCGGACGTAATTGTTCCGGTCTGGTAACCAAAATCAATCTCATGATTAAATTGATCAAGCTCCCCTTTTACATTTAGTCCAATTGTAGTTCGGCTCAAAACATTTGTCGGCTGTATTCTCTGCATAATTATAAAAGGACGGATCTTGTATGAACTAACCAGATTCAGATCAACAAACAAACCATAAATGTTTTGATCTGTGGAATCACCAACTAAGAACCTCTCAAATTCTCTTGCAACCAAAAGATCAACATTAATTTTATCATGTTTATAAGAAATTATTCCGCCATCGAAAGACCGCCCGACATTGTTCCAGTTAACGGTACCGATAAATCTTTCTGAACCGTAATATACTTCGAACCGACCGAGTTTAAGATCAACGGGTAAATCGAAAAGGTTTTCTAATTTGAAGAAGGCCTGATGTAAATCAATATTTTTCATGTTCGCAGAAGTGGAAGTTTCCTCTCCGAATGTTCTTGAATCCTGGAACTGAATAAAACCTGTTAAATTTTTGACCGGAGAAAATGATAATCCCAAACGCGTTCTTAATAATGAAAATGTATTTGCTCTTGTGGACGACTTAAAATCCTTATTATCAAACTCAAACCGTGGTCTAATCTGTGCAGAAAATTTTAGATTCTCTTGTGCAGTAAGCTCTGATAGAGTAATCAAAATTAAAAGTGCAACTAAAAACTTTTTCATGAATATTTTTCCTGTATTATTATCACAAAACAAAAATAATATTTTAATAACTAATTAGTGTTCCCTGTCTTTCTTTTGCTTTTTTATCCCACTCTAAAACTGTTGTTTTCAAGAATTCCTTTTTACCTTCTGTTAATTCTTTAATGTTCAGCCCGATAAATTTCTGCGCTTTCTCTTTTGTTGAAATATCCGGCAAAGCAACCGGATAACTAACACCATGCTTAACAAGTACAAGTGCTATTTCTTTTCTTGCGGCTTCAGCTTTTTGAATTGATGTTCCAAGAACTCTCATCGCTTCAACCGGAGAGTGGAACCCTAAACCATTTGCTGCAGCAACCCAATCCCATCTCCATTGCGCATGCCTGATTAATTGAAGTGCCGGTTTCATTTCAGCTTCCGATGCTCCTTTATCCCACGCGATCTTTGCTTCTATATGTGCCGTTGCAAGTGCTCTTTCTGCAAGATGGCGGAGCTCCTCAATTTTATCCTGACGCTGATAAACATCTTCCAGCAACGACTGAGTTTTTTCTCTGTGACAAACAAAACATGAATTTTCAATATTGTTCAAAGGACTTTGAATATGGTGATCTGTAAACTTAACACCGCCCTCGGTTTTGTATGGCATATGACAATCGGCACACGATACACCGCGTTTAGCATGAATACCTGTCATATATAATTCGTAATCCGGATGCTGCGCTTTAAGCATTGGAGTTTTACTTAGCGCATGAGTCCAATCTGTAAATTCTGCTTCATCATAATACTTCTCCATATCGTCAGCACTAAATCCCTCGTCCCATGGAAATGTTAAATACTTCTCTTCCTTCCCTTTGAAGTAATACTCAACATGGCATTGAGCACATACAAGCGAGCGCATCTCGTTGTGTGTAAAACTTTTTATGTCCTTACCTTGTCGCTGGAATGCTTCTATAAGTGCTGGTCGTGTAATTCTTAGATCCATTGTTTTGGGATCGTGACAATCCTGGCAACCAATTGGATTTATTATCTCTGCACCAAGATCTTTCCACTTAGATTTGTAAAAATTTGCGACTCCCATATTGTTCATTACTCTCGGAACGTCTGTACTTTTGCAAGTCCAGCAAGTTGCCGGTTGCGGACTAATTGTGTTATCTCCGGTTCGCAACGTGTTTCTGATATCTTTAATCGCATAAGCATGACCTCTACCCTGATTGTAATCTTTAGAGAACGCATAACCCGCCCACATAACAATTAAGTCGGGATATTTTTCAAGATAGTCAATCATTTTAGAACCGCCATGTTTACTTGCAAATGTTGTGTCGAGTGTTTGACGGTAAGTTTCGTACTCTCTCCGGAAATTTTCTCCCCACACTTCATTTCTCGGCTCCCAATCCGGCAATGGCTTTATAACTTGAAGTGCAAATGATTCACCCCGTCTTTCTACAATAGACGATGCAAATAATCCGATCAGGAAAACAACGATAACTGTAACAATAAACAATACCCAGCCAACCCATGGTTTGTTCTTAATAATTACTTGAATTGGTTTCATCTCTGTTTCCTTTATTTATTAGTTTGATTTTTCTTTTTCGGATTGCATAAATTCATTTAACCATTCTGGAACAACCGGTTTAAGTGATGGAACTCTTGCAAATGGTGCCGATGATAAACTGTTTACTCTTCCATGCGGTGTGTTTCGGTGACATTCCCAGCAATATCTTTCTGTTTGATCCGCAACATTCTTATTACTTATGGCTCTTAATGCAACCGGGTGAATATTATTTGAATGGCATCTAATACAATTTTGTTGAACAGCTTCTTTTCCGGCTTCCTTAATTTGAATTACCTGTGGCTCCCATCGCATTGTGAAATATGTTGCATGACGTAAACCATCATTGGCTTTGAACCAGTATGTTCTGAAAAAATTATCCTGTGGTACATGGCAATCGTTACAGGTTGCAACTCTTGCATGACTTCCCCTCTGCCAGCTTGCATAATGAACATTCATAACATGGCAATTTACACATGCACGCGGATCATTAGATAAATATGCCGTTGCATTTGAGATATAAAGAATATATAACCCCAATCCGGTAATAATTCCAATCATAATTATTACATAGATTCTCCATTGATCTGGAGGCATTACTTTTTCTATTAATCTCTTTAAAAAATTATTCTTGTGGGAATTCTTCTCTTCCATTAATAGCTCCGCTCTCTGATGCACGGTTTAATTTCTTTATGTCCTGTGTACTGGTCGGGTGACCAAGATTGTCTATGTTTTTATGAAGTATCAAATACTCTTCTTTCGAAATGTTGTTTTTCCAATTTCCGGAAATAACACCTAAACCAATGATGAGTATATATATGCCAAGTATTCCAAAACCAATATATCTTTTAGGAAATTTCTTCTCAACTATTTTCGTCTTAACATTTAATGTATCTGCTACAGGACAAGCATCAACACAACTTAAACACATTGTACATTCATCGGAACGAACAGTAACCACTTTATCTACTTTAATAAACGAAGGACAAGCTTTTGCGCATAAGTTGCAATCAATACAAGACTTTGTTTCTCTTTTTATTTTTGTTGGACTTAAGAATGATATTAAACCAAGTAATGCGCCATAAGGACATAAGTAACGGCACCAGAAATTTCTAATGAAAACTGAAAGAACAAATAGGGATGCAATAACAATAAGTGAGAACCGGCTAATATCTGCAAAGAAATACCACATCTTAATATCTGCAGCTTTATTATAGGAACTATTTAAAAAGAATTGTAGAGCGGAAGCTGTCATTGTAAAGAATATTGCATAAATAAAAAATCCCAGCAAGAGATATTTCAGACTTCTTAGTGGATAGTCTAGATATTTAGGAAGTTTAATTCGTCGTTTAAAAAGTTTTTTGTAAATCTTTTCACCAAAGTCTCCAACAAGTTCCGAAATAAAACCGATTGGACAAATCCAGCTGCAAAAAGATTTTCCAAAAATGAATGATACAGCTAAAATTGCTAATAGAATAAAAACACCGGCCGGGTGAGCAGGATGAATTTCTCCGGTAAGAACAAAGTTATAAACACTCATTAGTGCGCTAATAGGAAGGAATCCTTCAACTCCCGGTGGTCGATATGAACTACCGCTGATACCTTCTGTTTCCAGATACTTTATAAAAAAATAAAACTCTATCCCGATCCAAATGCATATCAATGCAGATATCGACTGAACTAAAAATCTATATTTCTGAATCGGTTTTTCACTGTTTTTTGTGTACTTCAACGCCATATTTAATATGAAAATTTGATAATGGATATATATTTACTATATTAATATCAGAAAAATTTATCTGATTATCAAATTGGGATTGAATGGAAAGAGAAATTATTAAAATTGACGAGGAGTTATGCGACGGCTGCGGAGTCTGCGTGCCGGCTTGCGCTGAAGGAGCTCTTCAGATTATTGACGGTAAAGCAAGACTAATTAGCGATCTTTTCTGCGATGGGCTTGGTGCATGTATATCCGAATGTCCGCAAGGTGCAATTACTATAGAAAAAAGAGAAGCCGAACCTTATAATGAAGCTTTGGTAATGGAAACCATTGTTAAAGGTGGGGCAAATGTTATTAAAGCTCATCTTAAACATCTAAAAGATCATAAAGAATTTGAATACTTAGCGCAAGCTATTGATTATTTGAATGATAATAATATTACGGTTCCTTTAATTGATGATGACAACGAAAACATAAACGGCTCAAGCGCTTGTCCAGGCAGCGCTCAAAAAACAATTGTTGCTAAAGACGATCTATTTGTTGGTAATCGTCCATCACAATTATCTAACTGGCCAATACAGATGCACTTAATTAATCCAATGGCTGCTCATTTCAAAAATTCTGATTTACTTTTAGCAGCCGATTGTTGTGCTTTTTCTTATGGCGATTTTCATAAAGACTTTATAAAAGGACGAACATTAACAATCGCTTGTCCAAAACTCGATTCAAACAAGCAGGTTTATTTAGATAAATTAATCACATTGATCAACGTATCAAAAGTAAAATCAATAACTGTTTTGGTAATGGAAGTTCCTTGTTGTAGCGGTTTGGTTAATTTAGTTTCTCAAGCGAGAGATTATTCTGAACAAAAAATTCCAATAGAGATAACAGTAATCGGAATAAATGGTAATCAATTAAAAAATATTAGTATATAACGGAAGGGTGAATAATGAGTGAGTTAATTAATAACCAAAGAAAACGTATAGATCAATTAAAAGATTTGATTCTCGATTTGCATAAAGGAATATCTGTTGAAGAAACAAAACTAAAATTAAAAGAGTTACTTGGGAGCATTCCTTACGGTGATGTGGTTCAGGCAGAAGAAGAATTAATTAATGATGGATTAGACCGCGATGAAGTATTGAAATTTTGTGACCTTCACACAGATGCACTTAAAGGAAATATAGACCTTACATTTGCAAAACAAGTACCGGAGGGTCATCCCGTTGATACATTTATAAAAGAGAATAAAGAAATTCAAAAAGTGGTTGATAAGCTAAAACATTTGTTTTATGAATGTTCCAAAAGAAATTCAGAAGATGATGCTTCTGATTTGCTTGCAAAAATGAACGTGATGTTCAATGAACTTATGGATGTGGAGAAACATTATCAACGGAAAGAAAATCTGCTCTTTCCATTCTTAGAAAAACATCAGATTACAGGACCACCAATGGTTATGTGGGGAAAGCACGATGAGACACGCGAGTTTTTGAAATCGTGTTTTCCACTATTTGCAAACAAAGAAGTTGCAACAGCAGAAGTTGTAAATGGATTCATAGAATTACTTTTCACGCCCACAATCAAATCGATTGAAGAAATGATTTACAAGGAAGAACAAATTCTTTTTCCAATGTGTCTTGATACACTTACAGAAATTGAGTGGTATGAAATTTATACTCAAAGCGACGATATTGGTTATTGCTTGTATTCTCCAACTGTAAAGTGGATTCCAAATTTTTCTGTTGAAAAAATTTATAAGGGCGAAACAACGGATAAAATAAAATTCGAAAACGGAACATTAAACAAGGAAGAGGTTGAAGCCATTTTTAATAGTATCCCACTTGATCTTACATTTGTTGATAAAGATGACAAGGTAAAATTCTTTTCTCACGGAACTGACAGAATTTTTCAAAGACCGAAAGCAGTATTAGGAAGACAGGTTCAGTATTGCCATCCGCCTTCAAGCGTTCACATTGTAAATCAAATTCTTGATGATTTCAAATCGGGCAGACAAAGCTCCGCAAAATTTTGGATTAATTTTCAAGGCAAATACGTTCACATTGCATATTATGCTGTAAGAAATGATAAAGGAGAATATCTTGGCACTCTTGAAGTAACACAGGATATTAATGAATTTAAGAAAGTTGAAGGAGAAAGGAGAATATTACAATATGACAATTAACAAAATAGATATAACACCCAAAACTTACATTGGAGAATTACTTAATACATATCCCGAGCTGGAAAATAAATTAATTGAAATTGCTCATATTTTCGAGAAATTAAGGAATCCTATTTTAAGAAGAACTATTGCAAAGGTTACAACACTTAAACAAGCATCTGTTATTGGAAATATTTCGCTTGCAAATCTGATAAATGAGTTACGCAAAGTTGTAAATCAAGAAGAAATTAAAGTTGAAGAAGAAAATAAATCCATTGAGGCAAAACCCGATTGGTTAAATCCATCTAATATTAAATATGAATACGACGCAAGCATTGATTTGGAAAGCGGAATTCATCCCGCAGCAAAAGTAACAAAGGAAGTGTTGCAATTAAAAAATGATGAACTTTATCTACTTATTACGCCTTTTATTCCAGTGCCACTAATAAAAATTCTTGAAGAGAAAGGATTTTTAACATTTACAGAAAAAAGAAATGAATCATTATTTTTTACTTATGTAAAAAATAATAAATCTCTTTCTCTATATTAACCGATTTCTTATGTTGTGCATTAATTACAAAAGGTAATTTTATGGAAAGCAAATATTTCTACGATGAGATTTCCGGTTTTTACGGAAAGATGATCGATTTCGAAAAGAATCTGAAATTAAGAATTGATTCATATAAAAATATTTTTCCTGTACCGGGACGAGTAGCTGATATCGGTTGCGGAATAGGGCTTGATTCAATTGCTCTTGCTCAAAATCGTCATACAGTCTATGCATTCGATCCTTCAACTAAAATGATAGAGCAGACAAAAAGAAATTCTGCTAAATACAACTTGGATATAACAGCTCAGGTAGAATCTTTTGAAACACTCTCAAATAAGTACAAAGAATATTTTGATTATGTTGTTTCCGTAGGTAATACAATTGCACATTTATCTGTTAAACAGCTTTACACAGCTATTAAAACGGTTCATAACATTTTAAAACCCGGAGGAAAGGTTTTTCTTCATATTCTTAATTACGATTTAATACTACATGAATCAAAAAGGATTAATAATATTGCGGTGAGAGATGGACTGGCAATAATAAGGTTTTATGATCTCGCCCGAACGAAAATAAAATTTAACATACTCTCGTTTAGTGTAGAGAAGCCTCGCGATTTTAAGCTTGTTACAACTTTTCACTACCCACATTCTCATTTACAAATCAAACACTTCTTAATTAATGCCGGATTTACTAAAATTAAATTGAACAGCAATTTTCATGGGGATAAATTCGAACCGAAGAACTCAAAAGACATTTTTATTGAAGCATATAAGAAATAATTATTGAGGTAATTCTCTTCCGCAATAACGACATACTTTTGCTTTCGCTTTTATTTTTTCTGCGCAATATGGACATTCTTTCGTTTCTTCACCAATTTCACCATCAACTGCATCGGCTAATTTATAAGCTTGCTTATTCATTTGTGTATCTTTATAAAGTTCCATAGCTGTGGAAAGAGCTTCTTTTAATTTTTCGGGATGAGAAATACTTGTATAACTTGTTTCTCCAAGTTCCGCCGCTGTTTGTATCTGCACGTCTCCGTAACCTAAAATCCTTCCCAATAAAGACTGGTGATAGGCAACATTATTGATTTTATCAATAGGACTTTCCTTAGAGTCAATTGTAAAAACACCGCTTTCATCAATTACTCTTATATTAGTAACAGCCCAAAGATCATTTTTCCACGAAAAATATCTGTAGATAAAATATAAAACCGATAAAACCGGAATAGATAGATAAAGATTATTCTTTATCTCAAGATTAAAATATATGTATAACGAAAGCACTATCAATGCAATTGCAATCAAAAATGGGAGAATTAAAAAGAACCAATGTTTTCTTGTTTCAAAAAGAAGAGTTTCGTCTTTACGTAATTTTGTTCTCATATTAACCTCATAAGGAAATAATTTTTTTAATAGTTTTTTCCTTTAACTGCTCCAAGGTTTCTTCGCTCAACATTCTATAAGCTTCATCTCTTAACTTTCCCCATTTATCGTGTACGGGACAAGGATTCTCCGAAGAACAACCAGGGAATCCCAAAACACAAGATTTAAAAACATCCATTCCATCTATTGCTTCAACAATATCAATTAATCTAATATTCGCCGGACTTTTGGCAAGATAAAAACCACCTGATTTACCTTTCTTAGAACCAACGATTCCACTATTTGTCAACATTTGTAAAACCTTAGAGACAAACTCCTTGGGCACTTTTAATTCTTTAGAAATCTCTTCTGCATTAAAAATTACCTTTTCTTTTTTTATGGAAAGAAATAGGACTGCCTGAAGACCTAATTCGCATGATTTTGAAAATATAACAGTCATAATACTTGGTTAAGAGTGTTAGATAATTCTTATCAGAAAAATATAAAAATTTGGTTGGATTATTTATTGTATTCTATCAATTATCATTTGGCGGGATTAAAAAAGCCCGACTTTTAGCCGGGCTTAATTTAATTGAGCGTTGCAAAAGGAGTATCATAATCGTTAAGAGTTATCTCATCAACTTTAACTTTTATTACTCCTTTTTTTACCATTCCAAGGGCAAGGGCAGTACCCATAGAAAGGTCTAAATCTCTTCCTTCAATATATGGTCCTCTATCATTTATTCTAACTATTACCGATTTACCATTTTTTTGATTTGTAATTCGAAGGAATGTACCAAAAGGCAATTCTTTATGAGCTGCTGTTAATGCCATCTGGTTATAAATTTCACCATTAGCTGTTAACTTTCCATTGAATCCGGGACCATACCAAGAAGCAACCATCACTCCCCGATTTTCAAAGTTAACATTAGATACATTGGGTATTGCATCTTTGCTAACGGAAATTTTTTCTGCACCATTATTTTCTGATGCCGACGAATCACTCCAGCTGATAAAGCCAACTGTTGCCAGCAGCAGACTTATGATGAAGAATAATCTTAACGAACGCAAATATTACCTCTTATTAGTTGAACATACCTATTAATTTGAGAAAAAGGAAAAATTAGGTTAAAAAGTGAAAACCGCTAAATTTTCAGATGTGTAAAGAAACCAATTCGGTTTCTACTGTTTTTTGGGCTAAGAACAAAATTTTGTTCTTGATAGCAATAATCGATACACCAGTTATTGCTTATATCCTGTGAATGAAATGTGGACTTATTAGTATCAGTTGTAGGGATCTTGTAAAAGCTATTATTTATATCGGTCGTTGACTGGAAATAGGTCCTATCCCAAGAAACTGTTTTTGAACCATTGCTGGTTATTCCCGAGTAGATTATACCGAAACCTAATATAACCCCTAAAAGCAGACAATATGTATTTATAATTGTTCTCATTTTTACCCGCCAAATTTAAGGAAATTATTATTATTTTAGAAACGATTAAAAGGAATGTGATTCCCATAACTTTAAAAACCTTGTTTTTTCGCTGTTTTTAGGGGGTAAATATTTAATATGTCAATTTTTTTCCTCTTCCCGAACCCATCCAAAAGATTTTTAATCTTTTCCCTTTTTTCGAATTATCACGGTATTTTATAAATGGAGAACCCATGAAAAAAGTAGTTTCACTATTTATATTACTTACTCCTTTGGTATTTGCCCAGATTAAAGATTCAGTAAGAACCTACCGTCTGGAAGATGTTACAATAAAGGGAATTCTTACACTTGAACCAGAATCATTCATTAAAATTGAACCGAAGGAATTAAAAAAAGCAGATGCTCGGTCTGCATTTGACCTCGGGAAAAAAATTCCATCTATAAAAACACAAACTAACTCAAGGGGCGAAAGCTTATTCTTTTTCAGAGGTTCCGGGGAAAGACAGATGACATTATTTTTAGATGGTATTCCTCTTAATATTCCCTGGGATAATAGAATTGACTTAAGCTTGATGCCTTCAGCAATTATTGAAGGAATAACAATACTGAAAGGAGTTCCTCCGGCTATTTTTGGTGCTAATGCAATCTCCGGAGTTATTAATATGACAACGATCGATCCGGAGCTTAATGAAAATGTTGGCAAACTTAGCGTTCAAATTGGCGAAACAGGAAACAGAAAATTTGCCGGAACCTTTATGAAGTCTAATGAGAAACTATCTTATTTAGTTTCAGGTGATTTCACAAATTATGATAGCTTTAAATTACCTTCGTCATTCAATAATCCGGCTAATCCGGGGAGTAACAGAACCAATAGTTATTTACAATCTAAAAGTGTTTTTGGAAAGCTAAATTATAAATTTAGCGATGTTTTTACCAGCGGATTAATTATTTCTTATGTTACTTCAGAGAAAGGTGTTCCTCCTGAAATTGGTGTTTCTGCTCCACGATATTGGCAATACCCGGAGTGGAAAAATTTGATAATAGGAAATACCGGGCATATCGACTTTGATAAAGAAAAATCGTTTTTATACTACTCACTTACGTTCAACCAATTTAATATGCAGATAAATCAATACAAGAATAATCTTTACAATACAATTGATGATATTGAGATAAACAGCGATGATATTTTCCGATTCAGGTTTATCTATACTAACATTTTAAGTGAGTTTTCCCTATTGAAAGTTGGATTTAACGGACATTTATTTAAACACCGAGAAAAATTCTTATCGGGGAACTATGTTGAACAAACATACACAGAAAATATTTTTAGTGGCGGTGCTGAATATGAGTTAATAAAAAAGGATTTCGTTTTATCAATCGGTGGCGGATTAGACTATATTGAAACCCCAAAAACAGGTGATAAACCTTCGAAGGAAAGTGTTACAGATTATACATTAAATGCTGCGTTTGTTTATTCGTTTGATGATAATATTTCTGTTAGAATAAATGGTGGAAGAAAAACGCGGTTTCCTACACTTAGAGAAACTTTTTCCGGCGCACTTGGTCGGTTCGTTCCAAATCCATCACTTAAAGCAGAGTCCGCAACATCAACCGAATTAAGCTTTTCTTATAAAAACAATTTATTTAATGCAGATGCTTCTTTGTTTTTATCTTACCTGAAAGATGGAATAGTCAGAATTAGCCTCCCGCAAAAAAAGTTTCAGAGGATAAATAAAGATCAAATTAGAACTTATGGATTGGAATTAGTATCAAAATATGATTACGAAAATTTATCAACTCATTTTAACTTCACTTTGCTTTCTGCACGAGGTAAGAATTCTAACGGAGAATTTAAAGATACATTAGAATACAGACCCGAAATTAACAGTAGCTTCGGAGTTGATTACACATACCAACACAAATTAAACACTCTATTGGAGTTTGAATATATTGGAAAAGAATATGGACTTAAGGAAGGTACGATCGGTTATCAAAGTTTACCGGATTATTTAATTACTAATGTAAGGTTAGCATACAACTTTGAAATTGGTTCATCCAAGATGGAAGTTTTCGTTCGCATCAATAATATTTTTGACCGGCTATATTATACACAGTTTGGACTGCCTGAAGCCGGACGTCAGATTTTTGTAGGAGCTAATTTTGAATTTTGATTTGACCAAGTATCTTTTTTACTAATGAAAATATTTTACAAAACTTTCTTTTGTGGTCTTAAAGTTTTTTATAATTTCTGATGAGAAAATAAAATCTTGCTAATGAATAAAATATCTGCGTTTATCAATGTAACAGATTTATCGCTTGCACAATACTACAACAGTCTGTTGGAAAAAGAACCTTCCATTAGTTCAATATATTTTTTTACGACCAACACCAATCTAAAACTCGATAATTTAATTTGTGTTGAGTTCTTAAACAGCACAGATACTTTTAAGAAAATTTCTGAATCAACTGATTCTGATTATATCTTATTTATTAATAAACCTGTTAAAATTGATTTTGCCCCACACTCTTTAGAACGTTTAATTAAAGTTGCAGAAAGCACGTCAGCAGGATTGGTATATTCAAACTATTATGAAATGACTCCTCAGTTTAAGCCACATCCTTTAATTGATTATCAGCCTGGAAGTTTAAGAGATGATTTTGATTTTGGACCGGTCATGTTATTTGATACCAAAGCATTTAAGACGGCGGCAGAAAAACTTAAAAATGATTATAAGCATGCCGGCTTTTATTCTCTTCGACTAATAATCTCGAGAGAAAGAACAATATTCAGAATTCCTGAATTCATCTATTCTTCTGAAGTATATGATCCTAGAAAATCCGGCATTAAACAATTTGATTATGTTGACCCTAGAAACCGAAGCGTGCAGATTGAAATGGAAAATGCTGTAACAGAACATCTGAAAAATATTTCAGCATATATTCCTCCGGTACAGAAAACTATTGATTACAAGGATAGCGAAAACGAAATTGTTGCTTCGATAATTATACCGGTTAAAAATCGTGAAAGAACTATTTCTGATGCATTAAACTCTGCAATCAAACAAAAAACTGACTTCCCCTTCAATATTATTGTAATTGATAATCATTCTGTTGATAAAACAACGGA